>OLNY01000243.1_pt1 | contig 55066 bp, 59 predicted proteins | sample 1671981 | NCBI WGS metagenome assembly OLNY01 (sample SAMEA3136632, study PRJEB25190) | human gut metagenome | biome: human gut; feature: human-associated habitat; material: faeces | place: Austria | collected 2013
TACCAAGCTTCTCTACTAACGAATCAATTCTTGCCAGCTCATCAGATAGATCCTTTGGTCCGTCTTTGTGGTGTTCTCTGCATAAGTAGACTTTGAAGCCGTTCTCTTCACTTACCTGTCTTAGACCTCCTCCATAGAATACATGATGTTCTTCTGTGTACTGCTGCCGGCGGATGCCTTCCATTCTGCACAGAAAGCATTCACCTTTCGCTGTGTCCACGATCGGAGCTGGATGGTGTTTTCTTTTTTTCTTCCTGGTTGGTTTCGGGAACATTAATTCACACATTCGATCTCAGCTCCATTCCGATCAACCTCGGTTTCGAAGAATTTTTTCCAGAACGATTCCTTCGTCAAGACTCCGAAACTTACTCCCGGCATATTACGGATTGCCTTTTCCATGGCTTTTCCCATGTATTCTGCTGCCGTATCGGCATCGACAGATGCTATATATATTCTTCTTGTAGCATATGCCGGCTTGACTTCTGATTGATCCTGTTGTTCCGGAGTATTCATATCCGGCGGGCAGTATTCCGGGAAATCTTTGATCAATTCTGTCTGCCCCGGAATCTGAGTTTCATCAGTAATTTCCTGTTGGAACTCAGATTTTACTTCCGGAGTTTCTTCTGTCTTTTCCGGTTCTTTTTCTTCTGTTTCTGCAGGTGCTGTAGTGGTGTCAGGTGTCTCAGTTGGTTTTTCTTCATCTTTTGTCGGTAATTCCTCACTTTTTGCCGGTGGATCCGGCTGTTTTGTTTGTGGTTCTGCCAGTTTTGTTTCCGATCGTTCCGTTTTTATAGGTTTCCGTTCTGGTTTCTTCGCTTTTACCACTTTGGATTCTTTTCTCTTTTTCGGTTGCACCGGTGCAATTTCTTCTTTTTTCGGGAATTCTTCTCCATACACCTCTTCCCAGGTCTTTTCTGCATCTTCGCCGTCTGTGATCATCGTACAGTAACTCAATGCATCGTCCCATGAATAGAATTCTTTGTCTCCCGACCGGACCATGTGCAATGTAATATCTTTGGATTCGTGCATATAGAGCATAATCCGTCCAATTCCCTGAATGCGTGTGCTGTAGATCTTATCTCCATCCGGTGCAAGTACTTCCTGCAGATATTTTGTTCCGCAGGTTGTCCGTACTGTTTCGTACATAGTTTTATATAATTCCGGTTCATCATGGAATATTTGGTGCAATGCTTTTTCCAGATTGCCGAGGTCTTTCTGTTCTTCCTTCTGTCCTTCCAGGATTACTTCGATATCTGTGATTTTCTCTTCCTCTTCGATTTCCTCTTTTACAGCCTGTATTTCCGTTTTACTGTATGCCGGTGTCAATTCTTCTACTACTTCTTCCGGAAGTGTCAACATTAATGCAAGTTTCGCATAGCCGAACCCCTGGTACTGCTCCTGAAGCTTTGGAGAATAGCCACCTTCTGAGAATTTATCGTTGACTCTTATATACCTTGATACCTGTGAGGCATCCAGTTTGTATTCGCCCCAGGCAAATTCATTTACATCGTTATATCCAGAATCTTTCAGAATATCTGTGTCTCTCGCCTGTTTCAGCAGGTAGCCGGTGAGGACAAAGTCCTCTACCGTTCTGTTTAATACTCTGTTTACTGCCTGTTTAAACTCTTCATACCCGTTGTAATTTATAAGCTCGTCCATCTTATACCGCCTTTTCTAATAATTCTTCGATCTCTTCTGCGTCCATGAAGTCTTCTGCCAGTCCCTGCAGGACTCTTGTATTATTCTTTGCTTTCAAGTCTTCAATGTTTGCATTCCGCTTTTCTTTGCTGATCTTAGCCAGCTTCTTATCTGCTTTTGTCAATCGTTTCTTTAGAACCCTCTGCCATTCCTTCAGGAAATCTCCGATCTGTTCGATACCTGGTTCTTCGTCCATGTAACTCCTGTGCTGTCTGATCGTTCCGGATGGTTCTACCTCAATCGTGTAGAACGGCACGCCTTCCTGTTTTTTTCTTCTCAAGAAGCAGATATAGGTTTCTCTTGTTTCAATTCGGTCAAAATACCGTTCACTGCTGCCGGCGCAATGATGCAGGGCACGTCCTTCTTTTACGATATCCACCAGTGATTCCGGTACGATGATCTTGTATTCTTCGTTTTCGTACTCATAGCGCTCTTTGATCTCGTGTAATGTCTTCTCAGCCGTTGGGTACTTCTCGCGCATTTCCTGAGCATATCGTTCTCTTTCTTCCTGGCTTGCCATCATTTCTTTCAAAATATCCATCTGTTGTTTATCGATCACAATTTCATCGTGCCGTCTTTTCAGCTCTCTCGGTCGATATGTAAGCTCGTCCTGCATATTCTTGTTGCATGCTTTACACATGCTCAGATAGTCGTTGTACTGCTCCAGGACAGCTTCTTCCGTGAATCCCGGATACTGTTCTTTCTGCTGCCGGCGGATGTAATTCATCAGCTGTGTGGTGCTCAGATACTTTCCGGCATGATATCTAATATTCTCCGGCCCAAGTCCGCATCTCAGCAGCCATCTCAGAGTTTCTGTCGGTATCTTTTCTCCTGTTTCGTCTGAATATTGCATCCAGTGAACCATTTCATTTCCGCCGTTTTCGTCACGGATCCGGTTGATTTTTTGCCGATCGTTGATGTAGAACATTTTGTTTATGTTCTTTGCCCTTATGTCTAATGGTCCGTAGTATGCCACGTTCCATCCCGGATATTCCGTGCATGCAACAGTTTCTCTCAGTAGATTCCGGAATCGTCCTTTGGCCAGATATTCTATCTTTTCTGCGTAACCTTTTACCTGGTATACTCCGGATAGCAGACGATTGTAGTTTAATTTCCATCCGCCTGCTGCCAGAAATTCTATGATCCTGATAGCATCCTCGTATGCTGTGTTTTTCAGTGCTTCACTGTAATCCCCGGGATACATATAGCCGTCTCTTGCCCGGTAATTCAGGTTGTTGCTTTTGTGCCATCCTTCCCATGGGATATTGTAAAAAATCTTGTAATTGTATCTATTGCTCTTAAAGAGGTCCTGTTTGTATATCACAATGCGTATTTCTTCATCAATTTCTATCCGATGCCTTCCGGAATCCCATTCGATATCTACACGGAAGATTCTTAATACACTTGCTGTTTCGTCGATCTTATCAAGTTTATATAAGCTCTCAGGGGGGGCTGTGATATGATCTGTTCTCGTTTTTACCTGAACAAGTTTTCCGCAAGACGGGCATCGCACCATGTCATTGTGAGTCGCTTTCTTTTTGCCCTGATGTATCGGCGTCAACTCAGATCTGTCAAATGATTCTCCACAATTTGTACAGCTGAAGTTCTCTGTTCCTTTTTCTTTAAACATATAATCCTCGCCAGCTGTTTTTTCAAAGAACCATTCATCTGCATCTTTCGGAAGCTTCGGTGCTTTGATCATGAAATTATTTATCTTCGCTCTTCTGTTATGTTCTGCAGTCTGCCGAATGTCATAATCGTAACTGTATTCCATGTGATCTATCCAACTCCATACATCGTTTGCGCAATATTTATCCTGTGTTATATCCAAGAGTCTCTTTCTATCTTCCTCTGAATCAATCTTTGGATACTTATAATCATGTTTCATCCATACCCATTCGTACCAGTTTCCTTCTATTGCTGTTATGAGTTTTCCTTTCTTCCAGCCATTCTTTTCGGTCCAATATTCGTGTTCTCCTGTTTTGCAGTTGATGCAGTATCTCACTGCCAGAACCTTGTCATTGAATACATTAATGATTGCAATATCGTCTAATGTCTGGACTGTCGCGATATGCCCTTTTTTCCTAGTCTTTGCTGGTTCTATCTTCTCAATTGCTTTCCGTTTCATCTTACACCTCCACGAGTTCCCGGTTGGCTGTAATCGTATATTTTACTCCCGGTTTGATTCCGCTCTGCCCTACTACGCCAACCTTGGCCGCTATAATGTTTCCTTCACTCTCAAGGACCCATCCGACCGCCGTTCCCTCAATCCCGTATACGATTGGTTTTTCTCCTCTTGCTATTGCAAGCAGTGTACCGGTTTTTGTATATGCAGCATCGTTCGTGATCATCACTCCGCCCACCGTACTGATCCATTTTCTTTGCGGGTGCTCGACCATGTACATCATGGTGTGGCCGGCGATATCCAGCAGATCCAGTTCTTTGATTAGCGTCAATTCCGTGGATACTACCATGGAGCAGCCGTCCTCTTCATCGATACTTCCTCCTGATTCGCACAAGAAGAACCGGCTTTTATCGTTCAGCCCGTACCATATCATGCAGTCTGGGAGATATTCTGCAGCATGGAAGCCTGTACTTCTGGTTTTACTTTTCTCTTCCCTGTATGTTTTTCCAGGCTCGTATTGGAAGGTTCCGTTCCCGTAGGTTGCTTTCAGATCTTCCGTGAATCCTTTGTATGTTCTCATTTTTCTTCACCCTTATAATATTTTTCTGCAATTTTTCTAATCTGTGCTTTCCCAGGAATTCCAAGATAGATAGGTGGTTTTAAGCCTGCTGCCCGTACGATTCTATCATCCAGTTGCGTTTTCGTTTCAAACGATACTTTTAATATCTGTGCCATACATTTTTCAAGACTTTTTCCTTTCTTACGTACAGCCTGCGCCATCTGGTCACTTTCTTCACACATCTGGATCAGGAAGTTTTTCCAGTCTTCCATCATGTTTTTGAGTCCTAAATCTTTCGATTCCATTTCCAGCTTTCCCATTGCGGCCAGTAGTGGAGTGGTCAGAGAATCTATTGCACCGGTGCAAAAATCCTCTGCGTCCTCCGGATCTAAGCCATTTTCTTCTGCTATTGTCTTGATAGCGTCCAGATCTCCTTCTTTTAACTGTGCTGCTGCCGCTCTGTTGATTTCCTCAGCAGAGTCAAATTCTCCAAATTTGTCAAACATCTATGTATCCTCCATCATTTTCCTAATTTCATCACTATAGTTGTGCCGTCCCTTTTCCATTCGAATCAGATGCCCCTGCATCTTCTTCCAGAGCTTCTGCCAGCCTTCTGCGTTGGCGATCGGTGTTCCGTTGGCTTTCCTGAAGTCATTCCCGGCCCATCCGCTGATGTGATAGTCGATCATGTTCACCACAAATGTGTCCTCACAGTGGATATGGACCTCACAGGACTGGTTCAGGCGGCTCAATGCTTCAGTAATTGCCTTTACTTCCGTCTCATGACGTGTGCCTTTTATCTGGCCGGTATCTTGGATTTTCCCGACCTCTCCGGACTTCTTTACACAAGTGCACACAAATCCATATTTTCCCAGTGTTTTACTGTTGGAACTGGATTTTACGGCTATGTAAATATCTACTCTAAACATATGGTTTCATTGCCTCTTTCGTATGCTGCAGATTCTTATTGATTTCCTGCATCTCCAGTGTTGCCCTCTGTACAGAGCTGATCAGCAGTTCCGGAATAGTGGCCGGAAGTAATTCTTCGTTATAGACCTCTTCCATGAGCTGGTTGTACTGATCATATTCCGCTTTCAGCTCTCTGCAGGCTCTCCGCAGTACAATCTGTTCTGCACCATTCTCCGTTGTAAGAATCTTATCGATCTGCTTCTGTCTTTTTTCGATCTCACCATCGATCGCACACCACAGCAGGGCGGCGCGATCCGGTTCAATCTTATGTACTCCCGGATAATTTTCCCTTAATATCCCGTTGAGCTTTCGAGATACTAATACCAGTTCTTCCAGTTTGTTTTCACTGGCTCTGTCTAAAATCAGCATTTTAAATCCTCCTATCCAACTTGATCATTGTGTAATACCGGTATTTGTACCCGGTGAATTTATTTGTTCCTTCATAGTAGGTATCTTTATCTAAGTAGTAACCTTTCTTGTCCTTGATCTCTCTCCACTGCACAAAGCGTTCTTCTTCCGGTTCCTTCAGAGGCATATTACGGGACGCATGATAGCTTGTCTCTCTTAAGTGCTCTCCATAGCGTTCGCATGTCTCAGGTGTCTTCGTGATGTATCCGGCCAGATTTCTGAAATCTCCCGCCTCATACAGGTGCTTAAACGTTACTGCTCCATGCTCCCAGGCATCCTTTATGATGATGTCTGCATCCGGTATCCGGTTTATAACTATGTGTACGTGCCATGCTCCTTTTGTACCTACTTCGATATTTGCCATCCACCTCATTTTCTTCCCTGCTTTTTTATACTTTTCTCTCACCTTCCTCATGGCTTGTGCCAGATGTTTCTTTGTAGTCTCCATATCAGGTGGACGCTTATCCTTTTTGTATGTGAGCAATACCAGGTAATCATTCTCATGGAACCATGTCTTCAGCTTATGCCTTGCTTTTCTTTCTCTATTCCACTGATTCCGGAACCGGATCTCTTCCCGTGTGGCTTTTCTCTTCTTCTCTCTTTTCGTTCCCGGCGCTCCATACTTCCCATCCAGGTATTCATATATCTCTACCGAATGTTCAAACGTATATATCAGTCTTTTATATCTCTTTTTCATCCACCTGTATGTCCTATCTTTAATATTCTTAACAAGTGATGAAAGCGGGCGAAAATGCCCGTATTTCTTGACTTTTCCGCCCGCCGATGGTACTATAATATTGACTTTAATATTCGACAGGCGAAGAAGTCTTGAGGTACATCATCCGCATAATGATGTGCCTTATTTTTTACTCACTTGTATCATGTTTGCTCGCTCCCTTAAGTTATAGCGTAGAAATTAGCCACGCAGGCGGCCAGCGCTACAATTAACAGCAGCTCCACAATGATCGTCATTCTCCATATCCATGTTTTCAGGGATTCACATTCATCTTCCAGACGCTTGATCTGCAGCTTCACCACCAGTGGTGTTTCCGGTTTTAAATTCATACTGCTTGTCCACTCCTTTTTCTACCGCTTACGCGGTTTTCTCAATGGTATAGGTGATTTCCACCTTTTCCTGTTCTTCCAGAAGAGATATCAACACCTCAATGATTTTTTCCATATCCGGTTTCATATTCGCCACCCGCTTTCTATCTCCTTGGTTTATGTTTATGTGTTACAGTTTGTACTTGTTGCATTCTCTACGCCGGTTCTTTTTCCTGTTTATCCATGTCCGCTCTAATCTTCAGGATCTCCATGTTGCTTTTTGCGATCATGAACGCTTGCGGATCATGTACTGCCAGGTGTTTGGCTGTTTCTACCATTTCAGCGATTTCTTTCTTTTCTTTTTCACTCATTGCTTTTCTCACCTCTCTTTATACGTTGCAAATTGCGCTCTCTTCTCCTATACTTTTCTTACAGGCTCTGGCCGGAGCTGAGTATTAAAAGAAAGGAGTCTACTTACGATGGACAATGATCGTTTAATCGAAAAAACTGTCGAGATTACTGTTGCAAAACTTTCTGGCACCGATACCAACACGACCCAGAGTGTCGGTATGAACGTTGCTCAATTTATGCAGGGAATCTACGACAAATTAGTCGAACTCAACAAAAATCAAGACTAATCATTTCCGGCTCTGGTGGATATCAGCTCCGCCAGAGCTTTTACCAGCTCTGGCAAACTTCCACAGTCAGTTGCTGTTGAATCGTTTTCTATTCCTTCCTGCACGAACCCACACAGTTTTTCGATTGTTTCATCTACTGTTTCAAGCATCTTTTCACCTCTTTCTTGAATTTCTAAACTTATTACTTGAGCCATTCTTCCACGGTCTTTTGAACTGCTATTTTGATGCACTCCATCATTTCCTGTTCATTTGGTGGGGTGTATTCTTTTGCTACAATAAAAAACATGAGTCCTTTAAAGCGTGCTCTTTCTATCCCCCACTTTATTGCAAACAAAATCGTCAAGGTTACGTTTGCTATCGCTATCCATTTCATCTTTCCTCACCTCACTTTGTGTTATCAACTGTTATTCACGATAACTTTCTGTTATAATTTTCCTATCAAATGATGAAAGGAATGATTTTATGTCCGATAATACTACAAACAAAATAGGGTTAATTAATCTTCCAGAAATGCCCGAGTCTGCGGATAATGCCATCAAAAACTTAACCGATGCGCCTACTCAGAACGTAGGAAAAACCTTTGCTGATCTTTGGTATTTAGTTTTCGGCGGTATAACTCAAGCTGCTGATAAGAAGAAAATGTCCTATGCCGTTGAGCTCGAAAAATATCACCAGGAATTGACGAACTCTATCGAGAGTATTCCTGAAAGCAAACGCACGGAGCCATCCATACAAGTCACTGCACAAGCTTTAGAAACCTCGAAATATTGCGTCTCATCAGAAGCACTCCGAAAAATGTTTGTGAACCTCATCAGTGGTTCTATGAATACTGATACGCATTCCCTTGCCCATCCTGCTTTTCCTGAAATATTAAAGCAGTTGAGCACTGATGATGCTCTACTTCTTAAAGATATATATATACTTCCAAGCAACCTTCTCTCCCTATCGCTTCACTAGGGATTGGTGCAACCGAAGGTGGTTACACTACGTTCTACGAAAATATATTTGTCCCAGAAAATCTTGATTTTTCTTGTCCCAAATGTTCGCTCTCTTTAGCTTCATTAGAACGTGCAAACCTTATCTCGATTAGCTATACCAGTTGGCTAACTTCTGACTCTGCATACGACAAGTTGCGTAAAACTCCTGAATATTTACAGGCGCAGGAAATTTCCACCTCGTTCCAACAGTCGTCTCCTCGTTTCGAAAAGGGTCTATTAAAATTAACAGCTCTAGGGCGAGCACTTTGCTTTATTTGTATAGGAAAGCGTTAACGAACTCTTTTGTTTTTTTACACATTTCGTTCACATAGCCATCTACTATTTTGAAATAGCGGGTGGCTAATATTTTTGTAACCACAGCTGACGTCACAACGGAAACCACAATGCAAACTGTTATCATCCACATCTTTCCTCACCTCGCTTGTTAATTGAAAATATTTTCATGTTATGATAAAATTCTTTCATAATAATTACGAAAGAAGGGATTGTCATGAGTAACTCTTCTCTAACTGATTCTTACCTGAATTTGTCTGGTTTAAATTCCGCATTATCCAAATTTGCATCCGAATGTACTAATGCTCAATTACAATGTCTTGGTGTGAATTTTCAAAAAAAATCATTGGATATTTTTCAATCCTCCCTGTCTGTAGTGTCAAACTTAGCTTCTGACTTTGTAATTACACCCGAACTTCAGGAAGCAATGGGCTCACTAATTTCGTCCATCGGTTCATCAGTTTCTCCAGCTGCAATTTCTGCCATAAAAAGTGCTGTTAAAGAAACCCTATCTGCTAGAACTGAAATTCAACCAGAATCTACTTCAGATACTGAATATGTAATAGTTGAAAACTCCATCGTTTCTGATTTCGATAATACAACCAATACTTTTCCAGTTGACTCTAAGCATTCAAAAATGACCTTTGATAGATTTTTAAATTTGCTTAACACAGTTATTGCAATCATCGCCCTGATCGTCACTCTACGACCTTCAGCAACAGAACAAGAACAGCTTGCTTTGCAACGCACTGAAGTTCAAATACTTTCAGAAATTTTAGAAAGCACAAAAGCTTCTAATGCTACAGCATCTGAACAACTCGATGCATTAAAGGAATCAGTTGATACAATCCAGAAAGAGATTTCTGAATCCAAAAGCAACGAATCAGAAAACTAATAGTTACCACAATGAAACAAATACTTAAGACCCGGTAATGTAATTGCAATGACTTTATCTGGTCTTTCATTTTTTCCATTTCCTTCTTCATTTCTTCCAAAATATCCCACCTCCTACTCACTTTGCTTGCTCACTGGTCTATATTTGCGACCATCTCGGTGGCTTCACCGTAATGGTCACGGACTTCATTGGCATTTTTTACACCATCTTGTTGGTATGTCTCAATTATATGTTGGTTAATTCTATTTGTCAATACTCTTTTGTGATTTACCAACATTTTGTATTGAATTATAAATTTTATTGTGATATGATGAACCCAGAACGAAAGGAGGTGCACTAATGAATGAGCGTATCAAAGCGTTAAGAAAAGAATTAAAGCTTACGCAACAAGAATTTGCTGATAAGTTGAAAATATCACGCGGGAATATTGGCGCCTACGAAGTAGGAAAAAATGCTCCTAGTGATGCAGTAATCTCTCTCATATGTAAAACTTTTCGTGTCAATGAGGACTGGCTCCGAAACGGTGGAGATAACGAAAAGATGTTTATTGAGCTTTCGCCAATGCAAGAAGTCGGTTATTATGTTGAAGATCTGTTGGAATATGATGGAAATGGGAACGCATTCTATGATGCGATCATCGAAATGATGAAGACCTATCATTCTCTTGACGATAAATCTAAGACTGTGATACGTGAGTATTTCAAGAACGTAGCAGATGGTATAAAGAATAAAGAGGAAAAGGCTTAGAGCCTTCCCCTCTTTTCCAGGTACCTATATAGGATAGCATAGAGTTGCTGGATAATCTTGTGATCAGAATTATCCAGTTTTGATAATAAGATTTTTAATTCTTCCATATGTAACGCACCTCCGCTCTGTGAACATTTGTTTGTGCTTTAAGAATCTTTATTATCCTTTCCTCTATTAAAGCACTTATTTTATGGATGCTGATACGTTTTCGAAATTTGTCCGAGTTCTCGGACACTTATTTGTACTCTGATTCATACAGGTCGGCAATTCGGACTTTTAGTCCTTTTGCCAGCTGCTCCATAGTATCTAACCGCGGTATTCGCCCTCTGGACACTATGTCCGACACGGTTGACTTTGGAACGCCTGTAAGAATAGATACTTGGCGGATGGTTAAGTTTTTCTTGTTCATTAGTTCGTCGAGTAATATTTTCATACTTATAGTATGAATCTTTTCGTCTTATATAATATTGGTGTAATTTTAGGTAAAAAAATCATCAAAAAAAACTAAAGAAAGTGGGGCTTTTATTATGGCTTTTGGAATGAAAGATGTTTTAAACAGCGCAAAATCAGTAGCAGGTAGTAACCTCGTACAAGGTGTATTGAATAATTATAGCGAAATGACTACTGAAGATATGCAGAAAGAATACGGTATGTATTTGATGGATGGAGAAGAAATCACAGTCGGATTCAAACTTGTGCGTGATGCACTTATCTTCACCAACAAAAGAATTATCTTTACTGACAAACAGGGTGCAACAGGAGTAAAAATGCGTGTAGAATCTATCAATCTTTTCTCTGTTGTAGATGTTACCATGGAGACTGCAGGTTTTGGATTCGACGACAGTGAACTTACTTTTACATACATCAAGACAGCCAACCTCAAAGCACATGAGGTTCAATACGTATCTCACAAGTTAGAATTCCCGAAAAAATATAATGTACAGCCATTATATAAATTACTTCAGGAGCTCGCTTATAATAACTGTTTAAGAATCAATGGCTTAGATTAATATAAAAATCCCCGGTGTTATCAGCACCGGGGAATGAGAAAACTATACGATGCCGAAGCACGTACAATACCCTCACAACCAAGGATATTGTATCACAAAAATCCAGCACCGTATAGGTGTTATTTTTGTACCCATTTTTGCGTAACATTAAAGATGGAAAGGTGATATGATATGACGACTAAAGTTGAACGCTGCGCCATCTATATCCGTGTGTCTACTACCGAACAAATGATGCACGGTAAATCATTGGAAGCACAAAAAGAATATCTTACCAATTATGCCAAGGAACACAATATGGCTGTCATTGGTGTATATGCTGATGAGGGAAAAACTGCCCGTAAAGAGCTCAAAAAGCGGAAGGCTATACATTCTCTGCTGCAAGATGTAGAAGCCGGGAAGATCGATGTTATCATCTTCTGGCGTATCGATAGATGGTTTCGTAATCTGTCTGATTTTTACAAGGTGCAGGATGTTCTTGACAGTCATAACGTCCGTTGGATCAGCACCAGCGAGCCAGGAATTAACATGGAAACCAGAGATGGGAGGCTGCAGCTTAATGTGGTTCTGTCGATTGGCCAGAACGAAGTCGATACCACCAGTGAGCGTATCAAATTTGTAAATGAATCATCGATCAGAAGCGGTAAATTAATTTTTGGCGATGCAAATATGGGATATGGCTATAAGTCAGGTATCGTTGATGGACAGAAGCGCATGGTTAAGGACCCTGATCGAGAACATGTCGTGGATGCATTTTATAAATATTTCTTCAAGCATCAAAATAAGTGCGCTACGCTCAGATACATACAAGAAACCTATGATCCTGATTTCAGTTTCGGAATCATGAGGACGCTTCTTTCCAGCGAATTCTACAAGGGCACCTATCGAGGATTCCCTTACTGCCCTGCATATCTTACTGAAGATGAGTGGAACAAATTGCAGAAGATACAAAAACGAAATGTTAAAACTACGCCTTCCGGCCGCATCTATCTGTTTGCAGGAATGATTCGATGTCCCGTGTGCGGTCAATTGCTATGTGGTACCGGGTGTTCATCCATCATTAACAGGAAAACCGGTGCCAAAAAAACTTACTGCTATTACCGATGTAACAGAGCTATGATCGATCATATATGTTCTTACAGGCATAGATTGAGCCAGAACCTTGTTGAAAATTATTTGCTTGATAACTTAGAGAATGAATACAAGAATTATAAAGTAAAGTGCGAGAAAATTGAAAAAGAGAAGGAGAAGCAAAAGAAAAAGCAATCTCCCGAGAAATTAAGAAAGGAATTGGACCGTCTTAATTTCCTATTTCAGAAGGGGCGGATTGATTGGGATTATTACAACGAAGAGTATGGACGCGTCGAAAGTGAGTTGAATGATCTGCAGAGCGCTCTTCCGGAACCAGTGACGAATTACGGTTACCTTGAAGAACTATTGGATACAGATTTCCGAACCATGTATGATCAATTATCACAAGAAAATCGCAGAGCTTTCTGGCGTTCCATCATTCAGGAGATTCATGTGAATGAAGACCATGCCATAACCTCCGTCGATTTTCTGTGATGCGTCTTGTACTAACTACACTGTTCCATTCGGAGCCGACAAAACTATGACGGCCGTCCTCTCCGGAACTGCCGACATCGGCTTTATGGGTTCGGAAGCTTCTATCTACACATATAACGAGGGGGCGAATGATTATGTTGTAAACTTTGCCCAGCTCACCCAGCGCGCCGGGAACTTCCTGGTTGCCAGGGAAGATATTAAGGATTTCAAATGGGAAGATCTGAAAGGCAAGAAGGTCATCGGCGGTAGAAAAGGCGGCATGCCTGAAATGGTATTTGAGTATATCTTAAACCAGAACCATATCGATCCGGCTACAGATCTCACCATCGACCAGAATATTGATTTCGGTTCTACTGCGGCTGCCTTCGCAGAAGACAAATCCGATTACGACTTCACCGTAGAATTCGAACCTGGTGCAACCAATCTTGAAAAACAGGGTAAGGGATACGTTGTCGCCTCTCTTGGAACGGACAGCGGCTATGTTCCGTACACTGCTTTCTCTGCAAAGAAGAGTTACATCAACAAACATCCGGAAGTCGTTCAGGGATTCACCAATGCACTGCAAAAAGGTATGGACTACGTGGCATCCCACACACCGGAAGACATTGCCCAGGCAATCGCTCCTCAGTTCAAAGAGACCACACTGGATACGATCACAACCATCATTTCCCGCTATTATGAGCAGGATACATGGAAAAAAGATCTGATCTTCCGGCAGGAAAGCTTTGATCTTCTTCAGGATATCTTAGAAGAAGCAGGCGAGCTTAAGGAACGCGCACCTTACAAGGATCTCGTAACTACTACTTATGCAGAAAAGGCAGCAAAAGCAAGCAACGATACCCAGAAAACCAATTAATTCTGTACTCCGATATCTACAAAACCGGCAACTTCTCTTGCTTACTATGGTATAAAAAATAATGCTGCAAACTTTTCTTCGTTCTGCAGCATTATTTTTAAATTATCATATATTCGTAAGAACCTGCTATCAGCAGTTTTCTTTTTCTTCCTATATTCGCCTATGCCAGCTCCGCATCCAGGTGCTCTTTCACATAACCGCTGACTTTATCTCTCGGAATCTCCATCACCACTGCCAGTTCTCCATACAGGAACTTCTCGGCGCTGGACATATATCTCTCATCAACGTTGATCGTCTTTTTTCCCGCCAGTAATCTCTTCTTATTTCTTCCATATGAAGTCTTGATCAGTGAGATCCACTCCCGGCACTGATTGTGTAACAATGCGTTCTTGTACATTCCTTCCCGCTGTTTTTCATTTGTCACACCAATGATATCGATCTTTGGCATCTCTTTGATCAGATTCTCCGCCTCTTCTTTTGTGATCAGTTTTCTGATCTGATCCCGCTTATTATCGACTGGTGTGTATACCGTTCCACCTGCATCATATACCGGTTTTAACGTATAATACTCTTTGTCCGAACTGCCCATGTCAATCTTGCCAATATTTACTACTTCGCAGACGCCCTCCTTATAATGCGCCACATAATCTCCTATTTTGAACATTTCTGCCTCCTGTTCTAACACTTCTCTCATGGTAACCTGCAGATGTATGACAACGCTAAAAGAGCGCACAATCCGAAGTTATATCGAACTGCACGCCATCTTTTCTGGTATCGTATTATGAAATTTGTAAACGCGCTGACATAAACTCTTGATATACCTATTATATCACAACCATTTCACGGATGTAAGATTTTTTTAAGAATTTCTCTCAAAATCAACCCTGCACCGCACAAAGCCACCAATATTTTCCTTTCTATCAGTATCAGCCAACGTGGAATTTTTTATGCATTTCTTCTTTAAATTCTTTTCGTTTGAATAAAATTAATCCGATCAACAGCAGAAAACTGCACCCGATACAGATAACCGATGGAGTCTTGTAATGGATTACTCCTGTCACTAAAAGAATCAATGGAAGAATCATCGAATAGACAGCGGCCATCACATAATAGATCATATATTCTCTCGGTGACAGGGAACGTATTCTTGATATGATCAACATTACAACCTGGATCAGCAGGCAGATATCCGGAATTCCGATATTCACAGACCAGCCTCTCCATCCGGTTCCGAGATCCCACAATACACAGATCCCTGACATGATCAGAAGCTGCCATGCCGCATTCTTCAGCAGATTGAACCGTTTCACATAACCGACTGCCATCGTAAGCCACATCGTCGCACACCCGGCTGCCACGAACACCGACCAGTGCATGCCGGGCGATATAATGATATCCGTCATCATACTGATCACGATCGCTGCAATACAGCAAAATGTAAAGATCTGTAATACTTTCTTTCCTTCATAATTTGGTCTTGCATCCTCCGGGAAATCCGGTTCTGCCACTTTGACCGAAGCCCCCAGTTCTTTCAATATCCGGTAGAAATTCCGCTGGATATTCGTGCTGTCGTATCTCGATGTAAAGCCAAGTGATAACGTATCTTGAAAAGAACAGATACATAATTCTGTCCGGTTCGTACTTGTATACACGCCAAACTTTTCAATATATTGCGCATAATCTTCCGGCATCTTTACCACACTCATGTTCGAAAGCACGGCGGTTACTTCCTGCTCCGCCATCTTGGCACCCGCACGGATACAGCGGTTTTTCAGTTCCAGCGGTGCCCATTTTAAGATCTTATGCTTTTCTATTGCAATCAGTTCATTCATCCGTCCTGCCATATGCTCTTTGGACAGATTCTCCTGAAAATATAACTTTACTGCCTCCAGTACATCTTCAAAAGAATCTTTTCCCCCTCCGAACTGATACCCCGGCTCTATATAACCGAAGAAATTCAGCATCGAATCCGATGGAAAAATCTTTCTTAAATTCACCGGAACCATCAGGATAACCGGCTTCTTCTCCTGCATCCGGCTCATTTCTTCATGGATTGCACAGATAAATGCAGCCGTCAGGAGCACCGACATGGAGACTTTCTTTTCTCTGGCAATCCCCAGCAGTTCTTTTACCGACATGGAAGCTTCATTGATCTGCAGCTCTTCATATCCTTTTCCACCCTTTTTGATCTGAACCGCCCTGATCTTTTTCTTTTTCTTTCTTGGAAAATCCGGATCATAATATCGGCTGAAACTGTCATCTTCCTGATCTTTTACCGTCAGATACTGGTTTGACAGCTCCACCGGCTCCAGATCTTCTTCGTGGATCAGATACAGATAATTCTTCACCAGTTCTCTTAGAAATTCTGTTGCACCGGTTCCATCTGTCAGCGCATGGAATACTTCAAAATTGATCCGTTTTTTATAATATGTCACTTCAAATAAAAGTGTCTTTTTATCCCGTACATACAGGCTGCTGCAAGGTTCTTTATATTCTTCCCTTACCACCGGTCTTAATTCACTTTTCTCCAGATAATGCCAGAAAAGCCCCTTTCTCATAACCGACAAAAATACGGGATACTTTTGTATCGTCTGATTCAGAGCTTCCTGTAATATCTCTTCTTTTACTTCTTCTTTCAGCTCACAATAGAACCGGAACACTCTGGTATCTTTCGGGCTGCTGGCTGCGGAAAATAACTTTGCCGCATTATCCAGACTTCTCCAGTAAGCACGTTTTTGCTCAAACACCGGCTTTCTCCTCCCCCTTTACTTTCCCGCTTTATTCTTCGTTTGCAGGACTAACCTTCCGGCTGTTTTCATCAGATGTATAGCCGCTCAGGAAACGGTTAATAATAGCAAAGCTCTCCTGTACATGGTAATATTTTACTCCCAGTGCAAAGAATCCGTGAAGTGCATCCTGTATTCTGTGCACCTCCACCTTATTGCCCGCTTCTTTTAACCTTCTTCCATACTCTTCCCCCTCATCTCTGAGAGGATCACATTCCGCCGTTAAGATCAGTGTATCCGGCTGGTTGCTGTAATCGGTCTCCATGAGAGGTGCAAGATATTTACTTTTCTTATCTTCTTCTGCCGATGCATAGAAATTAATATAATCCCGCATCTTTCCCGCAGTCAGAAGATATTCCGTCCCGTAACGTCTTACCGACAAATATGGGGACTCTTCACTGTAATCATTATTTACCGCAGGATAGATCAGTATCTGTCTCTTCGGCAGGAATTCTCCCTGATCTCTTGCCATCAGTGAAACAGCTGCTGCCAGATTCCCACCGGCACTGTCTCCGATCAGTGTAATCTTATCCGGATCTGTATTCAAGATAAACTGGTTCGTGTACATAGCCTTTGCCGCCATATAACAATCGTAAAAACCAATGGGAAATGGATACTCCGGCGCCAGCCGGTACTCTACCGATACAACGATATGATCTGTTGCCGAAGCAAGACGGGCACAGATTCTTTCATAATTATCAATACTTTCCGTTACCCATCCTCCCCCGTGAAAGAACAGAAATACCGGCAGATCATCCTCCATCTTTTCCCCTGGAAGGAATATCCTTACAGGGATCTGATGATTGCCGTTATAAATCTTATAGTCAATCGTCTTATGAAATATCTTCATCGGATCAATTGCTTTTAAATTCGCCAGGTGTCTTGAAGCCTCCACTTCAATGCCGTCGAAGGACAGCGCTTTTAATACCCGCCTCATTGATTTGTTGATCGCCATTATCTGATATATCCTTCCTCATATGCTTTTGCTTTATTAAATGCATATAACTCTGCAAAAGTTGCCTGCTTGTATGGAGAAGCGTAGAAAATCCCCACCATTCCACATGTGATAACCGTAAGAATATCCCATCCAAGGAATGACAGATCCAGAATAAACGTTTCCATCTTCTGTCCGTCCATCATACGCTTACTGATCTGGAATGCTTCTTTTCTGTCCATTCCCGGATTCTCTGCAAGAATGTAAGGAATCATCAGGTATTCATAATGCTTCACGATTCCTGGAATCACCAGCAGTAATGTCCATAAGGATGTAAAAAGTTCTCTTAAGAACATGGTCAGTACAATATTCACATAATGTCCGGAACGGAATGCATCAAACATCGTTCCAACCGTTGGATTCTCTGTCTTATTCAATACGAAGAAACGTTTTCCACCTACTTCCAGAAGATTTCCCACGAATATCTTCAGTGCCCATATTACAATCATTAATATAATCGCAGCCATTGCAATTGCCAGCCCTGCAAATGGGAATCCCCATCCGTAATGATATGAGAATGAAAACCCATCATTCCCATACAGACTGTTCTGTGAAGCGCCACTTCCGGTTCTTCCTCCGCTTATGCTGCTAAGTCCCGTGATGATTCCCATGATCACTGCTACAGCCACACATGCCCAGTAATTCTTCTTAAATGCAATCTTACCATTTGTTTTCAGTCTTTCTCTTGTCCAGTTCATATACTTTTTCTCCTTGTTTATCCCTGTTGCTTTGTATTTTGAATCTTTTCATTTAAATCATTCAGATATACCCATCGGTCCATCTTCTCATCCAGTGCATTCTCAGTCTCTTCTTTTTTCTCCATAAGTTCCCGCAATTTCACCGAATTAGTCGCATTGGCTGCAATCTGTGCATCCAGTGTCTCAATCTTTTCTTCCAGTTTTGCAATGTCATCATCGATCGACTCGAACTCCCGCTGCTCTTTGAATGTGAATTTCAGCTTTGGTTCCCGCTGTTTCCAGGTGTCTTTCGAAGAGCTCTCTGCCTTCTTCGGCTGTTCCTCTGTCCCGGCAGCATGTCCTTTCAATGACATCTCTGTATCCAGACCTTCCAGTTCTTTGCGGATCAGATAATCCGAATAACCACCCTCGAACTGTCGTACTTTTCCGTCTCCTTCAAATGAGAAGATACGGTTCACAATACGATCCAGGAAATAACGGTCATGTGATACCGTGATGATAATTCCGTCAAAGTGATCCAGATAATCTTCCAGGATCGTCAGCGTCTGGATATCCAGATCGTTGGTCGGCTCATCCAGGATCAGTACATTCGGTGCACTCATCAAAACACGCATCAGGTACAGTCTTCTCTTTTCTCCCCCGGAAAGCTTCTCAATCTTTGACCACTGCATGGCTCCGTCAAATAAGAAGCGCTCCAGCATCTGGGATGCCGTGATCTTTCCGTCTGATGTCGTAACATATTCTCCCACTTCTTTGACATAATCAATCACTTTCATGGATGCATCCATATATTCATTCTCCTGAGAGAAATATCCGATCCGGATCGTCTGCCCAATCTCGATCGTGCCATTATCCGGTTTTACAATCCCATTAATAATCTTAAGAAGTGTCGTCTTTCCACAGCCATTCGGTCCGATGATTCCGATTCTGTCATTTTTTAGGAAAATGTAACTGTAGTCATCGATCAGCTTTCTTGCTCCATAAGATTTACTGATGTTCTGAAGCTCGATTGTCTTATTTCCCATACGGGACGCTACGGAATCCAGTACCACTTTCTTTTCTTCCTGAATGTCCTTGATCTCCTGCATTGCCTTGATGCGGTCAATGTGTGCTTTCTGCTTCGTACTTCTGGCTCTTGCACCTCTTCCCAGCCATTCGAGTTCTGTACGCAGAAGACTCTTTCTCTTTCTTTCTGTCGCCAGTGCCATATCTTGACGTTCTGCTTTTAACTTGACAAACTCCGAATAATTTCCAGGGTAGCTGTATAATTTCCCCTGATCTACTTCCACGATCCTGGTTGCCACACGATCCAGAAAATAACGGTCATGGGTAACCATCAGGATTGCCCCGCGAAATCCGATCAGATATTCCTCCAGCCACTCAGACATCGCATTATCCAGGTGGTTGGTCGGTTCATCCAGTACCAGGATATCTGCCGGTGTAAGCAATGCATTGACCAGTGCAATTCTCTTCTTCTGACCGCCGGACATATGCTCTACTTTCTCGTCATAGTCATAGAAGCCAAGCTTGTTCAGCATGGATCTGGCATCTGCTTCAATTGTCCACTGATTCAGCTCATTCACATTGTCTGCGATTGCCGCACGCAACACCGTTGTTCCCTCTTCAAATTCCGGTGTCTGCGGCAGATAACAGATCTTGACCTGATTTCCTATACTGATCTTACCTTCATCGTATGGTTCTATTCCGGCTGCCACTTTTAAAAGCGTAGATTTTCCCATTCCGTTAATTCCGATCACACCGATCTTTTCATTCTCATTGATGCTGAATGCAACATCATTCAGAAGGACACGGTCAGTATAAGCCTTCGTAATATGCTCCATCGTAAGTAAATTCATACTTTAGTTCTCCTTCATAAGCCTTTCGGATCTTCCCATCGGCAGTCCCTGTAAAATGCCTGACAGGCCAGAAAAGAGACCGGAAACTCCGATCTCTTTTCGTTCTCCTCTTTCTATTATATTTTACAGAAAGACATATTTCAATATGAATAATACCGTAAGTACATACATTAATGCGCTGATCTTCTTTTCTTTTGCTTTTCCAGTCATCAGATTCAGGATCACATAAGAGATAACTCCCATAGAGATACCTTCTGAAATGCTGTAGAAGAATGGCATAGCCAGAATACAGATGTAGCATGGCAGTGCCTCTGAAAAATCATCAAAATCAATGTGTGTCACATTTGTCAGCATGTAGAATCCAACCACGATCAGGGCCGGTGCTGTTGCAAATGAAGGAATTGCAAGGAAGATTGGTGACAGGAACAGTGACAGGCCGAATAAAATAGCTGTCGTTGCAGAAGTCAGTCCCGTTCTTCCTCCTTCGGATACACCGGATGCACTCTCTACAAATGTCGTAGTCGTTGTTGTTCCAAGCACTGCTCCAACGGTTGTTGCAACCGCATCTGCCATCAGCGCACCTTTGATATTCGGAAGACGTCCCTCCTCATCTAACATACCTGCCTTTGTAGACACACCGATCAGTGTTCCGATCGTATCAAACATATCTACAAATAAGAATGCAAAGATGACAACGATAAAGTTCAAAGAGAATATTCCGCTGAAGTCAAGCTTTCCAAATACCGGCATGATGCTTGGAATTGTGAATCCCTTGCTGAAATCCGGAAGCAGGCTGTAGAATCCAATTTCTGGATTCGCTACATAGATACCCGCCATCTGACAGATGATTCCAAGAATCCATGTAATCAGGATTCCCCATAAGATATTTCCCTTTACATTCTTTATTACCAGAATTCCTGTAATTCCCACACCGATCAGTGCAAGAATGACCGTGATTCCTACGTTACTCATAGAAGCTTCCACACCTTTGGCACTGTTATATCCATCAATGGAGAATAACTGCAGAAGTGTAGAACCTCCTACTACGATATTCGCATTCTGAAGTCCGATAAATGCAATGAATAATCCGATACCGACACTTACTGCCGACTTCAGATTCTTCGGAATTGCATTGAAGATTGCCTCACGGATATTCGTAAGTGAAAGTACGATGAAAACGATACCTTCTACAAATACTGCCGTTAATGCAACTTCCCACTTATAACCCATTCCAAGAACAACAGTATAGGCAAAGTATGCATTCAGTCCCATTCCAGGTGCCAGTGCGAACGGGTAATTGGCGAAGAACGCCATCAAGAATGTACCGATCATTGCAGCCAGCGCTGTCGATGTAAAGATTGCACCGGAATCCATCCCTGTTGCAGACAGGATACTCGGATTGACTGCAAGGATGTACGCCATAGTCATGAACGTAGTGATACCTGCCATAACCTCTGTTTTGGCATCGGTTCCGTTCTCACGGAGCTTAAATAATTTTTCCAACATGTTTCTCTTTTCCTCCTTATACTCTCAAAAAATAAGATAACGACAACAAAATTACTGTATCTCTCTTATTTTTTTTCTTAAAGCAAGTACCTGATTTGGTGCTACGGATAACTCATCGATTCCCATCTGCAGGAATTGTTCTGTCATGTCCAGATCTGCTGCCAGATCACCACATATGCTGATTGTTTTTCCCTCCAGATGTACATTATTCGCAATAATACGTATCATTTTAAGCAATGCCGGATGATGCGGATTATAAAAATGATCCAGTTTAGAATTTGTTCTGTCCATTCCCAGTGTAAGCTGCGTCAGATCATTCGTTCCTATACTGAAAAAATCAGCCTCCCGTGCCAGTTCACCGCTTATCATAACCGCTGCCGGTGTTTCAATCATAACTCCGATCTGTATTTCTTCATTAAACGGAATCTTCTCATCTTTTAACTCTTTTTTTATCTTTTCCAGAAGCAGTTTTGCCTGCTGTACTTCTTTTACATCTGTAACCATCGGGAACATAATAGACATCTTTCCATAAGCAGATGCACGTAAAATTGCACGTAACTGCGTCTTGAATATCTCGTCTTTATCCAGTGACACACGGATTCCCCTGTATCCCATCTCCGGATTATTCTCTTCTCCCAGATCCAGACACTCTGCTGTCTTTTCACCGCCCAGATCTGCTGTGCGGATCACAACCTTTTTCATTCCCATCGCTTCTGCTGCCAGACGATATACCTGAAACTGCTGTTCTTCTGTCGGAAGTTTCGGACCATTTTCCATATAAATAAATTCACTTCTGAATAATCCGATTCCACCCGCATCACTGCGCAGAACGCTTTCAATGTCTTCCCTGCTTCCGATATTCGCGCACACATCAATTTTTTGTCCGCTCTGCGTAATATTTTCTTTTCCCTTCAGACGTTCCAGACTCTGTACCTGCGTATGATTCTCATCTTGTCTCTGTTTCATCTTTGAAATCGTTGTATAATCAGGTTCGATATATACTTTTCCCTCAAAACCATCGATAATAATGGTCTTGCCTTCGTATTCTTTCTTTAAAGACTCTCCCAGTCCGATCACAGATGGAATTCCTTTTGTTCTTGCAAGCACTGCCGTATGAGAATTAATTGTTCCGTATCTGGTAACAAACCCAAGAATCTTGCTCTTATCAAGCTTTACTGCCTCACTTGGATATAATTCACCGGCTGCCAGTATAAACGGTTCATCTGTCAGCATCTTATCTTTCCATGCCCTTGCAAGAATCCGAAGTACCCTTGTCGACACATCTTTAATATCTGCTTCGTGTCCCTGTACATAACTTTTATTACTTTTTGCCGCACTTGCCAGTACATTTTCCACCGCATTTTTTACAGCATACTCTGCATTCAACTTATGCTCTACGATAATATTTGTAATCTGCCTGATGATTTCCTGATCTTCAAGGATCATCTGCTGCATCTCAAATATAGCTGCATTCGCTTCACCTACTTCCTTAGAAGCCGAATCATACAGATCCCTCAGTTCCTGCAACGCTTTCTGCCTTGCTTTCTGAAAACGCATAACCTCTTTTTCTACATCTTTTACATAGATTCTGCGAATCTCTTTTGTATCCCGCTTATAAAAGGAAAGTTTTCCGATTGCAATTCCTTCTGATATTTTTTTTCCAGTCAATGTAATCATAGTTTTCCAACCCTTTTAAACCTTTATTAGTATGAACAATAATACTTTACACGTTTGCCGTTCATTCGTCAAGTAGATTACTTTTTTGTATAAAAACACAAAAACATTCCTTAAATTCATTGACGTCTTTATCAATATATGCTAATCTGACAACAGTGTAATTCATAGAATACTTTTATAAATTGCACGATTTAATAATTTTTATGGAGGTATAATCATGAAAGGTACTGTAAAATGGTTTAACAACCAAAAAGGCTACGGTTTCATTTCTGACGCTGAGGGTCATGATGTATTCGTTCATTATTCAGGACTGAATATGGAAGGATTCAAGACACTTGAAGAAGGTCAGGAAGTGGAATACGAAGTTACAGAAGGTGCTAAGGGCCCACAGGCTGTTAACGTAACACCACTCTAATCGCAACAATCTAAGTTTTTAATGTACCTTTTATATATTAAAATATATCTATTTCGGATTTAAATATTTAAAAGTAATACATGACTTAACGAGAGAGGATTATGAGAAAAAGCCAGATAACTGCAGTTATCTGGCTTTTATCATATCTGCCAAACCGGTCATCTGAAGATACACAGATGACCGGTTCTTCTGTATTATTCAGTATTATTTCTGTGGTCTTGAAACATTCAGCTGAAGATCAATTCCAAATGGATTAACCACAACTCCCGTAACTTCCGGGCCCATTGCTTCCGGAATTCTGGCTGCTTCGACAACTCCCATTGTATACTTCATATCTCTGTTCTCATTCTGGAATTTCAGGAATTCCTGAACGTCTGTAAAGATCGGCATCAGTACCTGTCCGTCATCTTTATTCAAAATCGGCATTTTTTTATCTTCACTGATTGCCGTGATATATCTGCCCCTCTGATAATGTGCCATCAGTTCTTCCTGCAGTTCCTTTGTTTCATCCGTGAGTTTTAATTCTTTCTGGCTTCTTACCTTCTGCATAAAATACATTGCAGTAATCTGAAGTTCCGGATTCTCAATCGGTTCTTCGCCCGGCTTCTGTTCCGGTCTTCTAACCAGTTCCCCTAACTGAATCGCAATCTCTTCTTCTGTTCCTTTACCGATTACCATACAGTTCACCCCGATTGGGAATAAACTGCTATAGAAAGGAAGCAGGTATTTTTTTTCAATATTAAAAATTTTTAACGGATTATTCGCCTTCAGGAATTCCTGTCCTCCGCGCATTGCATCTTCTTCTGAAAAGAATACAAACACTTCATCATCATACGTCTCCGGATCACATACCACAAAAGGCATTCTTGTACAATCAGACATCAATACATAGATGGCATCCGATTCCCGTAACTTTTTTAAAACGCTGCTTTTGTCTACACTCATACTGTTCCTCTTTCACTTCTATTGATTAGCACGATATGCCTCGTCCGCGCTATACACGTCGAAACCACTACCTTTAAGAATATCGATCACCCTTCCAGGATCATCACTCTTTAATACAGCTGCTGCATCTGCTCCATTTGCAAATGCATACATATATTCAATATTCACTTCTCCATCTACAATCTGATGCATTGCTTTATTCAATGAACCGGTTGCATGTGGTACACGAAGTGCTACAACATCTGTCAGCATTGCTGTAATTCCAGCTTCTTTTAATGCTGCACGTCCTTTGTGCGGGTCAGAAACGATCAGACGAAGCATTCCATAATCTGATGTATCCGCAAGACTCAGTGCAACAATATTCACACCTTTTTTTGCCAGTACATCCAATACTTCTTCCAGACGTCCTTCTCTGTTTTCCAAAAAAACTGATAACTGTTGTACAGTATTACTTACGCCCATGTTATTCCCTCCTGTTTATAAACCTCTGTTATCAATGACACGTTTTGCCTTGCCTTCGCTTCTTTCGATTGTCTTAGGCTCTACAAGTTTTACTCTTACTGCAACACCAAGTGCCTGTTTCAGTACTGCAGCAACTTTGTTCTTCAGTTCATCCAGCTTACGGATCTCATCTGAAAAATATTTTTCATCTACTTCTACCATTACAGTCAGTACATCCAGGTTATTTTCACGATCTACGATCATCATATAATGTGGTGCAACACCGCCTCCGATAGAAAGCAGGGCTGTCTCTACCTGTGTCGGGAATACGTTGACTCCGCGGATAACCTTCATATCATCTGTACGGCCTTTGAACTTGGAAATTCTAGGAAGCGTTCTTCCACACTCACACGTAGAATGATCAATACTTGTAAGATCCTTTGTTCTGTAACGAAGTAACGGCATACCTTCTTTTACAAGTGTGGTAAATACAAGTTCTCCTGTCTCCCCGTCTGCACATGGTGTATGATCTGCCGGATTCAATACTTCCGGATAGAAATAATCTTCATATATATGCATTCCTTTATGATGGATACATTCCAGTGCAACACCCGGACCTGTAATCTCACACAATCCATAGATATCAAAACAGTTAACATTTAACAGTTCTTCAATCTTCAGACGCATCTCTTCTGTCCATGGCTCTGCGCCATTGATTCCTACTTTTAACCGAAGCTTATCTACGATGCCTGCCTCGTTGGCAGCTTCTGCCAGATATAAAGCATAAGATGGAGTACATGCAAATGCAGTCGCACCAAAATCTTCCATACACATCAACTGTCTTTTTGTATTACCTGCTGACATCGGAATAGCCATTGCTCCAAGCTTTCTTGCTCCGAAATCCAGTCCCATTCCTCCTGTAAACAAGCCATATCCATAGCAGATATGCAGACGATCCTCTGCAGTAAGTCCTGCCATCGTAAGTCCTCTTGCCACACATTCTCCCCATACATCTACATCTTTCTGTGTATAAGAAGCAAGAGTCAGCTTACCGGTTGTTCCTGATGTTCCCTGCACTCTGACGATCTTTTCCTGTGGAACAGCCAGAAGTCCGAATGGATAATTCGCTCTTAAATCTTCTTTTGTCGTAAATGGAAGTTTACCGATATCTTCAATCCCCTTGATATCTCCCGGTTCGATTCCTATATCATCCATTTTCTTGCGATAAAATTCTACGTGATCATATACATTCTTAACCTGTTTTACCAGACGTTCACTCTGAAGTGCAGTCATCTCATCCCTGCTCATGCATTCAATCTTAGGATCTCTGATCTGTTCTTTCCAGTCCTTTAATGCTACCTTTGCCATAACCTCTTATGTACCTCCTTATAAATAATAACCAACATCAAATGCCTTTTTATTTATCTCAATAGTTTTCGGAGGAACTGTCTTTTCAATCACCTCATACCATTGTTCTTTTGTAAAGTCCATGTGCTGTGCTGCAACTCCAAGCACAATCAGATTGAATACTCTGGAATTACCGATTTTTTTTGCTTCTTCTGTTGCATTTACTGTATATACTTTGTGATCTTTCCCCAGTGTTTCAATAATGTCTTCCGGGTATTCTGCTGCCCCGATCACAACCGGCATCGGATCAATTCTCCAGTCATTGATGATCAATGCTCCGTCTTTTTTCAGGAAATGTGCATATCTCAGTGCTTCCAGACGTTCAAATGCGATAATCACATCTGCCTGCCCTTCTTCTACGATTGGTTCTGCCACCTGGTCTCCGTACCTTACAAATGTTACAACGCTTCCTCCACGCTGAGCCATTCCATGTACTTCGGAAAGTTTTACGTCATATCCGCCGGTAATGGCAAGTCCTCCTAAGATTCTGCTGGTAAGCAGTGTTCCCTGTCCGCCGACTCCGACAATCATAATATTCTTTGTTGCCATTATCTGTCACCTTCCTTTACTAACTCAATCGCATCGAATTTACACAGGCTTGCACAAAGTCCGCATCCAGTACACATCGTATCATCGATGGACACTGTTCCGTCAGCATTTTTTGTCATTGCAGGACATCCAGGTTTCATGCACATACCACACTTCTTACATTTATCTGTATGCGTCTGATATAACGGTTTCTTTGATTTGTCCAGAAGTACACATGGTGTCTTCGTAATGATCACGGATACTTCATCTTTGGCAATCTCTTCTTTTACAGCCTTTTCCACAGCCTGAATATCTCTTGCATTGACTTCTACCACATTCTTAACACCTATTGCACGACATAATGCCGGAATATCAATTGCATATGTCGGATCTCCCTGCAGTGTCTTTCCTGTTGCCGCATGATCCTGATGTCCGGTCATACCGGTTGTAGAGTTATCCAAGATGATGACGGTTCCTGTTGCTTTGTTATACATCATATTCATCAGAGAATTGACACCCGTATGTAAGAATGTAGAATCGCCGATCACAGCAACCCAGTTCTTAATATATTCTTTTCCTTTTGCCTTTTCCATACCATGAAGGCTTGAAATACTTGCTCCCATACAGATGGTTGTATCCACAACACTAAGTGGTGCTACTGCGCCCAGTGTATAACAGCCAATGTCACCTGCCGCATGAATCTTTAACTTGTTCAGTACATAGTACACACCTCTGTGTGGACATCCCGGACATAAGATTGGTGGTCTTCCCGGTGCCTGCGCAGGCTTACTGATATCAAGTTCTTCTTTCAGAATTGCCTCACGGAGCATATTGGCACTGTATTCCCCCTGTACCGTGAAGATTTCTTTTCCGATCGCTTTGATGCCCCAGGATTTAACCTGTGTCTCAATCACCGGGTCCAGTTCTTCTACAACATATAAGGTATCTACTTTTGAAGCAAATTCTTCGATCAGCTTTCTTGGAAGCGGATTTACCATACCAAGTTTTAATACAGATGCTTCCGGAAGTGCTTCCTTTACATACTGGTATGGAATACCGCTGGTGATTACACCGATCTTTGTGTCATTCATCTCTACTTTGTTGATTGGAAGTGTATTAGCAGCTTCCGCAAGTTCGAGATTGCGCTTTTCAATCTCTACGTGGCGGAGTTTTGCATTTCCCGGCATCATAACATTCTTGCGGATATTCTTCTCATATGGTTTATCTTCTATTTCTTTGCGTTCGTTTAATTCTACAAGTCCCTGGGAATGTGCCAGTCTTGTTGTTGTACGGTAAACAAACGGACGGTCAAATTTCTCACTCAGATCAAATGCTACTTTGATAAATTCTTTTGCTTCTGAACTGTCTGAAGGCTCGATAACAGGGAGCTGTGCCGCACGTGCTACCATTCTTGTATCCTGCTCATTCTGAGAACTGTAAAGTCCCGGATCATCCGCAACAACAATGACAAGTCCTCCGTTTACACCCATATAAGAAACTGTATATGTAGGGTCTGCTGCCACATTAAATCCAACGTGCTTCATACAGGACATCGCACGTACCCCCGCTACAGATGCACCGATCGCTACTTCTGTCGCAACTTTTTCATTCGGTGACCACTCGCAGTATAAACTGTCTTTATATTTGACCAGGTTCTCACTGATCTCTGTACTAGGCGTACCTGGATATGCTGCCGAAACCTTTACTCCGGCCTCATATGCACCTCTGGCAATCGCCTCGTTTCCAAGCATAATTACTTTTTCTGACATACTTCTTTTCCATCCTTTCGTGTAAGCGGCATTCCATTTACGCCACCTTGTAATAGTATAACACAATACTTTCGCGAGTTAAAGCATTAATTTGGCAGAAACATGGTTTTTTATATATGTTTCTTGCAGCTATACTCATTCAGGTCTATACGAATGATTGCTACCGCTTTTTCAAGATTTGGATTTTTCTGGAATTCATCAAATGTTCTGCCGGTCTGGTGCTTCATGATAACATTCAGGGCCTTTAGCTTTTCTCTTGGATTATCGATAATACTTGCAGTTCCTTTTCCGATGATACTTGCATAGTAATAACTGTACTGACATGCGGTATCTCCTTCCACCAGTTCATGTCTGTAATCAATTTCAACTCCGACATTTGCATTTTTTCTGATCAGATCGATCTTTTTTCCTTCTCTTGCACCATGGATATAAAGGATCACTTTTCCTTCTTCCCTTACGTATCCATAGTTCACCGGCACAATATACGGCCCGTTCTCATCCATGATCCCGATTCTGCACACCTTGCATTCATCAAAAATCTGTTGGATTTCTTCCATCTCTGTTACTTCTCTGTCTTTTCTTCTCATCCGCATACCCTCATTTCTGATTTATTCTTTTCCGATTCCTGTCATCATCCGACTTATTCCTTGAAGATAAATACCGGCATCGGCGGACAGTTCTTCCGGTTATAGTATTCATTGACGATCACGGTATACTCTTTTCCCGGAAGTGCTTTCACATATTCCAGGATTTTTTCTTTCTCTTCAAACCCGGTATCTCCGCCGCTGTAAATGCACAGGCTCATCATACCACCGTGTTTCAATATGCCAAGGCCTTTTCCGATTGCCTCAATACTGGTCCTGTATGTGGTTGCAAGATTATGATTGCCTCCCGGAAGATATCCGAAATTAAAGCAGATCACGTCTGCACTCTCTTTTCCGGCATACCGGTCCATATGTTCATGACCATCCAGAATTAATTCTGCCTGCATTTCTTTTCCATGCGTTTTCAGTAATTCTTTCGTCACATCCAGAGCTTCCTGTTGAATATCAAATGCAAGTACCTTTCCTTTTTCTCCGGCAAGCTCACACAGGAACAGGGTATCATTCCCCTTTCCCATAGTCGCATCGATATAATATCCGCCTTCTTCTGCCTGCGAGCGGATGATCTCGTGACACCAGTATGTGATCTGTGACTGTTTCATTCTTCCCATCTGTTATCTTTCTCCTGCTTTTTTGCTATCTGGCACTCTAAAAATCAAACAATGACAGCTGGTTCGATGCCGGAAGATCTGCAAGGATCCCAAGCTCTACCATCGTGTCAATAACGGTCTTACTTGCTTTTGTTCTCTGTCTGAAGTCATCCAGTGACAGATAAGTTCCGTCTTTAGATGCTTCTGCAACTGCCTCGGCAGCTTTTTCTCCCATACCGTCGATACTCGAAAGTGGCGGCATCAGCTTGCCGTTTACGATCAGGAACTTTGTCGCCTGTGCTTTGTAGATATCAAGCGGCTCAAATTCGAATCCTCTTGCATACATCTCCTGCACAATCTTCATATCCTTCATCGTATCCTGTTCTTTTTTACTGAGTGTCGCAGAACGGCGGTTGTAATCATCAATATAGTACTGAAGCTTTTCCTTCCCCTGGCACATGATCTCGTAAGAAAATGCATCTGCACGGATTCCAAAATACGCCCCATAATATGCCAGTGGATAGTTGATCTTACAGTATGCGATACGGTATGCCATCATAACGTATGCTGCCGCATGCGCTTTCGGGAACATGTATTTGATCTGTTCACAGGACCAGACATACCAGTCGGGTACATTGTGTTCTGCCATGTCTTTTTTGAACTCCGGCCATTCTTTACATTTTCCTTTTGCAACGGTTCCCTTACGGACACGCTCCATAATGGTAAATGATTCCTCACTGTCCATCCCCTTGTTGATCAGATAGGTCATGATATCATCACGGGTACAGATTGCCGTGGAAATGGTTGCCTTTCCGCTCCGGATCAGTTCCTGTGCATTATTCAGCCACACGTCCGTTCCATGTGACAGACCGGAGATACGGATCAGATCCGAAATTGTATTCGGCTTTGTATCCACTACCATCTGGATAACGAAATCAGTTCCAAATTCCGGGATTCCAAGGCATCCGACCGGACATCCGCCGATATCATCCGGCTTGATACCAAGTGCCGATGTATCATGAAACAAAGAAATTACCCCCGGATCATCCAGTGGGATCTTCGTAGCATCAAAACGGTTATCCGTCTCATTGTATTCGTTGTCCATCGCCGGGGAACTGATATATTCCTCCAGTGTCTTGATCATAGTCGGATCATCATGTCCGAGAATATCAAGCTTTAACAGGTTGTGGTCTATCGAATGGTAATCGAAATGTGTGGTGACGATATCCGTCGTCATATCATTCGCCGGATGCTGTACCGGTGTAAAAGAGTTGATCTCTTCGCCAAGCGGAAGTACAATGATTCCTCCCGGATGCTGTCCGGTACTTCGGCGGATTCCCGTACACCCCTGTACGATACGGTCAATCTCACATTTTCTTTTACCCTGTCCATGTTCCTCGTAATAATTCTTTACATAACCGAATGCGGTCTTGTCCGCCAGTGTACCTACCGTTCCGGCACGGAATGTCTGACCCGCACCAAAGATAACCTCTGTATACTTATGCGCATTACTCTGATAATCTCCCGAGAAGTTCAGGTCAATATCCGGCTCTTTATTTCCCTTGAATCCAAGGAAAGTCTCGAACGGAATATCAAATCCATCTTTTATAAGCTTCTCTCCACATACCGGACATACACGGTCCGGCATATCCCATCCGCAGCCTCCGGCAAATTTCCTGACTTCTTCCGAATCAAAATCACTGTAATGACATTTCTTACAGTAATAGTGCGGACTTAATGGGTTAACCTCTGTGATTCCTGCCATGGTCGCTACAAAAGAAGATCCTACGGAACCACGTGAACCTACCAGATATCCGTCTTCCACTGATTTCCATACCAGTTTCTGTGCAATAATATACATAACGGCAAAACCATTGGATATGATTGAATTCAGTTCTCGCTCCAGACGCTCGGTAACAATCTCCGGAAGATTCTCTCCGTACATGGAATGTGCTTTATTATAACAGATATCACGGAGCATCTTGTCCGAATCCGGGATAACCGGCGGACACTTGTCCGGACGCACCGGCGTGATCTTTTCGACCATCTCCGCGATCTTCACCGGATTCTCGATGACAATCTCTCTTGCCTTTGCAGACCCCAGATATTCGAATTCTTCCAGCATCTCATCCGTGGTCCTAAGATACAGCGGCGGCTGATTGTCCGCATCACCAAAGCCCTTTCCTGCCATGATGATTCTTCTGTATACCTCATCTTCCGGATTCATGAAATGCACGTCACAAGTTCCGACAACCGGCTTATTGAACCGTTCACCAAGTGCGACGATCTTCCTGTTGATCTCTTTTAAGTCTTCCTCATTCTGTACCTTCGTGATCTTCGGGCTTTCAATCATAAACTGGTTGTTTCCAAGCGGCTGAATCTCCAGATAATCATAAAAGTTGGCGATCTTTGCAATGCGTTCTTCTGATTTATCATTCAGTATTGCCTGATAAAGTTCTCCTGCCTCACAGGCACTTCCCACCAGAAGTCCTTCTCTGTATTTCGACAGTTCACTCTTTGGAATTCTCGGTCTTCTCGCATAATATTTCAGATGTGACATTGAGATCAGCGTATACAGATTCACGCGTCCCACTTCATTCAGCGCCAGAATGATCACATGGTATGATGGAAGCTTGCGGACAGCATCCGCATTATTTTCGCCGAACTGGTTCAGTTTTGCCAGGTCATAAATCCCCCTGTCTTTTAACATTTCTACAAATTTCACAAATATCTCTGCTGTTGCCCCGGCATCATCAACAGCCCTGTGATGATTTTCCAGCGAAATATGCAGTGCATTCGCCACTACATTCAGCTTGTACTTTGAAAGTGTCGGCAGAAGAATACGCGCCATCGCCACGGTGTCCACCGATGTGAAATCCGGCTGGATATCCTGATATCTGCAATTTTGTTCAATAAAGCTTACATCAAAGGATGCATTGTGTGCGACCAGTGCCGCATCACCGATAAATTCCAGGAATTGTGGAAGAACTGTCTCGATATCCGGTGCTCCTATAACCATCTGATCTGTAATACTGGTAAGCTGTGTGATCTGAAATGGAATCGGTACTTTCGGATTAACGAATGTGCTGAACTTATCAGTAATCTCTCCATGTTCTACCTTCACCGCACCAATCTCAATAATCTTATCCTTAATTGGACTGAACCCTGTCGTCTCAAGGTCAAATACTACATAAGTATCATCCAGTGGCTGTCCCTTTTCATTCACTGCCACATCAGTCAGGTCGTCCACCAGGTAGCCTTCCACACCGTAAATCACTTTAAACGGATCATCCTTATCCAGCGACTCAATATAATGGTTCGCATCTGTAAACGCCTGAACGACACCGTGATCTGTAATCGCCATTGCCGGATGCCCCCAGTCATGCGCCTGTTTCAGCAATGTTGTTACATCAGTTACCGCATCCATATCGCTCATCTTTGTATGGCAGTGAAGCTCCACACGCTTTTCCGGTGCCGTATCCACTCTGGATTCTGTAAAATCACTGATCTTTTTGATTCCGACTACCGACTGGATATTCAGTTCCGAATCAAAACGGTCAACCGTTGTCACACCTTTTAATTTCAGAAATGCGCCATTCTTAATATCCCCCAGGATATCTGCCAGCTGATCATTCCGCACAAACATTTTCACCATAATAGAATCCGTAAAATCCGTAACTGCAAACATAATGATCGTCTTCTCGTTACGTATCTCTCTGGTCTCCATGCTGATGACTTTTCCGCGGATGGTAATCTCTCCCATCTCTCCCAGGACATTCTTAAGTTCTATCGTCTCATCGTCAAAATCACGTCCGTAGATAAGGTTTGGATCATCGGTAGCTTTACGTACAAAGGAATATCCACCTTTTCCGAATGAGCCGCCCTTCTTAAATCCACCTGAACTTCTTCCGCCACTTTTGGTATTGTTCCCGCTTTCTCCTGCTGAGTTGCTTTTTGCTTTGGTCTTTTCGTCTTTCTTCTCTTCTTTTTGTTCCAGTTCCTGTGCTTTCTTTGCTTTTACGGCCTGCGACTGTTCTCTGATTGCTTCGATTTCCTGCTCTAATTTCGCCTCGTTGTATTTCAGCTTGCTGTCTTTTGCTTTTTCATAAAGAACACGGATCTCCACAGGCCTGTGAAACCGTTCTTCAAATACATCTGAAAGATATGTAGATAGCGAATCCTTTTTTCCCTGTGCAACAATGGTATCAGTCAGTGTCAGACAGAGGATATTTCCGTTTTCAAATTCATAACTTGCATTCTGCAGCATATTCCGCTCTACTACGCTTCTTTGATCCAGTTCCATCAGGAAGCTGTCATAATATTCATTCATCAGATTTTCCGGTGTATACTGTTCTGAAAGATCATACTGCTCTTTTACCGACACCTGGATATGACTTCTGGCAAACAGCTGCTGTTTTAGCAGGCGTTCTACTTCGTAAATATGTTTTTTCTGGATCAGATGTCTGCTGTAAAGGCTGACACGGATAAAATCCCTTGTTGAATTGGTAGAAACTTTCGTCACTTCCACACCCTGAAACATCATCTGTATATCATCTTTTACTTTTAATGTCGGAAATACCTCAAAAAACGGTTTACTCATTCCAGTGTAACAACTCCTGTCTTAACGTTTCCAATAATTCTTCTTCTTTTACTTTTTTGACAATTTCACCTTTCTTGATCAAAAGACCTTCTCCGCATCCTCCGGCAATTCCGATATCTGCTTCTTTTGCTTCTCCAGGTCCGTTTACCACACATCCCATAACAGCAACTTTAATATCCAGTGGAATATCCGCCACCATATCCTGCACCTGATTTGCGAGTCCGATCAGATCAATCTTGGTTCTTCCACAGGTCGGGCAGGATACTACTTCTATTCCACCCTTTCTAAGTCCCAGTGTCTTTAAGATCAGCTTGGCCGATTTGATCTCTTCTACCGGGTCTCCGGTAAGAGATACACGAATCGTATCTCCAATCCCCTGACTTAAGATCAGTCCGAGTCCGATCGATGATTTTATATTTCCTGCAAGTAATGTTCCTGACTCTGTAATACCGACATGCAGCGGGTATGGACATTGCGGTGCAAGCAATTCATGCGCTTTTACACACATCATCACATCTGAAGATTTGATACTTACTACAAGATTATCATATCCCATATTTTCGATCAGATGCACTTTATCCAGTGCACTTTCTACCAGTCCTTCTGCTGTCACTCCATGGTATTTCTCTACCAGATGTTTTTCAAGCGATCCACTGTTCACTCCGACACGTATCGGTATATGATATTCTTTTGCTTTTTCTACCACTGCTCTGACTCTTTTTTCATCTCCGATATTTCCCGGATTGATACGGATCTTATCCGCTCCGTTTTCGATTGCTGCAATTGCCAGGCGATAATCAAAATGTATATCCGCCACCAGTGGAATATGGATCTGCTTTTTAATCTTGCTGATACTTTCTGCCGCTTCCATCGTTGGCACTGCCACACGAATGATATCACATCCTGCTTTTTCAAGTCTTAAAATCTGTGCCACACATGCTTCTACATCTTCCGTCTTTGTATTTGTCATAGACTGGATCGCAATTTTTTCTCCACCACCGATGCATACATCCCCAATTTGTACTTTTCTGGTTTTATTCCTGTAGTTATCCATTTATTTTCCTCCTTTTTCCATATCCATGCAGAGAACTTGCCACTGGCAACTTCTCTTGCATACTTTGGTATCTACATAACCTGCCACTGGCAGCTTCTATTTCATACTTTGGTATGTATAACAAACACCCCTCTATACACCGCATAGAGGGGCCCTCATCTATTTTTTATTGAACATCATCTGCTCACCATATTCACGTTCTGTCAATGTCATTGTTCCGCCATCAATACTGTATTCAAATGTCGTTCCTATCGACTGCACTGCATTCTTTAACGTCTCTTCTGTATACTGACCATTTGATTTTTCTGCAATTTCCTGAATCTTATTATCATCCTCCTGAATGGATATCGTCTTGGATTCCTTACTGAGCGTATATGTCATCGGGACTTGCGTTTCTTCTCCATCCCCGGATGCCGGAAGTATAACTGTCATCTGTCCGTTCCGACCGATCTTAAGATCCATATTACCGTCTTCATCTGTCCATGATCCCTCCAGTGGGTTTCCTGTAAACATCTTCATTAAAAGAAAGATTGCTATAATTACGATCAGGACAGATGTAACAGCCGTAACGACTGTCCATATCTTACTTCTTTTTGCCTCATCATTGTTTGCTATCATCTATCCATTTCCTTTCTTTAATAATTCTATTTTTTAGTATTACCATCATATTAAATTATATGTGGTTTTTACTTTCATGTCAACGACGGGGTAATCGTTTGTTTCTTCTTTCATTACTCATCAATCTCTACTAACAGATAAAATCCTCTGTCTGTCTGTTCGATTTTCTGTATTTTTCCCTTTCTTGACTTTATTCTCTGTCTTGTACGATAAATTCCTGACATCGCAATGGATGGCTCTACAAGATAAGTGTACTGACCTGTCACAGCACTTCTTTCACTGATCTCAACTTCCTGTCCTTCCGTTACCAGTCCTTCTCTTTCCATTTTAAAACGTTCTACTCTCACTTTATCTGCTCCCTTCTCTTAATATTCACTTCAATCTGTTTGTTCTCCACTTATGCACTTTCGCCTCTTTTTGTTCCATTTCGGCACATCTGCGACACATTTCGTTGAGAATCGACACTTTCCGTGTTCCGAAGTGCAACCCTTGGTAAAATATACCAATCAATTTAGGAGGTATCCGACATGCCATTTTCTGAAAAACTAAAAAAATTACGTGAAGAAAATCATTATACCCAGAAATATGTTGCAAAACATCTCAATGTTGCACGTTCTACCATTGCCGGGTATGAAACAAAGAATCGTCAGCCTTCTCACGAAAAACTGACGATTCTTGCTGAGCTTTTTCATGTTTCAGTTGATTATCTGCTGGACGATGATATCAGTGAAATCACACTTTCCGATAAATCAACGGCTCAAAAATCAGAGCACTATCTTCTCACCCATTTTCACCGCTTATCTAATTCTTCTAAAAAAGAATTGTTAAACTTTCTTCAATACCTGGAACAGCGGGATGAATCCACACGCAGCAAATCAGCTCTTTAATCCTGCATTATTTCACAAAACGGTGATAAATATAATCATTTGCTTCTTTTTCCTGACTGTCATCCAGAGGCATTAACTGAACTTCCCCGTACTTTCTTTCGAGCGCTTTCTGGATCAGATAGTCACTCACCTGTGGATTCTTTGGAAGCAACGGACCATGCAGATAAGTACCGATTACATTTTTGTAAACTACACCTTCATAGCCGCTTTTCCCGTCATTTCCCGCTCCGTATAATACTTTTCCAAATGGTTTATTTCCATTGAGGTATGTTCTTCCCCCATGATTTTCAAATCCAACCACCGGCATATCTACAAGATCACTGTCCAGTACAATATTATCTATGAGACGTCCCTCTTCCTGTTCCGTATAAATGTCAACCAGATTCAGTCCCTCGATCATTCCGGCATCTGTCTTATAATATTTTCCAAGAAGCTGATATCCTCCGCATACTGCAATAACAACTCCTCCGTCTTCCACATAATCCTTGAATTCACTTTGAATCTCAAGAAGACTTTTACATACGATTGCCTGTTCACGGTCTGAACCTCCGCCTAACAGTACAATATCCAATTTTGAAAAATCAATCTGATCCCCTGTATTAAACTCTATCGTCTCTGCTTCAATTCCACGCCAGATACATCGTTTCATCAGACATGCGATATTCCCTCTGTCGCCGTACAGATTCAAAAGATCTGGATACAGATGCCCTATCGTAATTTTCATATCTTTTGTATCCATTATCTTTCTTCCTCCATCTTTTTCAATACATTTCTGGTACTGAACAGAGCCGTATAATTCACCAGTACATACAGGTTGCCACAGCCATCTTCAACCCTTTCCCGGATTGCCTTTTCAACATCTGCTTCCAGCATAGATGGGATGTCCACATATTTCATACGAAGTCTCATATCCTGACAACGGATACCGCTTACTGTAATCGAATTCACATTAGCACCCTTAAATCTGTCAAAGTCCACATCCCAAAGCCACGAAACATCCGTTCCATCCTGTGCATTGTCATTGATCACAATGATCACATCCTTCATGGAATCATCCTGCATAACCGCTGAGATATTCTGATTGAATCCTGCCGGATTCTTCGCAAGATTCAGCACGATCTTTGTGCCTTTTACCTCAAACTGCTCCATACGTCCGTTTTCCGGGTTGAAATCTGTAAGCATATCCTGAAAATGCTCCAGCCCAAGCCCTTCGGTTCTTCCAGCCGCGTAGGCTGCCAGAATATTATATACATTATAGAAGCCTTTATAATTGGCCTCCAGGCGTCTGCCATCTACCGTAAACGCAAGATGATCGCTGACTGCCACATCCGATGCATCATATTCAATTGCCGGACGCTTAAAATCACAGCCTGTACATGCATAATCGCCAAGCTGGCTGTAGTGATAGAAATTATATTTTAACGGTGCTCCGCATTTCTTACAGAAACGTCCCTCTCTGATCTCATGGGAATCCTTATCATCCACTACCTTTTCACTGATTCCGTAAGTTACATACGGATTACCGCTTTCCATTGCAAGGTAAGCAGACAATGCATCATCCCCGTTCACGATCACCTTCATCTTTGGTGCACTCTGCATCACTTCTTTTAAGATATTCATTGTAATGTCGATCTCACCGTAACGGTCAAGCTGGTCACGGAACAGATTCGTCAGTACCATATAATCCGGCTTAAAGTGTGGAAATACCCTTCTTGTCGAAGCTTCATCAATCTCGATACATGCATAATCCGCATCCAGATTACCACTTAAACCCGCACCTAATACAAAGGCTGCCACAACACCATTCAACATGTTGGAACCGGTATGGTTACAGATTACTTTATAACCTTCCTTCTCGATTGCTGCACAGAGCATATTGTTGGTTGTCGTCTTTCCATTGGTTCCACATACAATAAAAATGTCTTTTCTGACTTGTCCCGCAAGATCATGCAGGATGCTTGGATCAATCTTCAGTGCAATCTTTCCCGCCCAGGTCACGCCCTGGCGGTGAAAGATATGTACACTTGCTTTTTCACTTATCTTCGCTGCCCATACGGCCAGCATTCTGCGTACTCCCATAATTACCTATTTCCCGATCAGTTCTTTGATATTTTCCGGTTCCGGCATCGAACGGATCGCACCTTTTTTCATTGTGATCAGTGCTGCACCTGCATTCGCATATGTCAGAATCTCTTTTAATTTTGCCTCATCCAGATTATCCAGACCGTACTTTAATACACCGTTGATCGAACATCCGCAGAATGTATCTCCTGCTCCTGTTGTCTCAATTGCTTTCACAGTAAATCCCGGCTGCTCTACACGAAAGTTTTTATAGTAGGCTCTGCTTCCTTCTTTTCCCATCGTCAGGAAGATAAGAGGAATCTGATACTTTTCCTGAAGATACTTAATTCCTTCATCATAATCTTCTTTTCCTGATACAAACTGGATCTCATTGTCAGAGATCTTCAGTACGTCACAATTTTCGAAGCCATATTCCATCTGTGCTTTCGCTTCATCCAGAGTCTTCCACAGCGGCGGACGTAAGTTCGGATCAAATGTGATCATGCAGCCTGCTTCTTTAGCGACTGCAAGTGCCTTCTTTGTTGCACTCTTCACCGGCTCATCTGTCATAGAAAGTGTTCCAAAGTGAAATACCTTTGACTGGCGGATCAGATCATAATCTACTTCCTCTTCCTTCAGCATCATATCAGCTCCCGGTTTGCGGTAAAAAGAAAATTCTCTGTCACCATCCGGGAAAGTATGTACAAAAGCCAGTGTCGTGTGGATATCCTGATCCATCACAAGTCCTTTTGCTTCTATTCCGATATTTGTAATCGTATCTCTTAACAGTTTACCAAACTGGTCATCCCCAACTTTTCCAATGAATGCGGTTTTTCTTCCAAGTTTGTTCAACATTGCAAGCACATTACACGGCGCACCACCCGGGCAGGCTTCAAACAACTGATTTCCCTGCTCACTTTCCCCATTCACTGCAAAGTCGATCAGCATTTCTCCAAGTGCTGTTACGTCATATATCTTTTCCATCCTGAAATCTCCTTATCCTAAATCTTACACTTGTTTCATATTTTATTTTATCATAGAATTTTACATTTTTAAAGACACAGGCTCTTAAAGTGCATATTTGCCAATTCTTACAAAAATTTCGTTATTTTTTTGTCATTTTGCCTATTTACGAATCCGAAAATGATTGATAAAATAATAACAAATAATACAGTTACCTGATGTATTATTTTATTATGTGAAACGACGATTTCGCAAATTGTTCGTGTTTGGATGGTACTACCCCTCCCACGAACCCTCTCTTGATAGCGTTTTGTAAGAAAGTCACATGAGAAGTTTCCGCCAAAACTTTTCATGTGACTTTCTTCATTTATTGTCTACAGAACTTGCCACTGGCAGGTTCTGTAGATAATTCTTCTGTTTTTATTTTAACATTCTTCAGCAATTTTATAGATCAGCTTTTCTGTATCTTCCCATCCAATACATGGATCTGTGATCGATTTTCCATAGATCATATCAGCCGATATATCCTGTCTGCCTTCTTCCAGGTAACTTTCTACCATAACTCCTTTAATCATCTTCTTAAGATCCGGGTTATATCTGCGCGAATGCAGTACCTCACTTACAATACGGATCTGTTCTTTATATTTCTTGTTTGAATTCGAATGATTCACATCAATCACTGCTGCCGGATTCTTAAGATCTTTTTTCTGATATAATTCCCAGAGTCTTACACATTCTTCATAATGGTAATTTGGTATGCACTGTCCGTACTTGTCAACTCCGCCACGAAGGATCGTGTGTGCAAGCGGATTACCAGACGTCGTTACATCCATCGTTCTGTAAATGAACCGGTGTCCCATCTGTGCTGCTACGATCGAGTTGAGCATTACAGAAAGATCTCCACTGGTCGGATTTTTCATTCCAACCGGAATATCCATACCACTTGCCGTCAGCCGGTGCTGCTGATTCTCCACCGATCTTGCACCCACTGCCTCATAGGAAAGGATATCATCCAGATAACTTCTGTTTTCCGGATATAACATTTCATCCGCTGCTGTCAGTCCGCTTTCTTTCATTGCACGAATATGCATCTTACGGATTGCCATAATTCCAGCATACAGATCCGGAGCTTTATCCGGATCCGGCTGATGAAGCATTCCCTTATATCCTTCACCGGTCGTCCTTGGCTTATTGGTATAGATTCTCGGAATCAATACCAGGCGGTCTTTTACCTTTTCATTTACCTTCGCCAGACGGCATACATATTCACATACAGAATCTTCATTATCTGCCGAACAAGGTCCGATGATCACTGCGAATTTATCGGATTTTCCGGTAAAAATATCACGTATTTCTGCGTCTCGTTCTTTCTTTAACTGAATCAGTTTCTCTGACAGCGGATATTCTTCTTTCAGTTCTGCCGGTGATGGCAGAACTTTATTTACTTTCATAGACATATCTTTTCCCTTATCTTTATCCTAACAGATGTACCCCTCCAAGAAGTACATACGATATAAACCACATAATTACAGTTGCCATACAAATTCCAATGATAACAGCCGGAAATGCTTTCTTAAATTTCATTCCCAGAAGTGCTGCAATCAGAGACCCTGTCCATGCGCCGGTTCCCGGAAGAGGAATTCCCACGAATAACACCAGTCCCCAGAATTCATATTTTTCAATCTGGTCCTTCTGCCGCATCGCCTTGGATTCCAGTTTATCCACCAGCGGCTTGAATGTTTTCGTTCCCTTCATCCAGTTAAATACCGGTGTAATCAGAAGCAAAATAAATGGAACCGGAATGATATTTCCGATAATGCAAAGTGGAATCGCAGTCGATACCTTTACTCCAAGGATCGGTCCTGCAACAAGCAGCGCCCCGCGAAGTTCAAGGATCGGGATCATCGAGATCAGAAATACGATCACTTCTTTACTCACACTTCCGCTTAACGCATCAATAATCCCATGTATTAACGTATTGGTCATAAGAAACTCCTCTTATTTATTCATATATTTTTTCAGAAATGCAAACATTGCTTCCATCTCTTCTCTGGTTCCCACAGTGATACGCATATACTGTTCAATTCTTTCACTGCCCCAGAAACGCACATAGATGTCATTCTCTTTCAGTGCTTCAAATAATTCTTTTGCATCATAATCCGGATGCATGGCAAAGATGAAGTTCGATTTGGAATCCAGACAGTGGAATCCGAGATTCTTTAACTCTTCTTTCGCCCATTCCCGTGTCTCGATAATCTTATTCACACATTCTTCAAAATATGCCTTATCTTTCACCGCTTCCACACCGCATACCAGTGATGTCTGATTCATGGTGTAAGAGTTGAAAGAATACTTTGCATCATTCAGGTACTTGATCAGTGTCGGATTACTGATCGCGTAACCAATACGCATTCCTGCCATTGATCTTGCTTTTGAAAACGTCTGAACGATGATCAGATTTTCATATTTATCGATCAGTTCCATTGCAGAACTTCCTGCGAAATCAACGTAAGCTTCATCCACGATCACAATTACATCCTGATTGTGTGCGATAATATCTTCTACATCAACCAGATCTTCATAAAGTCCTGTCGGTGCATTCGGATTTGGGAAGATCACACCACCATTTTCTTTGTAGTAATCTTCTTTTATAATCTTAAAGTTCTCGTCAAGCTTCTGGCATTCATACGGAATACGGTACAGATCTGCCCATACCTTATAGAAAGAATAGGTGATATCCGGAAAAAAGATTGGTTTCTCTGAGTTAAAAAATGTCAGGAAACACATGGATAACACATCATCCGATCCTACTCCTACGAATACCTGATCCGGATTCACATGATAAAAATCAGCCAGCGCATTTACGAGTGGTGCCGCCGTCGGATCCGGATACAGACGCAGACGGTCTGTATTCATCTCCTCCAACGCCTTTGTCACGCCCGGTGCAGGTGCGTATGGGTTTTCATTGGTATTCAACTTGATTACTTTGCGCTGTGGCTGCTCGCCCGGCACATACGGTTCTACTTTTCGAATGTTCTTTTCAAATGCTTTCATGCTGCTCTCCTAGAAATATTCTTTCGCCAATTCTTTGAATTTTGGAAGGGAATTCACGATTGTCTCATGTGATACGCAGTACGCAAGTCTTACATATCCAGGGCATGCAAACGAACTTCCCGGCACGATCAGAATATTATATTTCTTTGCAGCCTCACAGAATTCCTTCTCATTTGGAACCGGTGATTTCACAAACAAATAAAATGCTCCCTGTGGCTTAATGCACTCAAATCCGCACTCTTTCAGTCCGTTATACAGATCTTCTCTGTTGCGATCATAGAAAGAAAGGTCTGTCTTTTCATTCAGGCATTTTTCTACTACCTTCTGCTGCAGTGTCGGTGCATTAACAAATCCGAGGATACGTGTTGCGACATTGGCTGCGGAAAGTACTTCTTCACTGTCTTTTAATTCATCCGGAATAACCAAGTATCCAATACGTTCTCCCGGAAGTGACAATGATTTGCTGTAGGAGTATCCCACTACGGTATTGTCATAATATTTTGTGAGATACGGAACTTCTACTCCGTCATAAGCCAGCTCACGATAAGGCTCGTCGGAGATCAGAACGATGTCTGTTCCGAATTCTTTCTGCTTTGCCTCCATGATAGCGGCGAGCTTTTTGATCGTCTCTTCGGAATATACAACACCAGTCGGGTTGTTCGGATTATTGACGATAACGGCTTTTGTCTTTGATGTGATCTTTTGTTCAAATTCATCCAGTTTTGGCTGGAAGTCAACGGTATTCGGTGAGATTTCTACCAGTACACCATCGTAGTTGTTCGTATAAGAACGATATTCTCCAAAATATGGTGCAAATGCAATCACTTCATCTCCCGGATTGATCAGCGCTTTCAAGATAACATTTAATCCACCGGCTGCACCAACCGTCATGACAATATTTTTGCCTTCAAAATGCGTATCAAAACGCTTATTTAAAGAATCAGCTACTGCCTCTCTTACATCTGCATATCCGCAGTTGCTGTTGGTATATCCGTGAAGTACGATTGGATCTTCCTCACTTACAATCTCAATGATCGCATTCTTCACGGCCTCCGGTGCCGGCACGTTCGGATTGCCCAGACTGAAATCAAATACATTCTCAGCTCCGTAAATTCCTGCCAGACGGTTACCTTCCTCAAACATTGCACGGATAGCCGAACTGTTGGCTACCATATTTTTCATCTTATCCGCTATCATTTTGCTGCTCCTTTCTCACTACAAGTCTTTCATTTGTAAGTCTTAGCCCTGCGCTTTCTCTGTCACATCACCCTTTTCTACCATAAAAGCTGGACGGTAAGAAAGCTTTGCCTTTCTAAGGCCTTCTGCTCCGGTATCATCTTCCCGGTTTACATATTTATAGTTCATGCATTCATGCTCTACAAACTGCTGATTGATCATTGTATATGCGCCCTGTACATCGGCATATGCTTTTTCAATATGCACGACATAAGTGTCTTCGCATATCGGCTCTCCAATCGTAAATGCAACAACTTTACCATCGATCCTTAAGACTCCTCCCGTCAGGTGAAGCTCTTCAAACAGTCTCAGGGAATTCAGTGCTACGCACATCTCTCCCCTTTTTTCATCATCATCTTCACAGTCATTCTCTGTCCGCCACTTAAGTGCCATCTGGAAACATTCTTCCAGATTATCTTTTGTCATACTTTCATAAGACCAGCGATCTTCGAACAGGCTTTTGAATTTGTTGATATGATTCCGCTTTCCGTGAAGTTTCTTTCCCGAAAGTGTTGCCAGTTTCTCAGATTCATAGACGTAATCTGCAGAATCTCTGTCGTATTCAATCTGGAATCTTCCCGGATACCACTCCTCTAACTGGGCAAAATATTCCGGTGTCACATTGTACATCAGGAATGGCCTGCCCTTCGCTTTGGAATATTCCATCATCTCTTCCAGTGCATTCTTCACATCTTCCGGTGCTCCGGCCGGGTAGGCAAAGGATACGTGATTCTCATCCTCACTTTTGAATACCAGTGCATTCTTGATGATCGCCCATTTTACCGGATACTGTCTGGACCAGAGATACACATTGGCAAATGTTCTCTCACAGCTTCTGCTGGTATGATGTTCAAAGTAATGTGAGATAATCTCCTGATCCTCTAATTCTGCACGTTTAAACTGTGTTGCTCCCATATTCTGTATTTACCTTCTTTAATTTTCCGGATTCTTTCTAAAATCTTATATTCCGGCTTCTTACATTTCTTCATTCATATTTGCAAGTTTTGCTGCCTGATCAGCCGCGATACAAGCATCAATGATCTCCTGAATATCACCGTTCATGATCTTATCCAGTTTGTATAATGTAAGTCCGATACGGTGATCTGTCACACGTCCCTGTGGGAAGTTGTAAGTACGGATCTTTTCCGATCTGTCTCCGGTACCGATCTGGCTCTTTCTTGCTTCTGCTTCTGCATCATGACGTTTCTGGCATTCCAGATCATATAACTTCGCGCGTAAAAGAGCGAACGCTTTGTCTTTATTCTGTAACTGAGATTTCTCTGTCTGGCTGTAGATTACAATTCCTGTCGGATAATGTGTCAGTCGTACAGCAGAGTCCGTGGTATTGACACACTGTCCACCGTTACCAGATGCACGCATAACATCGATACGGATATCTTTCTCATCAATCTGGATATCTACATCTTCTGCCTCCGGCATCACCGCTACTGTGATCGTAGAGGTATGGATACGTCCACCGGATTCGGTCTCCGGTACACGCTGTACACGGTGTACCCCGGATTCGTATTTCATCTTGGAATAAGCACCTTTACCATCGATCATGAATGTTACATTTTTCATTCCGCCGATACCGATCTCTTCACATTCTACCAGCTCGACTTTCCATCTCTGGCTTTCTGCATAATGCATATACATACGGTAGATCTCTGCCGCAAAAAGTGCAGCCTCATCTCCGCCTGCACCGGCACGGATCTCAACGATAACGTTCTTTTCATCGTTAGGGTCCTTTGGAAGAAGAAGGATCTTCAGTTCCTGTTCCAGTTCTTCTACACGTTTCTTGTTATCATTCAACTCTTCTTTTGCAAGTTCACGCATCTCTTCATCGGACTCTTCCTCTAACATCTCAAGGCTGTCCTCAATTGCCTGCTTGCATTCTTTGTATTCATTATACGCCTCTACAATCGGAGTCAGATCATTCTGCTCTTTCATAAGTTTGCGGAAGCGGTTCTGGTCATTTGCCACATCCGGTTCCTGAAGTTCATTTAATATCTCATCCAGACGGATGCGCAGATCTTCTAATTTATCAAACATGGTATTTCCTCCTTAACATTACTCTTTATTGTACCTTCCCATAACTACGCGGTCAAGTCCCGCTAAATCCTTTTTTATCTCGATTTCCTCATATCCTTCATTTTTCAAAAGTTCTGATACATCTTTTCCCTGATCAAAGCCAATCTCGAACAGGATATATCCTCCCTTGTTCAGATATCTTATACTGTCTTTTACGATCAGACGATAAAAATAAAGTCCGTCCTCTTTTCCATCCAGCGCAATCCATGGATCATGAAGTTTTACTTCCTCATCCAGACGACTGATTTCTTCCGTCCTGATATAAGGCGGATTAGACACGATCATATCGTATTTTCCGATGACAGATTCAAACAGATCACTTTTTATAAATCTTGCATCTGTTCCCAGACGGCTGTTGTTTTCTCGTGCAACTTTCAATGCCTCTTCCGAAATATCGCAGCCGGTTCCTTTCAGATACATCTGTTTTTTTTCGCCGAATTTCAAAATACTTTCCAGAATACATCCCGAACCGGTACACATGTCCAGGATCTGCATATCTGGTCTGATCCGTTTTAAAGCCTCTTCTACCAGAATCTCTGTATCCTGTCTTGGAACCAGCACATTTTCATTCACTTTAAAATTTAATCCCATGAATTCCTGTTCACCGGTAATATGCTGAAGTGGAATTCTTCTTGCTCTTGTGCAGATGTCTTTCTGATAGCTTTCTGCTTTTTCTTCTTCTACTTCTCTGTCCGGGTCTGCCAAAAATACTGCTCTGCTGATTCCGGTCTTATATTCAAGCAGATACCAGGCATCCAGTTTTGCTTCCCGTATCCCTGCCTTTTCAAGTTTTTCTGTTCCACTCTGGTAGAGATTACGAAGTGTGAAAATTTTCCCGTTCATACGCCCTCCAGTCAAATACAGCTTCTACTGCCTGTATCGCTACTTCTATCATATCATCATCCGGTTCACTGGTTGTCATCATCTGAATTGCCATTCCCGGCTTACTTAACAGATTGACCAGGGCATTTTCACTGTTCCCCGCCAGTTTCAACACCTCATAAGAGATTCCGGCGATCACCGGAAGCAGTGCAATACGGACAACCACCCGCATCAAAGGAGATTCCACCCGAATCAGCAACAGTAAAATAATACTGATCGCCAGCACAAAAAACAGAAAACTTGTCCCACATCTTTTATGCTGTCTCGAACTTTTCCTTACATTCTCCACCGTAAGCGGCAGCCCATGTTCAATACAGTTGATACACTTATGCTCCGCACCGTGGTACATAAATGTTCTCTGAATATCCTCCATTCTGGAAATCAGCAAAATATACACAATAAAAATTCCAATCCGGACAACACCTTCTATCACGGTTCTAAGATGATACGACGGAATAACCGGTTTCATAAGTGTCGACAGAAAATACGGCAATATCATAAAGATTGCAACTGCTGCAACAATGGAAAAGGCAACCGTTCCTGCCATCATCAGGTTCTCTTGCTTTTCTTTCTTTTTCAGATCTTTTCCGGAAAGCTCTTTTTCTTCTTCCTCTTCGTAAAAACTCGCCGAAAAAGTCAGCGTCTTGATTCCAAGTACCATGGAATCAATAAAATTAAAAACCCCCCGGACAAAAGGAATCGTAGTCAGTTTTTTCCAATTGCCGGTAATACTGTGAAACGTCTCTGTCTGAACAAAGATCTCTCCGTCCGGTTTTCTGACAGCCACAGCATAACGATCCTGATTTTTCATCATGATTCCCTCTAAAACTGCCTGTCCGCCGATATTTGATGATTTCATATATTCTCCTTATACCACATCTTCTGGAACAAAGACTATCTCTTGCCCGAAGATCTATTGTAATGAAAAAAGGGTTGAGATTCAAAAACCTCAACCCAATACTTGTAATCTTATTTGTCCATTCCGTATTTCTTATTGAACTTATCAACACGGCCACGAGCCTGAGTTGCTTTCTGCTGTCCTGTATAGAATGGATGACATTTAGAACAGATTTCTACGTGGATTTCTTCACTTGTAGATCCTGTTACGAATGTATTTCCACAGTTACAAGTTACAGTTGCCTGATAATAATTTGGATGTATTCCTTCTTTCATGATTTTCACCTCTTCTTTATTTTTTGACACGCACTTAATGTGCAGTAAATTTCTTTTATTTACACAGCTCGTTCATTGTAACACAAGAATCAAGTTTTGTCTAGATAAATTTTGTCTTTTTTACCATTTGTATTAATTCTTCATTATTCCGCGTTCTTGAGAACATATTCAGTATGTTATCTACCGCCTCTTCCGGACGCAGTCCGTTCAGTGCTCTTCTCATACTTTCAACAGCTTCCTGTTCCTCTTTTGAAAGCAGAAGATCTTCTCTTCTTGTTCCTGATTTTAAGATATCAATAGCAGGAAACATTCTTTTTTCGGAAAGCTTGCGGTCCAATACCAGTTCCATATTACCGGTTCCTTTAAATTCTTCATATACAACATCGTCCATCTTGCTTCCCGTATCCACAAGTGCCGTTGCCAGTATTGTAAGACTTCCGCCTTCTCTCATATTTCTCGCCGCACCAAAGAAACGCTTCGGCATGTGAAGTGCTGCAGGATCAAGTCCTCCGGATAATGTTCTTCCTGACGGAGGTACTGTAAGGTTATAAGCTCTTGCCAGTCTTGTAATACTGTCAATCAGGATCATGACATCTTTTTTGTGCTCTACCAGTCGTTTGGCCCGTTCGATCACCATCTCTGATACACGCTTATGGTGCTCAGGAAGCTCATCAAACGTAGAATAGATTACTTCTACATTCGGTCCCTCTATTGATTCACGGATATCCGTTACTTCTTCCGGACGCTCATCGATCAGAAGAATCAAAAGATGTACTTCCGGATTATTCTTTTGTACGGATAATGCAACCTGCTTTAATAAGGTTGTCTTTCCTGCTTTCGGTGGTGAGACGATCATACCTCTCTGTCCTTTTCCGATCGGAGACATCAAATCCATAATGCGCATTGCAGTACTTGTCTTTCCACATTCCAGACTCAGTCTTTCATTCGGAAAGATTGGTGTCATATCTTCAAAATTTTTTCTGTGCATAGCCTTCATAGGATCCATCTCATTGATCTTTGAAAGATATAAAAGTGCACTGAATTTTTCCTGCTGTGTTTTGATTCTTGTATTTCCTTCCAGTATATCTCCTGTTTTCAGATTAAATCTTCGGATCTGAGACGGAGATACATAGACATCGTTTTCCCCCGGCAGATAATTAGCACTTCGGATAAATCCATAACCATCCTGCATAACTTCAAGAATCCCATGTGCCGTAATTCCACTGTCCAGCTTATCTATATCATGTACTTCTTTATCTCCTGTATTAGCAGATAATTCTTTCACGGTTTCTCGTGCCGATTTCTTTTCTTTTTCATCTTCTTCCAGCATACGCTCTATCAGTTCTGCCTTTTTCATGGTGGAAATTCCCTTTAATCCTCTTGCTTTAGCGAGATCTTTTAACGTCGCCAGCGGAAGAGATTCATATTTTTCTCTCATCATATTAGTCCTTTCACATCAAACTGCTTTCATTCTAGTTTCTTCATTTATTAAGTAGCATCTCTTACTTTACTGGAAAATCACGTCAGAAATGACGATACTATTTGAAACATGGAGATATTATACTACATCTTTGTTCTTTTTTAAAGTTCTTTTTCATAACGGTATATCTATTCTACCCAATTCCTCTTTTGTGCGTATATTGACTTGAACTTCTATGAATGATATGATTAAACAAACTTATGAAAAGGTGGTATCCATAAAATGACGAATAGTGAAAAAGCCCTGAAAATGCACGAAGAATGGCATGGAAAGATTGAAACTTGTGCAAAATCCCACGTAAATTCACGTGAAGATCTTGCAATTGCCTATACCCCTGGTGTTGCAGAACCTTGTAAGGTAATCGCAAAAGATCCCGAGGCTGCCTATACTTATACTATGAAATCCAATACTGTAGCTGTTGTTTCTGACGGAAGTGCAGTACTCGGTCTTGGTAATATCGGTGCTCTTGCGGCAATGCCTGTTATGGAAGGAAAGGCTGTTCTTTTTAAAGAATTCGGTGGTGTCAACGCTGTACCGATCTGTCTTGACACACAGGATACTGAAGAGATCATCAAAACAGTTGTAAATATCGCCCCTGCTTTCGGAGGGATCAATCTGGAAGACATCAGTGCTCCAAGATGCTTTGAAATCGAAGAACGACTGAAAGAACTGCTGGATATTCCTGTATTTCATGATGACCAGCACGGAACTGCTATCGTAGTTCTTGCCGGAATCATTAATGCTATGAAAGTAACCGGAAAAGATAAGGAATCTTCCAAAGTTGTCGTAAATGGTGCCGGTTCTGCCGGAGTTGCCATTACCAAACTGCTCCTGACCTACGGCTTTAAACATGTCACCATGTGCGACATAAATGGAATTCTCGGAAAAGATTCCAAAGACCTCAACTGGATGCAGGAGAAGATGGTTGAAGTAACCAACCTGGAACAGAAAACCGGTAAACTCGCCGATGCATTAAAAGGCGCTGATATTTTTGTCGGCGTATCGGCTCCGAATATTGTTACACCGGAAATGGTTGCTTCTATGAACAAAGATGCCATCTTATTTGCCATGGCCAATCCGGTACCTGAGATCATGCCGGATATTGCAAAAGCTGCGGGCGCTAAAGTAGTAGGAACCGGCCGTTCCGACTTCCCGAACCAGGTAAATAACGTGGTTGCTTTCCCTGGTATCTTCAAAGGTGCTCTCGAGGGACGTGCTACTGCCATCACCGAAGATATGAAACTGGCTACTGCAAAAGCAATCGCAGGTCTTGTTCCTGATGAAGAGCTGAATGAAAATAATATTCTTCCTGAAGCATTTGACCCACGTGTTGCAGATGTTGTAAGCCGTGCTGTAAAGGAACTGATCTGATATGACCGTACACTGGGGAGAAAAAAGATACTATTCTCTGGATTATTATCTGAAAAAGACTTATGGTGAAAAGCTCTATAAGATATCTCTCGACGGCGGCATGACATGTCCAAACAGGGATGGTACCCTCGGAACCCACGGTTGCATTTTCTGCAGCCATGGAGGTTCCGGCGATTTTGCCGCCAGTCGTACTCTGTCTGTCACAGAGCAGATTGAAGCCGGGAAGCAGCAGTCTGCAAAAAAATATACCGGATCATCTTACATTGCTTATTTTCAGGCATATACCAACACTTATGCTTCTTTAGAATATCTGGAAACATTATATATGGAAGCAATTACACATCCTGATATCCGGATTCTTTCCATAGCTACCAGACCGGATTGTCTAAGCGAAAAGATTCTGGATCTCCTGGAAAATTTAAACCGGATCAAACCAGTCTGGGTTGAACTTGGTCTTCAGACTATTCATGAAGAAAGCGCCCGATATATCCGCAGAGGTTATGAGCTTCCGGTATTTGAAAATGCAGTATCCGAGCTTCGAAAGCGTGGAATCGATGTTATTGTCCATACAATCCTGTGTCTTCCAAATGAAACCGAACAGGATATACTCAAGACCATAGAATACCTGAACCACCAGGATATTCAGGGCATCAAACTGCAGCTTTTACATGTATTAAAAGATACCGATCTGGCCGACATCTACCTGGCCTCTCCATTCTACATTCCCACACCGGAAGAATACTACCAGCTTCTCGGGATGTGTATCAGCCACTTAAGACCGGACATCGTTATCCACCGATTAACCGGAGACGGACCAAAAAATCTTTTGATCGCCCCTTTATGGACCTGTAACAAAAGGCAAGTTCTGAATCAGTTCCAGTCTTACTTAAAAACACATGACATCTGGCAGGGAAAGGAGTGTTAACCTTGGCCAAATCTTTTACGTTATATAAATTGATCATTTTGTATATGTTGAACGAAGTTGATTTTCCTCTTACCAATTCCCAGATATCAGAATTTATTCTGGATGAAGGATATACAACCTACTTTAAATTACAGCAGGCTTTATCCGAACTTCTGGAATCAGGATTTATTCGTGAAGAATCTACTCATCACCGTACATTTTATCATCTTACGGAAGACGGAGCAGAGACCATCCATTATTTTACAAACGATATCTCTCCTGCAATCCAGCATGATATCGACGAATTTTTAAAAGAGAAACATTACGAATTAAAAAATGAGATGTCCGTAAAAGCGGACTATTTCGAGAATTCCAACATGGAATATTCTGTACGCTGTCAGGTCATCGAACAGGGACTTCCTCTGATCGACCTCACCGTAACAGCCCCGACAGAATCCGAAGCTGCAACCATTGCAAACAACTGGCAGAAACGGAACCAGGAGATTTATGCGTTAGTAATGGCGAAGTTGTTGTAGTAATTATTTTGGTGACTTACCCCGGACCTGAATAAAAGGATAGAAGCCATTTCTGTGCTGATTCAATCATGGAGAAATGGCTTCTATCCTTTTATTCAGTTACGTTTTTGTATGCCATAATAATTATATAATGGAACCTTAACCGTTGTGATATCTTGATTGGAACAATTTAAAATAGAAACTCGCTCATGACATAGTTGCTGACATCGATTCCTTTTTCTGTTAACCGGATGTATTCGCCGGTGTCTTCAAGCAGCTGCTTTTGGTACATATCGATCAGTACTTTTCCATATGCATTTTCAATGCTTCTTCCGAAAGTCTGCCTGAAGTCAGTCTTGGATACTCCTTCGATTTTTCTGAGCCCCAGAAACATATATTCTTCCATCTGATTCTGCAAACTAAGAACTTCGATCTCACCACCTTCTACGAATCGTTGGTTATTGATAAGAGATGCCGCACCGGTTCCGATTCCCAGATATTCTGTGCGGTTCCAGTATCCAAGGTTATGCCGGCATTCATATCCTTCTTTGGCATAATTAGATATCTCATATCTGTGATAGCCGTAACTCCACAAAATATTTTTTGTAAACTGATACATCATCCGTTCCGTATCTTCATCCGGAAGTTCTCTTCTTCTTCTCGCCTCAGCGCGTTCACCCTCTCCGTACTTTTCATAGAACGGCGTTCCTTCTTCGATGATCAGACTGTATGCGGAGATATGTTCCGGACCAAGTTCTGCCACTTTTTTTAATGTATCTTCCCATCCTCCCAATGTCTGAAATGGAATTCCCGACATCAGATCTACATTGATATTCTGAAATCCCACTTCTCTTGCAAGCGTATAGGTATCCAGGAAGTCTTTATATGTATGAATTCTTCCGAGCATCTTTAATTCCTGATCATCCGTTGACTGTAATCCGATACTCAGACGATTAATCCCGACATTCCGATATGCCATCAATTTCAACTTATCTACTGTCCCCGGGTTCACTTCTACCGTGATCTCCGCGTCCGAATCAATTGGAAATGTAGCACGTATCGCATCGAAGATACTCCTCATCTGCTGAGTTTCTAATATGGACGGTGTACCGCCTCCTATAAAAATACTGCTTACATGGTACATACCGGCAAGATCATAATAAGAACGGATCTTCTGGCACAAGCCCATGACATACTCCTGTCTCGCTTCAGGTGTTGCAGGCGCAGACAGGAAATCACAGTACCGACATTTTTTTACACAAAATGGAATATGGATATATAACTCTAATGGTCTCATTATTTATCATCCAGCTTCAATACACTCATAAATGCTTTCTGCGGAATCTCTACGTTGCCCACCTGACGCATACGTTTCTTTCCTTCTTTCTGTTTTTCCAGAAGCTTTCTCTTACGGCTGATATCTCCACCATAACATTTTGCCAGCACGTCTTTACGCATCGCACGAACTGTTTCACGCGCGATGATCTTACTTCCGATTGCTGCCTGGATTGGAATCTCGAATAACTGTCTCGGGATCTCTTCTTTTAACTTCTCGCACATCTTTCTTCCGCGTTCGTATGCAGTATCTGCATGAATGATAAATGACAATGCATCGACTTCTTCTTTATTGATCAGGATATCCAGTTTGACAAGTTCTGACTTCACATAACCGGCCATCTCATAGTCAAACGAAGCATATCCTCTTGATCTTGATTTTAATGCATCAAAGAAATCATAAATGATTTCATTAAGCGGGAGCTGGTAATGTAATACTGCACGTGTCTCTTCAATATACTCCATACCTTCATATACGCCTCGACGTTCCTGGCACAGATCCATGATCGCACCGATAAACTCCGCTGTCACCATGATCTCTGCTTTTACCATTGGCTCTTCCATATATTCGATCTCGGAAGGATCCGGAAGGTTCGATGGATTCGTAAGCTCTATCACATCTCCATTTGTCTTGTGTACTTTATAGATAACCCCCGGTGCAGTTGTTACCAGATCCAGATTATATTCTCTTTCCAGACGTTCCTGAATGATCTCCAGATGCAGAAGTCCAAGGAATCCACAGCGGAATCCGAATCCCAGTGCAATTGAAGTCTCAGGTTCGAACTGCAGTGATGCATCATTTAACTGTAATTTTTCCAACGCATCCCTGAGATCCGGGTATTTTG
>OLNY01000245.1_pt1 | contig 55013 bp, 67 predicted proteins | sample 1671981 | NCBI WGS metagenome assembly OLNY01 (sample SAMEA3136632, study PRJEB25190) | human gut metagenome | biome: human gut; feature: human-associated habitat; material: faeces | place: Austria | collected 2013
GCCCGACCGCCCGCGCCGCATGCCTGGCGACGTGGTCGGCATTCATGCGTTGGCAGCGCAGGGCACTCGAAGCGATCGCCGCATCGGCCCTCGCGGAGGCGAGATACCTGTCGGCGGACTCGATTGTGGAGTCGGGGCGCCTGTATATCGGCGTGAACGTACGTCGGACCAGGGCGAGCCTCGCCCGCTCGCATTTATCCAAGCAGCAGTCTACGTCCCTGCCGAGGGCCGCGACCAGGTCGTAGGCGAATTCCTCGCACCCCGTGGCCGCCCACGGGACCAGCGGCACGCCGAACCTCCTGTCGGGGACGGCAATCAGCTCGACGCTATCGTCCTCGCTTCCGTCGGCATACGGCTCGATGAGCACGGCGAACCTGATGTAGGGTCTTGTCGCGAACGTCTCGGCGACGGCGCGTGCGATATCCTCCCTCTCTTTGGCGGGAGGCGAGACTTCACGCCCGCAGTCTTTCAGGGAGTAGGTCATGCTATCGGCTCCTCTTAGAAGGGTGCGATGTGTCCGAGGTCGCTTCCATCGGATCCCATGGAATCACGGCCTAACATGGGCCGCGAATTGGCGGAGCTCGTCATCGTCCATATCGTCGAAGTGCAGCAGCTCCGCCAATGCGGCCCTCTGCTCCATCAGGTACCTGGCGCTCGGAGACTTGTGAATCGTCTCCAAGATGACCTCTGGGGCGAGCGCTGGGAAATCCATGCCCTCGGGAGCGACCAAAGAGATGGATTCATCTGCTCCGAATTCCTCTGGCGCGTGGAGGCGGATATCGAAACCATCGAAGGTGAATTCACGCACGGTCCCGTTCTCGGCGCCATTCAGCAGGAGAAAGTCCAATCCGTATGGGATGGCATTGCTATCGATGCCTAGGGCGACAAGCCCGGCCTCGTGGACTGCGACCAAGTCACTTTTCCGGATCTTCAGTTTTCGGCAAAGCCCCGCCATAATCTCGTTCAGGTGTTCCTTGGTCATTGAGCCTCTCCTGAATCATTTCCAGTGTCTCGATGTCGGCATAATCCTGCGGCCTGCTCGAGAATGACAAATCGGATTTGAGCAATTCAATTGTTCTATTCTTCATCTCGAGGAGCGTATCGACCTTCGCGACGGGAACGGCGATGTCCTCAATCTGGAGATACTCTCGGTCCAAATCATCGAGGACTAGTCCGTTCAGGCTTCTGACCACATCGAAGTCGGGATAGTCGTTCTTCCCGGAGAAAGTTTCGGGACCGCAGAAGGAACAGTTGACCAATGCTTGGTCTTCCTCGGCTAGCTCGTCGAACGCCCCGTCTCCGAACATCTCATCGTATGCCGCCTTGGCGAATTCACCATCGCTACCGAATGCGGCCATATACGCCTTGGCAAAATCAACGTTCGTGTATTCATCGCCGAACATGATGTCCGCATCGTGAGTCGCCCTGAACCTGTTGGAGTCTCGTGCCTTGTCCATTGATTGGAGTAGGACCGCCATCCCGCCGACTACGCAATAGTCGGTCCCCTGCTCGTTGAGTTTTCGAAACATGGGCAGGAAATCAGACACCAAGTCTTGGGCGGCTCTGTAAGGACCCTCATTTGATTCTGGTGAACGACCTTTCGAAGGATTCCCGTTTCCGTTTGAGCTGCCTTCTAAGCCTGTCAATGTCGACGCTTTCAGGTCGTCTGATTTGGTTCCGCCTACAAGCCCATGGATAAAGGTACGTAGCGACATAGTCTACATCTCTTTTCGTCTCGGACATCCTACTTGTTCACCCAGCCATAGACGGCTTCGTGGTGGACGGTCTCGGTCCATGCCGCTTGGTCTGTCACGGTGACGGTGACCTCCTCGTATTTGGGCAGAACACTATATGATTGCCCATTCATGATGGTGTAGTAGACACAATCATCTTCATTGTTGAACAACGTTCCATCGTCCGCCATATACTGCACACCGACCTTCTGCTTTTGGGTCTCGGTGTGGGTGACGGCGGGATGGTATACCTGCTCATCCCACGCGGGGGTCACGACGGCCCAGACCTTCTCGGGCTCGGCGGGCTTGGAGGGCTTGGAGGGCTTGGGGGTTTCGGAGCCGGATCCGTTGCCGGAGTTGCCGCCGGAATTGCCAGGGGCGGAGGGCTTGGACGCGGGCTTGTCGTCCTTGTTCGAGCCCGAGGGGCCGGACGGCTTGGAGTCATTCTTGTTCGAGCCCGAGCCGGAGGGTTTGGACGCGGGCTTGGAGTCGTTCTTGTTCGAGTTGGATCCGGAGGGCTTCGATGCGGCGGCCTGCTGGACGGTAGAGCTGCTGGGCTTGGACACGGGGGCGGAAACCGTGCTGGCATCCGGATTCTCGCGCTTCGCCTCGATGAGCTTCCTGGCGGCGGCACGCTCCTCCTCGGGGAGCTTCTCGAGCGCCGCGTCGACGGCCGTCTGGTCGGTCATGTCGACCTTGGCGAGGCTCACCTTGACGGATGCCCCCTTGCCCTCGACCACGAAATCGACGGCATCGGGCACCAGCCAGGTGGTCTTGCCGTCCTTGGCGGTCGGGATGGAGGTGACGTTCAGCGCGTAGGCGCCCTTGGGCAGGTCGACGGACGCCTCCTTTCCGGGGACGATGTCGCCCTTCGCGGCCGATTTGCCGTTCGCGTCCACGACCTCGTAGGAGAACTCGCCGTCCCCCTCGTTCCAGCCGTCGGCCTCGAGCTTGACGGACGCGGGGTAGGCCTTCGCGTCCTTCTTGCCGCCGACGATGGATGCGACGGGGGCGTTGTCGGGGATGTTCACCGCCTCGTGGTTCAGCGACAGGCCGATACCGAGCGCCGCCACGATGGCGAGGGCCACGCCGCCGGCGACGAGCTTGCGCTTCAGGCCGCGAGGTCCCTTCAGCGCCTGAGCCCCCTCGGCGTCGGCATCTGGCGAGTCGGGCGCTGCGGCATCCTCCAGGTCGCGGGCGATCGGGAGCTCGGCGGTGACGTCGGGAGTATCCATGGGCTGGGCCTCCTCAGGCATATGGACGAGGTCCTCGGGGTCTTCGGGGTTTACGTTCTCGGGATTCATGTCGGTATTCATATCAGGTTCCTATCTAGTCTCGATATCGGATGATTGTAGATTGCGGTGCGGACAGGCCTAGATGATGGCCATGTCATGGCTGATGGGGCTGTACTGGTAATGGGGCAGGAAGTACTTGAGCGGCAGGCAGCGGCCGTAGGCCAGGCGGTACGACAGGGCGGCGCGCTTGTAATGGCGGACGATGAAGGCATGGTCCTCCTTCAGGCGATCGACGCGTGCCTTCACGACCTCGTCCTCCATGAACAGCTCCTGCGGCATCTGGATCATCTCGTAGTGGTACAGGGAGACGTACTCGCAGGGCTTGCCGGCGGGACGGGTGCTTCCCGCAAGCGTCTCGACGGCGCTGACGTATGCATGCTCCTTCGTGAGGAATGCGAAGCCGTGCTTGTCGGGCGAGCAGACGGGGGCGCACTTGATCGTCTTGGTCAGGCGTTCCTTCCGAGTCAGGTCGGATCTCTTCATCCAGACGGTGGGGATGTGGAGGTCGTTGCCGTCTTCCCCGTAGAGCTTCACCAGAATCTCGCGGCGGTACATCACGCGGTTCACCATGACGCAGAAGTCCTCGATCTTCTTGGGGACATGGCGGCGGGCGTGCCTGTAGACGTACTTGATGGAGCCGCGGTCGAGGCGCCACCAGGCGTTCGGATTGGTCTTGACGTTCCAGACGTTGAACGCGCGGAAATGAAGCATGCGCTTGCAGACGACGAAATAGATATAGGCGAACAGGATGATACCGGCCACGTTATAGGGGTCGGAGAGAAAGAGGACGATGGCTTGCATGACGCACTCCTTGAAGTTAGCAACTACGCGGCCGGTTCGCGCCGGATGCCGCCTCGGTCGCCACCTCGGCGATGCTGTCCAGACTGGGCTGCGCGTGACGTTTCATATACTGGGAATCATACCCTTCAGGATAGGCGGTGTCGAAGAGATCTGCGTAGGCGTCGAGCGGATCTGCGAATTTCTGCCCATTCTTGGATGTCCTTTCGATTTCGGATCGAATGGCATCCAACGTTCTCTGGTCACGGACAAGTTCCAAGGAGAGCGTCACATAGCCCTCCTTCAGGCCCTTACCGTACATTGCAAACGTGATCTCGTAGAAGCGATAATGTAGCAAATCGCGCTCGCCCTCGGTCGTCATGGAGAACTGGACATCCGATGACTGCATCGGCAGCACGCTGAAACGGATGTAGTCCCCAGCGTTATAGCCGCGCCCGTTCAGGCGAGTTATCGCCTTGAGCCTGCCGTCCAACAGCGGCGCCACGAACTGCTCGCGAATGTTGACCGTATGCAGACGAATCTTCGGCCAAGTGTAATCTGGCATCGTCAAACTCCCGTCCAATGCGCCTTGGGGAAGCGCACCTGTCTATCGATTACGGTTCTTATGATAACAAAAGTATATCACGCCGTCAAATCTATTAAGGATTATCGCCCCGCCGTATCGCTTCTTTCGTCCCGTTCCCGCATGTCGCGCCACCGATAGATAACCTCATCGGTGAATATGAGAGACGAGGAGGCAACATGCCGAAAAACAGCAACCAGAAAGCCACCCCGCTCAGCGGGTTCGATTTCCTGAAGAAACTCGGGATCGGCCGCGTGAAGCGAGTCGACCCCGTCGATTCCGATCTCCAGCCCGTGCAGAGGGGGCAGGTCATCGGTATCGCCTCCAAAGATCGACCTGAAAAAGTCGAGAAGACTGTCATCGACATCCCCTATTCGAGCGTCATCTCCTCCGAGGCCGCGACGCGGCGAGACGGAACTGCCGTTAAGAGCCGTTACGGGCAGGATATGTCGCGCATCGTCATCCGCCTCCCGCGAAAGATGGAGCTGGACGGCTACAGCATGGACGGCTTGCGAGTCGAGATCATCAACCCCGATAAATACCTCGAGCGTGCGGAGAAGACGGGTATCCTGCAGGCGGCGTTCAACGACTCGCGACCCTTGAAGCTGAGCGGATTCAAGGACGGTCGCGCCATCGAGCTGACCGTGGGCCAGGATAAAATCGGGGAATTCCTCGGGAATTTGGAGAAGTGCTGCGAGGGTCTCATCAACATCCCCAGGGGCAGGGACGTACAGACAGTCGAGCGCGGCAACCATGTGAAACCGATGGGCAAAAGCCCCGAAAGCGCCCCTCAACCGGTCGATAAGAAGGCACAACCAACCCCTGCATCTGACAAGAAGGGTGTTTCCGATGAAAAGAGACCCCTCGATGGGCAGTTCATCGGCACCAAGAATCTGGCGAAGGAAGTCAAGTTCGATAACCCGAAAGTTGTCATCCCCTTTGAAAACATCCTCGCAAGTGAACCCATGTCAGATAAGGACGGCAAGGTAAAAACCAACCGGTACGGGCAGGTGCTCAATTCGGTCACCATATCGCTGCCAGATGGCGTAGAAGTCGGGGGATACAGCCTCGAGGGGTTCACGACCAAAGTGGTCGTGGTGGATAAGTATCTCGAAAGCGCAGCGGACAAGGGATCGCTCCAGATCATGTTCAACAGCAGGTACGACCTCAAGCTGTCCCGTGTTGACGGCGATGACAGGACCTATGTAACGATCGGTCGAGATAAGGTCGGTGAGTTCGCCAAATCGCTCCGCGAAAAGTCCGGCTCGATCCTCGAAAATGATGAGAAGGAAAATAATAAGAATGATAAGAAATATGAGGAATCTCTGGATGAGATGATGAGTGACAAGAAAGAGGAGGCCTCCCTCGTGGCGGCGAGGACCGCGGAGAGGAAGACCCCCGATAGGGGGACTGTCGATAGATAGCGCGACCGGTCTATCGATTCAGCGATGGGTAGAACCTCCCGAGTGTGGAGATGAGTTCTTTCACGGCCGCGACCGCATCGCGCGGCGATGCGTAGACCGACCAGATCCCAGAAAGGAATACGGCTCGTTCGGTCGCCAGCTTCAGGGCGGCCGACTCCTGATCCGTCTCCATCTCGATGCCGTCGGGTCCTGATATAGCGAGCGCCACGGCGACCTCCTGATCGTTGGGACCCGTGCAGATTGGCAGGGCATGTACGACCAGCGTACGCATCGTCTCGCGATCGAGCGTCGCGGTTGCGAGATAGTTCTCGTCAGAGATATTGGGACTCAGCATGCCATCCAGACCATTCTCGATGAATGTGATGTCCCTGTCCCTCTGTGCCTTTCGGCCAAGGATTCCGTCTGCATGCCTCTTGGCTGCATCCATGGTGTCGAAGCGCTGGGCGAACAATTCACAGGCGGTGTCGCCCTCCAGGATTCCCAATTCGAGTGTCCCGTCCTCTGCCGGTACGATGCGGGCAACCAACGAGCAGTCATCTGCCGTCCGCCATGCCACATCGCCCTCGGTCGTCCAAATAGATTCGTTCATATCCGATTCCTTTCGTTTCAGTCCCAAAAGCCAATCCGCCGAGACATCCAATTCGCTGCAAATCTTGAAGAGGGTCGTCGCTCCGGGCAGTTGCCTTCCGTTCACATAATGTGAGACGCTCGCCTGCGTCGCACCGATCCTCCTGCCCAGCTCGCGCTGGGAGATGTTCTTGGCCGTCAAGGCACGTTTCAGGCGCCTGTGCAGCCGATCGATCACGCTCTCGTCCATCAGTCGCCCCAAAGAACCTCCTGCGCCTCATCGATAAGGACCGCCATCGCATCCTCTTCCGATTTGTACCCGTCGACAAACTGCTTCATCGGCCCGGCGTTCCAGTATCCGGATTGCGTCGATGAGCGGATATACGGACGCCAGATCAAGGTATTGTCGTCCCCATCGCTCCTCTCGACAAAGCCCGTAATCGCATGCTCGGCATCGATCGAGAATTTGAAAACGGTATGCCCTTGGGGAGTCCTGGTTGAATCGACGAGGACTACTCGGGAACAACGCGGGCTATTCATTTCTTTCTCCATAGGTTTTCTCCTCTATTTCCTCAGGGGGTGTCTGTTCTGCTCCAGGTACGCCGTCTGGCTCCATGGCTCTTTCTCCGCGGCGGCACGGCAACGCTCTTTGCAATCCTGCCATTCTGAGTTATTCACGAACGTGAAACCGACCTGTTCCCCCCGTTTCGACAGGTAGATCAGGTAGCCGTCTTTGACCACCTTTCTGGGTACCTCGCGAATCCGACTCCCCTTCTTGCCGCTTATACCGAACATGAGGCGCGAGCAAAGGATTGACCATTCGCCCACACCGTGGCGGCGCATCCCCTTCGGCCCGTCATAGATCCTGTCCTCGGCAAGGAAGACGACGCGGTCGCCTAGCGCGACCCCGAATCCCTCCCCCTCTTTTCGGTTCTCCCACCCCTCTTTCGGACGCGCGACGAGCTTGTCCATGAATAGCCAGATGTGGGAATCGACTGGACGCCAACAATTCCCCCGCTCGTCGAAGACCTTCACGAACGACATCATGATGCGGTCGATTTCCGCTTCGGGGTCATCGGAGGCGAACCTGATATCGGTTGCGATGCCGCTCAGGATATGCGCCTTCACCCTTATCGGCCCTTCTGAGTAATAGCTCGTGCCCATATCGATTGCCTCGCGCGTGCTCTCCGACTTAAACCGCATATTGTCAAGCGCAAGGTTTCGCAGGGCCCACTGGTAGGCAAGCGCCTCGCGCGGGTTGATTATCGGTCGGTCGAGAAAGGCGAAGCCCTCATCAATCGTCTGGGCGTGAGCATCCGATTCAAGGCATCGACCGACGACCTTGTTTGTGTTTCGCCGCCGCTTCCTCTTAGTCATCACAGTTCTCCTTCCTAGGTCCGACCTCGTAGAATTTCGTGCTTGTCGGGACGAACAGCATGTCGATATCGCCCGTGGGGCCGCTCCGGTTCTTCGCGACCGACAGGATGACCTGCCTTGCGCCCGACTTCTCGTCGCCTGTCTCGTCCGGGTCGCGCGACAGGAACAGGACGGTATCGGCGTCCTGTTCGATTGATCCGGACTCGCGCAAGTCCGACAGGCGAGGCGCTCCCGGATGGAATTCGGCCTGGCGGCTCAGCTGCGCCAACGTCACGACGGGGACACCGAGCTCCTTGGCGAGCACCTTGAGCCGACGGCTTATCTCGCCGACCTCGACCGCCCGGTTCTGAAACCCGGCGCCGTCGGACGCGGATGAAATCAGCTGGAGGTAGTCGATGACGATCAGGCCGCGTTCGGCGCCGCGCATCATGCGGGCGGCGGTCGTTCGGATATCCCCTATCGTCACGCTCGCCCTGTCCTCGATCTCGATGTCGTTGCCGGGGATATCGCAGCAGGCCGCCGCGATGGCGTCCCATGAGGTCTTGGGGATGGTCCCCATGCGGAAATGGGAGATCGAGACGCCCGACTCCGCGCAGATAATCCTCTGGGCGAGTTCCCTGCCGGACATCTCCAGCGAGAATATGCCGACCTTCACGCCCTGACGGGCCGCATTCAACGCGAGCGTGAGGGCGAAGGAGGTCTTGCCGACCGCCGGTCTCGCCCCCACCACGATGAGCTGGCCGGCACGGAGACCGGCCAGCATCTCGTCCAGGGTCGCGAAGCCCGTGTTCACGACGGTGGACTCGAGGGGAACTTCATCGAGGCGGCGGACCTCGTCCACTGCCGCGCCGAGAAACGACGAGATATGGCGGTAGGGCCGCATGTCGCGGCGCTCGGTCACCTGCGCGACCGAGTTCTCGATCTTCGAGACGAACGCCTTCATGTCGGGCGGGGTCCCGTAGGCCTTCGCCTCGATCTCGTTCATGGCCATGACGAGCGACCTGCGCCTCGAGGCATCGATGAGCCCGTCATATGCGGCCTGCCAGGACAGCAGGGGCATATCGGACTCGAACATGCGCAGGACGGCCTTCTCTCCCCCAGCGGCATCCAGCATGCGGCTGGATTTCAGGTAGTCGAGCAGGGAGACCTCATCGATCGGATAGTCCGCCTCGTGCATGGCACGGATGGCGCGGAACAGCGTGCGATGGTCGGACTTGACGAAATCGTCCTCGATCAGCATCGGGAGGACGTCCTCGCGGACGTCCTTCGAGCGCATGCAGGCCGTCAGGACGATTGTCTCCTGCTGCGGGGCGATGATTGGGCTTAACGGTTGGGTTTCTGTTGCTTCGGTTTCAGTCGGCATGACGCGCACCATTTCGGAAACGGGATGCACGCGAACCGTTTAGATTCTGGGGCATGTTGTCATCTTCCTGTTTTGCAAGGCGCTTGGGGTACGCCTTATTGATAACTTAAGTATAACAGAAAGATAACGCGCCGTTACTCCAAAAAAGGAATAACGGCGCAACGATAGGAGGTAATCGGCTATTGTAAGGCAATTGAAAGGCGCTTTCACTGAAAGCGCCTGGGGATTTTATTTCAAGATTGCGTACTAAAAAGGAGATCACCCCTCGGCTGGCGTTCAAAACCAACCGAGAGGATATACTCCGCGAGTGATTCATCCTACGGGATGAATCCTCTTACCCAAACAGAGTGCCATTCATTGGGGTGCTAGATCCCCTACCCGTTCGGTGTCTTCCATAATAGGCTAGATTCCACATATGCGTAATGGGAATCTACGATTCATAAAGTAGCGACAATTCGCGACCCGAGTGGTAAGCGTGGTGGATGCCGCAGTCTGTCGTAGTCGCACAGCAGGTGTCTGGCAATCTGCGGTCAATGCCAGCTTTTAGCTGTGTCTGCTGCGACATGAACGTTGGGTTTGGCGCGATATTCCTCAAAACTGAAAAAATATCGATTTTGAGGAATGGCTTGGGCGGATTCCCGTACCTGCCCTACGCTCGGTGGTGTATCAACAAACCCTGAGCGAAGGGAGCCGCATATGCATGCAGCGGCAATTTCGCCGCGAAGGGCGAGGCGTCGCCGGCCTACGCCAAGGCGAAGGCCGCCATGGACGCCGGTACGACCTGGTCGGTCAAACTCGCGAACGGCAAGACGCTGACCTACCGCATCATCGGCATCGGCCACGACGCTTGCCCGAACGCCCTAGCGGAGTGCCATTCATTGAGATGCTAGAATCTGATTTCAGAGCACCTTTCTGATGCATTCGCCCTAGCGGAGTGCCATTCATTGAGATGCTAGAATAACGACGCCGTCAGCTCCCCGGTGTCTGTAGCCCTAGCGGAGTGCCATTCATTGAGATGCTAGAATTGGGACATAGTAGGTCACGTTGCCACACCTGCCCTAGCGGAGTGCCATTCATTGAGATGCTAGAATCGATTAAACCCGATCGCGTCAGACCGATCTGCCCTAGCGGAGTGCCATTCATTGAGATGCTAGAATTCCTTGCAACGCCTCTCTTTATTCTCTTAAGCCCTAGCGGAGTGCCATTCATTGAGATGCTAGAATTGGCGATTTTGGCGTAGAGTTTGCCCGGCTGCCCTAGCGGAGTGCCATTCATTGAGATGCTAGAATATAGCTGTCTCGGATGATTTTCGCTCGGACGCCCTAGCGGAGTGCCATTCATTGAGATGCTAGAATCGGAACTGTTCAAATCATTCTTAGAGAAGAACCCTAGCGGAGTGCCATTCATTGAGATGCTAGAATCGAGCCGTTGAGTTTCGTGCTAGAGCACAGCCCTAGCGGAGTGCCATTCATTGAGATGCTAGAATTATCGAGGGCCGCATTGCCGCCGCCGGGGTGCCCTAGCGGAGTGCCATTCATTGAGATGCTAGAATGAGAAAATGCGGCCGAGAAGAACCTTGTCGGCCCTAGCGGAGTGCCATTCATTGAGATGCTAGAATCAATTGCCGCCAAGGACAAGGCGGCTGCCAGCCCTAGCGGAGTGCCATTCATTGAGATGCTAGAATCAGGAGCTGAATCTTGCGTTCAGCTCGGAAGCCCTAGCGGAGTGCCATTCATTGAGATGCAAGAATTCTCAATTATTCGGTCTGCTCGCGTACTTTCCCCTAGCGGAGTGCCATTCATTGAGATGCTAGAATAAGCCGCCCAGGGCAAGGCGGCGCGGAGCAGCCCTAGCGGAGTGCCATTCATTGAGATGCTAGAATACATTAAGGCACCAATAACGGTGGTGATCGGCCCTAGCGGAGTGCCATTCATTGAGATGCTAGAATCTCTCCAGTTGCGTCCACGCACGCCGCAAGCCCTAGCGGAGTGCCATTCATTGAGATGCTAGAATATGGCAAGCAGCCAGACGTTTCTGACCAGGCCCTAGCGGAGTGCCATTCATTGAGATGCTAGAATTATCCCGACGCATGTATCTCATGGATCATGGCCCTAGCGGAGTGCCATTCATTGAGATGCTAGAATCGCTCCTCCTCGGTCATGCGGACGTTGATAGCCCTAGCGGAGTGCCATTCATTGAGATGCTAGAATCGTACTCCCTCGCATAGCGCATGCACAGCTGCCCTAGCGGAGTGCCATTCATTGAGATGCTAGAATGCCCTTAAAATCAAATCTAACAACCGCGGAGCCCTAGCGGAGTGCCATTCATTGAGATGCTAGAATCACCAGATGGGAAAATGTGGAAATGTTTCTGCCCTAGCGGAGTGCCATTCATTGAGATGCTAGAATGATCGCATTCGAAACGTATTGCGTCCCACAGCCCTAGCGGAGTGCCATTCATTGAGATGCTAGAATGGGGCAGTCGTGCATGCGCCCGACCTCCTCGCCCTAGCGGAGTGCCATTCATTGAGATGCTAGAATCCGAGGGCTCCTTGGCCTTCGCTTGTCAGAGCCCTAGCGGAGTGCCATTCATTGAGATGCTAGAATGAAGGGCTGTTTGATGCCTTTGCAATCATGGGCCCTAGCGGAGTGCCATTCATTGAGATGCTAGAATACCCTCCGCTGAAAAAGCCCCTCTAGCAGGGGCTTTTTCAATTTCAAATTATGAAAAACGGATTTCGGTACTCTCAATTGCCTTTCAAGAGAGCTGGTTTTCAGGAAAAGATCAGCGGAATACAGCTTCGAAATATTGTAATTTTGGATAAAAATCGCCATCTCGCTTCGGCCTCCCTTCCCCGTTTTTCATAAAATGCTTCATCAAATATGGTGCATTGGTGAATATAATTTGCCGGTTCGGCAATAACATTATCGATTAGTTGTCTACATACGTAAAGACCCCGTCCATATCTCACAAGATACCGGGATATGGAGCCACCTATGTTATTGACGGTCACGATTGGCACACCTAAGTACCTCTGCGTTCAGGACAATTGTCTTGTCATCAAGGATCGCCATGAGAATAAAGTTCTTGACAAAATACCCCTATCCGATATCTGGGTCATCATAATCGACAACCCCCAAGTCTCGATTACGGCATCGCTTATGGGGCAAGTCAATGATGCAGGGATAGGCGTTCTTTTCTGCGGCTCCAACCATATGCCTAACGGCCTGGCTCTCCCGATAGGCGCACATTCAAGACATGCGGAAATCGTGGAGCATCAGTTGGCTATCTCGAAACCGCTCAGAAACCAACTCTGGGCGAAAATAGTTCGCAGAAAAATTAAGAATCAAGCACATGCCTTGGAGCTTTGCGGTGGCAAGCCTGGCGACGTCGAGAAAATTCTCAGCTATGCCAGGGATGTCCAGAGCAATGACAAGACGCATCGGGAGGGCGCAGCAGCCGGCGAATACTTCCCTAAACTGCTCCCTTACGGGTCGCGATGGATGGGTCCCATGACCGCGCCGCTGAATTTCGGGTACGCAATTTTGAGATCTGGCATCGCTCAATGCGCCGTCTCGCACGGATGGCTCGTATCGCGCGGCATCCATCACCACAGCGCCGAGAATGCATTCAACTTGATCGATGACCTCATCGAGCCATTTCGGGCCATCGTAGACCTCATGGTGGTCAAGGAGAACATCTTGTCCCCGCTATCGAGGATGAATAAGGAAACGCTAACGAAGGTCACATCGGTCCTCGTCCTGTTGGATAACAAGGAAATGCCCGTCCAGACGGCTATCGATGTCTATTGCGAATCCCTGAGAAGGGCGATTGAGCTTAAAGATTCTGATCAGCTCCTGCTGCCTAAGCTCATCGGTTTGGAAATGGCTACACCGGACAGCTTGAGAACGAAAGGAAGGCTATGAGAATTATGAGACTCTTGGTGATGTTCGACCTCCCCACGAAGACGAAATCCAACAAAGACGCCTATACCAAGTTCAGGCGGTTCCTGGAAGACGACGGATACATCAGGGAGCAGAACAGCATCTACTCCCGCAATCTCCTCAGCAGGGCGTCTGCTGAAGCCCATGCGGAGCAGCTCAGGAAAAACCTCCCGCCGGCAGGACATGTCGTAGCGATGCAGTTCACCGAGAAACAGTACGTCGACAGGGAAATCCTCGTCAACACTGGAACCTCGGGCTCTGGAGGAAATGAGACACCGGGAACACAGCTCTTCCTGAGTTTTTAACACGAAAAGGGGAAGGCATTGCGCCTTCCCCTTTCACATAGTTCTCGGTATCTACTAACAGCGATCCGCCCGTTCAGTGAGGAACTCAAGCCAGCAGAGACTCAAGCAGTCCTCCTGCATGACCTTCAAATCTCTCGTCCACTTCGAAAGTGTTGGAAATTTCTCGGCTGCGAGCGGGCCGGTTTTCTGGAAGGAAACTTTCCCAGAGGATGACAGCTTTACGTTATTGTGTGCTATGTCATAACCATAATAACGCCCAACAATACCGTCTTGAATCAGTACAACGCCGCGCTTCAACAAAAGGCTCGGCTCGTTTCCGGTCAGCGGAATCTTCTCCCAGTAGTCGATTGAAAGATCCTTGGAGAACTTTCGAATGAACGGTTCCTCGGTCTTTCGCTTCTGCACGTCGATGTAATAGAGGGGGTCCAAAAGCCAACGCGCGGCAGATTTATCATATACGGCAAGCAAACCGTACTGCTCGTCATAAGCCTTGGCAGTTCCTTTGCCGTCTTTCCACGCAGTAGTACAAGGCCCAGCTTCGCCCTTCATCTTCTTGATGAGATCCTTTCCCCTCTCGTCGACTCCCTTGTAGGAGAAGGAGTTCTCTTTGAAAAGAGCCCCCGTTGCGGTGCGGGTCGGTGAATAGGTCGGCACGATACAGGGAATCCATGCCTTGACCTGATTTCTGTACTCGGGATATGGCAGCGAGCCATCCAACAGGCGGTCAGCATCTCGGTTTGTGGCGTGTTCCTCACTGATGAGAGCGATGCCCTTGACAATCGAGGGCGTGCAGGCGGCGATTACCGCGGCATCCACGGCATAGTGTCGGTCGTCCTCTCGGTTTTTCTTGCCGGCATCGTCGAGAATGCCGATGTGCCAGATTCCGCGCATGAAGGCCGTCGCCGCACCAGAGACGCAGAAGACGTGTTTTCGTCCATCCTCGGGGAACGGGAGGCAGTCGGCAAGCCATTTCGCGACATCCTTGGACATGTAGCGGGTATCGTTCAGGTTTCGGCTGATGAAGGAGTCGATGTTATTCGTGAAGTTATCTTCCTTCAGCTTCGCGAGTTTCGAGGAATAGTAGTGCTTCGGCTCCTTACCGCTAGCCCAGACATCCATGCGGATGCAGAATTCATCCCAGTTAGGCGCGGTAGGCTCGCCCGAGGTCATCCACTCGTAGGGCGTACGGTTCGACTTGTCGCGGTTCGATTTCGTCAGGACGAGAACCTTGTTGGTTCTCGCGTTATCACAGGAACGCGAGAAAGGAAGGATGTGGTCGATCTCGACGTAACCCTTTTCAGTCAGCATGCGACCGAAATCAATGCCCTGACCCGTGTAGGGGTCCTTGCCGCCCTGCTCGTTGTACAGTCGGACCTTATCTATGTCACGGCCCCTCACCTGATCGGCATCGGAAAGACCGAAATATTCAACGATATCGTCAACGGCCTTCTCCTTTTCCCTCTTGTTGTACTTGTTGCCGTCGTCAACGAGTTTCTTTTCGTGTTTAGTACGCTTCAGCTCTTTAGCAACCTCCACGCGAATCGTGTCGGGTAGGCCATAGTGCCTGATAACCGAGTTGATAATCCTGCGGAGCTGGGCGCAGGAGCGCAGGACGACCGGGTTGGTACAGATCGGGGAATAGTTCGAATAGGGTTTCAGGAGACCGTCATCGGGTACTTTGCGCTTGGCCGCGAGGGCTTTCCGCGCATCGTATAGCCCCGTTGCGACTTCGGCATCATACAGGCGATTGATGTTCGTGTCCTCGAACGCATCGCGGAGCATCTGGAGCGCCTTCAGGCTCGTCGAGCCGTATCCCGTAAAGAACTTCGAACCATAGGGCAGCTCGAGGAGCGCATCCACGTCTTCTTTCGAGAGTCCGTCGGTGAGTTCGGCAATTCGCGTGGCGAAGGCCTCCGATGAGGATGCGAACGTAGCGGCGGCGCATACTGCATCGGCGAGGTCGACATCGTCGTGCAGGCGGTTGAGTAGAGCCGGGTTCAGGTCATGGAGCGTCGAGCAGAGGACATTCCATGCGGGAACTTTGACGCAAACATCCTTCGCCTCGTCCGATTGGCGGACTCCCGCGAACGTGTCGGTATCGGCAAGGGCGAGTTTCTTGCGCAGCTGGGACCATTTCAGCGGCTTCGGGTTCTTGGAGACCTTGAACAGGTCGTGAACGATCTGGTTGCGCACCGAAGGTGCAATCCGCGTAGCGCCGCCGCCAATGTGTTCAATCTTGACGTTCGCGAGCGTCTGGTAGGCACGGACCATTTCGGATGAGATGGATGATTTCGGCCCGCGTTTAACCGGCTCGCCGAGATAGGTGCAGTAGCCTACTTTGGAGTAGATGGTTCTGTCCCTCATGGTCGTATCTGTGAGCCAGCGCAGGGCGGCGAGGTATTCCCCCTCGAGAGATTCAGTAGCTAGGGTGTTTCCAAGTTCCCGCTGATGGCGGAAAATCGCGTGGACCTCGTCCACAACCATGTCGATATCCACGCAATGGATGTAGTCATCTTGACGGTTGCGGATTCTCGGCTGCGTCACGAGGTATTGGGCGAATGTCTCGTAGCCGTTAGCATCCATAATCTCGGCGTTTTCCTTCAGGGTCTTCTTCACCTTGCCGGCATCCTTGTCGTTGTCGGCCTTGCCGTGGTCGATGTAGCCGCGGCGGCTGGCGAAGCCGTAGAGGACGCGGGCGAGCTCGCGGCTGGAAAGGATCTCGCTCAGGCCCTTCACGCGCAGCTGGATGTTGTCCTGTTCGCCCTTGCGTACGGAGAACCACTCGGAAGACGCGCCCTCGGGAATGACGCCGTGAGCCATCAGAATCTTACGGATGTGCTTCTTCCTCGCCGCGCGGCGGGCGATATTGCGGCGCTGCGACCTCGCCTGGCGTCTTGCTGATGCAAGGCTCGTCTTGTTTTTCGGATTCCACGGGCAATCGAACAGATGGGTCGCCATGAGGACGATCTCTTGGTTCAGCTTGTCCATGAGGCAGATTCCGATGCCGGCGATTCCCATGTTGATGCCGAGAACCAATTTGCGGGGCTTGGAGCTGAACTGCTCGCGCGACATCAGCGCCGTCTTCACGAGCTCGGGGTCGAATCCGCAATCGCGCGGATTTTCATAAGCTGCCATATTCACTTCCTGTCTTTCTAAGGCGCTTGGGGTACGCCTGCTGATACATTAACAATAGTATAGCCTCCCGCATCGGCGGAAGGCTATATCAAGTCAAGGAATTACGGTCCGATATCAATTGAAGTCGACGATGGGGACGTTCGCGACCGCGCCCGCGTTTGCAGATGTGATGGCAGCGATACCGAGTAAGAACGTCGCGCCTGCGACCAGAACCGCCTTAAAGTGCCTTTGGAAGAAGGTCGGGTGCCCTCGCGGGAAACCTTTTCCCTCCGAGTATCTCCAGACCTCGAACTCCACTACCCTACCCCGCGTTCTCGAGCAGAACGAGCGTATCTGTGGCGCTGACGACCTTCAGATCCAGGTTCACCTTATACCAGTGCGCCGTATCCTTCGAGACGATGTAGTAGTCGAAGTGACTGGAGGTGAGGTAGGACAGCTTTGCCTTTTCCGATTGCATGGCGTCCACGTAGTCGCGGTAGGGGGAAGTTACTCCCATGACGCCCTTCTCATCCCAGAGTTCGGGGCGCAAGTCAAAGGGAACTTTCATCCCCTTCCATTCCAGGTAGTTGTAGATGACGGGGTCCTCGGCGTATACGATGGGGTCGTAGAAGCCACCTTCGTCAATCTCTTTCACCAAGGAACCCGCAGAGTGCTCGGAGGACACCCAGCAGGACTGCCCGCTGTTCGTGGCGCAGACATAGCAGTTCGCGGCTATCGGGCCGATTGCAGCAAGGAGGGCTATCAGGGCGATGGATTTCGCCGTCTCCGGCGATTTCAAGGGTGACGGGTCCCCCGTCTTTGGAAGTATGCTCGCAAACGCGAGGGCGCATGCAATCGAGAAGGTCCAGACGTTTCGCCAATGGAGTATCGTCGCGATGAAGGTGGCTAGGACGATTACGAGCATAGGCAAGTCGATGCGCTTGCGGCAGAAAACTGCCGCAAGCGCCGTGGGGATAAAGCCCACCGCGAAAAAGATCACGCAGAAGCCCCTGGTTGCCTCGAAGGCGGGCTTCATCTCGGAAATAACGTTTCCGTACGATGCCGCCCCCATAGAGGTTATCACGTAGCGTGCGCTATCGACACCGTAGGGATTCGCGAAGGATGCGACAAGCATCGCGACTAGGGCGATGCTGAGGGGGAAGATCTCGCTGAGCATCTCCTCGGGGGTGACTGTTTTGAATTTTGAGAAATCATCGGGCAGCAGGAAGCAACCGGCGATGAAGACGTCGAGGAGCCACATGGCAGACTGCATGTTGACGTGCAGCACCGTGATCGCAGGCAGCGCCATGAGGTAGCGCCAGTCGCCTGTGCGCCGCCAACGGGTGCAGACACCGATTGTCAGGCACATGCATGCCATCGACCATGCCGTAGGACGGACTGAGATGTAGATTCCCGCCCCGAAAAAGGCGAGGCCTATACAGAAGAGCAGGCGGGGCAAAGTCAGGCTTCTATCGTCAAATCCTCGGATTGCGAAGGCTATAGAGAGTGCGACGATGGCAGCCAGGAGAGCCTGATAGACTATCGTGCCGGCGTAGCCCGCTAGGATATACGAACCGTAGAGCAGGACATCGTGCAGCCACTGCTGGACGACAATCGGCTTGTAGGACGAGAAGGACCACGGGTTCGCGTACGGGATGCCATGTTCTACGATTTGCTTTCCCGTGGCAAGCAGGAACCAGCCATCGCTGTCATACGATCCGTTCCCCTGCATGAGGAAGCCTGCCGTCGACATGATGCAGGCAAGCAGGATAAGCAGCAGGCGGTCACGCTTCCTGGTTTGCACGAACGGCAGCAGGAAGACGCGCAGAACGGGGATGCGGAACGGCCAAGCGAGCGGGGCTTCACTTTCAGTTGTCATTCTGCTCCTCCTCCAGGGGCATTCGGACAATCTGGACGCCCGAACCGCGGCGACAGCGGATGGAGGAGCCATCCTCGAAGTGAACGATCGGGGCGTGACCGGTCGCGGTGGATTCGATTTCAATTGAGTTGACATAGAGCTTCGCGCCGTCGGGCAGGCGCAGCTTCATGTCGGGGATAATGACGATGCCGTCATCGGTCTGGGGTAGCTCGATCAGGCCGCGATCGATGGCCTCGAGAAGCGTCGAGGCCGTCTTGGCATTCGCCTGTGCCTCCTGATCTTCGTAATGGAACTGACTGCGAAGCTCTCCATAGGCTGCGAGGAAATCGTCGACTGCCTCCTCGAGCTCTGCCGTGTCACCATGCTTGCGAAGTCTGGCTATGGCCTCGCTCACCTTGACCGCCGACTTCATCGGAACCACTCCGATCCGAGTCCGGCAACCTCTTGCATTCGTGTCTCTTCGCGATTCTGCAAAACCTGTCATCTCCTGTCAGGACGAGCGGAGAGACGAGCCGAGTCATACCGAGTCAGTCATACGCAATCAAGTTGGGAATAGCTGGCCGCGCTTCGCGCGGTCGGGGGTATATTCGTCTCTCCTGTTTCATGGCGCTTGGGGTTACGCCAGTACGCTCAAAATATCATGAATGAGGTCGCCGTGACAAATGTCAGTCGTCGAACAAAGAGTTCTCACCATCGTCGAAGGGGTCATCATCGTCTTCCACGGCGAAATGCTTCCCGAGGGACGAGTCGGCGGTCGAGTTGGAAGGGTCGACCGCGAATGAGTCGACGGAATAATTTGCGTCTCCCCCGTCATCCGATTCGATGAGGTCCGCATCCACCGCGTCTTCAGCATTCTTGGCTTCGTCCAGCTGAATCTCCTTGTAAGCCTCAAGGGGATATCCGAGGAGATTGCAAATCTCCTTTTCGGTCATCTCTGGATTGGCCTTCTTCATATACTTGAAAACAAACACCGCTTGGGAGTTCATTGAAGAGAATTTGGTATCCGTATAGGAGAGTACGCGTTGGGCCTCGAACTTCGCCCCGTTAATAAGCCAGTCACCCGAGCCCTGTCGCCAAAGGGCATCTACCGTTCCGTTCGCTCGCTGCACGATGATACGGGAAACCTGTTTGATGCCTCCCTGCGAGCATAGAAGCACGGATGTACCCAGGCGCCTCGATGCAGCCGTAAGGCAGACGGGGTTTCCCATCGAATCCGTGAGGCCGGGAATCTCGATACGATCGCCCTGGGGCGTCGCATCGTACCAATAGAAGTCCAACCTCAAACCGACCTTGTCCACGAGGTCGAGACGCAAGTCGAGTTCGGTCATGACGTTTCGGGCAGTCCTGTCACCCGCACTCATCGCATTGGTGGTGGTGAAGGCGCTCGTGTCGAACTCCTTCATGCGACCGTTCTTATACTCGATGGCAATGATCATGTGTACTCCCTAGTGATGTTTGGATTTCTGGATTGAAGCTGCATCCTCCTGATGCTGAGAACTACCGGAATTGGAGGAAGTTCCCGTCGGGTTGTTTGCCGCAAGACCGCCATAGGCCTTCTCATCGCGAATGTCCGCCATAGCATTGAGGATTTCCTCCTCGGTCATCCTCTTGCGACGGCCGTCGCCTGCTGTGGATGTCTTGGGATACTCGATGCCTAGCGAGCTAGCCAAAGAAGACGGATGCTCAATATTGGGTCCGAGTTGCGCTTGATTGCGCGGAGATGAATCGTTTTGCTCAATGGTTGATTTCAAGCGACCCATAAGCTCCGCGCCTTCGCGCGTACACGGCACCGCTGCCTTGGCGATGGCAAGGGCGGCGGAACGCTCGTCTTCGTTCATCCAGCGCTCGCGTCCAACGAGCCCCTGAGCCCTTTGACGTCGGCTGGAGTATTTCTCGGCCATCGCCTGTTCTATAGAGGGTGCAGCATATCGTTTGCCGAGCGTCGAACCCTTGACTTTCCTGGAGGTGGGGTCACTCGGATGGTGGTAGACGATATCGCCCTCGCGGTTGTAATTGATTTGTATGCCAAGTTCACCCAACTTCGATGCGAAATCGGCAGGACCCTTGGAGATACGCATCGCGATGTCCACTCGGTCCCTGATGTCATCCTTCCAAGACCAACCTTCGCGGGTCTCAATCTGCCGCTCCGCCATGGTCTCAGAATCGCCGAATCCATGCGGGACAACAAGACGCATCACACGACCGTCATCGGTTCTCATGGTCGTGTACGAAAAGCCGGAGACTTTGTCGGAAGCGGTCGGGTCGGTCTCGCCGACCTTCGGCTGTGAACTTGGAGCAGCACCGACCGTAAATGTCTCGGGTATCAGCTTGTCGACCGGATGACGTTCATCCAGCTGGTCTTGCATCGCCTTGCCGAAGTCCTCGATTTGTGCGCCCTTGGCCTCGTTGGCGAGGACGTTGTCGAGCGCCGCCATGGCGCGATCGAGTCTCTTACCGCGAGAGACCTTTAACCCCTTTGCATCCATCTCGGCCTGAGTGTAAGAACTGCCGTCGGTGGCGAAGGCATGCCAGCCCCGTTCGAGCGACATGGTTTGCAAGTCGGCTCGCATTGCCTGGACGACCTTGGTAGTGCGCAGGCCGGAGATGCGTCGTTTCGTCTCTAGCTCGGTGTTGTTGATGACGAGATGGGCATGCAGGATTCCTTGTTTGCCCTCGGCTTCGCGGGCAGCGTTGTCATCGTGGTAGGCAATCGCCACTTCGAAGCGGCCGATGCCCTGTCCTTCCGGACCGCGAGAGTCAAACCACTTGGATGCCCACTCGTTCACGAAGTCGCGGAAGTCATCGAGTTCAACGCCGTCATCCTTTTCGTCCAACGAGATGATGAAGTGCTCGTAGGTGCGGACCTTGGTGTCCTTTTTGACGGGAACATTGTTGCCGAAAATCTCACGGGTTCGGTCCATCACCTTTGCCCAGTCCCTCCCCTTCCAGTCGCGATCGGTCAGGTTGAGGAAGTCTTTGTCGATGGCGCGGTCGTTTTTGAAGAGGTAGTAGCGAATCCACTTGGCAGAACTATGTCCAGAGAGAATCTTCATGTAGGTCATACTTTGCCCTCTTCCTCGCTTTGGTCAGGACGCGGTGAGCCATGCTTTTTACCGCGGACACGGCGGCGACGATCGGGTTCGAATTTATTGATAGGGGCCTCAGATTGAGCGAGACCGACGGCAGTCAGGTTGACGGACGGTTTGGCGGACAGGGTCTCGACATCTGATGCGAGGGTCTTGAGGCGGTCGTAGATCGCCTTGTTCTGTTTGGAGAGGCGTTCGTAGAGCCCAACGATTTCCGTGCGCTCATCTTGCGAGAGGGCGCGATGGTTGCCGTACTTCTTGATGATGCGGTTCAAGGCGCGGACCGCCTGGTTGTAGTTCACGCCGATGGCGCGGACCTCGTTGGAGATGGATTCGAGCATGCTGTCGGTAATCGCCTGGACAGCCAAACTATTCGTTTGGCTGTCGGACTGTGCGAGGGCGAGGTCTGGGCCGAGGGGGCGGGTGAGCGATTCGGTGCCCGGTGTGGCGCGGCGGATGGATGTCAAGTCGAGTGTGACGGGCAGGGCAATGAGGGTGCGCAAGTAGTCGCTTCGGCTAGCGTTGAGGTCGTCGGCTCGGGCGTCGAGGGCGGTAAGGTCTGCGGTCGGCAGGCGGACGGTGATGCGGCGGGTGGCGGGCTGAGAGGAATTTGGAGGCCGCAAAATGTCTGACAGGCTGGCTGGCGGCGTTTCGCGCGACTGGTTGGGCTGCGCCTGGGGCGACATGGGAGTCGGCGTTTGGGGCTGCAAAATGTCGGACATTTGAGATACGCCGGGGCTAATGTCTGACAAATTTGGTGTGGCGGTCTGGGGTTCATTTTCATCTGGCGAAATGTCTGACATTTCGTATCTCCTTACATACGGCCGATGGTGAGCTTCGCGAGCAGGCCGTCCGTCAAGCGGATCTAAATGTCTGACAGCCTGTCGGACATTTCGCTTGGCGGGAGCGAGCGGAGCGAAGCGATTACAGGCCGCTAGCGGCCCCAGCTGCGGCTTTGCCGCAGGTTCAATGTCTGACATTTCTAATGTCTGACGTTGAACGCAGCTGGCGTGCAAAATGGCCTTTATGGGTAGTTTGGGGCACGTATTTTGGCTGGGCTGGGTGTTGCCGCAACGGCATCCACAATTGGCAAGGCCGTTTTGCACCTGCCGCCTGTCCGTAGGGCAGGCGGCCGCGCCGCGGGGTGATTCGGCTCTACTCGGGGCGATTTTTGGCCGTACGATCCATTTCTGTGTAACCAAGTAATCAGAAATAGGGGTGCTGGTAAATGTCTGACAAACTGGTGTTAGCTGACAATTCAATGTCTGACAACGCTACAACTGTGGAGCGGAAATGTCTGACAGGCTATAGGGCCCTTGATGAATGCCCGACAAAGCAACAGATGAGAAATAGCGCTTATGAAGGGATCGGCGTGATGATTTAGAGCGTGTCTTACAAGTGCGATCGGCGGGCGGGTTCGGTAATCTGGGTCGCGATTCGGCTGCGTCTCTTCCAAATTCGATGAACGGCTGCGAGACTGTTGAATTGTTTTTTAAAGTGTTTGCGGCGCAACTGCTGACTCAAAATCACAAACGAAACGATATCGAAACGCTCGTGGCGGCAAACTATCTGTTAGGAAAAACCAATCGTAATGAGTAAATCTGAACGATGATTCGACTGTCTTTAGGATGCGAAATATAAAAGCGCAAATGCCTCGCGATCTAATTGGAAAGCCGCCAACCACTTTCCGTGCAACCTAAAATGAAAGTACAGACTACTTTTGAAAGCCCTCGATTGGCAATCCGAAAACCTATTTCGGCATTTTACAAAGTACAATCGGCCGTAGAAATTAGTTAGAGAATGACAGAATTGAAAAGAAAATAACCTTTGCAGATTGGACGGCTTGTATTCAAATTGGTATCGGTCGAGAGTCGTGACAGTGGATACACAATCAGATGAAAGGGAAATCGAAAACGTTAAATACTTTTTATTGCACGGCGCTAAAGATAATTTCAGTTCGTCGCAACGGCATAAGTGGACCTTGATAATAAGAATAAGAACAAATAGTGATACAGCACAGCGCCATTAAAGGCGCTGTGCAAGTTGCACCGATTGCTTGAAATACGCTCGTGACAATAGTCCGCAGCTATAAATTGACTACCGAAAAGAGCGTACGGTAAGCATTGAGTTCGCTTCTGATTTGTAAAATCAGCCGAAAAACAAGCGGATGGGACTTAACCGCCATGCCTCTGTCTATGTTTTCAGATATGGTTCGTCTTTCCGATACGCTAGATATTAGCAACAGCAAATGACAATCCAGACAGATGAATAGATAGATTCCGTTTGATTCGTTAAAATCAAACGGGCAAAAATACTGAAGTGTCCTTTTTAAATTGGTATCTCGATTCAATTGAGACTGTCGTTCTAATTGAACGATGGATGAAAATAATAACAAGAAGTGATACCGCGGAGTGCCAATAAAGGCACTCCGCATGCTATTCGATTAGCTTGTCAATTGGATATCCAATTTGATTTTGAGTATTGCCGAGACAATGATTTTGAGCAGTAACTCATTTCGATTCGCAAGGGACTCCGACCAAAATAATTGAAACGTTCTGAAAGTATGAGCATGCAAAACCAAAATGAGCTTGCAGAAAATACTTTTGAGTATGGGGTGACATGCTATTAAGAAGGTTGCTGAGCTTATTAAGGATCTGTTTTGAAAGCAGATTTAGCGAACTAGCATCGGTAAAACCACTTGCGTGACAATCGGTAAGTCCTTAGTCAATTGTTGGAAATCAGACAATCGCTGCGATGATAAACGCTTTCGAAGTACGTCCAGAAAGAGCCGAGTTATCTTTTGATGGAATGTCCGGCAAGGAAAATGTCGCACTTCTGTCGCAGTAGTGTCGCACCTCAAACTGTTTAGCATCAGGGAAATGACTTGCTAAATAGCGTGGCGCATCTTTTTGGGGTCATGGAAAACGGCTTCAGCCGCCGAATTTGTCACTGGAAACTAGTAACGAAAAGGGCCAATCCGTCTTGGATTGGCCCTTTAATCTGGCACTGAAATCACTTTAGAGACAAGAGTTCCTGAGGTCTATAGGAAAAACTGATCGTCCTTCTCTTCCTTTTCCTCCTGCTGCTCAAGTTCGAAATCTGCCTTGCAATCTCCGCGCAAGACGCGAACGAAAATCAAACCGATTGTGAACGCGACGATGGCGAAGACGTAAATCGCTTCAAACATAAACAGCTTCTGGAATAGATAGACAGCCGCAAGCGCCTCGGCTTTTGCCGCTGAAGCAATCCATTCGTATTTGATAACCTCGAAAAATATGACCGAGATAACCGAAAACACGATAGAGCCAATCGAAACTCCACTTAAGAGTTTGCAGAGAATGCTCGTGCGAATGGCGGCAGAAACATCTGCAACGAACGCTTCGCGTCGCGCACGGAGACTTTCCTTGAATTGCTTTCGCTTCTCGCGGCGCTCTTGCTTCCTTTTAAGGGCGTTCTCCTCCTTAATTTGCTTCGCCTCAAGCCGCTCGGCTTTCCTCTTTGCCGCCGCCTCAGCACGGCGCTTCTCCTCAAGGCGTTTGCGTTCGGCTTCGATTCGGTCAACGATCTCACAGTATTCATCGTATGAAACGATCTTCAGGTCACTCGTTCCAGGATGTTGCAGACCGGGACGGCAGTCTGCACACGCCTTGCCGCAGGAGAAAAGTTCTGAACGGGAACATCCTCGCTCACAACGGCCGCACGGGGAATAGAGTCCATCGCAGCTGGTCTTCTCAAGTTCGGACTCCACAATCGCCCTGAGATTTAAATCTTTAAGGTTGTTGTGCTTCATCTGTAACTACTCCGCCTTGCCGAGGTCGATGCAATACGGAGAGATGCGATAGCCGTTGGGAGCTTCTTTAGATCCGACCTTGTCCTTGTATTTGAAAATAATGACGCGGTGCCCGACCAAATCTCGTTGCCAAATCTTCTTTACAGCATCCTTGTGATTGGCATCCGTTCGCTCAGAACGCACGCGCTCTTCCTCGTCTCCGTTGTCTGCCATGAACTTAATCAGATAGCGCTGCGAGGTTTCCTCGAATTCAACCGAGTTAATAGTTGCCGCGATTCGCACTGAATGAGCAACCATGGACGGCAGTGATCGCTCGTTGGTGAGACGGTCTATTTTCAGCAACTCCTGGGCGACGGCAAGCTCAAGGTCATCGTACTTTCGACCGCTCAAGAGCAGGGCAAAATACGCCATGCGAATAGCTGACGGGTCGAATTGGGTGTCGTTATCCATCTGTCCTCCTAATGTTGGAATTGGCTTCTACATCTTGGGACAGCCTGTATATATTCAAAACGACATGCCGCAGCGGCAACGGAAAGCGGGATCCAGCGGCAACAGGGCTGTAATTCAGCGCCGTTTACTGCACTGAATCGCTTCGACGCGTCTAGAACATTTATAGATTGGCTATAATCGAAATAGACTATCGTATATCTGAAAGAGGTTTTCAGTGCTTGAACGGATCGGTTCGTCCGACGCTATTCGCTATATGGTGCAAGACTGCGGCATGACGCTTGCGGATGCATCTATTAAAACCGGCAAGCAGAAAGGCAGTCTGTCGACGCGCCTGCACAACAATACGCGATTCACTATCGATGAATTCGTCAAGATCTGCGATGCGTGCGGCTGGCAGCTCGTGCTTAAACGCGGAAACAAACAGTTCGACCTGCGCGGGATTGATGAAAACAAACCGCGTAAGGATGTGAAAACGCGGCGCTAGGATTAGCCGTCAATCCGCTCCTTCCAGTAATTGCATCGGTTCGAATGGGCAGTTTCGAATTCATGGCCATCCCTGCGGTGACATAGATACTCAACCGTAGTGTCTTCAGGACGGTGCAAATCGTCTCGGACGTTGCCGTCGCAAGTGCAGTAAAGACAGTTCGCGCATTTGCGTTTAGCCTTTTCCGATTGCTCCAATGAGCGCTGCTTCGCACGAATCATTCCATCACTTATCGTCATGGCTATATCACTTTCCATTCAATTTGTCTACCTTGACCTGTCGGCATGCTTCGCCTGCGAACAATTCCTAGCGATTCAACTATCCAGTCCCGTCGGAATGGCTCTAGACGTATGCGAAATCGACAACAGTCTTACCGTCGCTCATGATTTGTTTTGCAGCCGCCAAGGCCGCAAGGTTATCGATTCGGTCTTGTTTGGGCAGCGACCCCAAACGAGTCATGGGATGGTATGGCATCGGATTGGGCGTGCTTGCGAGCAGCTCGGAGGTGCGGGCCTCAATCTCGTCGGCGCAATCATCTAGGAAGTCCCATGCATCGTCTACCGGCAGCATCCTCTCGCGCTTCGGATTCTTCCAGTCCTTTACAGAGCGTCCCGTTATGCCCAAAGCCGTTGCGATATCGGACGTCGGCACTCCCAGGATATCAGCCTGGGCGGTAAACTCGGCCTTCGGATCGATATCGGGGAAGTCGTCTAGGTGTTCCTCAATCCACTCATCATCACGGCAAGCATAGACAAACGAGTACTCCATATCCTTCGCATCGAGCTGATTGGCAACCAAACTGCTTGCGAGATTGTAAAGACCCACCGGTTCGGTCTCGGGCAGGTCTTCGTCTCGATACCACGGGAGAATGTATTGACCGAACTTCTCGTGGGATCCATTCGACTCATTCAGGCATTGCATCGTAAGGTCGCCGAGCTTCTCGGTTTGGGCATACACCCAGTCAAAAGCATTCTTGACCGGTACGCAATCGAGCTCTGGATCGAGCCACTTACGTACGCTGGAAACGCGGATATCGAGACCGCGGGCGAGATCTTCCGGCTTGAGCCATAGGTTATCGAGCTGGCTCTGCATTGAACACTTGAAATCGAACATGCCTGTTCCTTCCTGTAGCGGGGTTGTATGACACACCTAAGTCATGCCTTTTGTTTGATTCTACCAGTAACATGGAGCATAATCTCCATTCGAATTCTCACTATAGACCTGTTGCAATCACAGAGAAAGACTTGAGTGGGCAGGGGCGAGCATTGCCCTCCCCTGCCCACGCCGTTCATTAGGCGCAAGTTGCAATACGGTCGCCTTGGCCGAAGCCGTAGCCGTCTGCCCTGCCGGCATCTTCAATTGAAGTATCGGAGGAGACGGTAATGGGCTGATGCTTCATCTTCTTGAGGTTCAGCTCCTCGTCCATGTAACGCGTGACGCTCTCGGGTACCACGATCGCAAGCGCCATGGTCTCGTCATGCACGAGCTGCTCGCGATAGGAGCTCTCGAGACCCTCGATGAACCCGAGGCAATAGCTATTCTTCACGCCCGCACGACGGCCGATTTTGGTTCCATACTCCTCAGCACGCCTGTCGCAGAACTTCTTGAAGCAGTTCTCGATCGCATGCTTGGTGGCACGGAAACATCCGGACGTGACAACGGCATCCTGGCTTTCGCCGACGAAAACGAAACGGGTGCCGGTCACGGGATGGCGACCGGTCCAATAGTCATAGGCGCCGTAGCTCGTCTGCATATAGTAACGGCAACGATAGTTCTTCGCGATAACGTACGCGAGGAGCTTGACCCACTCGGGGACGCGCTTACCGAGTTCCTCGGCGGCCTCGTTGACCTCGGGGGCATCGTCGGTGAGGTCGATATCCTCGATGGTCATATTGTTCACCGCGAGGAGGCGCTGGAGGGCAAGGGATGCCGCCCTGGCTTCGCCCTCGGAGGTCGCGCCGTCAATCATGGCAAGAATCTTCTTGAGCTTGGAATCGATGGGGTTCATGTGGTATCTCCCTTCGGGTCTGCGGGACGCCTGTCGTTCCGCTTGTTGATATATAGTATAGTTGAATATGGGACGGAATACAAGATCTAGCTGGGATAACGTTAAGAAAAAGGGCAATCTTGCGCCCGCGCTTTTATTCTATTGTTCCCAATCAACCAAGGAGGACAACACGACCTCCCGAGGCTTGCCATCCAGCCCCCTTAGGACTGTAGCCCTGAAGACCACGGTTTATGTAATCGCATCTGAGAACTAATGCGATCGCATCTGAGAACTAATGTGATCACATCAGTTCAATGAGGATGGCGTTCATGCCGCGACCGCCTTTTATGAGGCAATCGCGGCGAAATACATGCACTATCCCAAGCCAGCGATAAGCCCATTCAAATAGCCGCAGTCGAACATATCGGTGACATAGAGAACATCATTATCGAGGTCGAACCAATAGACGAAGCGTCCCGTGTCCCTATGCCATTCAGCAAATAGAAGATCTCTCGCAACTTCGACCCTATCGTTTCGGGACTCATACCTATCGAATAAAGCCTTGAAATGGGCCTCTATGGTTTTCGGGACACGAATGGCGACGAACAAGGTTTCTGAATCGTCGCTCAACTTCCGGATATCTTCCGACCCAATCTTGCGAATCTCGATCATTTCAATGTGGTTCATTTTGTATCTCCCTTCCGGTTTGCGAAATGCCTTTCATCCCGCTTGCTGTCATATATTATAGTTATATATGGGATAAGATGCAAGATCTAGTTGGGAAAATGGCATGAAAAAAGGCGATCTCGCGACCGCCTTTGATTGGGAGACTAGTCGAGTCCCCAAACGAACTCCTCACCGAGCTTCTTAAGCATCTTGCGTGCCAAGTCGTCCTTTGCGTAATCCAGTGCGTCGCGGATCTCCGAAGTATCGTATCCAGGCTGCTGGCAGGCCTGATACTCGTAGCACTCTATGCAGCCGTACTTCTCGCCAAGGGTGAAGGGCTTCCCGTCCTGCTTCTGCGTGAGCTTGAACTCATGGGCGCGGGTATGCTTGCCGTAGTACTCGTTGGCTGAAGCGTAATTGGCATCGAGAAGCATCTGCCCGACAATCTGGCCGCAAGTCGCGGGGTTGTACTTGACGCCCGACTTCTCGTCCTTCAAGCTCGCCGGCTCGAAGTCGGTGTGTGCCATTGCGGCGACAATTGCGGAAATCGTGAGATCGGAAACGACGTGGCAGCTCATATCGGTATCTCCTTACCGGTTTGCGGGATGCCTTTCATCCCGCCTGTTGGTATATAGTATAGTTGAATAGTGAGCATAATGCAAGATCTAACTGGGAAATAATTGAAAACAGGCGGCCTTGCGACCGCCTGCCAACGAGCTCTTACTGGTCTCGACGATGGGCCATGAGCTCGATCTCCTCGACAATCACCTCGAGCTTGGTACGGTGCTGACCGTCCTTCTCCCACTGACTGAAGCGGAGCTTGCCGTCAACGGCAATCTTATCGCCCTTCGCCATGTACTTGGAAATGCCCTCGGCTCGGGTGCCGAACATAGTGCAGTCGATGAAGTTCGGGCAGTCCTCCCACTCGCCCGTCTCGCTGTTTCGACGGCGATCGTTGACGGCAAGGCCGAACGAAAGGACGGGAGTCCCGCCCGCAGTCATGCGAACCTCAGGGTCGCGGGTGATGTTGCCGGAAAGCATAACGCGATTGATAGACATAGGATGTTCCTTCCTCTAGGGGTCTACGGGATGCCTTTCATCCCGCTTGATGCCATATAGTATAGTTGTATGTTGTTGGGAATGCAAGATCAAAATGCGAAATAGTTTGAAATAATTTACCAGTAGAGATTGAAAAAGGGTGACCGTTGCCGATCGCCCTTTGGAACCTATATCCAGTGCCGCCGCACGTACGCTTTTCATCTGCTGAAAGTCCATCCCAGCCGCTCTCATATTCATCCTCAGCGCGATCGGTCAGATAGTAATTAAAACCCTCGGTTCCCTGCAATGCCGATAGAGCCTTCTCGACCTGCGTTCCTTCGTCAACATCGATCTCGAAGTACCACGAACGAGTTTCAGTGTATTTGAAGACTTTCTTCATGGCTCTTTCCTTTCCGGTATCAGGTATCCATGGAGTTGAATGAGGGTCCACTAAACCTGATGCACTTTAAAACTCCTGTAGCTGCCATAAGTCAATCAGAGTGTCCAAGACGGCGATCTGTTCTTCCAGAATATCCAAGTCATGCCCCACCTTCTGAAATATATACTCCCCGAAATCACGGTCTTTGGAGTGCGACCTGACCTCAAGCAATAGTCCGACTCTCTCCATCGCCAAGCGCATCCGCTCGTAGTTCACAAGGACACGATCACGAAAACCACCCTCCTCGGGTTCCTCAAGCGCCTTAATCTTTTTAATCATGCGAAGCGCCTCTTGGTTCAAACCCCGAACCCTGGCAATCGTCTCAATCTCCTTGCGATTCAACTGCATCATGTCCTCCTTTCAGCCGTATGCGCCAAAGCACATACGGTCATCAATCTACTCGGCGGTTCCGAACATCAAGGCTCCGACGCAGGCGGTGTAGTGGGAATCGAACCAACGCCAGACTCCCTCGATGCGCGGCTCCCCCTTCTTGAAAACGAACCAATCCGTCCCCAGAACCCCATCGGGCTGCTCGGGGTCGTCGTAGTCGATTGGAACGTCTTCCAGCTCGCGCCACTTGAGTTCAAGGAATCGATCCGTAAAGTCACTCATAGGGTATCTCCCTTCCGGTTTGCGGGACGCCTCTCGTTCCGCTTGTTGTCATATAGTATAGTTTAATATAGGGCGAGATACAAGATCAGCCATGGAAAATAGCATGAAAAAAGGCGATCTCGCGACCGCCTTTTGTTCTATCTAGTTGTTATTCTTGAGAACCTTTACTGCCGCATAGATGACACGAGCTGGATAATTGCCGTAGCCGGACATCTGATAGCCGCAGAAACCGTGCATCGGAAGACGCTCGAGCAGCGTGGCGAGACCTTCAAGGTTCTCGATAGCCTCGGCGCGATTCATACGCCTTATGTCATTTTCGCTCTCCATGGCATCAAGTTGAGGCTGCATGGATTCTAGACTCTTCTCCCCGATGAGCGTGTCAATATCCCTATCCCCATCGGACTGGCTTGCCAAGGCTTCGGCAGCCTGCTCGCAATCCTCCAAGGCATTCTTAAGGCTCATATCCATCTCGTCCATTGCAGTTTCCTTTCTCTATAAGGTATAACGGTCTTGAAATCGGTAAATCGGGGGGCGAAGTCACGCCCCCCCCCTGACGAAATTAAAGCGAGTAACGGTATGCCCTGACGACCTGGCAGGCGCAGTCAAACCCGCAGGCACCGAGGATGCAAGCAACCGGTATCACGATGCAGTTCAGATAGAGGTAATAGAACTGGCAGAACCAAGCGGCGAAGATGAATGCCGCGGCTCCGATAACCGCCATCGCGATCCTCGGAAAGTAAAAGAGGAACGTATCCAGTTTGCGATTCATGGGGTATCTCCCTTCCGGTTTGCGGGACGCCTCTCGTACCGCTTGTTGGTATATAGTATAGTTGAATATCGGGTGGGATACAAGATCAAAATGAGGATAATAACGAAGAGATTTACGAAAAGGGCATCCATTGAAGGATGCCCTTTTTAGTGATACGAGGTGTAAAACAGATTGTCTCAGAGTAAGCCGATGCGATTCAGGGGCAAATAGCGCATGACGCAGATACCGATCACGCTGTCCTCGGGAATCGATCCGAAATAGCGTGAATCGGCGGAGTTCTCCCTGTTGTCACCCATGACCCAGATTTCACCCTCGGGGACCTTATAGGGATAGGATATCCGCTTCGCTTTCCCGATGTACAGGGGATAGGAATCGCCCTTCGCGTAATCCTCTGCGATTTTCCTTCCGTCGATATAGACCGATCCGTCCCTCATATCGACCGTCTGCCCGCCCCGTGCGACGACGCGCTTGCACAGCACGTCTTTCTCGGGGTCCTTCTCAGGGTTCTCGAAGACGATGATATCGCCCTGCGATACGGTTCCCCCGAGCTTCAAGGTGATCTTCTCCGCAAGAACGCTATCCCGGACCTCAATCGTGTCGCACATCGATTCGGTGGGAATACTGAACGGCTCAATCACGAACGCCCTTACCAAAAGAACGGTTCCGATTGCCGCCAGGATTATCGCGGCGTAGATAATAGCGCCCCACGGAAGGAACGACCATGGCTTGTTTTCAGGATCTTCCGTCATTTAACCTTCGCCGCCTTTCCCGTGGCGTAGTCAATCCTGTAGCCGGGCTGGACGTTATAGCAGTACACATCGAAATCGATACTCTTTCCCTTGTCCGCAAGGGAATACGCCTGGATGCGCACGCCGCGAGCAACCAACTCGCCCGTGCGGAAATCGGGCGTCACCTTGTAGTAGACGCGACCGCCGCCGGCGAAAATGAAATCACTCACCTTGGTCTCATAGGGCAGCATGCCCTCGACATTCATATAGCGGCTTCCGGTAATCAAATTACGCTTCTCGGCGTTCATGCCAGACAGGCACCAAGCGATTAGGTGACAACGGTTATAAAGGTATTTACCATCGAGAGAATCATCACGGATCGTATGCCAGCCGGAAGGTTTTACCATGCCGATTGAACCGCGCTTCTCCCCGCGCGAGGGAGCTGTCTCAAGGGACACGACCATCTCAACCGCGCCGCAACGCCCAGATGAATCGAGCTTGGTTAGAATCGGCTCCTTGGGCGCCGATTTGGCAGACAATCCGCTCGTGTCCGAAAGCGTTACGGAGGCGGCGCCGGTGTATTCGGGAATCGAAATTGGATGACTTGAAGTCGAGGTTCCATCGGGTGTCTGAGTCGACGTCACGAACTGATCGGCAACGGAGTTACTGAAGTACTCGATACCGACATGCGTTAAAAACGGAGTACCGACGGCAATGGTAAGGGCGATGCCGATTTCCAGAAGGCGTCCGGTCTTTTGACTAGAGATTTTCATCGGTGTAGCCCTTTTCGTTATGTAGGGTCATTCGCTTCGCATCCTTTCCCGTTAATGCTCGGATGCGTCTCCCCTACCGATTGGGCAACTCTTCGGCAGCACAGCTATGTCTATGGTTCCGACACAGCCTAAAAGGTTCTCTAGGAACCGCGTCGATTCATCTCCTGTCTTCGGCGCCTTGGGGAAGCGCATTAACTGCCGTTAATTTTATCACAGGAATACGCTACACCGACAGTGCTTGAGCAATATAACGACGTGCCGATTGTAATCATTCACGGGCTTATGAGGCCGATGAACCATGACTTAAATCGACCCGAATTATCCTGAGCGGATTATCGAACTCTTTCGATAGGGCGAAGCTCTGAGCGGTTCCCCTGCTCGCGCCGTCCCAAAAGGCGATCACGCCTCGGTCGGCAAAGGCGGAAATGTAGGAGTGCATTTCGCGATTCCTGACGTATCCTGCTCGTTTCCCATATCGTGACCACTCGGCTGGGAAAACTTGAAGGGAATAGCCATGCTCATGCGCGTAGCGCTCGGCAAAGGCATCGGTACCGGATGCACCGCCCGAGACAATCTCGATATCGGTCCTGTCGGCGAGCAGGGCATCGCACTTCGCCTTGAATGAGACGTAATCGGTATAGCCCCTGCTCCCGACAATCAGGCAATGGAATGTCATTTGGAGAACGTCCTCTCATATAGGATTGCGAGCCGCTTTCCGTCCCGCTGACAGCACATAGTATAATTGAATATATAGTGGGATACAAGATCTAATCGGCGAAAGGGCATCAGAAAAGGCGGTCTCGTGACCGCCTTTTCTGGGAACCTTGCAGGTGGGAGGGTCTATTCGAAGTCGTATTCGCCCTGCACGATACTTCCTGCGGGAACATGGATGCGTATCTCACGCTTTGAGAACTCTCGTCGATCGCGTGTCCACTCACCTACTATAGGAAACTCGTGGGTTTCACGTAAGACCACATATTGATCGACTACTTCGACCCTCGCAGCATCGGTATCTGCGTCCTCGTACACCACTGTACCGTCGGCTGGGTAACTTTTTCTACGATAGCCTCCATCGCTCTGTCTCACCATCACGGCATACTCGCCCTGTTCCGTGAGGTATCCAAAAGATAGCGCCGCTTTGCCGTCAAGGCGCGAATCGGTCTTGAGCGAAGCCAGGGAATGGGTCTCGACGACCTCGGCATCTTCACCGAGTGATTTGATGCTCGTAGGAACAGACGCCAGCAAAAATGTCAAGAGAGCCAATAGTACGATTACAATCAAAGTGACAGACAGGCCGAATCGCCATAAAGATGACTTATGCACCGTCCAGACGTCACTCAAAGCGGAAATCATCCAAGCCAAAACAATTACGGACAATATGGCTCTAAACCAGCCGTCCAATTGCGGCTCCCTTCAGTTTCTTTAATCTCGAATTCCAGTGGTGGATCAGCAGTATCGGTGCGGCATCATCCACCGAGTCGGCAACCCCGTCGGGACCTATCATATGCATGTTGCACTCACCGCAGTTCATTATCATGCGGACGCAATAAAGGGTGTTTCCGTCCCTATCGTCCCAGACGTCGACGTCGTAACGGGTCGGCTCTACGTCAGTGTTGCCGCAAAAGGGGCATGGGAGAATATCCAAAACGTTTTCCTTTCAGCAGGGTCTGGATTGGCAGACAATCTCCCGCAAGCGCTTGGAAATGTCGTTTCCAGCGCCGCAGACAGTCTTGCCCTCCCAGCACACCGTACTCGTTATCGATTCGAGGTATTCGGCAAGACCCAGGAGGTCGGCGGGATCGACGATAACGGCATTTCCATGCATGCCGTGGATTCCTTCCCTATCGGCGGCATCAAGCATTCTCATTCCATTCACATTATCAAGACAATCGGATCTTCGAGCTTGTAAGTCATATAGTTGCAGCACCATGCGCGCCAGGCGCGGTAGATCGGCTGGCTGTTCTGCTCGTCGGCCCAGCCGCAGAAGCCGATGAAACCGTCCGAGTTGAAACTTACCGCCTCGCGGCCGTTCCACTGACCGGGACAGTCGATTTTGAGATATGCCTTTGCTATGCCGCCGTCGGCGTCCATCTTGCAGCAGAGGCTGTCGTCCTTGCGGCGGGGAATCGTATAGCGCGGGGTCTCGCCCTTGCGACACGATTCGGCGCACTCGATTGCGATATAGCCCTGCAGGGCATCGAGATCATATGGCTCGATATCCGCATATCGCAATTTAAGAGCCTGCCATAAGGCGCGACATTCCTTCGACGTCATGGCACAAGAGCTATCCAACTTCATCACCCAACCGTCTTCTCGATCTTGCGGCCGCAGACAGGGCAATGGCGGTAGAAATAGGCGCCGTACTCCCCCTCATCGTGGCCGCATTTGTTGCAAAACCAGACAGGTCCCGCGAAGTTATGCGATTCGTTATCTTTGCCGCGGACATAAATGCATGTCTGCACGTCGATTTTGTCGGCCAAGCCTCTTGCCTCGGATTGAGCTACTGCAGGATATTCCTCGTTGTAGTACTTCACGTCCACGCCGAGCGCCTCGGCAAAATCGCAGAGGTCGAGCAGGCCGCGCCGGCCACAAATATCGCCGTCGCGCAAAAGCTCCCTTTCAGCAGCAACGGACTCGGAGACGGCTTCACGCAGGGACATGGCCATATCGAGCCGGGAGCGCTCCGCATCGTCGGCGTTGCCAGAGGGACGATCGATATAGTCTGCGAGGGCAAGCGTATCGCGATTCCCGATGAAGAGTGCTCCGCCTAGGGGCTGGCATTTGATGCCGAGCTTAGCCAATGCGGTGACCACATCGACGCGGTCAGCCATCGGGCCATGGTCGGCGACGGCTAGGGCGCGGAGTGCGTTCGCCATCTCGCGGTTTATGTTAATCGGGTTTTCCATAGAGCGTCCAGTCCTTGTTGCTTAGTCTCGTGGGGCTTTGGAGCCGCCCTGAATTACCTCCAAGGGCGACCTTTTCGGGATTACGACCCTGCGCCCGCAATAGGGGCAGTTGTTTATGGACTCGATTCTCCACCCGCCCTCGTAGTTACCGTCAGGCAAGGGGCCTGCCGCTGTGTAGATATTCATATCGGTTTCATCCTGTCCATCGGAACGCTTGGGGAACGTTCGCATTAACTATAGTTATTATAGCCAATTCAAGTTTCAGTTGTCGGCAGAACGTAAATCAATTCGAATCAAAACGCTGGGCCGAGTCCATGGAAACAGGTTCTAGCCGTCCCGATGGTGAAACTCGGTTGCCCGCCACGGTGCGCCCTGCGGACTTTCATTCGAAGGTGGATAAGCCCGATAGGCCGCAAGTTCCCATCGCCTGCGATCCGACTTCGCCACCGCATCCAAAACGAAACCGGTAGCTAGGAACAGTGCGCAGAGAAACATCAGCGCGACCGCGAGAATCGCGGTCGGGAAACGGGGTACAAGATTGGTTGAAATGAACTCTTGGACGATGGGGATGCCCAGCACCAGTCCCACGGCGAAAAATGCAAGCGCGACCAGGGAGAAGAACTTCAGGGGGCGATAGTCTTTGAAAAGGGCTCCGACCATGGCGACCACTTTAAGGCCATCGTCCAGGGTATCCAGCTTCGATACCGATCCCGCAGGCCTGTCGCGATAGTCGATCGGGATATTCAGGATGCGCCAGCGATGGTCGACGGCATGTATCGAGAGCTCGGTCTCAATCTGGAAGCCCTCGGAAAGGACGGGGAACGTCTTGATGAAGGGCTCGGACAGGGCTCGGTACCCCGTCATGACGTCGGGATAACCGTATCCGTAAATCCATTTGATCATGCCGCGGACCAGGTTGTTTCCAAACCCATGGAACGCCCGCCCGTTCGCCTTGGCATATGTCCCGTTTGAAAGCCTGTCGCCGACCACCATGTCGGCCTTTCCGCCAAGAATCGGCTCGCAAAGCGATTTAGCTGCCTCGGCCGGATAGGTATCGTCCCCGTCCACCATGAGGTAGCAGGCGGCATCGATATCCCGAAACATCTGTCGGCAGACATTCCCCTTGCCGCGGCGAGGCTCATAACGGACGGTCGCCCCGTGCTTCATCGCGATCGCCGCGGTCGCATCGGTCGAGGCGTTGTCATATACATAGACTGTAGCCTCGGGCAGCTCGCGATGAAAATCATCGATTACCTTACCGATGGTCAGCGCCTCGTTATAGCAGGGAATGATGACCGCAATCTCGTCTCGAACCACTGGCTGCGCCCCCTATTTGATATCCAGATAGAGACACGGGGCATTGCATGGGCCGCTCGCGGGGCTTGTGAGCTTAATCCAACCGTGTTCTGCACCGGCAACCTCGCGCCTGCTTATATTGGGCGGCAGGCGAAATAAATCCTCATAGTTGATATAGGCAGCGCACGTCACCCACCCGCCCTCACGGATAATCACGAGTTCGCCTACCTCGGTCTTCTCGCGGCAATACTCAATAACGGTCATTTATCTATCCTTCCGAAGATTCCGTCCGCATATCGGGCAATAGTTGATAGGGATCCAAGCGCGGTCGATATCGTTATCGTGGGACATTGTCAAATGCACCCCGTGCTGGTCGCTGACATCGAGCGCAAGGTCTACCCCCTCGATCAGGGCCATATCGCCGCAGGCGGTGTCGATATCGTTGAGGAGTTTTGGGTGGTACGGGGAACACCATGGGCAATAACCGTGGGAAAAGACCTCACGCGACGTGCGCCAGGAGCCGGCGCTATGGCAGACCATCCGAAACAACAGCTCGGAAGCCGGTACCGTGCGCTTGCTTCCCGCACCGATCCCGAGGTCATATTTTTTCTGAAGCCGTCCCCCGCCGTCTGGGCAGAATACCGCCGCGCTTTTCGGTAGTTGGCGGGTCTCATAGAGCGACTGCGCGAGATCTGGAGGGCAGACGAGCCAATTCGCATCGCCCCAGAAGGTCAAGCCGTGTCCGCTCTTGAAATCGGCCATGCACGATTTGACCTCGACGAAAACGAATTCACCGCGCTCGATAGACGACGGGAACATAGAAAGTCGTTCGGGTCTGAATCCGACGAAATCGACGCGGTGGTCATCGTCCACCCAGACCTCAGATGCCACCAGAGAGTATTCGCGACGAAGGCGAGCCAAAACGCGTTCGGATAGCTCGCTCGTCGTCTTATCACGCTGCCCCAATTCATGCCTCCCGATTCTGATGGGATTCAGCGAAGTCGGCTATCTGTCCGACTCCATGCGAAGAGCCTTCTTGATTTTCTTCAAGACGTCGAGCTTCTCCTTCTCGATTTCGTTGCGCTGCTTCAGCACGTCAACCATTTCACGCAACTCATCTTCGATATCAATTAAATCAACTCCGCTAATACTCATGACGTAATCCCTTCCTTTATTCGCTATAGCGGGTATTCCAGGTATTGAGGGCGGCGATACAGGCGTTGTATTCGTCCTCGCCCTCGATAATCGATTTGCGTTGGGGACCGTCTATCTCGGCGGTACAGCCTCGGCATCTGCAGGTGGCAGATGACAGATAGAGCGTTGGCACACCCTCGACATACGAGGTGGCTCCCTGGCCGTAGGGGTAGATAGTCACCTGCCTGCTGCCGCAGAACGGGCACGGCTCGGCATCGTCGACATCCATGTAGGAGGTGTTCCGGCATCCGATGAAGTCCGTCCGCTCCAACTTGTATCTATGCTTTGACAATTTTCTGATTCCCTCGGTCAGGTTCGAAGAGCAATATCCACGGGCCTGCAGTCGATTCACCTCGATACTTCTTTCAGCGGCGACGGGTCGCCGCCGTGCCGAAGCAAATTAGATGCCGAAAACGGCACCGCATGTAGGACAGTACGCGGCGAACCGGACGTGATATGGGATGCCCGTCCCGCAATTCGAGCAGGCGGAATGACCGTTCCTCGACACAACCGTCGCAATCGGTCGCGCAATATATGCCGCCAGCAGCTCATAGCAGCTGCGCTGGCTCATCGGGTCGAAATCGTCATCGCAAGTTTCCTGCAGAATATCCTCTAGGGCACGAGGCACCGAACTCGATTCGGACTCTTCCTTCAGGACATCGGCAAGTTCGAATCGATCGCTATCGGAAATATCGACAGCAGTCAGCTGGCTCATATTTGACCACCAATCTAGTAGGGGTAACTTAGTTCGCCGACACGCTCGGCGCGATGGACTCTATGGCGTGTCGAGAAACCGCTGTTTGTAGGGATAAATGGGGAGAACAGTGAAGTTCGAACAGAGTCCACCGCGCTGGGCGTGTCAACCCATCTCTAATGAAGGGGCTACGGTGCCGTCTCTCGCTCAATACTTGAATCACACACAGAAAGGAGGAAAAATAAAAAGGAGTCAAGGAAGGTCGGGAAAGACGGAAAAACCCGATGGAAAAGGAGAATCAATATCCAAGATGATCGAGACGACACCGCAGCCCCTTCACCAGCCAAGGGCAAAGAAGCAGGGCAATAGCGGCGGCGTAGCAGGTTATAACCGCCGCCAAAAAGAGAAGCAACCCTAGCAGAGACATGGTTTAGACTCCGCGATTCGGGAGGTTCTCGATGATGTATTCGCGCTGGCGGCAACCGAGTCCCTTGACTCGACGGGTCGGGGAAACGCCGGCTTCCGTCATGAGCTGGGCCGCCTTTGCCTTGCCGACGCCAGGGACGGCAATCAGCAGGCGAACTACGGGAATGCGCCAGTATTTCGGGTCGGCAGATGCCTTCTCGAAGCTGACGGTCCCCTCGCGGACAAGGTCGAGCAACGCCTTGCGTTCCTTGCGGGCGGCCGCAGCCTTCTCCAAGTTCTTACGGCGCTGCTCATCGGTCATAACAGGCAAGGTGTTAACGGAATCAGCCATAGAGTCACTCACTTTCATTGTCGAATAGGTCTTCATATTGATCGGGGGTCAACTCGCAGATAACCGTCTTGATCTCAGAGCGGTTCTTGCGGGAGACCGTGATAAAGGCCCGAAACGGCTCGTAAGGGTCATCGGGATTCGGGCTGGAGGCAACTGCGAGCAGTTGCCCCGCATGGCGGAGCGTCTTGGCAATCGTCTTCATGCCCTTCGGAATAAGGAGGTCTTTCGGCTCCAAAACGCGCTCGACATGCCATTCGCGCCCGAACGCCTCTTCCGAATCCTGGTTCTCGTTCATCTAGATACCTTCCCTATCGAGTTCATCGAGCGCCTGAATGACGATATCGGTCGCAATCGCCCAAAGGTCGCGCATGCGGATGTGGTGGGTGACGGCCGCGACCTTCATGCGGTCCACAGCCTTCGAGTCGATCTTGAAGGAGACCTGGGTCTGCCGCGGGAAATCAGCCGCCGCGTACTCCTTCGAGTAGGCGGCCTTGATCGCGGCCGCCATCCCCTTCACGCACTCATCGCCGAAGGGATATGGGCCGGTCGGCTTGACGGTCTCAGACGCGCGCGGAGTCGCGCGACCGGAACGGCGGTTCAGCATGGCGCGTTTCGCATCCGCGGTGAGGTCCATGCGGTTCTTCGCTGATGCAGCCATGGCTACTCGCCACCCAGATACTCGTCCACGAACTTGCGGAACTCGGCCACGGCGGCATCGTTGGGACGGAAGCCGAACAGCGGCTCCTTGTTGTTCGCTGCGTCCTCGATTGCCTTGTGCTTCATCGGGCGTGCCGCATAGAGCTTCGTATGGCCGAGTTCGGCGATAGTGGGGAGCTGTTCGTCGGCGGCACGGGAAGCGACCTCGTCCTTGCTGTACTTGTTGAGCAGGATGCCGTCGATTTTGAGATCGGGATTAAATGCGTAATCGACCTTGATGGACTCGACGAGGTCATAGACGTTGCCGAAACCGTTAATCGAGAACATGGACGGCTCGGTGACGATAATCACATCGTCAGCCGCCACGAGCGCGTTCAGAGTAGAAAGGCCGAGAGACGGAGGGCAGTCGATGACGATGTAGTCGTAGACATCCATCGCCGGCTCCAAGGCACGCTTAAGGCGAAGCTCGCGACCGAGACCCTGGGAGAGTACCGAGTCGAGGTCCTTCATCGCGATATCGCCCGCGATGATGTCGCAGCCGTCCATGAACTGGACGCAATCCGAGAGAGGGGTCTTCGGCTTCTCGAGCAAGTTGAAAACCGTAAGCGCATCGGGTGCGGTCTCGGCCTTCATCCACGTCGTGATGTTCGCCTGCGCATCCATGTCGATCAGGAGGACATTGAGGCCGCGCTCGGTCATGCCCTCGCAGAGAGCCTTGCTGGCAGTGGTCTTCCCCACTCCACCCTTGTTGTTGATTACTGCAATAGTCCTTGCGACCTGCGCCACGCCATCGGCACCCATCATCGGACTCCCTTCGGTTTCATGCGACCCCGAACGAAATCACAGACAAGGGATAGCCCGAGTAGCGGCCAGTATTCTGGCCGCTACCATGCGATATTTATAGATGTCGCCAAGTCATCTTCCTGTCCGTCATACAGCGCTTGGGGTACGCTTTTGACTTAACTATATGATAACAGGCTATCGGCATAATGCAAGCATTATCTTATGTTTGTCGGCGCGTCGATTTTAGATTACATAGTCGATTCGCAAGTAAAAGCAAAGTCCCCCGCGGCTAGGATGGCCGCGGGGGACGAATAAGGGGTCAGGCTCTACCGCCCGCTAACTCAGAAGAAGATGAACCAGATCGATCCCACCAATAAGGAGATATACCCTACAGCCGTCACGAATAGATCAATTAGTGCGAGGCAGGCTACCGTGTTGGCCTGCGCGGTGCCATATGGCGTCATATTCGATGTGAATCCATGCACGGGATAGATCGCGCAGGAAAGGCAGATGGATTCGAGACCCACTTTCAGCAAGGGGTTCACACCTACCAACTCCCGCGGATACAACGACCCCATCAGGATGGAAATGCCCATAAGCGCCATCCAAAGCAGAAATACGCCGACCTTGAAGGCCCTAGCGTCCTCCATCCATGTCAGAGGAACCGCGCAGCCAAAAATATCGAGGAGCAGGGCCGAGGCTATCAAAGAGACAGCCATCAGTCTGCCAGACTCTCGGCGGAACCGGCATCCATATCGGATTTTGCCAGCAGGCCGCTCAAAAGCGACGGCAGGTCGACCCCAGCACTGTCCTTCAGACCGGATGCGACCTGGTCGACAATCGCGGTGGTCTCCTTCACGAGTTTCTGGGCGTTGCCCGATCCGTACATCTTGATGGAGTCAACTGCGGTCAACGGCTTCGCGACCTCCTCTGCGACCTTGGGCATGATATCGATATAGCGGTTTGCGAGAAGGTAGGGGTTCTCCATGCCGTTGTAGGCCTCGGCCTGGGCCTTCACGCCAGCGGCGATACCCTCTCCCCTGCTCTTCTCGGACGCACCGTCGGCCTCGCCCTTCAGGCGCGTAGCCTCGGCCTCGGCCGTGGCCTTAGCCTTGATGCCCTCGGCATCCTTCTGGGCGGAATACAGCTCGGCATCGGACTGGTTCTGGCGCTCGATGCGGGCGGCCTCGGCCTGCTTCGTGCGCTTGTAGAGGTCGGCCTCGGCCGCCTGCTCGGCTGCATAGCGGTCGGCCTCGGCCTGCTTCTTCACAGTCGCGTTCAGCTCGCGCTCCCTCACGTCCGCCTGGCGCTCGGCGAGCTCGACCTTCTTGGTCTCCGCAGCGATCTCTGCCTCCTGCTGGGCAATGTAGAGCTCGCGTTGCTTCTCGGCCGTCACGGTGGCCTTCACCATATCGGCCTCGGCTGCGGCCTTATCGGCGAGCTTCTTTAGCTCGGCCTTCTTCAGGTCGAGCTGGTTCTGGCGCTCTGCCACTTCCTGATCGGCCTGAATCTGGGCGAGCTCGGCCTCCTTCTTGATTTCCGCCGCCTGGTCGGCGCCCATGGAGCGGATGATGCCCTGGGAGTCTGAGAAGTCCTGGACGTTGAATGTGCGCAGCTCGAGACCGAGGTTGGCGAGATCGTCCTTGGAGCCATCGAACACCTTGGCATTGAAGCTCTCGCGGTCACGCATGAGCTCCTTCAGGTCCATCTGACCGATGACCTCGCGCATCTTGCCGAGCATGACCTCGGTTACCTGACGGGTCATCTCCTCCTTGTCCATGTTCAGGTAGTTCTTGGAAGCAGTCTCGATCAGTTCGGAGGTCTGCCCGATCTGAAAATTCGCCACGGCGCAGGCGTGAATCAGGATGGCGTCTTGGGTCGGGATGTCGTTCTCGGTCGCGAGCTGGACCTGCACGGCACCGAGGGCGAGCATATCGACACGCTGGAAGCCGGGGATGACAAAGGTTCCCTTGCCGGAGACACTGCGCATCTTGCCCGCGCCCGAAACTATCATCAACTTATCGGGCGGACACTTTCGCCAGCAAGACTCGAACACGCAGACCACGATCACCACAATCAGGGCAATCGGCAGTAAATCACTCAGCATATTATCTCCTGTCTCTTTCGGGCGTTCGGGTGCGCCCTTATGAAAATAGCCGCGGACACGAAGTTGCGTCCACGGCTATAAGGATAGCGTATTATCGGCAAGGCGATATATATCAGTCGGTATTATCGGCGGGATGTACAGACAGTTCACCACGGGACAGATTATGTCAGGAACTCGACCAGCCGAGCAACCGTCACAATTAGCGTCCCGATGCAGGCGAGGATACCGCATACGGCCGCGAAGACCCACGCACGCCATAGAATCTCGACCTGTTCGCAGGGGGCGAGGCTATTGAACCCGCCGCCGTATCTCTCCCAAATATCGCGAATTTTTTCGATTACAGACATCTAGCGCTCCTGTGAAACTAGAAGGTTCTTCAGGTTAAGGTTGCTCAGAATCACTTGCCGGATGTACCCATGTTCCTGAGCATCTGGTTGTTCATGAACCACCACCACATTGATCGCCCTTGCTGCTCCTCGGCCTGCTGCTTGGCCGCCTGGGATTTGGCCGCATCGGCGTCGTCGGACTGCTCTTGGGCCTCGTCCGATTTGACGGAATCGGAGCCGGTCAAGACAATCGGGAAATCGGCACCGACCTGCGCCGCGTTGTACTCGGCCAGGGAGACCTCGTGGTCCGCCTCGTAACCATTGTTCCTGACGGTGACGTAGTAGTGCTTGCCGTAGCCCGCCGAGTCGATATATTTGCCCTCGACGGTCCCCGTCCGCGTCTGCTCGAACTCAACCGATCCCTTTTCGTTCTCGGGAGACCGCGCATCGGAACCCAGAACCTCCATAGTTATGCAAATCAACGCAACAACAATCACGATGCCCAATGTAACGAATTCGATTGCCGCCTGCCCGCTTGCCGAGCCCCTGCCGAACCGCATCTTCCCCGCCCCCTAGAACGGGATATCTTCGTCGAAGGTATCGACTACGGGGGGCATCGGGGCCTGAGGGGAGGCGGGCACCGGTGCAGGCTGAGCTGCATTCTGTCGCTGTGCCATGAAATCAATCTCGTCGACAATCAAGTCCAGTTTGGAATGGCGCTGACCGTCCTTGTCCCATGTCGCGTAGCGGAGCTTGCCCGCGATAGCGACCTTCTGCCCCTTCGCGAGAAAATTCAAGAGAGTCTCTGCTCGCTTCCCGAACATGGTGCAGTCGATGAAGTTGCCGCGCTCATCCCACTCGCCCGTCTGCCTGTTGCGCACCGAGGTGTTGAAGGCCAAGGTGAATGAGAGGAGCTGTGTGCCCCCCGCCGTGACTCGCAATTCGGGATCGCGCGTCAGGCGACCCGTCAGGGAAACGTTGTTGATGTCAGACATGTCGGTTCCTTTCTAGAAACGTTAATCGATGAGGCTGGCCACGCGGTTCGCGTGCCTGTCTCGGTTCGCCTGCTTCAACGCCTTGTTTCGCGCTGCCTCGACACGACGCACTGCAGTGGAAATCTGATCCGAGATACATGCACCGCTCGAGATATCGGCATAGAGGATGCTCACGACGAGGTTGCGCTTGCTGCCGTTCACGCGCCGACCGATGAAAAATGCGGGGTACGCTTGGACTATCATCATGCGTACGGTCTCCAGGCCGCGGCCCTTGAGCGGGGATGGCATCGCCACGTCCACGATCTCGCCCACCAACGACTCGACCGCCTCGTGGACACAGGTGCCGTCATCGTGCGGCTCGTCCTCGAAGCGGAACATACGGCTTCCTATTGGTTTTTCGTTTCGCAAAAGGGCGGAGGCGGATGTAGCTCCGCCTCCTGCAAACAGAGTGTTCAAATCGTCATCCTATCTGTCCAGCAGGCTGTTTGGGGTGCGGCCTGACAGCTAGGATATTAGCATAGTTATCGGCATACCGTTATATGTTTCTAGGGTTATCGATGGATGGCGTGCAGTTACGGACATCTGGGGACGCTTTCAGACATTTTCGTGGCGTTTGCGGACATTGTCCGAGGATGTCCGGAAATGCAAAGCCCGCGCTGGGTGGCGCGGGTTTTGCATTAGGCAAGCTAGAAGCACCAAGCGGGGAAAACGTAGTCGGTGCCCGTCGCGTTGCCGTCGTACCAGTCGCCGTAGCTATAGACAGAGCGGAAGTACGGGGAGTTGCTCGGACTCACGGAACGAGACCAGTGATTGTAACTCGACGAAGCTCCGGAGTAGTTCGACGTCGTCACGCCCTTGGACTTGTAGTACTCATACTGGGTGCCGTCGGACTGCATGTCCCCCCAGACTTCGGTCGAGCTGAGGAGGAAGACCTTATCGGTCGTGGCTGAGGGGGTGCCGGCGCTGCTGCCGCCCTGGTTGTCGGTAATCTTCTTGACGGACTTCACCTTGGACTGAATCTCGGTCGGCAGAAGCGACCAGAGGTCGCCGGAGTTGAGGCGGCCGCGCAGCTCGGACTTCTCCCAGCCGCCGACGTTGGTGTTCGTGGCATTCATTCTCTGGGCGCCCAAGACAGTGTTGGTCGCCTCGAACGTCAGTCCCGCCTTGCCCGAGCCGTCGGCGAGGTTGTCGTGGTTGATGCCGATGATGCGGTAGGTCAGTGTCTTGCCATCCGTTAGCTTGACGGAGAACTTAGTCCCCGCATCCATCGCGGCCTCGGCCTTGGCGTAGGCGGAAGATGCCTCGCCCTTCGCGGCGATGTCCTCTGCCACGGCCTTCTGCTCACCGAGTGTCCAGTCCTTCGCGTCCTTGGCGACAGCCGCCTGGACGGTCGCGGAATCGGCGTCTGCGGAGCCTCCATCGGACGTGCCTCCCTCGACGCCGCCGGTCGTCACGCTGTTCACCGTGTTGCCGACCAGGTTGAACTGGTTGCGGATGGCGCCTGCGACGGCGGGGCCGGCGAAGACGACGACGAGCGAGACCACGGCGATGATCAGGACGTACTCGGTGATAGATTGGCCTCGGAGGCGGGTATTCCTAGGAGATACCCCCCCCCGAAGGTTAATTGCCGCTGCATGCATATGCGGCTCCCTTCGCTCAGGGTGAATAGATACATTGCCGAAGGTAAAGCAGGTACGGGAATCCTCCCCTGTCTTGCCGCAGCGGCAAGAAGTCTTTCAACATGGCAATGGGTAAGACTAGAGGGTGAGGCCGCGTAGGATTGCGGCGGCGCCGCCTAAGTGAGGCAAGTCGTCGGCGCATCGGGTCACTTGGATGCGGTCCCGTACAACGTCTCGATAGTCGGGACGGGTGACGGTTGGTTTCGAGTTCTCGGAAGAGACTGACACAATCTCTATCACATCTAGATTCTTGGGGACGGTACCGGCGGCAACTTCGAGGCATCCATGCGTGTGCTTCGGCCCGAAAGACAATTGCCAAGGCTTGACGTCCCTCGCGACCGATAGAACGGGTACGCGGCCATCGGGCATCGACGTCCCGTACCAAATGACATCGAGGGGGATTTTCATAAAGAACATGTGGATCGAGGAGCACTTGCGGAACAGGGCGGCATTGCCGATCGGGACGTCATCGCGTCCCATCAGTCCCATGAAACGCTTCAAGAAGGTGTCCATCACCTCGAGCCTGTAGGTGCCGATGTTCTCTCCCGTTGCATCGAATAGTCGCGCCTCGCTATCCGCCATGAAAGTATCCTCTCGAATTAAAACGATGATGTCTTGAAGATAGGGGTCATGGCGAGCGGCGAGGGGGATTTGCCGCAGCGGCAACGATATAGGAGTGCGGAAAGCGCTCTGAGAGCCGCTGTATGACCCCTTTTTTTCAAACCGACTACCTGTACCATGGACTCAAATTGTCCATACGCTTGCCAAAAGAAAAGCCCGTGCAAGATTGCACGGGCTTTCATCTCGAAATCTAGAAACAAAATGCGGGCAGGACGCAGCACTTGCTCGTAGCGTAACAATAAATGTCTGATGGTAAGTAATGATCGCCGTAACTAATAAAATACTTTGAATCATACTTATCGGGTAGCGCTGATCGCGTCCACACATGTATCTCATTTACATCAATTTCTCCGTTCGAATCCCAGTAGTTTTCCGTCACCTTGCCCTTGAACGCTTCGTACTGAGTGCCTTCGGAGGAGGTCCAGGGATAGCTGGTTGCCCAATAGGATGACGGCTCAATTTCGGAGTAGCTGAGCAGGAATAGCTTGTCCAAGGTGGCCGTCACGGCGGCATCCTCATCGGCACCCGACACGTTGTTCGTTAGCTTCTCGACGGTCTTTACCTTGGACTGGAAATCACTCGGCATCAGGTTCCAAATCTCGCCCGAGTTCATCTTCGCACGGAGCTCAGAAGCCTTCCATCCGCCGACGTTAGTCTTCGTGGCATTCATGCGGGATTGAATATCCATAGAAACCGTTTGAAAGGTCAGCCCCGCCTTTCCGGACCCGTCCGCGAGATCATCGCAGTTACTGCCATACCCTGGGAGCTTTAATTCCAGAAGCATCGAGATTGAACCCACTGTGACTGGCATTCACTGGAACATTCCAGTCTGTGCAATCAAACTTTAGTGAACGGCAGCCCATAAACATATGGAAGAAAGTATTGGCTCCGGAGAAATCTGAAGGCGCGATCTCTAAAGTGGTCAGCGCATAGCAATTTACCATCGAATCGTTAAAGCGCTTGCATTGATGCGTGAACGAAGGCAGTTTCAGCGTCTCGAGTTTATAGTCACAAGAAAACGCCCACTCCATTCTTGTTAAATCCTTAAAGCTGAAATTGGACAAATCTATGGTCTTTACATTCTCGAATCTATAGAAATAGAATTGCAGGCTAATTGGCGAAATGCCCGAGTCGACGGCTTTGACACAGTGGACTTTATTTCGTATGTCGAACCAAGGCGTATCTGTGGTCATGTACGCCCAATTGTCCAACTTAGGGTCGTAGCCATTACCTCTGTAAGTCACCGTCTCGAACCCCGTGTACACCGCGGTCACGTGTCGGTAGTTGAACATCTCGCCGACCTTGGGCACCCCGCGGCGCTTGTAGAACATGAGGCTGTGGTCGTCCTCGGAGTAGACCGCGAAGGCCGTGCCGTTCTCGGGGTCGAGAATGTCCTCGGGTTCGTAGAAGTTCTCCCCCGTGGTGCCAGACCCGATGGCGCCCGCCACCGTGTTGAACTGGTTCCCGATCGCAGACGAGACCCACGGTCCCGCTATCAGGACCACCAGGACTATGATCGCGATGATCAGGACGTACTCTACTGTCGACTGCCCCTTCGGGCGGCGGGTAAATCTGCGAGATACCCCCCCCCGAAAGGAATTTCCGCTGCAAACATGTGCGGCTCCTCTCGGATTGCTTTGGCTGATGCTGCAGAGGATAGACGAGATTTCCACTAGTGGAATCACCATGCCGCTGCGGCATAACTGCTATAAGGTGCGTTAGGGCTGGCGGAAATGCGGCTCGTGTTTCATGGAGGCCTCGCCGCGGATCGTGGTATGGGTAATCAGCGTATTTGACCCGCGGCAGTTCGGCCATGAAGTCCGGTCCCTTGACCAGCCGGCGATTCGGCACATCGGATTTCGAAATCCCGAAAGACCCTTTCCCTCCCGAAATCGACCAACAGCAGGAGACGTAGTCTGCTTAAAAACCGCCCGTATCGATCCCGTTTGGGTACTCGGCATCCGAAATGGATTCCGTCCTCCTTTATGCCCCTCGCCATGTTTGAGCACTTGCAGACTTTTTAAGGCCCTTAGTGGCCATGTCCTCCGCGCTCGGCGCTTGCCGATGCTGATCAGGCTTCGGGTTGCGCGGCAGGCAACCGGATAAATCAAGAATAGTCGGTCGGGCGATATTCGGTTATCGGAAATAACTTCGCATCGGTGGAAAGATTGAGCCAAAACGCCTATAGAAAGAAACAGAAAAGAGTGGGCGCAACCAGAACGGGCAACCAAACTGACAGGTAGGCGCATATCGCACAAGAAGATTTATCTCGGGGTTTGATCGAAGTGTGGAGACGGTTCGAAGTGATATTGGCGATGGATGCCGTGTCAGCTAGCTGCGGAAACGAAATGGTGAGGCAACGAAGAGAGGGCCTGCCGCTTGGTGGATAAACCGTTTTGACGGTGAGGATAATATGGCGCAACGGCACAGGCAAAAGCATAACTGGCAGGCAAGGTGACAAGGATAATAAAAAGGATGAAGAAGAGCGCAGTAAGTTTGCGACATGAGGGATGAAAACAATAATGACGACTAGCGGTACTGCGTGGCGCTTTTTAGGGGCGCCCCGTGTGCTTTGGCAGGGCGTTTGGAAAAGGCCGAGACCGAGATTAGATTGAAATCTCCCCTGAAACGATATTGATCGCCTAGAAATCCCAGGGTATAATGCAAGTGTTCCGAAAGGAACCCAGGCTCGGCTGGTAAACCTGACGTTCGGCGCGGTGTACGTGGACGCGCCTGGAGAGCTTGACCTCGAGTACGTTCAAGCCTAGGGGCATAAGCCCCCGCGCCTAGACTTCGATTTAGGAGAGCAGACTGGCAGGCAGCAACCGAGAATCAATAAGGGCGCGAAAGCGCCCTTATTTGTTTAGAGAGTAGATATTGCCGCTACGGCACCGATAACGACAGTTTCACCGATTGAGGTAGTTTTCCCAAAAAAGGGGCCACCTCATGAGAAGCAACAGCTATGGACGTTTAGCCGGCAACGAAGAAGCTGAAGCAATAATTTCACTAGCTCAGCAGTTCGATAAGAATTTGAATGGCAAATCATTCCTTATTTGCTTCGGTTCAAAGACGCTTCGTTTTCTCGAGGTGTCATTTTCTGCTGGCAACTTCAGCCATCTTGCAGGTATCGACAAACACAATTGCCGAATCAAACCTCACGAGGTGTATGCTCGAGCGATTGCTGGCAATCTTAAACCCCAGGACCTCGGCTATAGCATCGCGCCTAAGTTTAAGATGAAAACAATCGCAGCCAAATTCCTAAATGAATTTGGTTCCACCGCAACGCATGTGAGTGCAGTTAACAAGCGTCGCTCGAAAGTTAACGCTGAAATTTGGATTTCTGGCTCAAAAGCCGGCTTCGCAATCGGCGCGATTCACATCGGTTCAAAGAAATCGGGGCCGGTAACCTTCGCCCCGACAAGCCTTCAACTCTTGACCGATATCGAACTCCAAGAAAAGTCGGTTGGCACAGTTGAGCCAATCGCTATCATTCTCTCGCGCAGGAATGACGAAATGTCCTATTCGGTCATTGAATTTGTAGACGAAAATCTCGCCGAAATCCACTCTCCTTCCCTTACCTCGATACTTTTGAGCTGCGGAAATGAAGTTGCGTTAAGGAATAAATATCCTGAATTGTGCGGTCGGCTTTTCGACAAGGATTTCGAATCGCTCGACGACATTTCGGAATCCGCCATAGAGTGCGCAAAAGAGTGCAATCAAATCAATGCCCGCCGCGCAGAAATCGATGCGAGTTTCTCGAAATAGATGATCCCAATAGCCGCCTTGTTCTCAGAAAGCTCCCTTAGTGCATCATGGAGTTCATCCATATAACAGTCTGTATAGCAGTCGGTCAAGCTGTCATCGGTTTGGCATTTGAGTGAGGTGGCTATTTGAATCTGCTCAGGAACCGCCTCAGGGGGTTGCGCTGCCACCATCGTTTCTTGTCGGGTTTCCCTTTCGACCCATCAGAGATAGAGCCATCGGATCCGTCGGCTGCAGTCTCATCTGGCTGAGCAGCTTGATCCTCCTGCCAGTCATCCATATCGGACAATTCCGGGTCAGATTCAATCGTTCCGAAGGAGTCAAGCTCCGCTTCTTCGACTTCGGTATCTGCCTCCCTATCGATTTTGTCCACGATGTCGCATAGCTTGGTCAAATCATTCCAGGTATCCTCTCCGGACCCCTTTGCCACGGCAACGTGGGCATGATTTCCGATATACGGGAATTGCGCCCGTTCCTTTCCGGAAAAATGCGATTGACTTGCGTCAACATAGGGATGGTAATTTTCCAGCGCCGATACGGCCCTTGCGGTCCAAAGCCATTCGCGGCGCGTATCGCGCCGGCATTTAGGGCTCAGGTCGCCGAATACGGTCCTCTGCAGCAGCGATTCGCAATCCTCCGATGTCAAATCGATACCATCGAGATATATCTCGATAACGTCCAGGCCGATGTCGCTGAACTTCACCGCGTCCTCCAGCGACTTTTGGTGTTTCACGCGGATTTCAACAGCAACCCTGCCGAGATTACCTCGGCTATCTTTCAGCGTCAGGATGGCATCAGGGCGTAAGCCGTTTTCCTGAGTCGTCTCAAGCTCAACAGCCTCGATAGTGCATTTTCTCGCCGTATACGGTACCCAGATTTCCGGATAGACGCAGCGGTCTTCCTGTTCGAAAGTCTGCCGCCAATCACGGCTCCATCGCCCGGAATCGCATATCCTCGACGCGTGCGGCGCGGCATCCGCCAAGGAGACCATCGGGAGGCGGAACTCCCTGCCGACCGAGTCGGCCAAAAGAGACTTAACAGCCCTATGCAGCTGCGACTCGAAACAGCCGCCGCACGAGGACAGCGAGGAGTGCCTGAAGCACTTGTAATATGGGTGTGGCGTATTGGTTGCAGTCCGCACGGCCTGCAGTTTGCCGCCGCAGGACGGGCAGACGAGCCCGCAGCGCTCACCATACCTGTCGAGCGGAACCGAGCTCAACCATACAAACCTATCAGTTTGCGGGTCACAGCCGAACGGAACGCCTTGTCCTTTGCATTTCGAAGCCATAAAGCCCCATTTCGTATCGCGTTTTGAAACAACGTATATGAGGGGAATTGTTCTGGCTGGCGGTCGCCGCTGCGGCAATCAGGGTCGTTCGGCAAAAGAAAAGCCCACACAGGAATGTGCGGGCTTTACATTAGACAGACTAGAAGCACCAAGCGGGGAACACGTCGTTGGTGAACGCCGCGGCGTTGTGGCCCCAGCAGCCAACGCTACTGACACCGCGGAAGCCCGCGGAGTAGTCCGGACTAACGGAGCGAGTCCAGTGAAAGCTACTCGACGAAGCTCCGGAGTAGTTCGACGTCGTCACGCCCTTGGACTTGTAGTACTCATACTGGGTGCCGTCGGACTGCATGTCCCCCCAGACTTCGGTCGAGCTGAGGAGGAAGACCTTATCGGTCGTGGCCGAAGGCGTGCCGGCGGTACCGCCGCCCTTGTTGTCGGTCATCTTCGTGACGGCCTTCACCTTGGACTGGAGCTCGGAGGGCAGGAGTGCCCAGAGGTCACCGGAATTGAGGCGTCCGCGCAGCTCGGACTTCTCCCAGCCGCCGACGTTCGCGTTCGTGGCATTCATTCTCTGGGTGCCCAAGACGTTATTGGTCGCCTCGAACGTGAGACCCGCCTTGCCGGAGCCGTCCGCGAGGTCATCGTGGTTGATGCCGATGATACGGTACTCGAGTGTCTTGCCGTTCGTGAGCTTGACGGAGAACTTCGTCCCCGCGTCCATCGCGGCCTTGGCCTTGGCGTAGGCGGAAGATGCCTCGCCCTTCGCGGCGATGTCCTCGGCCACGGCCTTCTGCTCACCGAGCGTCCAGTCCTTCGCGTCCTTGGCGATGGCCGCCTGGACAGTCGCGGAATCGGCCCCTGTGGAGCCTCCGCCGGATACTCCGCCGCCCTCGGTGCCGCCGACCGTCCCATTGTTCACCGTGTTGCCGACCAGGTTGAACTGGTTTCGGATGGCCCCGGCCACGCCGGGTCCGGCGAACACGATCACCAGGCCGATGACGGCGATGATCAGGACGTACTCGATGATTGATTGCCCTCGGAGGCGGGTATTCCTAGGAGATACCCCCCCCCGAAGGTTCTGCGTCGCTGCATGCATATGCGACACTCCCTTCGTATGGGGATTGATATTGCATACGGGAGCATACGATGGAGTGAACCGGCCAACCCGCAACGTGCCGCTGCGGCATTAGTCAACATATCTCATCATGGGACAGCAACGACTACCGGAGCAATGAGTTAATCGGGCGCTTTGGGCGGACTGCCACGTCAGCTCCGCAAATCATGCCTATATCGTCAACGGGAAGCACAGGCCCGTAGCTGAGGTCCTACTGACCAACTATACGGTGGAGTGAATACTGGCCGAAACATACGGATACCAATCAGCTATCCCCTACCCCGGAGCCTCAGAAGCGATTTGAGGGGCTGTTGGCTGTCTGAGCGGACCCCATTGGGACATACACCCGATGAGGCCCTTATTTAGGGTTTTGCTCGGTCATAACGATATCTGAAATGAATACGATCGGCGCGGCTGCGGCCATCTGCCGAGGGCGCACCGATCGCGGCCCGTCTTGCATCGATTTTGAGGACTTTCGGCTTGTGTCCACGGCGCAAGTAGCCGCAGTAGGTAGGCGCAGGTAAATAGATTGCGCATATGTAGACCAAATAGAGTAAACAGACCGCATATGCGGAATCAATGGATTCCGAAATGTGGAATAGAAGTGGAGGCGGGATCCATTAAAATCACGATTCTACAAACCCGCAGGTAGATGGGCATGTCCTTATTAGCTAAAAAACAGCCGTTGATTCTTTTTTGATTCTCTTGTTGATTCCTGATAAAAAAAGGTCAGGCACTAGGTGCCTGACCTGCAAACTTCTGGTCGGGACGACTGGATTCGAACCAGCGACCCCTTGACCCCCAGTCAAGTGCGCTACCAAGCTGCGCCACGTCCCGAAGCTTTTGTTTGTTGCTCTGCTCTCGCTCGCAACAGGGAGTATATTAACCCGAAACTTTAGACTTGTGCAAGAACTTTTTTACAATTTTTGAAGCAAGTCCAAAATTGTATCTGCGAGCTGGGGTTTTGTTAGTACGGGAAGTTCTTGCGTACCCGTTGTGCTCACAATCCAGGCCTTGTTGGTGTCGGTCCCAAAGCCCGAATCGGTGCGTGAGACATCGTTGGCGATTATTACATCGCACCCCTTGCGGGCCAATTTGCGCTCTGCGTACTCGACAACGTTATCGGTCTCGGCCGCAAATCCGATCACGCATCGCTCGCCCTTCTGGCGCGAGAGCTCGGCCAAAATATCGACCGTCTCGACCAGTTCGATGCGATCCAGGCGCTCGTTGGCCTTTTTGAGCTTATGGTCCGCAGGGGCCGCGGGGGTGTAGTCGGCGACGGCGGCCGCACAAATTGCCGCATCGGCCGTCTGGAAGGCGCTCAGGGCCGCCTGGAGCATCTCTGCGGCGGTCTGCACGCGCACGCACTCCACGCCGCAGGGCACATCGAGTGATGTCGGTCCCAACACGAGCGTGACCGCAGCGCCGCGGCGTGCGGCCTCCCCCGCCAGGGCGATGCCCATCTTGCCCGAAGAGCGGTTGCCAATGAATCGCACGGGGTCGATCGGCTCGTGCGTGGGACCGGCGGTAATTACGATGCGCTTACCCGCCAGGTCCTGTGGCGCGGGGTTGAGCACCTCACAGACAGCCTCTACGATGTCCTCGGGCTCGCTCATGCGTCCCGTGTCCACGTCGCCGCAGGCAAGGTAGC
>OLNY01000246.1_pt1 | contig 54352 bp, 52 predicted proteins | sample 1671981 | NCBI WGS metagenome assembly OLNY01 (sample SAMEA3136632, study PRJEB25190) | human gut metagenome | biome: human gut; feature: human-associated habitat; material: faeces | place: Austria | collected 2013
GTTCGTACCTGTCATTATCCGAACAATTCTCTTTGGTATCAGCTTTGTGATGCATATGGCATTTATCTGATTGATGAAACCAATCTGGAAACACACGGTACATGGCAGAAGCTTGGTGCAACAGATCCGTCTTGGAATGTACCGGGTTCACTTCCGGAATGGAAAGAAGCTGTGCTGGACAGAGCGAAATCGATGTATGAACGTGACAAGAATCATGCAAGTGTTCTCATCTGGTCTTGTGGAAACGAATCCTACTGCGGAGAAGATATTGCTGCAATGTCGGAATATTTCAGAAGTGTAGACCCGAAAAGACTGGTGCACTATGAGGGCGTTACAAGAGTTCCGAATCATCAGTATGATTCTATCACGGATATGGAAAGCCGTATGTACGCAAAACCGCAGGAAGTGGAAGAATACCTGAAACAGAATAACGGCAGACCGTATATCAGCTGTGAGTATATGCACGCTATGGGCAATTCTCTTGGCGGTTTGAGCCTTTACACTGACCTTGAGGACAAATATGAGGCTTATCAGGGTGGCTTCATCTGGGACTATATCGATCAGGCAATCGAAACCAAAAATGACGACGGGAAAACGGTTCTGGCTTATGGCGGAGATTTTGAGGACAGACCAAGTGATTACGGATTCTGCACCAACGGTGTGATCTATGCTGACAGAACCTACTCTCCAAAGGTTCAGGAAATGAAGGCTCTTTACTCCAACATCAGAATGTCCATTCAAAATGGAATGCTTACCGTAGAAAATCGAAATCTCTTTGCAGATACAAACAACTTGTCCTTTGTTGTACGATTGGAAAAGAACGGCGTTGTTCTGAAATCCGATACATTTTCTCTGAATGTTCCTGCCGGAGAAAGCAAGACACTGAAACTGACACTTCACAAAATAGACAGTGCAGGAGAATATGTTTATCATGTTTCCGCCGTTACCGCAGATCAGACACTATGGGCAGATGCAGGGCACGAAATTGCCTTTGCTCAGGAAGTGTTTGAAGTGAAAGATAATCAGATTCCGGAAACCACATTGCAAAAGCCAACGATTGTATACGGCGATGTTATCATTGGCGTTCACGGAGAAAACTTCTCCATGATGTTCGACAAAAAAGAGGGCGGCATCAGTTCTCTGAAATACAATGATTTTGAATATATCACACGCACACCAAAGGTCAGTTTCTGGAGAGCAATGACGGACAATGACACCGGTGCTTCTGAGCCGTACAATCTTGCACAGTGGTATGTCGCAGGCAAATTTGCAAAGTATAAAACCGTTTCATGGCTGGAACAGGAAGATGCTCTGAAAATCACATTCACATATCAGGCTGCCTGCATTCCGACTTTTGAGTTTACTGTAACCTATACCGCACACTTTGACGGAAAGCTGGGCGTAAGTGTAAATTATGCAGGCGTAAGCGGTATGTCCGATATGCCGGTTCTTGCATTGGACTTCAAGATGAAAAAACAGCTTTGCAATTTTCAGTATTACGGACTTGGTCCTGATGAAAATTACATTGACCGATGCAAAGGAGCAAGACTGGGATTGTGGAAATCTACGGCAAAAGAAAATCTTTCCGGTTATCTCAATCCGCAGGAATGCGGCAACCGTACCGGTGTAAGAACGCTCTCAATCCATGATGATATGCAGCATGGTCTGACGTTCCAAAAGGCATCTGCTCCGTTTGAAATGAGCGTACTGCCATACAGTGCCTATGAACTCGAAAACGCAATGCATCTGGATGAACTTCCAAGTGTTCGCTACACATGGGTCAGAATCGCTGCAAAGCAAATGGGTGTCGGCGGCGATGATTCCTGGGGTGCACCGGTGCATGAGGAGTACAGAATTCATGCAGATCAGCCGCTGAAATTGGAATTTGTAATTATGCCCTTAAGATCGTAAGAAGAAAGGAAAGCAATGAAAATACAGGATTTTCAAGACAATGTTACTTGTGGTGGATTTGATAATATCTTCGCAAATATTTATAAGCCGCAGGATATAGAAAGTCAGAAATCACGATATATGAGTGCTGTGGAGAAATTCACAGCACTGTATCCGAATAGAAATGATATACACGTTTATTCTGCTCCGGGTAGGACAGAAATCGGCGGTAATCATACCGATCATCAACATGGCTGTGTCATTGCAGGAGCAGTTGACTTAGATGTTATCGGTGTTGCAGCATTTCATGACGAAAGCATCATCAGAATTAAATCAGAGGGATACGATGAATTTGCAGTTTCACTGGACGATTTGGATGTTCATATCGGTGAAAAAGGTTCTTCTGAAATTGTTAGAGGGATTGCAGCTCGCTTTAAGGATTTAGGTGTAGAAATTTCCGGATTTGATATGTATACAACTTCAAATGTACTTGGTGGAAGCGGTATTTCTTCTTCTGCTGCATTTGAAACATTGATTGCAACGGCAATTGACAGCTATTACAATAACAATCAGATTGGTGCAGTAGAAATCGCAAAAATCGGACAATATGCAGAAAACTTTTATTTTGGCAAGAAAAGCGGATTGATGGATCAGATGGTTTGCTCCGTTGGTGGATTTGTTTTTCTTGATTTTCAAAACATTCAAAATCCAAGTATCCAAAAAATTGATTTTGACCTTTCAAAAACCGGCTATGCATTGATCATCACAGACACCAAAGGAGATCATTCTGATTTGACAGATGATTATGTAGCCGTTCGTACAGAAATGGACGAAGTTGCAGAATATTTCGGCAAAAAGGTTCTTCGTGAAGTTGATGAAAATCAATTTTGGGATAATCTCCCTGATATTAAAAAGAAGATTTCTGACAGAGCTGTCTTGCGTGCAATTCACTTTTTTGGCGACAATTATCGTGCAAAGGCAGAAACGGAAACTCTCAAAAACAACAGATTTGAGGATTTTCTCACGCTTGTAAACGAATCGGGAGATTCCTCCATGAACTATCTGCAAAATTTATACTCATGCAGAAAGCCAATGGAACAAGGTATTCCACTTGCAATTATGGTAGGGAAACGAATATTAAAAGGCAATGGTGCTGTAAGAGTTCACGGAGGTGGTTTTGCAGGGACTGTTCAGGCATTTGTACCAAATGATCTTGTCAATGCATATAGATCGGAAATGGACAGAATATTTGGACAAAATTCGTGCTACATTATGATAATCAGACCGTTTGGCGGTATTGAAATCAAATAATAGGAGGGAAAAATAATGAGTATACTTGTTTTAGGCGGTGCAGGATATATCGGTTCTCACACAGCTTTAGAGTTGATTCGCACCGGAGAAAGCGTTATTATTGCAGACAATCTTGCAACCGGACACATCGAAGCTGTTCCGAAAGATGCGAAATTTTATCTGGGTGATTTGCATGACAAGGCGTTTCTTGATAATATTTTTGAAAATGAACAGATAGATGCAGTGATTCACTTTACAGCATATTCTCTTGTTGGAGAAAGCGTTTTCAATCCACTCAAGTATTACGACAATAATCTCTGCGGAACAAAAATTCTTTTGGATTCCATGGTTGAACACCATATTGATAAAATTGTATTTTCCTCAACCGCTGCCACCTATGGTGAACCGGAAAATATTCCGATTCTTGAAACAGACAGAACACAGCCAACCAATCCATATGGTGAAACCAAACTTGCTATGGAGAAGATGTTCTATTGGACTTCAAAAGCTCATGGTCTAAGATACGTTTCTCTCCGCTATTTCAATGCTTGCGGAGCAGACAAATCAGGCAAAATCGGCGAGGCTCATAATCCGGAAAGTCATTTGATTCCTTTGATTCTTCAAGTCCCCAATGGAAAGAGAGAAAGTATCTCCATCTATGGAACAGATTATGATACTCCTGATGGAACTTGTATCAGAGACTACATCCATGTTACCGATTTGGCTCAGGCACATATTCTCGCTGTAAAGTACTTAAAAAACGGAAACGAAAGCAATATTTTCAATCTTGGAAATGGTGTCGGCTATTCCGTAAAAGAAGTAATTGATAAAGCAAGAAAAGTGACAGGACACCCGATTCCGGCAATTGAAACGCCAAAGCGTGCCGGAGATCCTGCACGACTGGTGGCTTCCAGTGAAAAGGCAAGAAAAATTCTTGGCTGGAATCCTGTACATGATAGCCTTGAAGAAATTATATCTGACGCATGGAATTGGCATAAGAATCATCCAGATGGTTTTTGAAAAGAGGTGTTATCATGATATACAGGGCAATAAACGGATTAATCCGTCATGCAATAGAAGCTGATTTGATTACAAATGACGATATTTTCGTTGTCAGAAATCAGCTCATGGATATACTAAAACTGACTGACTGGAATGATAAAGAACCACTCACGGGAAATATTGAAGAACTTCTTGAACCCCTGATCGACTATGCAGTAAAAGCAGGAATCATTGAATACACTTCTGTACAACGTGATCTATTCGATACAAGAGTTATGGGTGTTTTCACACCTATGCCGAGAGAAGTTAATGCCACATTTCAAAGAAAATATTCTGCTTCGCCATCAGCAGCTACAGAATGGTACTATGCTTTTAGTAAAAGCCTGAACTATGTTCGTGCTGAAAGAATTGCGAAAGATTTAAAGTGGACATATGAATCAGAATATGGAACACTTGACATTACTATAAACCGTTCTAAGCCAGAGAAAGATCCTCGTGATATTGCTGCTGCTAAATTGCAAAAAAAATCAACCTATCCTCAATGTCAGCTTTGTGTTGAAAATATGGGATTCGCAGGTCACCAAACACACCCTGCAAGACAAAATCTTCGTCCGGTAAAGTTGAATATCAACAGCCAAGATTGGTTCATGCAGTATTCTCCTTATGGATATTATAATGAACACTGCATCGTCTTTAATAAACAGCATATTCCTATGACAATCAATGCACAGGTATTCAATAAACTGTTTGATTTTGTTGAGCAATTTCCACACTATTTTATCGGTTCAAATGCAGACCTTCCTATTGTAGGCGGTTCAATTCTAACGCATGAACACTTTCAAGGCGGCAATTATAATTTTGCAATGGCAAAAGCACCGATTGAAAGAACATTTCTTTTGAAAAATTATATGAATGTTAGTGCCGGCATTGTAAAATGGCCGATGTCTGTGATACGTCTTTCTTCAAAAAACAGGACGGCTTTGGCAGCTGCATGTGCTGATATTTTATCAAAATGGAGAACATATACGGATGAAGTGGTTGGAATTTTTGCAGAAACAGACGGAATTCTGCATAATACAATTACTCCAATTGCAAGAGCAACTTCTTCTGGATTTGAATGCGACTTGGTATTGAGAAACAATATTACAACGAAAGAAAGACCGTTAGGTGTGTTCCATCCGAATCCTACCTTACATCATATCAAAAAAGAAAACATCGGATTGATTGAAGTGATGGGACTTGCTGTTCTTCCGGCACGTTTAGCAGATGAACTGACACTTTTAAAAGATGCAATGCTGTCCGGCAAAGAGATTGCTACAGATGATAAAATTGCATCTCATGCAATTTGGGCAAGTGAAATTCTAAAAAAGTATTCTGATTTTAACGCTGATAATGCAATGGATATTATTCGTTATGAAGTCGGCAGAGTTTTTGAACAGGTACTTGAAGATGCCGGAGTATTTAAGAGAGATAAACAAGGAAAAGAAGCATTTGCAAGATTTGTAGAACAATTAGGTTGATTTGGAATATACGAAAATGAGCTATTGCATTATGTGCAGTAGCTCATTTTTAATTTAATTCAATTATTCAAGGCTGAGAATTTATTTCAGTACATCATCCAGTAGAATCCAATTATCTCCTGACATATCTTCAGTGTAGATTGTATTATTTATGTACAATTCTTCATCAATGTCACGCACAAAGCCCCAATTAAGGTTGTACTTCTTGGCGTATTCCTTAAATGCATTAAACTTATTTTCGACCTGACGGTCAATGTTTTTGGTGTGACCAGCCTGCATACCACCCTTAGTTTCGATAATCCAAATATTTCCGTCAGTAGTCTTAATGATGTAATCAGGATAAAAGAGCCACTGCTTTCTGATACCATTCACATAGACGATAGAAAGATACTGTTGACCAGAGTCACCATTTTTGTAAACCCATTCTACACTATCAGCTTTTTCGCAGAAACGTTCAAAAAACGTTCAGAAGTACTTTTTCTTGCTTTTGACGGCAGGAACTCATTTGTATAGCCCTCATAAACATTTTTGAGCATTGGCTTGACCTGTTTGACCTCTGTATACTTATAGAGTTCAGTTTCAGGGATTTTGAATTCTACTGTCTTTGCATTTTCAATAAAAGAGAGCTGCTTATTCTGAGTTGCCATAATCTCACGAAATTCCTCTTTAAGTTTCTGAATATTGTTGATTATGAAAGCATAAAAATCGCTTGTGTCAAGAGCCAAAAGTTTCCACGATTTTCGTTTACCCTTACGGAAAAGTCTTTGCAGAATGTTTCTTACACGCTGTGCAGGAATTGTTGTTATCTTCTTGATTTCATCTACACTGTGCATAAGTTGAATACCATGCGTGTGGGTATTTATCTTAGTCTTAACAGAAACTCTTTGTGAACTTGTGGCACTTGAAAGTGCTTCACCATTGCGAAATTCACCCTGAATAACCTTACTATCGATTTCATGTGAGAAGTTATAGCCGTTCATGGATAGCGTTTTTTGATTCTCAGTTTTTATTGTTCCAAGCTTGTACTTGCTTGTATAATGTTCATAGATGAGTTTAAGAAGTTCACGCTCGCCGAGACCGCTGTCTTCATCAAGATTACGCATTTCTTTTACAAGAGTAAAATCCTCAAATCCCTTCTTCAAAAACAGCTTACGCACCTGATACGCCTTGTCCATTTCAGTCATCAATCCCTGCTTATACTTTTCATCAAGCGTATAAATATAGCAGAGGTCAAGACAACCTGGAAATGTATAATGCTTACGTTCTGGCATTCGGCGTATTCTACCGATAGTCTGTATCTGAAAATCTTCACTTCCGCCTTCACGGAGTTTGACAAGAATTTTCGCACGGGGACAATCCCAGCCTGTTGATACCGCTTGCTTCATGAGAAGAAATGCAGGCGTTCCGTTGTTTGCAGTCAGGTCGTCACTTTTTATATTGTCATCGCTCATCCAAATGTTGACTAAGCCATTATCGTAGGTGTAACCCATGGAAGCGAGTTTTTCCTCAACCGCCTTGATCGTTTCAGGCTGTCCGGCTGGAAACTGAATAAGGACTAACGGTCTTACGTCAGTGCCAACCATTTCATAGCCTGCAAGTAGTTCCTTCCGTTTTGCATCAGCAAGGTCAAGGAGATAGTCATAGTCATTTTCAATTTCATCGTGTTCCATGACACCTTCATTGACATAGATTGCACGGGTAATCAAGCCGGCATCAATAACCTCATCATCGGGAATTTCATAGAATTCATGATGAGATATCTTATTTGCTGTTGCCGATAAACGAATTGTATAGATGGGATCGAATTTATCGATAATGTCCTTTGCCTTCTTTGTATTATTGAGGTGTTCCTCATCGATTATAAGAATGAATTTTACGACATCATTGTGTGCATCATCAATTCGGTCAAAAAGATTCTTTCGTTCGCTATCTTTCAAAGCGTTATTTTTCTTGTTGGTAACAAGTTTCCAGTTGACAAAGGTTACGCTTCTGCTATCAAATCCAAGAAACATGGAGTATGGCAAATCTCTTGCGTCAATTGACGGCATAAGTTCTTCCATTTTCTCACGGATCTGGACTTCCAGATCACCCTTGCCGGGGCAAAGCCAAATAAAAGCAACCTTATCGCCCGTATTGTTGAGATAAAAGTTTATTTATGAGAATAACCGTTTTACCTGCACCTGTCGGTGCTTTCACCGTTATGATTTTCTTTGAATCGGCAGAAGTGGTCTTGTCAAAAAGATATTCCACGCAATCGTTCTGATACTCATAATCTGTTAAGCCATTTACCATAGTTCTCCTGCCTCCCTCAGTTAAAAATCAAAATAGTAATCAGGAATGACGTATGAAGACAAGCTGTCAAGAAGTTTCTGTTGCGTTGCCGAAAGCAGAATATCATGATTGACGAAAACAGCTTTCAAGTCAGTATAACTTGTGATGTTCTGTTCAAATTCGTCCATTTCTTCATCAGTAAGAATCATAACATACTTCTTGTTGTCAACCTTGATGCTGTGTTCAAGTTCGATCATCTCTGCGATATGTTCAAGCAATTCATCGGACAATTCTTCCGAATCTTTGTCCACAAAGTCTGTCTTAAAGTATTTCAGATTTGCAGGAATGCCCTCTGAATATTCGCTGCCGTCTGCACGCTTGCCTGTGATAACCGTTTTCAGACGCTGATAAGTTACTTCTTCACAAATTCCGTTTTCATTGTTTGTGCAGAGAATAAACTTTCTGTGGCCGCCGTCCTCTGCGTTCAGTTTTAAAACTGCGTGTCCTGTTGTACCTGTTCCAGCAAAGAAGTCTAAGATAATCGGATCAGTATACAACGTAGAAACAAGTCCTAACAGATATTGTATGATATTAGTTGGTTTTGGAAAATCAAATGGCTTATTTCCAAACAATCGTATTAGTTCATCTGAACCATTTTTAGTATTTCCGATTCCTGAAAGTACAGTTTTAGGATTTTCCACACTTTTTATTTTTTCATAGAATAATATGCCTTTACTATTAAAATAAAATCCTTTAACAGCTTGACCTATAGTATCAAATACTTCTTCACCCCTAATCCAAGCCTCAACTTGTTTACGCATAGCAAAGCCAGCTTTTATTGTAACAGGACTTGCGAGAACACCATCTTTAACTATCATTTCACCTTCTATGTATTCTTTTTCAGAACCACCTAATTCACCAGTAAAAACAGTGTCCTTTGTTTTACAAGGAAAACCTGCTGGAAATGTTATAGTAACAGCTGGATTCTTTTTTGATATTTTCTTTAATGCACCATGTGTAATTATACTTTCTTTATTTGAAGAAAAATTGTCAATTTTCTCTTTATTCTTAGCAAAGACATAAATATATTCATGAGATCTAGTAAATTGTCCTGCCTGTGTACCTGTACCCAAATCCCAAATAAGAGTAGAAATATAATTATCTCCAAAAATTTCATCAAGTAAAAATCGCAAACAAGCCTGCTCATAATCATCGATATGTATAAAGATAAGTCCTTTTTCCGAAAGAAGCTTGTTGGTAATTTTTAATCTTTCATTCATAAACGAAGCCCATTTACTATGCCTAAACATATCATGACTGTCCATTTTTGCCCGACAACAGCTTTGATGTCAGCATTTCGGAGTATTCTGCACGAATCTCGTTAAAATCGTCCTCCTGTGCAGGAATCTGAATTTGCTTGACCAGTCCGTCCTGACTTCTGTTCTGATTTTCAAAGGTGAGCTGAAATGTGACGGCATTGTCAAAGTAATTGATCAGATCGCAGTACTTTGAGAAAATGCCGTTTTGTTCCTCAAATTCAGCAAGCTGATAATTGGTATCAAAGAACTGAATGGTCTTTGAAAAGCTATGGTCATCGATCTGGCATATGCCGTCCCTGAACATCTGCATATAGCCGATCGTATTCTGTGTGTACGAAATATCGTCCTTATATTTCTTGATCTCGTGCATTCGTGCCAGAATGACTGCCTTACCATTTTTGTCAATGTTAGAAATTGGCTTTTCAGCGTCAGCTTTCGCTCCTGACCTGAGATCTGTTTTCTTCTTATTTTTTCAAGCCTAATTGCTCCTTTCTATCTTGTTCAAAAGCTTTTTCAGCTTGGTATATTCTATCTGTCTTTCGATAACAATTTGTGTGAATGATGACAAAAAAAGAGCAGACAGGGCATTGGATCTATTCCGTGCCCTGTCTTGCTCTTTGTACATATAAAATGAATCCCCTCAAAGTTTTGGCCTTGAGGGGGTTTTTTATGTTTTATCGTGTTACTGTGGCTTTTTAACGTCTGTCATGACTTCTTTAAGTCCTGTTGCAAGACCTGCAATACCCTGGATCTCACTTGGTATGATTATCTTTGTAGCCTTGCCGTCAGCAGCCTTAGCGAATGCCTCAAGGCTCTTGAGCTGGATAACCTGCTCGTTAGGGTTAGCAGCATTCAGCTTAACAATACTCTCAGCTATTGCTTTCTGTACCATGTCTATAGCCTGAGCCTCACCTTCTGCCTCAAGTATCTTCTGCTCCTTTACAGCGTCCGCACGCAGGATCATTGACTGCTTTTCTGCCTCTGCTGCAAGTATCTGTGACTCCTTGTCTGCCTGAGCTCTGAGTATCTTAGACTCCTTTTCACCCTCTGCAACAAGTACCTGAGATTTCTTCTCAGCCTCTGCCTGAATGACCTTTTCACGTCTTTCACGGTCAGCCTTCATCTGCTTTTCCATTGCGTCCTGAATTTCTCTAGGTGGAAGAATGTTTTTAAGCTCAACTCTCTGTACCTTGATGCCCCATCTGTCTGTAGCCTCATCCAGAATGGCTGTTATTCTCGTGTTGATGATGTCACGGGAAGTGAGCGTAGCCTCAAGATCAAGGTCACCAACAATGTTTCTGAGTGTCGTAGCTGTCAGATTCTCAATAGCTGAAATAGGTCTTTCAACGCCGTATGTGAACTGCATCGCATTTGTTATCTGGAAGAAAACTACTGTGTCTATCTGCATCGTTACGTTATCCTTTGTGATAACTGACTGCGGCTTGAAGTCAACTACCTGCTCTTTGATAGATACTCTCTTTGCCACACGGTCGATAAACGGTACTTTAACATGAAGTCCTGTACCCCACGCTGCATGGAATGCTCCGAGTCTTTCAACTACAAATACATATGCCTGCGGTACTATCTTGCTTGATGTTGCTGATAACAATGATTATTAGCAGTATGATGACTGCAAGTGCAATATAAATTCCTGGTTCCATTATATGCCTCCTAAAATATTAAGTTTTATGTAAGCTGTTACTTTCCATCTGAAACTATCAGCTTTGCACCGTCAATACGCACTACCTTAACAGGCGTGCCCTCTGAAATTTTTGAGCCGTCCTCAGTCCTTGCCGCCCAGTCAGTTCCGTCAAGAGTAACTCTGCCTTTGTTTATAGAGTTGTCTATAGCCTCGATAACTATTGCGGTCTTTCCAATGTCAAGCTCGTAATTTGTTGCAACTGTCTTGTTCTGGAGCTTTTTCACCACAGGTCTTGTAAGTATAAGAAGTATTATCGAACTTACAACGAAAACAATGCACTGCGTAAGAAATGAAAGCTTGCCTATTGCACAGAACATTGCGATAAGTGCCGCTATAGCAAGCCATATTGACACAAGTGCCGTTCCTGTCGCAACTTCGCATATCACGAAGAACACGAATGCAATAGCCCAGAAAATTATTTTGAGTGTAGCCATTGTCATATGATACCCCCTGTTCCACACATTTATTTATGATTTATTATAACATATTATTTTTAAATTTACAATAGCTACAGCACAATATTTTTTCATTTTTACCTTATAGTTCATTGATTTTACAAAGTCTATATTATTATTTTGTAAATAATTCAAAAATACTCTTGACTTATTTTATTTCTATGGCTTATAATACAGTATGTACGATTTCGTACATACACGTAGGAGGTAAAAATGAACATTAAACTATCAGAACATTTTGGTTACAAAAAGCTGCTGCGATTCACATTGCCGTCAATAATAATGATGGTATTCACATCTATCTACTGCGTTGTTGACGGCTTTTTCGTTTCAAACTACGCAGGCAAAACGCAGTTTGCTGCGGTCAATCTTATTATGCCGTTTCTAATGATATTCGGTGCTGTGGGATTTATGATAGGCACGGGCGGAAGTGCTCTTGTCTCAATGAAATTGGGGCAGAAAAAGCCTGAAAAAGCCAATGAGATATTCTCATTGCTCATATACGGTCTTATAGCTGTCGGTCTTGTGTTTACCGTTGTGGGCATTGCTGCAATGCGACCAGTGGCACATAAGCTCGGTGCAACAGCCGATATGCTTGACTACTGCGTGACATACGGACGAATCATCATGGTTGCACTTGTGCCTTTTATGCTGCAAAACGTGTTTCAAAGCTTTTTGGTCACGGCTGAAAAGCCGCAGCTTGGTCTGTATATAACAATATCCGCCGGCGTTACCAACATGGTACTTGACTGGCTTTTTCTTGCAGTGTTCCAAATTGGAATAGCAGGTGCTGCACTTGCCACAGCTATAAGCCAGTTCATAGGCGGCGTGATACCGCTCATATATTTCATTCTTCCTAACAAGTCACCGCTCAGACTTGGCAGAACTCATTTTGACGGCAAAGCGATCCTCAAAGCCTGCACGAACGGTTCATCAGAATTTATGACAAACGTTTCAATGTCAGTTGTAAATATGCTTTATAACTTCCAGCTTATAAAGCTCGCAGGCCAAAACGGCGTATCTGCATACGGTGTAATAATGTATGTAAATATGTTCTTTGTGGCTATCTACCTTGGTTATTCTATCGGTTCAGCACCGATAGTAGCTTACCACTACGGTGCAGAGAATACCGATGAATTGAAGGGCCTTTTGAAAAAGAGCCTGCGTATAATCTTCTCAGCCGCACTTTTCATAACCGTGCTTGCACAGATACTTGCACCAGTGCTTTCAAGCATATTCGTTGGCTATGATAAGGAGCTTTATGAACTCACAGAGCATGGTTTCAGGATCTATGCTATTTCATTCATGCTTGCTGGCTTTAACATCTATGCCTCATCATTCTTTACAGCACTTAACAACGGTCTTATTTCCGCACTTATCTCTTTTGGCAGAACGCTTGTGTTCCAAATACTCAGCGTGCTTATACTGCCAATATTCTTTGACATCAACGGAATATGGTCATCAATAGTTGTTGCCGAGGTTCTTGCACTTGTGCTTTCAGCTGTTTGCCTTATCAAATCAAGAAAGAAATATCGCTATGCCTAAGGTGGTGCTGTATGCTTAAAGTTGAGCTAAAAGAATTTAACAGCGTGATAGGCATGATAGAGGGGCTTTATCACGAGGCAGCGGTAAAGCTAGGACTTCCTGACAGCGAATTTGACATATTGTATATGATCTACGATCAGGGCAGTGGCTGTAAACAAAGCACCATATGCCGAATGACAGGGCTGACAAGGTCTACACTGAACTCAGCCTTACAGCGTATGGAGAAAAGCGGACTGCTTTATCTCAAACAGGGTCAGGGCAGAAATACTCTTATTTACATGACCGACAAGGGCAACGAACTTATGCATGAAACTATTGAGCGAGTTGTGGCAGTCGAGAACAAGATATACCTCAGCTGGAGCAGGGAAGAGCAGGAGTTGTTTGTTTCACTTAACAGAAAATTTGCGGATAGTTTCAAGGAAGAACTCAAAAATCTATAGAAAAAAGCGGTAACCGTTAAAAGTTACCGCTTATTTTATACTTTATATTATACGTTGTCGCTGAAATAAACATCATACCAAACAAGGAATGAGAACACTGTCCAAATCTTTCTTGAATAGTCATATTTGCCTGCACGGTGATCATCAAGGAGCTGTACAAGCTTATCTGTGTGGAAGAACTGTGCTGACTGAGGTGAAGTGAACTTATCCTTTACAATGTTATAATACTTATCTTCCTTGAGCCAAACTCTAATAGGAACAGGGAATCCAAGTTTCTTTTTCTTCGCTGTCTGCGGCGGGCAAGCCTGAAGTGCAGCAAGACGCATTGCGTACTTTGTTTCAGTTTCTGTAACTCTGTCCTTAACAGGTATCTGCTCTGCAAGCTCCATTACCTTTCTGTCAAGGAACGGTACACGAAGCTCAAGAGAGTGAGCCATACTCATTTTGTCAGCTTTAAGAAGGATATCTCCAGTCATCCAAAGGTGCAGGTCAATGTACTGCATCTGCGTTACCTGATCCTGATCTCTTACCTTGTCATAGAACGGCTTTGTGATAGCCATAGCGTCAGGAGCATTTGTTTTTATGCTCAGAATATCCTTACGCTCTTTCTCAGAGAAGATGTATGCGTTACCAATAAATCTCTCGTCAAGGTCCTTAGAACCTCTTATAAGATAGTTTATGCCGTGCTTGTGAGGCAGCTTCTCAGCAACTGCACCAACAGCCTTTCTGATAGGTCTTGGTATCTTGAAGTAGCTTGCCATATCAGCAGGGTTGTGATAGATGTTGTATCCGCCGAAAATCTCGTCTGCACCCTCGCCTGAAAGCACAGCCTTGACCTTTTCTGAGGCGATCTGACATACAAAGAACAGTGCCACAGCAGCAGGGTCAGCAAGAGGTTCGTCCATATGATACTGTATCTTTGAAAGGCTGTTCCAGTATTCCTCAGGAGAAATGACCTTGGAGAAGTTCTCCTTATTGATATACTTTGAAAACTCCTTAGCATAACCTATCTCGTTGTACTTTTCGTCCTCGCCAAAACCAACAGTAAAGGTCTTGTCAACGTTGGCAACAGCGGCAACATAGCTTGAGTCAACACCGCTTGAAAGGAAGGAACCTACCTCAACGTCGGCAAACTTGTGCACCTCAACGGAGTTCTTGAAAGTGTCAGATATCCTATTCACCCAATCTTCAAGAGCAGGGCCATTGTCAGCGTGGAATTTAACTTCCCAATATCTTCTTACGTTCATCTCGCCGTTCTTGTATGTAAAGCAGTGAGCGGCAGGGAGTTTATAAACATTTTTGAAGAAAGTTTCTGTTGTAGGAGAATACTGGAATGTGAGATAAGTTTCAAGAACGTCTGTGTTAAGCTCCTTCTTGAAATGAGGGTGGTCAAGAAAGCTCTTTATCTCAGAACCCCACATAAGAGTTTCGCCCATTTTTGCGTAGTAAAGAGGCTTGATACCGAAGAAATCTCTTGCACCGAAAACCTCGTTTGTGTTCTTGTTGAAGATAACGAATGCAAACATACCTCTCAGCTTGTCGAGCATATCCTCGCCCCACTGCTCATAACCGTGGATAAGCACCTCAGAGTCAGTCTGTGTATAGAACTTATGGCCGGCAGCGATAAGCTCCTCACGGAGATCCTTGTAGTTATATATCTCACCATTGAATGTGAGCACAAGGGACTTATCCTCATTAAAGATAGGCTGGCTGCCCTGATCCGAAAGGTCGATGATCGAAAGTCTGCGGAAACCCATTGCTATCTGCTCGTCAACATATTTTCCGTCAGAGTCAGGACCTCTGTGTTTTATTCTATCCATCATTTTGCCAAGAACGATAGATGCGTCATTGATCTTATTTGTAAATCCAACAAAACCGCACATAAAAAAGCCTCATTTCTGTTAAATCAAATTGCCTGAAAATACATATGCCCAACGCACATCAAACGCCAAGCAATATACTATTTATTATACACTATATGCGGCTTTTTTGCAAGAGGTAAAAACAAAAATTACACAATACAATAAATGGCTTTTTGTGCATTTATCACATGGGGTCGGGCAGGGGATAAAATTATCTTTATTTTTATCTTTTTGGCTTGAAAAATGCAGAACCATATAGTATAATAATAGTAAATCATATTTTGGAGAAGATCTTATGGACGATAACAAAAACAAGAAAAATGGATACAGATTGGACATTGTGCTCATAGTGAGTTTTTTTGTTCTGCTGATATCTTTCTGTGCCTACATGATGAATACTACTCTCGAAGAGGTGCTTGAAAATGAAACGGGCAGCTCTGTAGTCACACATGATTACACTTACGAGAGTGCTGAGAGCAGTTCGGCAGCATAGTGCAAAATTAAAGACTCGGCAAGTCAAAGTGCTTTACACGCTTGTCAAATTCGCCTATTTACGACATTTCAGAGACGTGGAGCAGCACTAGAAAATGCATACAACGACAAGTTAGCTCACTTTACAGTATAAAGAACTAAACTGTATCATGTTATGCACTGTAAAGTTTGACTACATTACAGCTAAAAGTATTTTACTTGACACCTAAAATCAATATCTGACGAAAATGTGACTTTGTGCATTTAATACAAATAACAAAGTCACATTTTGTTGTATAACGCCTTGACTTTACCTTGTTTATACTATATACTTGTATTAAGCGTTGCTGCTTATACAAGATGTTGTGATAGCGACGTTTAATGTGAGAATATGAATAGACGATAAGGATAAATCAGGAAAATCGGAGGCGGTATTGTGATAATAAAGATAAAAAAGCGTGACGGACGTACTGTAACTTTCAATATTGAAAAGATAGCAGGTGCTATTTATAAAGCTGCTCAGTCGGTTGGCAAGGATAACTATGAGGAGGCTTTGGAGCTTTCGGGAAAAGTTGTTGACAAACTTATGGAAAAGCATCTTGATATGCCTACTGTTGAAGAGATACAAGACTGCGTTGAGCGTGTGCTCATTGAAGAGGGTATGGCTGATACAGCTAAAAGCTATATACTTTATCGTTCAAATAGAACTCGTGCCAGAGAAATGAACACCCGTCTTATGAAGGTCTATGAAGACCTTACTTTCCAGTCCGCCAAGGATAATGACCTGAAACGTGAGAACGCCAATATTGACGGCGATACCGCCATGGGCACGATGCTCAAGTATGGTTCTGTGGGTGCGAAAGAGTTCAACGAGATGTATGTCCTCGCCCCTGAACATTCAAAGGCTCATCAGGAGGGCGATATCCACATTCATGACCTTGATTTTTATACCCTGACCACTACCTGCACTCAGATAGACCTGACAAAACTGTTTAATAAGGGCTTTTCCACAGGTCATGGCTATCTGCGTACACCTAATGATATCCAAAGCTATGCAGCACTTGCCTGTATAGCTATCCAGTCAAATCAGAACGATCAGCACGGCGGTCAGTCGCTGCCTAAGTTCGATTATGATATGGCAGAGGGCGTTAAAAAGACTTTCAGACACCGTTACCGTGACAATATCGGCAGGGGTCTTGCTCTGCTGGGTGACGTTTCTGACGCTCAGAGCATTGCAAAGAAAATAACCGAAATGCTTGATGAGCAGGGACTTCAGGTCACTCTTGCCAATGATAACGACTATCAGGCGGCGGAGGCACAGTTCCTTGTGAATTTTGTTGACGCTCCGCTTGTAAAGAAGATCCAGAGCTTTGCTTATAAGAACTCTCTGAAAGAAACTGACAGAGCTACTTATCAGGCAATGGAGGCTCTTATCCATAATCTGAATACCATGAACTCCCGTGCAGGTGCTCAGACGCCGTTCAGTTCCATAAATTATGGCACAGATACATCTATCGAGGGCAGACTTGTTATCAAAAATATCCTGCTCGCAGAGGAGGCTGGCCTTGGCAACGGCGAAACACCGATCTTCCCGATACACATTTTCAAGATAAAAGAGGGCGTGAACTTTAACCCTGATGACCCGAACTATGACCTCTTCAAGCTTGCCTGCCGTGTATCTGCAAAGCGTCTTTTCCCGAACTTCTCATTTATCGACGCTCCTTTCAATCTGCAATACTATAAAGAGGGCGACCCTGATACAGAGATAGCTTATATGGGCTGCCGAACAAGAGTTATCGGCAACGCATATGACCCTACCCGTGAGGTCGTAACCGGAAGGGGAAACCTCTCATTCACTACGATAAATCTCCCAAGACTGGGCATAAAAGCACAGCGTAATATAGGAACTTTCTTTGACAGCCTTGACGAGCTTATGGATCTTTGTATCGATCAGCTAATGCACAGATTCAGGATACAGTGCTCAAAGCGTGTGAGAAACTATCCATTCCTTATGGGGCAGGGTATTTGGCTCGATTCTGAAAAGCTAACTATAGATGATACCCTTGAAGAAGTTCTCAAGCACGGCACGCTTTCTGTAGGCTTTATCGGACTTGCGGAGTGTCTTAAAGTCCTCACTGGCAAACACCACGGTGAATCGGAAGAGGCAAGGGAACTTGGCTTGGAGATAATCTCACGCATGAGAGCAAGAATGGACGAAGAAACAAAGCGTACAGGACTTAATTTCTCCCTACTTGCAACGCCTGCTGAGGGACTTTCAGGTAGATTTGTCAAAATGGATAGAGAGCGTTACGGTGAGATAGCAGGAGTTACGGATAGAGAATACTATACAAACTCCTTCCATGTGCCTGTTTATTATCCGATAACAGCCTTTGAAAAACTCAAAATAGAGGCTCCTTACCATGCTCTTACAAACGCAGGTCATATAAGCTATATTGAACTTGACGGCGACCCGCTGAACAATCTTTCAGCATTTGAGAAAGTTGTAAGATACATGAAAGAAGTCGGCATAGGCTACGGCTCTATAAATCACCCTGTTGATCGTGACCCTGTTTGCGGATATACCGGTATAATAGGCGACAAGTGCCCGAAATGCGGACGTTCTGAGGCTGAACACAGCAAGGTGATACATGAGAGGATACCTCGTGTAAAGGTCAGCTGTGAGGGCGATAATTAGTCATGGAACTTAGAATAGCAGGAACAGTCGGCGAATCTATCGTAGACGGACCGGGGTTCAGGTACACTATCTTTACACAAGGCTGTCCCCACGGCTGCGAGGGCTGTCATAATCCACAAACTCATGATTTTAACGGCGGCGTTATAGTGGATACTGAGCAGCTTTACAACGAGATAATAAAAGACCCACTCCTTGACGGAGTGACGTTCAGCGGCGGTGAGCCTTTCTGCCAGTGCAAACCTTTGGCGGAGCTTGCAGGCAGGATAAAAGCCTTTAATGGATTTCCGCTGAATGTCATATCTTTCACGGGATATACTTATGAATATCTTATAGCCAATGCTGATGGTAATAACGGCTATCTTGAGCTGCTGCAACAGCTTGATTATCTTGTGGACGGCCCTTTTATACTGTCACAACGAAGTCTTGAGCTTAAATTCATGGGCAGCAAAAATCAGCGTTTTATTGATGTACAAAGGTCCTTGAAAGAGGGCAGAGCAGTAGTAATTGAACCATATTGAACATAAAAAAAAGCGAGTTTCATGATGTTGAAACTCGCTTTTTTTTTATACCAAAAGACCTCCGCAATCGTTAAACTACGGAGGTCAAATTAATTATTTCTCTGGCTCTATTACCTCAACATCTTTCGGGTCAAGAGTTTCTGTATCATCAGTTTCAGCTGCTCTTTTCACAGCCTCTTCCTGTGACTTTTTCAAAGCCTGCTGGATATCTTCTCCGAGAAAATCAGGGAGCGACATTCCTGCCTGCTTGAACAGATCGTTCAGCGGCGGTACAGACTGCATAAGTCCGCTGAGAAAGTTTGCCGTTGAGCCTTTTCCGTCAGCGTTAGCACCTGTGTCCCACACTGTTATCTTGTCTATCTTGATATTCTTGATAGCCTCCACCTGAATAGCTATCAGGTCCTCAAGCTTATCTGCAACTATGAGCTTAACAGCCGCATTAGCGTCACCGCCTGCTGCCTCAACGAGCTTTCTCATACCTTCAGCCTGCTTTGTGAGTATCTCCTGATTACCCTTAGCCTCAGCCTCCATTTTAGCGAAGATAGCGTCAGCCTCACCCTTTGCCTTGCGTCTTACTACCTCGGCCTGTGCCTCAGCCTCGATCTCTGCCTGCTGCTTGGATATCTGTGCCTTTACGATAACGTCGGCTGTCTGTGTAGCCTTTTCAAGTTCGGCTCTTGTCTGTTCTGCCGACTGCTGGGCGATATAAGCCTCCTGCTTAGCCTTTGCAGCCTGAACAGCCTCGGCAGCTGTAGCCTGTCTAAGTGCCTCAGCCTCACGCTCACGTCTGAGAGCCTCTGACTGTGCGACTTCGATCTTAGCCTGGTTCTCACCGTCGATAGCAGATGCGTTTGCAGCAGCCACCTGTATACGCTGATCTTTCTGAGCATTAGCCTGACCGATCTCACCGTCTCTGTGCTTTTCGGCAACAGATTTCTTTGCGTCATTGATAGCCTTAGCAGCAGCCTCTTTACCGAGGGCCTCAAGGTAGCCTGACTCGTCAGTGATATCAGTTACGTTTACGTTGATGAGTTTAAGACCTATCTTTTTGAGCTCAATTTCCACGTTGTTTGAAACGGCAAGAAGGAATTTATCTCTGTCTGAGTTTATTTCCTCGATATCCATGGTGGCAATTATAAGTCTGAGCTGACCGAAAATAATATCCTTAGCAAGCTCCTGTATCTCAATGAGTTTAAGACCGAGAAGTCTTTCAGCAGCGTTCTGCATAACGCCCGGCTCGGTTGAGATACCGACTGTAAATCTTGACGGAACGTCGATTCTGATGTTCTGCTTTGAAAGTGCGTTTTTCAGATCCACATTTATGGATATAGGAGTAAGATCCATATACTCATAAGACTGGATTATCGGCACGATGAAAGCCGCACCGCCGTGGATACATCTTGCACTTCTTGCCTGACCGTTTTTGTCTGTTCCGACTTTACCGTAAATAACAAGCACCTTATCGGACGGACATTTTCTGTAGCGTGACAGTATAGCCATTATTGCCGCAAAAAGCACAACGACTATCACACAAACAATAATTACTGGTTCCATAACTTTTCCTCCAACACAAATATTTTATATCAGATCTGCAAAGAGATCTTTATACCAATGTTCTGATCTGCCACCGTTTTGTTGTTTCAACTATTATCTTTTTCTATTACGACTGTATCTCCATGTAGGTCGATAACACGGACTTGCGTACCGGTTTTGATAAGTTCACTGCTGTTGTTGATAGCCGTTACCTCTCTGAGCTGACCATTTATCATGACAGTCACCTTTCCAAGGCCCTGATCTTTAGGCGGACACGGGACATATACTGTAGCAGTCTCGCCTATGGCATTTTTATAGTCTGCCGTACCGTTTTCAGCAAGCCTTGCAGAAAGCTGAACTATCTTTGCCACAAGCAGCATAGTAGCCAGACCCAGCACAAAGCCGATGATAGTAGACAGTGCAGGGTAGACCCCTGAGCTTACAAGGACGATAGACGACCAGCTGAACACCGTCAGAAAAGCAACTATCGTTTGCAGAGTAAACATCCTCATAGAAGCAAAATCCGCAGGGTTTCCGCCGTCCACGTTGTGGTCACAGCCGATATCATGGGTGCAGTGATCGATATCTACATTTCCGTGACCGCTTATGTCAGTATCGATATCAACATCAAGGTCAAGTCCTGATGTGTCACTGAAATCATGACCGCTGCCGCCGTCGTGAAAACCAAACATAGATAACAGTGTTTGCACGAGCAGTATCAGCGTTGACGGAAATGCGATACAATACAGCACTTTCAGCAAAAGAGATAACCCTTCCCACCATTCATTCATATAGTCCACACCTCCAATGTAAATTTTATTTACGCTTATTATATACTTATTTGAGTATTTTGTCAATAGATTTTCGACAAAATTTTAAAATATTTTTCAGATATACTATACTTAAAAGTGATTTTGTAAATTTTTCATTAAACGCTTGCAATTTGCTGCGGTATCTGCTATCATATAAGTAAATGAAATTTACAGTAAATCGAAGAAAGGCGATAGAATGGACAGCAACACGCTTGGAAAAAGGATAAAAGAGGCAAGACTGGCGAAAAAAATGACGCAGAGCGAGGTAGTCGGTGACTTTATCACCAGAAATATGCTCAGTCAGATAGAAAGCGGAGCTGCTACGCCGTCTGTTAAAACACTAGAGTATCTCTGCAAGGTGTTGGAGATAGAACCGAATGCTTTAATGCCTGATGAAAACGACTCTAAGACCGCACCTAATGCTGAACGCTACATCAGTATACGGAACGAATTTGCAAACAAGAACTATAACGCCGTTATCAGTTATGAGCAGGCGGACGAATTTTCTGACGAGATATGTGCACTTAAAGCAAAAGCCTGTCTTGAGGCGGCTCGTGAGTGCTCACGGTCTGAAAACGCAGCAGATCTGCAAAAAGCTGTTGACCTTGCTAAGCAGGCGTCAGAGCTTTCGCAGCGTGGCATATTTGCTGACGACAGCGTGAAAAGCAAAGCCGAGGAGCTTGTGAAATCCAATGCAAAGCGGCTCAGTGATTATTACAGAAGTCTTTTGTAAGGTGCGGTTATGGAAGTTTTGGTCATAGTTGCCGTTGTAGTGGCTTTAGCGTTGTGCCTTGGTGCTGATATAGCTATAGTGCCTATAATGCTTATGGTATTACTTGTCTTGCTGTTGCTGCTTATTTTTGGATTTTTTATTTATTCGGCGGTAAGACTTGCTAAAACAAAGAGCGTCAAAGGACCGTTTGTGCGTATCGGCAGGGCAGAGGACAAGAAATTTGATACGGCGTTTTATAGGATAAATGACAGGGAATGTTCAAATGCTTTCCCATGCGAGATCGTGATGCGATCAAAGCTCTATATACCCGACAAGGTTTGCAGACTGCGTTATGACAGCAGGCGTAATGAAGTGTTCGACCTTAATGCAGTGTGCTGTATAGTTTTAGGGCTTGTTTTGAGCGGTGTGTCAGCGGTCATGATGATACTTTTTCTTTTGACGGTCATAGGCTTGAATTGAATGATCTCAAGGCAGCGAGATAACTTCGCTGCCTTTTTTATGTTCGTAAAAAGCATAGTGGTGTATATTGAAATAAATTGTTGACTTGTGGGCTATTTAATGGTATAATATAATAAATATGTGGAAAGGATCATGTAAGATGAGAGTTGAACTTATTACCCATACGCCTGAGCCTGAAAAGGTCGTCGCTACTGCTGCAAAGCTTTGCTATTCAAGCAGTGATATCGCCTCTCTCAGGGACGGTCTGACGGAAGAAAAAACAAAGAGCTTTATTGAAAGACTGGTGTCTATCGGTCACGAAAGCCCTATGGAGCACGTTTCTTTCACCTTTGGCATCGAAGGGATATCCCGTGCCTGCTCTCATCAGTTGGTCAGACACAGAATTGCGTCTTATTCACAGAAGAGCCAGCGTTATGTAAACGAAAGCGGCTTTGATTTTATCACACCACCGTCAATAGAGGCTGTGCCTGAGGCTAAGGCTGAATTTGACAAGCAAATGGATCAGCTGGTTGAAAGCTATAACAAGATAGCTGACATACTTACCAAAACTCATGAGAAGGCATTTATAGAGCAGGGTATGTCTGAAAAAGACGCACTTAACAAGGCTAAGAAAAAAGCATATGAGGACGCAAGATTCGTCCTTCCTAATGCTTGTGAAACAAAGATAGTTGTGACCATGAACGTCAGAACACTGTTCAACTTCTTTCAGCACAGATGCTGTAATAGAGCTCAGTGGGAGATAAAGGCTGTTGCTGATGAAATGCTCAGACTTTGCAAGCAGGCCGCACCTGAACTTTTCAAGAACGCAGGTCCGTCCTGTGTTATGAAAGGAAGATGTCCTGAGGGTGCAATGAGCTGCGGAAAAATGGCTGAAGTAAAGAAAATTTACGGAGAAATGAATAATGTTGAATAAATCGGGACTTATAGTTCTTGAGGGACTTGATGGCAGTGGAAAATCCACCCAGTTTGAAAGGCTTTCAGCTTATTTCAGTGAAAACGGTATAAAGCATAAGGCTATCAGCTTTCCTGATTATAATAATCCCTCGTCAGCTCTTGTAAAAATGTATCTGAACGGCGAGATAGGCAAAACGCCTGCTGACGTGAATGCTTATGCGGCGTCAAGCTTTTATGCTGTGGACAGATACGCTTGCTATAAGCAGTTTTGGGAGCATGACTATAAAGAGGGAAGTCTTATACTTGCAGCGAGATATGTTACTTCAAACTGCATCTATCAGATGACAAAACTGCCAAAAGAGCAGTGGGAAGATTTTATAGGCTGGCTCGAAGATTATGAGTATGATAAGCTCGGTCTGCCAAGACCTGACAAGGTGATATTCCTTGATATGCCGATAGAGATATCTCAAAAACTGATGTCAGGAAGATATGGCGGCGATGAGAGCAAAAAGGATATTCATGAGGCTAACGTTGAGTATCTGATAAAATGCCGTGAGGCTGCTTTGTTTACCGCAGAGAAACAGGGCTGGGATATCGTTTCATGCAGCGACGGTACAGAGCCTTATACAAAAGATAAAATTTTCGGAGATATTCTGGGGTTAATCAATAGAAAGTAATGTGTGTTTAATGTTTGATTTCAGAAAAATAAGTTTTGAGGACAAAGAATGGATAACAGAATGTCTGGCAGTGTCAGATTTCAGAGGTGCAGAGTATTGCTTTGCAAATAATCTGGCGTGGCACAGACTTAATGACACGGTAATAACTCATCATGGTGACTTTTATATAAGCTGTTCTTTTGAGGACGGTCAGCCGTATTTCACCTTTCCGGCAGGTGTTAAGACAGACGCTGAGGGCAGGGAAAAATACATCAGGCTTTTTGAAGAGCTTAAAGAATATGTTTCTGCTCAGGGAAAGCCGCTTGTTATATCTTCTGTCACAGACGATGATCTTAGCTGGATAAAAGAGTATTACGGCGATAAGATAATTTGTGAGTATGATAGGGACAGCTCGGATTATATTTATAACGCCGCTGATCTTATAGAGCTGAAAGGCAAAAAATATCATGGCAAGCGTAATCATATAAAGCGTTTTATGGACGAGCCGTGGCAATACAGAGAGCTGACGCCAAAAGAGATCGACAGCTGTCTTGCTTTTTCGGCTGAGTTCTATAATAAAAATGACAGTGCTGATGATTTTTCAGCAGTGGTCGAGCAGTATGCCATAGATCTGTTTCTTACCAATATGGATAAGCTGGGGCTTAAAGGTGCTGTGCTTTACAGAAATGATAAGATGACAGGCTTTACAGTGGGCGAGCAGCTTAATACAGACACCTTTGTGGTGCATATAGAAAAGGCACTTGCCGACGTTCAGGGTGCATACCCTATGCTTTGCAGTCAGTTTGCGGCACACAATGCCGATAAGCTGAGTTATATCAACAGGGAAGAAGATCTTGGAATCGAGGGACTGAGAAAGTCTAAGCTTTCTTATAATCCTGCTTTTCTTTTAAATAAAAATGTAATTACTTTCAGATGATCGAAAGGAGTCATTTGTTATGGTTTATGTATTTCTTGCCAACGGTTTTGAGGAAATGGAGGCTCTTGCACCTGTAGATGTACTAAGACGTGCAGGGGTAGAAGTCAATACAGTGGGCGTGGGTTCTGACGTGGTGGTCAGCTCACACAACATTCCCGTCAAAGCTGACATAACAGTAGACAAAATAGTGCTTAATGATGAGCTTGAAATGATAGTTCTTCCTGGCGGTATGCCTGGCACTGTAAACCTTGAGGCAAGCCCTGACGTACTTGGTGCTGTTGATTACTGTGCTGACAACAACAGATATATCGCAGCTATTTGTGCCGCTCCGTCTATAATCGGCCATAAGGGACTGCTTGACGGCAGATATGCTACCTGTTTTCCGGGCTATGAAAAAGACCTAAAAGGTGCTATCCATTCAGCAAGACTTGTTGCTGTAGACGGCAAGTTCATTACTGCAAAGGGTGCAGGCTGCAGCATGAAATTTGCTTTGAAACTTGTTGAACTGCTTGTTTCAAAAGAAAAGGCAGAGGCACTTGAATTGGGTATGCAGAGCAAATGACAGATAAAAAAACTTTAAGAAAGCATTTTAAAGATATCCGCAGCGGTATGTCTTTGAGCGAAAGGGAACAGGCTGATAAAGCCGTTCAGCAGGCTTTGCTAAGCAGCCGTGAGTACAAAGATTGCTCCATGGTGTTGGCTTATGTTTCCTCTGATATTGAAGTAAGCACGGCGGAGATCATAAGCGAGGCACTAAAATGCAAGACGGTGCTTTGTCCTAGATGTGAAAAAAGCGGCAATGTTATGCACTTTTATAAAATAGAGAGCACTGACGATCTCAAAGAGGGCAGGTTCGGCATTTTTGAGCCTGACGAAAATTGTGAGCTGTGCAGTGATCTTGAAAATGCTGTGTGTATAGTGCCTGCTCTTTCTTATGACAAAAATGGCTACAGACTGGGGTTCGGCATGGGCTTTTATGACAGATTTCTGGCTGATTTCAAGGGTTTGAAACTTGGCTTGTGCTATGAAAACTGCTTGTCTGAAAGCCTTGTGCATGACAGTTATGACATACCTGTGGATAAGATTTTTACAGATAAGGATATATATACTATAAACAAATAGGAAAGGAAGTAAACAATGGACGATCTGAATTTTAATGTTGATGATATCATAAATGATGTCAACGCAAAAATGAAGTCTGACAACAAGGAAGAAACAGACGCAGAGAGCGTTGACACAGAGGCTGTCGCTGATACTGTCGAGGTTTCAGAGCCTGTGGAGTCGGTTGATGACGCTGTAGAGGAGCAGCAGGAGATACCTGAGGTCATTGATGATGAGTCTGAGGATGTATCGGAAGAGCCCGAAGAAGAGGAAAACGTTGAAGAAAAGCCTGAACCGCCTAAGCCTAAGAATAAAGGCGGCAAAAAGAAGAAAAAGAAAAGAAAGAAGAAGGGCAAGGTAAATAATTCGCTGTTCGGCGGCGTTATCCTTGTTGTTGTGATACTTACGGTTTCTCTTGTGCTTGCTGTGGGCGGTATTTCTATCGGTATGGAATATTACGGTATCGGTAAAACTGATGAGGATATAAGATTCAATATCCCGGCAGGTTCGACCAACAGCGAGATAGCCGATATCCTTGTGAACGAGGGCGTAATAAAGAACAAAAAGCTGTTTATGCTTGCTTTGAAGATAGAGAAACCTGCGGCTATTTATCCGGGAGATATAACGCTCCAGCCGTCAAGCGGATATTCTGAGATAATCGAAAATCTTTCACAGATGAGAGAATCTTATAAGACTGTAAGCATTACGTTCACTGAGGGTGAGAGCCTTCTTGAAATAGCTAACAAGCTTGAGAAAAACGAAGTGTGCTCCGCTGAGGACTTCCTATTTGAATTCAACAAAAATCAGGGCTATGACTTTGAAAATGATATTGACGATAACGGCGATATGTTCTATCGCATGGAGGGCTATTTCTATCCTGATACATATGAGTTTTACGTTGAGGACAGTGCAAGTAACGTCACTAAGAAACTGAGAGAGCAGTTTGAAAAGAAGTATGAAACTGTGAAGTCTAAGATAAAGAACTCAGGAATGTCCCTTAACGAGGTCATGACACTTGCATCTATCGTTCAGCTTGAGGCTGCGTCAGAAAGCGAGATGCCAAAGGTTGCGTCTGTATTCCTCAACAGACTTGACGACCCTGACACTTACCCTATGCTCCAGTCTGATACGACAACGAATTATATCAACGATGTTATAAAGGTCGAGGCTGACAATACGGCATCTGTTGAGCATTATACTGAATGTTATGACACATATAAGTGCAAGGGCTTGCCAGCAGGACCTATATGCAACCCTGGTATGGCTGCAATAAATGCTGTTCTTGATCCTAAAAAGACTGATTACTATTACTTCTGTAATAATCTTAAAACTGGCGAAACATTCTATGCAAAGACGCTTGACGAGCATGAAGAAAACCTTGTTAAGGCTGGTCTTGCAAAGAAAAAGTAATAAAGGATTGAATTTTTAATGACTGAAAATAATTTGCTGGAGGTTCTTGCCCCAGTTGGGGATATGGAACGTCTGTATGCTGCACTTGATTTTGGTGCTGACGCAGTTTATCTTGGAGGTACGGCTTTCGGAATGAGAGCCGCATCTGCTAGCTTTGACGCTGAACTTCTTAAAAAAGCGTGTGACGAGGCTCACAGCAGGGGAAAGCGTGTTTATCTGACTTGCAACACACTGCCTCACAATGACGAGATAGTGCATTTGGAACAGTTTGTAAACGATGCTGTTGCGGCCGGTGTAGACGCTATGATAGCCAACGATATCGGTGTTTTCTCACTGATAAAAAAATATGCACCTGATATGGAGATACACATTTCCACTCAGGCAGGCATTGTCAACTATGTTACAGCTAATGAATTTTACAATATGGGTGCGAAAAGGGTAGTGCTCGCAAGAGAACTCTCCTTGGAAGAGATAGCAGAGATAAGAGCAAAGACACCTAAGGATCTTGAGATAGAGTGTTTTGTGCACGGTGCAATGTGCGTGAGCTTTTCAGGCAGATGTCTGCTTTCCCAGTATATTGTAAATCGTGACGCTAACCGTGGTGAATGTGCTCAGCCTTGCCGCTGGGGATATTATCTTATGGAAGAAAAACGCACCAATGAGTTTTATCCGGTTTTTGAGGACGAAAAGGGAACTTATATCCTTAACGCTAAGGATATGTGCGTGCTTGAACACATTGACAAGCTTGCCAAGGCAGGCGTAAACAGCTTTAAGATCGAGGGCAGAGCTAAATCATCATATTATGTGTCTGTTATCACAAATGCTTACAGAAAGGCTATTGACATTTATAAGGCTGACCCTGAGCATTTTGAACTGCCGCAGTGGCTCAAGGACGAGGTTTTCAAGGTAAGCCACAGAGCGTACTGTACGGGATTTTTCTTTGGTCACCCTAAGGAGAGCCAGTATTATGAAAACGGCGGATATATCCGTGAATATGACGTTGTGGCTGTGGTTGACGGCTGCGGCGGTGGAAAAATATACTGCACCCAGAAAAACAAGTTCAACAAGGGCGACGAGGTCGAAGTGCTTTCACCAGTGGGCAGTCCTGTAAAGTTCATAGTTGAAGAAATGTTCGATGAGTATGGAAACGAGATAGAAACTGCAAATCACGCAGCTATGAAGATGTCGATCAAATCAGATCTTGTTTTCCCTGAACATTCAATAATCCGCATGAAGAAATAATGAATAAAGCCATGTGATCTTTTCACATGGCTTTTTGCTATTTTTTCTTTTCGTCAAATTCTTCCGACAGTGGATTTGAGTTCATTGCAGCTTTAATGTTTTCGTCTGACAAATGGGTGTATATCTCAGTGGTCGCAATGCTTTTGTGTCCTAGAATATCCTTTAAAACAAGGGTATCAACACCGCCATGCTGATACATTAGCGTAGCTGCTGTATGCCTTAGCTTGTGGGTCGTTATGCCAAGATTGCTAAGTCCTGCACGCTGGAGCTGTTCCTCTACGATTTGCTGAACACGGCGTTTATTTATTCTTGTTTTGTTAGCTGACAAGAAAATGGCAGTTTGTTCCACCTGCGGACGGGTAGTGTCAATATACTCATCAAGGGCAGAAACGCAAGCGTCGTTAAGGTAAATAATGCGTTCTTTACGGCCTTTACCGAGGACTCGCAGAGTTCTGTTATCACGGCTGTAATCGCTTAAATTCAAGCCCACAAGCTCGCTCAGACGCATACCGCAGTTAAGAAATAATGTAATGATACAATAATCACGAACCTGATTTTTAGATTCGATATTACGCAGCAGTTCAAGACTTTGTTCAAGAGAAAGATATTTTGGCAAAGCCTGATTGATATGTGGCAATTCGAGGTCATCAAGTGGGTTGTTTGAGATAAGCTTGGCTTTCTTTGAAAGATAAACATAAAACTGTTTCAAAGCCGAGCATTTGCGTGCACGGGTCTTTGTAGAATTTCCACGGTCATCTTTAAGATATTTTAGATAAACGTAAGCGTCATTGAGCGTGAAACTTTCAAGCCATTCTATTGGCGTATCTTTTATACTAATTTTATTGAACGGTGTTTCAGCTGATACTGCACGGTGCTTGACATTAAGATATCTAAGGAATGTGCGGATATCAATAAAATAAGCCTCTTCGGTCCGATCTGAACGGTCTTTTACTACTTTCATATTAGTTAGAAAATCGTCAAGATAATATGGGCTATCGTCTACATATGCTTGTTTCATTTATATTTATTCTCCTTGTTTATCACTTCTCTAAGTTTCACTAAATTTTTATTTAGTGAAACTTTCTGTACACGCTGTGTGAGGGGCTGTTTGTGGCTCTTTTATGCTTTGTCGGCTCTCCCCGTTGTGCACTGCTTTAAGTATACACCCTACTTTGTGGACTGTCAAGCTATGCTAAAAAAACGCTCAGAACAATTATTTTATAAATTTCCTCCAAACGGTTGATTTTAAGGCGAAAATATGATAAAATTATAGTAATATATTTTATGAAAGGAACGATAGTTGATGAACGACAAGAAACCTATGGTCATGAGAATATTGGTTCTCGCTCTGGTTGCCGCACTTATACTCGGACTGATCGTTGGAACTGTCATTAGTGCTGTGTAATGGTTCATATCGGTAATAGCTGGGACGATATCCTTGCTGATGAATTTAAAAAGGAATATTATTTAAAGCTCCGTGAGTTTCTTAAATATGAATACTCACACTATACTGTCTACCCTAATATGTATGATATTTTCAATTCCTTGAAGTATACGCCATATGAGAATGTTAAGGCTGTCATTATAGGTCAGGATCCTTACCATGGTCCGGGACAGGCTCATGGACTTTGTTTTTCTGTTAAGGCTGGTGTTAATCCCCCACCGTCTTTGCAGAATATTTTCAAAGAACTTAATGCTGACTTGGGTGTGCCTATCCCAAATAATGGTGAGCTTACTGACTGGGCTAAACAAGGAGTGCTCATGATGAACACTGTCCTTACTGTCCGTCAGGGTCAGCCTAATTCTCATAAGGGCAAGGGCTGGGAGCAGCTTACTGATGCTGTTATAAAAAAGCTCAATGAACGCAATGTGCCTACTGCATTTATATTGTGGGGCGGCAATGCAAAGGCTAAAGCACCGTTGATAACCAACCCTATACACGCTGTGTTCAAGGCGGCTCACCCGTCTCCTCTGTCAGCCTATAACGGCTTTTTCGGTTGCAGACATTTCTCTCAGGTCAATAATTTCCTTACAAGCAACAATATCCAGCCCATAGATTGGACTATCAGCAATAAGTAAAATAATAAACCTCGGTTTGTTTTGAACACAAGCCGAGGTTTTATTTTTTATAATCTCTTTATATGCTGAACAAGCAGTGCCGCACCTGTCACAACAAGATTGTAAACAAGCACCAACGTTGGCGTGAGCTGTACAAACGAGCCTGCAAGCATCATTATAAGTGCTATAAGACCTGCGAGTATCGTCGCACCGTACATCACTGACGCACCGAGCTTTGCGGTGAATTTAAGCCTCTTTGCACCGATAACAAGCATTGCAAATGACGGAAAATGTCCGCTGCAAAGCATTGACGATGCCTGACGAGGAACGTACTCTGTTTCGCTTTCATAATCCTTATGATATCTGAAACTCAGAAGTTTAACGCTGTCTCTTTCGATATCAAAGAGATCTGAAAGGAAACGCTGTGATAGAAATCCGTCAACGGTTCTTATCACTGTGGTAATGCCTTCAAGTTCAAGCTCTTGCAGCCAGCGTGTGACTGACAGATTAGGTGATACCTCAATTACAAACATTGCAGCCGTGATACCTGAAATTGAGAGATACACTGCAACATTGCCCTTGGTGTACTCTTTCTCCTTAGCCTCAGACGGCAGACCATCAATAGAGTGATTTTCCATAAGCTCTCTTGTACCAAGCAGCACACGTTTATTTTCTATCCAGCCTGAAAGACCAAGACCGTCCTCATAAATGTAGCTTTCAACAGGGTAAAGCAGTTCGGTTTTGCCTCTGAGCATTTTGTAGAATGTAGACCTGAGGACACTTCCCGACTGACAGCTAAGACTTGCGGCCATTAAAATGCAGTCCTCGATAGAAATAGCAGAAAGCAGCTTGAGGTTTGCAAGTTCGATACTTCCGTTAGGGAAAAGCTGTTCAGCGTCTACCAGCAGCGAATTGGTATCGGCAAACTCATCAACTGAAGAATAACCGAGCATTACTGCTGAATACTGAAGATACTTCTTTGTGGCTCTTGCCAGTGGTACATTTACAATAAGCATTACAGCGAATGAAGAACACATTGTAACTGTGCCTGAGAACGCCGCCAAAGCGATGAAAAGGCGTTCCTTCATATTGGCTGCACCCTTGTCGAATATAAGCGAAAGCAGTGCTATAACAATACCTGCAATGAGGATATACGGACTTATTTCCTTTGAATATTCGTCCGAAATGTCAGCAGTATAGCTGTTTTTCATGAAGTTGTCAACAAACTCGGTCTTTCTCATTGCTGCGATCTTAGGTTCTGCGACTGAACCTCTTGTGAAGTTCTCTGCCGTTTCTTCATCATCTACAGATGTAACAGCATACCTTTCAAAATCACCTGCAACATATCTGAAATTACGCTCAGTACGTTTAACTATCATAAGTTTGCCCAGTGTGTTGAATATAAGCCCGACTATAGCGGCGGATATATAAACATGATACACGCTGTCACGAATGGACTCAGGGTCAAACAAATTGATTATTCCCGCTATCACTGTCACAAAAATGCCCAGTGCAGCTATGGTGTCATTGTCAGCTTTTCGCTTGAAAAGGCTTTTCATTCCTGCAAGCATCACATTATAGCAAACTGCAATAGATATAAGTCCAAGCACTGTATTTGTAAACAGGTAAGCCGCAGGGGTGATAGTTCTGTCAAAAGTTTTGATAAGCGGAAGTTCAAGGTCATTGGCAACGGTAATAAATGTACTGAAAATGCCAGTGAAAAGCAGCACGCAAAGTCTGAGAACAAGATTGCTCTTTACCTGTATTATAGAACCCAAGACCTTTTCTGCATCGTCAAACTTTTTAAACTCCGTCTGACCTGTTCTGCTCTTATCTTCTGATTCATCACTTGTAGGCCCATTGTCCTGCTCATCGGTTTTGAGAACAAAGTTTTCGACTTTCTTTTTTCTGTGCTGTGAAAGTATAGATGACTTTTCCTCATAAGTTGCGTCATCAGGGATAAGTGCCTTGTCAAATTCTTCTGTTTTAGGGATTATCTTTCCGGTAAGTCCCATTTTTATATCTTTAAGGCTTGCCCTATTCACAGGTGGAACGCTCTGTTTAGCGGCCTTGCCTTTTTTATGCTTGGTGAGATTATTTATCAGGGCGGCGTTCTCTTCGTTACGCTTTTTCTCTTCTGCCTGATCTGCCGCCAGCTCGTCGTCAAAATCTACCGCCTTTATCGGATCATAATCGTCATGATCTGAGTCATTTATTTCATTATCCTGTTCAGCCTCCTGCTGGGAAGAATTATCTTCCTCGGCGACCTCGTCGGTATCTTCCAACTCGTCAGCTTTCAGATCGTTTTCAACTTTTTCGCTGTATTCCGAAATTATATCATCTATTGAGAATTTTTCAGCCAAAGCTTTAACCTCCTGCTCTTTTATAGATTTCTCTGTCTTACGGCCTCATACATGAAAATGCCTGCCGCAACGGAAGCGTTCAGAGAATTGACCTTACCCGCCATTGGCAGACTAAGTAGAAAATCACATTTATCTTTTATAAGACGTCCCATACCAAAGCCCTCAGAGCCGACTATCAAAGCCATAGGACCTGTGAGCTTTACCTCTGTATAGCTTTGTCCCTCACCGTCAGTTCCATAGATCCACACGCCGTTATCTTTCAGCATATCGATAGTAGCCGCAAGGTTTGATACCCTTGCAACAGGCAGCCAGCTTGCTGCTCCTGCTGACGTTTTAAAAACTGTGGCATTGAGCGATGCACTTCTTCTTTTAGGGATTATAACACCGTGAGCACCAGCCGCCTCAGCCGTTCTGATTATCGCACCAAGGTTGTGCGGATCTTCTATTTCATCACAGATGATGATAAAAGGATCTTCGCCTTTTTCATGTGCAATGCTCAGAATATCCTCAGGTGTAACGTACTCAGCACAAGCACCCATAGCGATAACGCCCTGATGTGACGCTCCCCTGCTCATATTATTGAGCTTGATCTCAGTGACACGCTTGACGTTTATGCCTTTTTCCTTTGCAAGCCTGCAAATAAGCGTGATAGAGCCCTTAGCCTCTGGGTTGATATAGATAGTATCTATCAGCTTATTCGCCTTTAGAGCCTCGATAACTGGGTTTCTGCCGATTATAAGCTGAAGTTCATTTTCTTCGTCGATATTATTCTTTTTATCCTGATAATTAGCCATTGAAATTTCCTTTTCAAAAAAATATACTACCTATCATTATACCACAAAAAAGCCTGAATGCCAATAGCAAACAGGCTTTTTATACAGACTTTCGACGATTTACACAAATTTTATCAATGATATTTATGATATTCACATACACAATGCGATCAATAGCATAACAAGCACTGCTGCACCCATTAAAGTGAATGTCAGCATCGCAGGATTGTACTTTCTGTTTTCGCATGGTCTTTGCTCCCCTGTTATTATGCTTGCTATTTCGACAGCATTTTTTCTTAAAATCTCAGGCGGCAGATGACTTTTATCTGAATTTACAAATAACAAAATCTTATCAAAACATTCATTGTCTGTACACTTTATCTCGATGATTTGTTTATTAATTCCCTTGAGCATGATCTAAAACTCCTCCAAATGCCAATTTATTGATTATATTACTGATTATTGGCTTATCAGAGGAGCAATATTCAACATTTCAACACAAAAATGTTGAAAGTGAAAAGTTTTCAACATATATATAGGCATTTTCTGTTGAAAACCATGTTGAAAACGTTGAAAACTCATGGTTTTATCGGTGTTTACAAGCTGTTGAAAACTCTATATTTCAACGAAAATCGACTGCTCATGCGAAAATCTACTAACAAATAGCAACTAATGCAGGGATAAATATTACTAATGTGTTAAGACAAGTGCGTGGTTGTTGAAAGATTTTTGCAAGCTTTGGAACAGCCGCAGTTTACAGGGTTTTTGAATTTGTTTGAAGATAAATTTACAATTCAGAGGTCAAAGTACAAAAAATGACCCTTTAAATGTGCAAACAGCCATTAATCATGAATGGCTGTCTTTCTGTACATTAAATCGTACTTTTACAATCCGTTGCATAAAAATCAAATTGTAATTATTGTAACGAAAAGTAACGAAATTTTCTTATCTTGTTGTGAGAAACTTTATCGCTCTTTCTATGGAATCCTTGGAGTTTCCCCAGTCAGCGTTCGCACCCGTGTTACGGTAGTCATACATCTTGCAGTAATGTGAAACGTCAGCCTCAAGAGAATCAAGATATTTGCTTGTAAGCTCGCCGCATGCATCGATAAACTGCTTTTGATACTTCTTATCCATATTCTCAGTGCACATTGATACGAGCAGGTCATAGTGAGGCAGGCAAAGCATTTCCTGCTGAGCAAAAAGTTCTCTGAAATCACGCTGCTGGACATACATCTCAAAAAGCGTCACAAGTATTCTTGACATTCCCCAGTCTACCTTGCTGCACACAAAACATTCATTGTTCACAGCACTGACCTTTTTCTGTTTGGCAGTTTTGCCCTCAAACATTTTCTTTCGTGTGAAAATATGTTTCTGCATATCCTGCAAATGAGATTGCAGCATAAGTGCGAGCGACAGTCTGTTTTTGCAGGCTCTCATCTGTTCAAAGTGCGTTTTGCAGAATCCAAGTTTGTTTGTTTCCATACGCACGTCAGGCTCCATCATTGCCGCACCCATTATGTATTCAACGGTTCTCTGCTCCAGTGTATCACGCAGTCGGCATATAGGGCAGCCGCATTTCGGCTCAAATATATCAGTGACCGGAATGGTCAAAATACTTTCTCTCATTTTATGTTATCCTTTCTGAAATCTGTTTGATCTATCCGCTTGAAAAATACTGATATTTATAGTATAATATCTTTTGTAGGATTTTGCAAGTCGATTCGATAAATTTATCATATAATGGAGTTGTATTTTATGAATTATACACAAAGCGGCAGCGATATACTGCTTAAGCAGCCTGATTTCGGGCTTGACGATACTCTTGACTGCGGTCAGGCTTTTCGCTGGGAAAAGATTGATGAGAACACTTACAGCGGGGCATTTCTCAATAACAGGCTGACTATCAGCGAGGAAGAGGAAAAAGGCGTTTTCAGGCTGCATAATACCACTGTTCAGGATTTTGAAAACATATGGGCAGATTATTTTGATCTTAACACAGACTATGGCGAGCTCAAACGCCGCTTTTCTGAGGACGAGACCTTGGCGAAGGCCTGTGCTTTTGCAGGCGGTATAAGGATACTCAGGCAGGACAGCTGGGAGGCTTTATCATCGTTTATAATAAGTCAGAACAATAATATCCCAAGGATAAAGGGTATTATAGGACGTCTGTGTGAGCATTACGGCGGCTACCCTTCTGCTGAAGATATGGCAGATGAAACTATAGACAGCCTTGCGTATCTGCGTTCAGGGTTCAGAGCAAAATATCTTGTTGACGCCATTGAAAAGGTTTTGAGCGGTGAGATAGATTATGGCAAGATAAAGGCTCTGCCGCTTGACGATGCACGAAACGAGCTTATGAAGATCAAAGGCGTTGGACCTAAAGTTGCAGACTGCACACTGCTTTTTGGTTTTTATAAAACGGACGCTTTTCCGAAAGATGTGTGGGTAAAGCGAGTGCTTGCACAGTGGTATCCAAACGGACTTCCTGCTTGTGTTAAAAGCGTTGAGGGCATTGCACAGCAATATCTCTTCCATTACATAAGAAACACACAGAAATAAAAAAGACCCGATCGTGAAATTCTCCACGGTCGGGTCTTATCTTTTATATTACATTGACTCAGGGCAGGTTATCTTGAGCATATCAAGAATATTCTTTATTACCTGTTTTACTGCAAGTGAAAGTGACAATCTAGCCTGCATGATGCTTTCGTCCTCACCCATGATACGACAGTTGTTATAGAACTTGTGATACATTGTAGCAAGGTCTATAACATACTTTGTTACCTTAGCAGGGTCATAAGCCTTTGCAGCCTCGTTTATAACGTTTGGCAGAGTAGCAAGGTGTTTTATCATCTCCTGCTCCTCAGGGGCTGTGAGCACGCTGAGAGCCGCCTTGTCAAGGCTCTTTACTTCAATACCCTCTTCGTTCATCTTTTTAAGGACAGAACAAATTCTTGCGTGTGCATACTGTACATAGTAAACTGGGTTCTGGCTTGTCTGAGATACGGCAAGGTCAAGGTCAAAATCAAAGTGAGAGTTAGGCTCACGAAGATTGAAGAAAAATCTTGCTGCGTCTATTGGTATCTCGTCAAGAAGAGTAGAAAGTGTGATAGCCTTTCCTGAACGCTTTGAAAGCTTATACTTTTCGCCGTTGCGGACAAGGTTTACCATTTGCATTATAACAATATCAAGTCTGTCAGCGTCAACGCCAAGAGCTGTCATGGACGCCTTTATTCTTTCGATGTAGCCGTGGTGGTCTGCACCGAAAATATCCACAGCCTTGTCAAACTTTCTTACGGCAAGCTTGTTATAGTGATATGCGATATCCGGTACAAGATATGTTGGCACGCCGTTTTCACGCACGAGAACTCTATCCTTTTCGTCGCCGAAATCAGTTGTCTTGAACCAAAGTGCACCGTCCTGCTCATAGGTGTGACCGCTTGCTTTGAGCTGCTCGATAACTCGCTGAACTGAGCCGTCCTTGTGAAGTGTGCTCTCGTTGAACCACTTGTCATACTGTATTCTGTATTTGCCAAGGTCGTCATGAAGTTTCTGAATATTCTTAGGAAGTGCAAAATCGCAAAGTGCCTGACGGCGTTCCTCGCTGTCAGCGTTCACATACTTGTCGCCGTATATCTCATTGAAAGCGTTTGCATGGTCGATTATGTCCTGACCCTGATAAGCGTCCTCAGGAAGTTCAGTTTCAGGCTTGTATATCTGAAGATATCTTACTTCAAGAGATGTCTTGAATTTTTCTATCTGATTTCCTGCATCATTTATATAAAACTCTCTTGCAACGTCATAGCCGGCCTTTTCAAGAACTGAGGCAAGACAGTCGCCTATAGCTCCGCCTCTTGCGTTGCCTATGTGCATAGGTCCTGTAGGGTTTGCTGAAACAAATTCCACAAGAACGCTCTTGCCGGCACCAAGATCTGTTTCACCGTATTTCTCTTTCTGATCCAAAACAGATGCAACTACAGTTGCATACCACTCAGGTGAATAGAAGAAATTGATAAATCCAGGACCTGCTACCTCACACTTTGCAAAATATGAGCCGTTAAGGTCAATTTTAGATACGATAGCCTCAGCTATCTTTCTTGGATTATTTCTGAAAGGTCTTGCACATACCATTGCGGCATTGGTGGAAACGTCACCGTTTTTAGAGTCGGCAGGTATCTCTGTATTGAATGCAGGGATAGGTTCAGCAGGGAAAGTTCCGTCTGCAACAAGCTCGCCCATAGCTTTCATTACAAGCTCCTTAGCCTGAAAAAATGCGTCGCTTATGAGATTAGTCATATTATTTTTCCGTCCTTCCGAATTTATAATTATGCGACAACATTTGCCGCTTTTACTTCTATGGTGATCTCAAAATCACCGATATAGCTTGAATTTACGTCTATCACATAGTGAAAGAATAGCAGACCGCCGTTTTCATCAAGGTCAGATCTTATGGACTTTGCAGTTATGCCCACCATGAAATCACCGTATGGTGTGCCATAAACGCAGTGCTGCTTTGTGCCCATTTCGACCACAAGATTGGATTCTACCGCACCTGTTCTTGTCATTGTTACTTTTCGGCAGCCGTCAGTTTCGAGAGTTGTGATACTTCCCTCAAATCCTGTTGCCTCTGATTCTTCGTATGAAATGCGGTATCCTGTTTCAGTTGGTTCATACAGACCTGTTGAAATAAGTTCGCTTTCTTCCTTTGAATTGCCGTCATTTTGGCGGCTAACAAGTTTTATGGATACATCCTTGCCTGTCAAATAAAATCCTCCAGTTTACAGCTTTAGGCTGCATTTTGATATTTGTGCATTGATATTGTTTCCGAGAAAACGCTCAACATTCTCTGAAAACAGTTCAACGCTGTCTGTACAGTATAGTTCAAGGCTTTCACGCTCTTCCCTGTTTGCGGTATCATCGCTGTATGAAAGAGTGTTGAGTGCATATTTAGCCAGTTCAGCACCTGACGACACAAGTGTAACTCCCTCGCCCATTATGTCCGAGATAAGTTCAGTAAGGTGAGGATAGTGAGTGCAACCGAGAATAAGGGTATCAACGTCCTCTTTTTTCATGATCTCAAGATATTCCTGAGCGATATATCTTGCAGGTACGCAGTCAGGAGCGGTATAGCCGTTTTCCACAAGCGGAACGAACATAGGACAAGCCTTGCCCACTACCTTTATATTTGGATTTATGCTCCTTATTGCTCTGCCGTAAATGCCGCTCTTTATGGTGGCACTTGTGGCAATAACGCCTATCCTGTTGTTTCTTGTGGCAGAGCAGGCCGCCTTTACAGTAGGCTCAACAACTCCGCTTATAGAGATATCCGACTTTATATCCATTGCAGGCAGCACAGACGAAACCGTGCCGCAGGCAACAAGTATCATCTTGACGTTGTGCTGCTTGAGAAATTCAATATCCTGCTGGGCATAACTCATTATCGTTTCACGGCTTTTTGAACCGTATGGCACTCTTGCTGTGTCACCCAGATAGACGATATTCTCACGGGGCAGCAGCTGTATAAGTTCCTTCACGCAGGTAAGTCCGCCGACGCCCGAATCGAAAACTCCAATGGCGGCGTTATTCATAATCGACCTCCGCCTTATCAAGTGCCAGCTTGATGAGCTTATCTTCCTGCTGTTCAGGGGTCATGCCTTCATACTGCATAAGCTGAGGGTACATACTTATAGGAGTATGACCCGGCAGTGTGTTTATCTCATTAAGTACAACAGTTCCGTCCTTCATAAGGAAGAAATCTACTCTTGAAAGTCCGCTGCAGCCCATTGCTCTGTAAGCTTTGACAGCAGTCTTTCTTATTTCTTCTATGCTTTCCTTGCTCATTCTAGCAGGGATAAGAGTTTTTGACGCAGCATCATTGTACTTTGCATCAAAATCGTAAAATTCATCATTTGCGGAACATACTTCGCCGACTGTAGATGCGAAAGGCTCATCGTTGCCCATTACTGCACATTCACACTCCATGCCGACGATAGTTTCTTCAACTATTACCTTGCCGTCATGTGCAAAAGCAAGCTTTATGGCAGCTTTAAGTTCATCTCTGTCCTTAGCTTTTGAAACGCCCACAGAAGAACCGCAGTTTGCAGGCTTGACGAACATAGGATAGCCAAGCTTGCTTTCCATTTCGTCACACTTCTCATCAAGATGTGAAAGCTCTGAGGTGATAATGCCCACCCACTTTGCTGTTCTTATGCCATTGGCGTCAAGAACAGTGTGTGTAAGTCCCTTGTCCATGCAGTTTGCAGAGGATATACAGTCACAGCCTACGAATGGTATCTCAGCAAGCTGGAAAAGTCCCTGAATAGTGCCGTCCTCGCCGTTCTTGCCGTGAAGAACAGGGAAAATGACATCTACCTTTACTTTCTGATATTCACCGTTTTCGCCCAAAGCTATAAAGCCTTTGTGCAGTGGGTCAGGGCTGAGAACGCATGGAACATTGTCTGGGTGCTGTTCCCATTTGTTTGACGCAATATCGTCAACATCTCCTATATATTTCATCCAGTGACCTTTTTTTGTTATTCCGATACAGATAACATCATATTTGTCCTTGGGAATACTCTTAATAACGTGAGTTGCAGAAACAACAGATACGTCGTGCTCGTTGGATTTTCCGCCGAAAATAACGGCAACTCGGATCTTAGACATAAAAATTCGTCCTTTCTGAATTAGTATCATAATATTATAACATATTTCCGCTAAAATTGCAAATCTTTTTGTGCCAAAATATGCAGCAAACAGCTATAAATATTGTGTTTATTGCATAAGGCGTGGCTATTTGCCATAGCCTGCGACTTTTTCAAAGCTCATATTGCCGCCGAATATATCCAGTGCTGAGCCTATGGTGAAATCTATCTTTCCCCTGCCTAGCTCTTTTAGTGTATCGAGGTCACCAAATGAGGAAATGCCGCCTGCATAGGTTGACGGTATTCCACAATATTCGCCCATTGTTTGTGCTATCTGCGGCTCGATGCCCTTTGCCTTGCCCTCGGTGTCAACAGCATGGATAAGAAATTCATCACAATATTTTGAGAACATTTCAAGTGTCTGGCTATTCATTTCGATGTCAGTGAACTTCTGCCAACGGTCGGTCACAACGTAATACTTCTCGTCCCTTTTACGGCAGGAAAGGTCAAGAACAAGTCTGCTTTTGCCAACGGACTTCACCAGTCTGTTCAGATTATCGAAATTCACAACACCGTTTTTGAAAACAAAGCTTGTTACGATAACGTGACTTGCACCCTTGTCAAGAAAATGGGCTGCATTTTGGCCATTTATTCCGCCGCCTATCTGCAATCCGCCTTCAAAAGCTGACAATGCACTGTAGGCTTGTTCGAGGTCTGCGTTGTAAAATTCGCTGCCGACAGGGTTCAGTATAATAATATGTCCCCCTGTCAGTCCGTATGACTTATAAAGATTGCCATAATATGCACCGTCATATTCCGATACAAAATTATCAACAGCAAAATTATTTTTATCTGAAAGACTTCCGCCAACGATCTGCTTTACGCTGCCGTTGTGGATATCTATACAAGGTCTGAATTTCATGCCGCTCTCCTATTCAAATTTTCTCATGTATATCACTAAAACTATGTCATTGCCGTTTTGCACACGCTGACAGTAAACGTCATAATCTGTGTGCTTACTGCAAAAGCTATCAAACACTTTGCTTAGCCCTTTGATGTTTTGTTCATCAAAGTTTGTGTCTATTTGGTCGGTATCGGTGAACTGAAGATCACTGATATCAGAAGTCACTGCGACGCTGTCCTGCATATCTGTAACGGCATTTTCCATGAGCTTTTCTATCTCGCCCACTGAGTTTATATTTGTCACCGTCTGAGAAATGAATGTAAATTCAGTGCTGTCAGTATCAGGCAGTTCTGAATCGTCCCAGACGTGTTTGGTTTTCATATAATCTTTGGAAACATTGAAGTATTTATGCCTTATCGGTCGGTTATCAAAATCAGGGATAGGGTCGTCCCAGCAGACGTCAACGTAATACCAGCTGCCACCTATCTGAACTATGTTCCATGAATGATCGTCACCCTCAAAGTCGGCGGCGTATATGGTCTTGCACGGTATCTCAAGCATATCCATGAAAAGCTGAAATGTAGTGGAATATCCCGAACATATGGCTTTTCCGTTTATAAGACAGCCGTATGGATTATCTGAGTTCGGCAGACCGATACCCAATGCATTGAGATGTGCCTCGTCATAGCTTGCACACTGCACTATAAAATCATGTATGGCAAGCTCTTTTTCATAATCGCTCATGTCAGGTGTGATAAGGTCATCTATCGTCGAAACTGCTTTGTTGTATATTTCAGTCTGCTTTTCATCAAGACTTGAGGTATCTCCTGTTAGATATGCCTGCGAGATAGGTGTGCTGTCATAGTAGGAATTTGTGCTGTCGCTGTGGCTGTCAGCCTCAGACGTAGTTGTCGCAACAGACGAATTATCTACCACAGTTGTCGGTTTTGGCGACTCGGAACAGCTTGCCAGACAAAGCATTGCTGCTGACAAAAATAACAATATTCCTTTTATTTTCACGCTTATCACCGCCCTGATAGTTCTGTAACAACAACTATTATATAATATACGGCTGTTTGTGTCAAGTAATAACCTTGCTGACATGAAAATTTATGCAGTATATTTTAGTATAGCGTGTAAAAATATACACTAAAACGTTTTAAAATCTTGCAAATGTTTATATTTACCTTGACAAAATTCGCAATTTGTTATAAAATATTAATATCAGTTATTTATTGAAAGGATTGTTGTAACAATGGGACTTACTTTAACAGAAAAAATACTCAAAGCACACCTTGTTGACGGCGAATTTGTTAAGGGTCAGGAGATCGGTATCCGTATCGACCAGACACTTACTCAGGACGCAACAGGTACAATGGCTTATCTTGAATACGAGGCAATGGGTGTTCCTCGTGTCAGAACAGAAAAGTCTGTAGCTTATATTGACCACAATACACTTCAGTCAGGCTTTGAAAATGCTGATGACCATAGATTTATCGGTTCAGTCTGCAAAAAACACGGAATTTATTTTTCACGTCCCGGAAACGGTATCTGTCATCAGGTACATCTTGAGCGTTTCGGTATACCGGGTAAGACCCTTATAGGCTCTGACAGCCACACTCCAACAGGCGGCGGTATCGGTATGATCGCTATCGGTGCAGGCGGACTTGACGTTGCAGTTGCAATGGGCGGCGGTGCTTATTACATTACATATCCTAAGATAGTAAAAGTAAACCTTACAGGCAAGCTTTCTCCATGGGTATCAGCTAAGGACGTTATCCTTGAGGTGCTCAGAAGAATGTCTGTAAAGGGCGGCGTAGGCAAGGTAATCGAATACTGCGGCGAGGGTGTAAAAACTCTTACAGTTCCTGAGAGAGCAACTATCACAAACATGGGTGCAGAGCTTGGTGCAACAACTTCTATATTCCCTTCTGATGAAACAACACTTGCATTCCTGAAGGCTCAGGACAGAGCTGACGTATGGAGCGAGCTTAAGGCTGATGATGACGCTGTTTATGACGAGCAGATTGATATCGACCTTTCAAAGATTGTACCACTGGCTGCCTGTCCTCATTCTCCTGACAACGTAAAGAGCGTAAATGAGATAGGCAAACTCAAGATAGATCAGGTTTGTATCGGTTCATGCACAAACTCTTCTTATGTTGACATGATGAAGGTGGCTCACATACTCAAGGGCAAGACAGTTGATCCTAGCGTTTCACTGGCTATTGCTCCTGGTTCTAAGCAGGTCCTTAACATGATAGCTGAAAATGGTGCTCTTGCTGATATGATAGCAGCAGGTGCAAGAATACTTGAGTCCGCTTGCGGTCCATGTATCGGTATGGGTCAGTCACCTAACTCAAAGGGTGTTTCACTTAGAACATTCAACAGAAACTTTGAGGGTCGTTCTGGCACAAAGGACGGTCAGATCTATCTGGTATCACCTGAAATGGCTGCTGTTTCAGCACTTACAGGCTATCTCACTGACCCAAGAACACTTGGCGATATGCCTGAGTTCAAGCTCCCTGAGCACTTCAAGATAAATGATAATATGGTAGTTCCGCCAGTTGACGAGGCTGATATGGACAGCGTTGAGGTTCTGAGAGGACCAAACATCAAGCCTTTCCCACAGACTTCACCGCTTGATGACAGCATCGATTGTCAGGTATCGCTCAAGGTCGGCGACAATATCACAACCGACCACATCATGCCTGCCGGTGCGAAGATACTTCCACTGCGTTCAAATATCCCAGCTATCTCACAGCACTGCTTTACAGTATGTGATGAGGACTTCCCAAGACGTGCAAAGAACATGGGCAAGTCAATAATCGTTGGCGGCTCAAACTATGGTCAGGGCTCATCAAGAGAACATGCAGCACTTGCACCTCTCTATCTTGGTATCAAGGCTGTTCTTGTTAAGAGCTTTGCAAGGATACACAGAGCTAACCTTATAAACGCAGGTATCCTGCCGCTCACATTCGTAAACGAGGCTGATTATGACAAGATAAATCAGGGCGATGAGATCGTTCTTGCTGACGTTCGTGCAGATGTTGAGGCTGATATGTCTAAGCTCACTGTTGTGAACAAGACAACAGGTGTTGAGATACCTGTTCTCTGCGAGCTTACAGGCAGAACAAAGGATATCATTCTCGCAGGCGGTCTGCTTGACTACACAAGAGAACAGCTTTCAAAATAATCGAGCTTGATATGGAGGTTTCCTATGGGGATTTTCTCAAAACTCTTTGGTGCAAAGGATAACACATCAGCGGTGAAAGACTATTCTTTCATTGCTGATATCGCCGCACTTATCACGGATAATAACAGCGAAGTCGTTTCAGCTCTTCGTGAATGTGCAAGCGACCCTTGGTGCTATGCTGAGAAAAATGCTGCAAGATATTTGCAAAGAGGCATAGTTGTTTCTGATAGAAAAGAAAATGATATCGGCGATATCTGCTGGATAGGTATGGTCGATGAACTTGAAGAAAACGGCTATCTCTTCCCTTGTGACTATTCAGAGGAGGTCGAGAACATTCTCTGGGGACTTTCACAGCTAAAAAATTACGGCTTGATAGAAAAATATGCAGACGGCTTTGAGGCAGATGACGATGATGACGTTGAGGCTTTTGTGCATAAGTTAAACAGCACTCTGAAAGACGCTTGCGTATGTATGATAGATATTGACAGCGACAGCTATGAGCTCATTATTGCAAGTCTTGACGTTTACAAAAAGATATCTGCGATAGCTAAAAACAACGGATATTCCATTATTACTTTATAGGAGGTCTTACCAATGGCAAAAATTCAGATGAAAACACCGCTCGTTGAAATGGACGGCGACGAAATGACCAGAATTATCTGGCATGATATAAAGGATATTCTTCTTACTCCATATATTGACCTTAAAACAGAATACTATGACCTTGGTCTTGTTCACAGAAATGAGACTAACGATCAGGTAACTGTTGATTCTGCAAACGCTACAAAGAAATATGGCGTTGCTGTTAAGTGTGCAACTATCACACCTAACGCTGCAAGAATGCCTGAATACAACCTCAAGGAAATGTGGAAATCCCCTAACGGCACTATCAGAGCTATCCTTGACGGAACAGTTTTCAGAACTCCTATCCTTGTTAAGGGTATCACTCCATACATTCCTACATGGACAAAGCCTATCACTATCGCACGTCACGCATATGGCGACGTTTATAAGAACGTTGAAATGAAGTGCCCTGCTGGTTCAAAGGCTGAGCTTGTATGCACTGACAAGGACGGCAATGAAACAAGAGAGACCATTTACAACTTTGAGTGCGACGGTATTATTCAGGGTCAGCACAACAAGTCAACTTCCATTGCATCATTTGCAAGAGCTTGCTTTAACTTTGCTCTTGACAAAAAGCAGGACGTATGGTTCGCTACAAAGGATACTATCTCAAAGAAATATGACCACACGTTCAAGGATATTTTCCAGGAGATATATGACAACGAGTACAAGGCTAAGTTTGAGGCAGCCGGTATCGAGTATTTCTACACACTTATCGACGATGCTGTTGCAAGAGTTATCCGTTCAAACGGCGGTTATATCTGGGCTTGCAAGAACTATGACGGCGACGTAATGTCTGACATGGTGGCTACTGCTTATGGCTCACTTGCTATGATGACTTCTGTTCTTGTTTCACCTGACGGAATCTATGAATATGAGGCTGCTCACGGCACTGTTCAAAGACACTATTACAAGCACCTCAAGGGCGAAGAAACCTCAACAAACTCTGTTGCCACACTGTTCGCATGGACAGGTGCACTGAGAAAAAGAGGCGAGCTTGATGACCTGCCTGAGCTTATGAACTTTGCTGATTGTCTTGAAAAGGCAACTATACAGACTATTGAAGACGGCGTTATGACGGGAGACCTTTATCTGCTCTCTACTCTTGAGAACAAGAAAAAGGTGAATACTGTAGATTTCCTGAAGGCTGTTGATGAAAGACTTAAAAAGCTTTTAGGCTAATTAAATATCACAAATATTAAAAGCTGTAGCACTTTTATAGTGTTACAGCTTTTTTAGTAGAAGATGATACCAAGTACGGCAGAACCGATTATTATTGCTATCGGTGAGAGCTTGAATTTTTTTAGCTTTAACAGGACGATATCCGCTGCTGTAATAATGATAAGTATTACAAGTGCTTTCCAGTCTAGTGTCGGCGTTGAGTGGATGTCAACGATTCCAAGGAGTGATGATAAAGCCATTGTAACGCCCGTAGCAAGTATCATCGCCACAACGCTAGGGCGTATACCTGACAGCATTGCCTTTACGCCTGAGTATTTAAGCAGATCTTTCATTATAGCTGCTATTATAAAGATTACCACAAATGACGGCAGCACCACACCAAAGGTCGCCACTGCACCGCCTATAAATCCCGCCTGTGAAGAGCCAACAAATGTTGCAATGTTCACGGCAAGAGGACCTGGGGTCGATTCTGAAACGGCAATAAAGTTCACAAATTCATCTTCTGTGAGCCAGTTGAACATAAGAACTTTTTCACGGATAAGGGATATCATTCCATAACCGCCGCCGAATGATACCGCACCGATCTCAAGAAAAGTGAGAAATAGTTTGAGGTATATCATCTTTCACCACTTCCCTTTCTCAGCTTTTTTACGAGATAAATTGCAATGCCTATCACTCCGCTTATGAGTATATAAAATACTGAGGAAAAATTCACTGAAAATAAGGTAAAAAGGGTCATGACAGTAAAAACAGACAGCAGTATTACTTTGTCAAGGAGCGTGTTATCAAGTGCTCGGAACATTCTCAAACCTGCGGAGATTATGAGATATATGACACCGACCTGAATACCTCTGAACGCTGCATAAACATATTTAAGTGCGAGAAACTCGTCAAAGAAAAGTGATATTATGTAAATGATGATAAACGACGGTATGCATACGCCGATCGTTGCTGCCAGTGCACCAAAAGCACCGCCTATTTTATACCCTATATATGTGGCACTGTTTACGGCTGTAGGGCCTGGGGTGGATTCAGATATGGCAGTCATATCAAGAAATTCCTTTTTATCAAGCCAGTTCTTTCGCACGCAAAATTCTGTTTCAAGCAAGGCTATCATTGCGTAGCCTCCGCCAAATGTAAAAGCACCGATCTTCAGAAATGTTAAAAACAAAGTTGTGATTTTGGAATGGTCATTTTTCAAATAACTCACCTCATTTATATTATATCCGACTTAGCTCTATAAGTCAATGAGTAGGATTGTTACGAAACATTAAATAAATATATAAATATATGTAAAACGGTTGACAATAGTCGATATATGGTGTATAATAGACTTTGTTAAAATTAAATAGCCTTATCAAGAGTGGTGGAGGAAACAGGTCCTGTGAAACCCGGCAACCTAGCGTAAGCTAAGGTGCTAAATCCTGCGGTTATTTCCGAAAGATGAGGAAATTGGGTATTTTCAAGCGTTTCGGAATGAAACGCTTTTTTTTGTGGCTGTTTTTAGATTAACAAATATTCAGAAAAGAGGTATTTTTATGTCAAAGTATTTATTTACATCTGAGTCAGTTACTGAAGGACATCCTGACAAAATATGCGATCAGATCTCTGACGCTATACTTGACGCTCTCCTTGAGCAGGATCCAATGTCAAGAGTTGCTTGCGAAACAGTCACCACTACAGGTGTTGTAATGTGCATGGGAGAAATAACAACAAAGGCAATAATCGATATTCCACAGATAGTAAGGGACACAGTTATCGGTATCGGTTATGACAGAGCAAAGTATGGTTTTGACGGTCACACTTGTTCTGTACTTACAACTATCGACAAGCAGTCCCCTGATATCGCTATGGGCGTTGACAACGCACTTGAAGGCAGAGCTGAAAATGCTTTCGATACAGGTGCAGGCGATCAGGGAATCATGTTCGGCTTTGCTTGCGACGAAACACCTGAACTTATGCCAATGCCTATATCACTGGCACACAAGCTTGCGTTAAAGCTTACAGAAGTTAGAAAGAACGGCACGCTGCCATATCTCAGACCGGACGGAAAAACTCAGGTCACTGTTGAGTATGATGACGGCAAGCCAACAAGAGTTGACGCTGTTGTAGTTTCATCACAGCATGATGACGCTGTAACACTTGAGCAGATAAGAGAAGACATTATCGAGAAAGTTATAAAGACAGTTATCCCAGCTGAACTTCTTGATGAGAACACTACTTTTTTTGTAAACCCAACAGGAAGATTTGTAGTCGGCGGTCCTCAGGGCGACAGCGGTCTAACAGGCAGAAAGATAATCGTTGACACATACGGCGGATATGCTCGTCACGGCGGCGGAGCTTTCTCAGGAAAAGACCCTACAAAGGTTGACAGAAGTGCGACATATGCAGCAAGATACGTTGCTAAGAACATAGTTGCTGCTGGTCTTGCTAAAAAGTGTGAGGTAGAGCTTGCATATGCTATCGGTGTTGCTCACCCTGTTTCTATTATGGTTGACACATACGGCACCGGTACGGTATCAGATGAAAAGATAGAGGCAGCAGTTGAAAAGGTATTTGATCTCCGCCCTGCTGCAATAATCAAGAGCCTTGACCTTAGAAAGCCACAGTACAAGCAGCTTGCAGCTTACGGTCACGTTGGCCGTGAAGATCTTGACGTTGCTTGGGAAAAGACAGACAGGATAGATGCACTTCTTGATGCAGTAAAGTAAAATAATAATTATTAAAGCCTTGACAGGAATCATACCTGTCAAGGCTTTTTTGTGTTCAGCTGTAAATTTAATTTAGTCTTTGCCTTTTAGTATCGGTGACAAAGGTTTGTAAATAAGTATCGTGACTAATGCACATATGATACCCTTGACCAATGTAAAAGGCAAATTGAAAATACACAGAGCAGAAAAGATGTTCTTAACGCTGCCCATTATCTGCTGATACATACCCAAGATAGCAGCCTCTCCGCCGAATGCTTTAAAATATATCGGATAAACGATAAAATAGTTAAGCGGCAGGCTTATCACTGTGAAAACCAGCGTTCCGATAACGCAGCCTATCACCGCGTTCTTCTTAGTTTTATGCTTGTGGTAAATAATAGACGCAGTCAGCACAAATGCTACACTTGTAACAAAGTCGAAAATGTTTCCGATGCCCATTGTTGTGCCCATACCCTTGAGCAAAAGCTGTATGAGATTTTTTATCAGGCAAACTATCACGCCAGCCACAGGTCCTGTAGAAAAGCCTGCAAGCAGAGCTATAACGTTTGAAAGGTCAAGCTTGATAAATCCCGGCATAAGTGGAACAGGAAAATCGAGATAATACAGCACAGTCGCAATGGCACTGAGCATAGCGGTTATGACCATTTTTCTTGTTGTAAAAGTTTTATTTCTTGGCATAGTGTTATCACTTGTCATTTTAATTCCTCCAAATAATAAAATTATCGGGAGAAACAGCAGCAAAAGCAAAAGCACCCTGAAAACAAATTCAGAGTGCAGTTTATGCGTAATTGATCTGTCGTTTCTTCCATCCGGACTTTACCGTCGGTTTCGGATTTTCACCGAATCAACGCATCTCTGCGGTCGAGGACTTACGAATAAATTCGATCACCTCCGGTGTGGAATTTCACCACCCCTGAAACACATTATTGAATTTTGCTGAACACTTTATATGAGATCAATCCTCGTCGTTCTCGTCCTCAATTTCTGAGAAATCAAACTCAAGGCTCTCTCCGCAGTTTGGACAGTCAATAGAACCGTCAGCGATAATGTTCTCGCCGAGCATTATTGTGTCACCGCAGTTAGGGCATACACACTCATACATAGCATCCTCATCATCGTCATATTCGTCATCACAGCAGCAATCGTCGTCACAATCACAGTCGTCATCGTCATCGTCATCATCGTCGCCGTAAATAAGCTCTTCTATCTCGCCGAGATCCTCGTCAAGAGTATCAACAAGCTCAACTGTCTCGTCAACTTCTTCTGCAATATCCTCAACTGTAGCAGACATCTCATCAAGGATATCAGCCATAATTGTCAAGATCTTGCCTTCGTTTGTGGAATCGTCAATTTTAAGACCTTCCATAAGTCCCTTCAAATATGCAACCTTCTTTGACAGCTCCATAATATTCCCTCCGTTTCTAAAAACCGTAAAGGTTAAAACTTATGCTCTTTCCATGTACTCGCAAGTACGAGTATCGATCCTAATTCTGTCACCTGTGTTGATGAACAGAGGAACTCTGATCTCAGCACCTGTTTCAACAGTTGCAGGCTTTGTAGCATTTGTAGCTGTATCGCCCTTGATGCCAGGCTCTGTTTCTGTTACTTCAAGATCTACAAAGTATGGAGGCTCAACGCCGAATACTGTGCCCTTGTAAGAAAGGATCTTACATACCATGTTCTCCTTAACGAACTTAAAGTTGTCTGAAAGCTCAGCCTTGTTTACTGGAACAAGCTCATAGCTCTCTGGGTCCATGAAATAATAAAGATCGCCGTCGTTGTAAGAATACTCCATATCCTTTCTCTCAACATAAGCTGTTGGGAATTTAGCTGTAGGGTTGTATGTCTTTTCAACAACTGAACCTGAAATTACGTTTCTAACCTTTGCTCTGACGAACGCTGCACCCTTACCAGGCTTAACGTGCTGAAACTCAACGATCTGCATTACGTTGCCGTCCTCTTCAAAAGTCACGCCGTTTCTGAAATCACCAGCAGTTACCATTATTTAGTACCTCCATAAACATTCTTAATTAATGTGTATACAGTTCAAAACGTCCGCATACCTCTATATTTATTTTACCATATTTATTCGTTTATTGCAATAGCTTTTGAAAACTTTTTTGCCAAAATATCAAAAAAAGTTACAAACAAATAAGCTCTTTCGGGGCTTTTGTCATATTGATACGGCCGTCCTCTGTCACTATCACGAAATCCTCTATTCTTACGCCGAACTCGCATTCAAGATAAATGCCCGGCTCAACTGTTACGATAGAGTTTGCAGGCAGGATATCTTCCCTGCTCGGTGACGCATATGGGCTTTCGTGTATCTCAACGCCAACTCCATGACCAAGAGAATGTCCGAAATTATCGCCGTAGCCTGCGTCAGTTATGATATCTCTAGCTATCTTGTCAAGCTCTTTTCCAGACATTCCGGATTTCACGGCGTCTAGTGCAGTAAGCTGTGCGGCAAGAACTGTGTTATACACAGCCTTCATTTTCTCGCTTGGTTTGCCAACGCAGACAGTTCTAGTCATATCGCTGTGCCAGCCGTCATAGGTAGCACCAAAATCCATAAGAACAAAATCACCGTCTTTGACCTTTTGATCTGACGGAACGCCATGCGGCAAAGATGTGTTCGCACCAGTCAATGCTATTGTGTCAAAAGATAAAGCCTCTGCACCGTTTCTGAGCATGAAATAGTCTAGCTCAAGCTGTATTTCTTTTTCTGTCCTGCCGACTTTGATGAAGTCCAGCATATGCTCAAATCCCTTTTCTGCGATACGCTGAGCAGCGATTATTTTATCTATCTGTTCCTGAGACTTTATCATTCTTATATCCGTAATGATATCAGCAAGCTTAGTGTCCGCAATGACCTCAGCATTAAGCTTGTTTTGAAATGATATAAGCTCAGTAAGCGTGCAGGTGTCTGCATTTATTGCAACGGTCTTTGCACCGTGCTTTTCAAGCAGGCTGTTGATCTGCTCATACAGCTTGTCCTGCAAGATCACTTCGCAGGCTTTGACAACTTTCCTTGCCTTTTGGATATATCTGAAGTCAATTATAAAATATGCTTTTTCAGGGAACACCACTAGCGTTCCAGCACTTGATTTCATTGAAGTGAAATATCTTCTATTTATCCCGTCGGTGATAATGGCACAGTCTGCGGTCTCCTTTACCCGTGAGCAAAGCTTTTCAAGGTCAGTCATTATTCTCACCGCTTTCGTTTTTCCACTTGTAATACAGGGCGTCTACTGCCATATAGTATGAATACTTTCCAAAACCGCTTATCTGACCCATGCAGACAGGTGCGATAACAGAAGTGTGTCTGAACTCGTCACGTGAATGGATATTGCTCAGGTGAACTTCCACTACAGGAATTTTGATAGCGGCAATGGCGTCCCTGATAGCGTAGCTATAGTGCGTATAGGCACCTGCATTGAGCACAACGCCGTCATAGCTTTTTCTTGCGAGGTGCAGCTTATCGATTATCTCACCCTCGTGGTTAGATTGATAAACATCACAATGAAAATCATATTTCATAGCATGCTCTATTATCTCATTATTTATGCTTTCAAATGTGTCCGTTCCGTAAACTCCAGGCTCACGCTCTCCTAAAAGATTCAAATTCGGACCATGTATAATAAGTATCTTTTTCATAACAATACCTTTCTGTTTTTATTTTACTGACAGATAATACTGTTTCATTGTCAGTGCGTCTTTATCCTGAGTTCCTGCACTTTCGCATACAAAAATGGGTGAAAGACCTTTCTTTGCTACGATTTCCATAAGCGGCTCATAGTCAGGTCCAAAGCCTTGGTTATCGTCAAAAGTAAGGTGCTTTTTCTCTCCGCCGGGATTTGTGAACATTATCTTTGAAAAATGACTGTGGAATATTTTCAGCCGGTCATGACCAATGGCATTTTCCACTTCATCAAGCATTTTTTCATACTCTGCTTTGCCTTTGATATATCCGAACTCTCTTGCATTAAGATGTCCAAAATCTATAGTCGGCAGGAATGTATCATCAAGCTTGCATAGCTCCAGCACTTCGGTGAGGTTGCCAAGCTGATTTACTTTTCCCATGGTTTCAGGGCAGAAAACGATATGCTCAAAGCCTTGTTCAACAGCTGCTTTTCTAGCTCTTGTAAGGGTATCTTTAGCAAGCTCCAAAGCGTCCTCTCTGCTTATTTTTGCACAGCTTCCTGAATGTATGACTATCCTCTCAGCACCCATTCTGCTTGCGGCGTCGCATGACTGCAAAATGTAGTTTATGCTGTTATCACGCTTTTCAGGCTCAATGCTTGAAAGGGAAATAAAATACGGTGCATGAAGTGAAAGACTGATATTGTGTTCCTTTGCCTTATCTTTAAGTGCAAAAGCTATCTTGTCGGAAACTTTTACTCCCCTGCCGCACTGATATTCGTAATGGTCAAGTCCCATTTCTTCCAGATATCCCGGAGCTTGAAGTGTTGTTTTATATTTAGCGGAAAAAGCCTCGCTGTTTCCCGCAGGGCCAAATCTTGCTGACATAGGTATCTTTCCTTTCGTTAGTTGATCTTGCTATTTCAGTTTAGGTAAAAACGGCTTTTCACAGGCTCTTTTGAATCTAAACGGCAGGCTCGTTTCAGGCTCTATTGGAAACACGAATATCGAGCGGATACCTTTCAGGTTTGATCCAAGCACGTCAGTGAATATCTGATCGCCCACAGCCGCAACGTTTTTCTTTTCAAGACCCAGTTTAGCTATAGCTTTTGTATAACCAAAAGTCAGCGGCTTTTTTCCCTCGGGCACAAAATCCAATCCAAGCTGCTCTGCAAATGGTTTTACTCTCGGTGCATGATTATTTGAAACTATCATAAGTTTGATACCAGCCGCTTTCATTTTTGAAAGCCAATCAAGACTTGACTGCGGCGGTACTGGATTATTATGAGTAGTAAGTGTATTGTCAAGATCGAGCAGCAGCCCCTTGATATGCTTTTTAGCAAGAAAATCGGGGGTTATCTCTCCTACCTTGTCAAAAACATAAGTTGGTTTGAACATAAAAAACTCCTGTAGTATAAAATAAAAAGCGGACATAAAAATGCCCGCCTTTAATTACATATTAGTATTTACGCTTACGAGCAGCTTCGGACTTCTTCTT
>OLNY01000254.1_pt1 | contig 53836 bp, 39 predicted proteins | sample 1671981 | NCBI WGS metagenome assembly OLNY01 (sample SAMEA3136632, study PRJEB25190) | human gut metagenome | biome: human gut; feature: human-associated habitat; material: faeces | place: Austria | collected 2013
GCTGCCGCACCTCGCTCGCCGTATCGGCACTTAGAATTATGCGGTATTGCCCAAAAATTATTTGTCCAACTGCATCAAACCGACCTTGCGGTATACCTTGCTGACGGTACGGTTGGCAAGGCGGGCGGCACGCTCGGCACCGGATTTCAGCACGCTGTCCACATAGGCTTTGTCAGCCAGAATGCGGCCATACTCGGCCTGCACGGGGGCCAGGGCGTCAGCGGTCACTTCGGCAACGGCCAGCTTGAAATCACCGTAACCCTTGCCGGCAAACTCAGCCTCAATAGCGGCCAGGTCCTTGCCGGTAAAGGTGGAATAAATGGTCATCAGATTGGAAACACCGGGCTTGTTCTCGGCGTCAAACCGCACAACGCCGTCAGAATCGGTTACGGCGCGCTTGAATTTGCGCACAATGGTGTCCTTATCATCGGTCATCAGCACAAAGGCGTTTGCGTTGGTGTCGGACTTGCTCATCTTTTTGGTGGGTTCGGCCAGGCTCATGATCTTGGCGCCTGCCTTGGGAACGTAACCGGCGGGCAGGGTAAAGGTATCACCGTAAATGCCGTTGAAACGGTTGGCAATCGTGCGGGCAATTTCCAGGTGCTGGGTCTGGTCCTGGCCAACGGGCACCAGATCCGCGTTATAAACCAGGATGTCGGCCGCCATCAGAACAGGGTAGGTGAACAGACCGCCGTTGACGTTATCCGGATGCTTGGCGCTTTTATCCTTGAACTGGGTCATGCGGGAAAGTTCGCCAAACTGGGTGTTGCAGGCCAAAACCCAGGAAAGCTCGCAGTGGGCGGGAACATGGCTCTGCACAAACAGCACATGCTGTTCCGGGTCAATGCCCACAGCCAGCAGCAGGGCGGCCATCTCGCGGGTTTGACGGCGCAGGTTGGCGGGGGTCTGGCGCACGGTCAAAGCGTGCAGGTCAGCAACCATATACAGGCAGTCATAATCCGACTGCAGCAGGGCCCAGTTGCGCACCGCACCGATATAATTGCCCAACGTGGGGGTGCCGGTGGGCTGGATGCCCGAAAGAATGCGCTTGCGCTTTTCAATTTGTTCTGCCATGGTGAATACTTCCTTTCCATCTTTCAATAAAGAAAACTGCCCCCGCACAGAGAAGCGGGTGCGCCTCTGTGCAAGGGCAGGAAAGTTTTTCCTGTGGTGCCACCTTGCTTGCCGCAAACTGCGGCCGCTTACCGGGATGCAAATAACATCCCCGCCGGATAACGGTGGCTGCCGTCAACGGATACTGGGCGTTCGCGCCGTTCCCCGTGCCCTCTGCGAACCATTGTGCCGCCCCGCGTTCCGGCCTGTTCTCAGCTGTCCAGGCTCTCTGTGCGTGCGCCGGCGGTTTTACTTTCGCATCATCGGTTTACAGCATGTATTGTATCACGCGGGCAAACAATTTGCAAGATGGAACTGTGCAAAAGAAACTGACCAATGAATTTGCAAAAACGGCGTTGACAAGAAAGAGCAACATGGGTAAACTTATCTTATATATATTTGCATATGCTGTTACATCATCACGAAAGTAGGGGTAATTTTACCATGGCTAATCCTGTACGCACCCGGTTTGCACCGTCCCCCACGGGCTATATGCATGTGGGCAACCTGCGCACCGCATTGTATACTTATCTTCAGGCCCGCCACAACGGCGGCACTTTTATCCTGCGCATTGAGGATACCGATCAGGGCCGCCTGGTGGAGGGCGCAACCGATATTATTTACAACACGCTGCGCGCCACCGGCTTGACTTGGGACGAAGGCCCGGATATCGGCGGCCCCGTCGGCCCCTATGTCCAGAGCCAGCGCATGGGCATGTTCAAACAGTATGCCGAGCAGCTGGTCAAAGCGGGCAAAGCCTACTACTGCTTCTGCACCGAGGAACGCCTGAACGACCTGCATGAGCAGCAAAAAGCCAACGGCGAAATGAGCCATTACGACGGCCACTGCCGTGACCTGCCGCAGGAGGAGATCAACGCCAAGCTGGCTGCCGGTGTGCCCTATGTCATCCGCCAGAAGATCCCTGCCGAGGGTGTGACCGGCTTTGACGATGTGGTGTACGGTCACATTGAGGTCAATAATTCCGAACTGGATGACCAGATTCTGATCAAGACGGATGGCATGCCGACCTATAACTTTGCCAACGTGGTGGATGACCACCTGATGGGCATTACCCATGTCATCCGCGGCAGCGAGTATCTTTCCAGCACGCCGAAGTACAACCTGCTGTACCAGGCATTCGGCTGGGAGGTCCCCACCTACATCCACTGCCCGCCGGTCATGAAAGACGCACAGCACAAGCTTTCCAAGCGCAACGGCGATGCCAGCTATCAGGACCTGGTGGCAAAGGGTTATCTGCCCGCCGCTGTGCTGAATTATCTGCTGCTGCTGGGCTGGGCACCGGAAGGCGAACAGGAAATCTTCAGCCTTGACGAGATGATCAAGATCTGGGACCCTGCCCGCATCTCCAAGTCTCCTGCTATCTTTGACCCGCTCAAGCTGCGTGCCATCAACGCCGCTTACATCCGCGCCCTGCCGGCAGAAGAGTTCCGCAAGCTGGCGGACCCATTCATTGACCAGGCGGTGCATGTACAGATCGACCGCGACCTGCTGTGCGCGAACCTGCAGCCCCGCTGCGAGGTGCTGGAGGATATCCCGCCGCAGCTGGACTTCTTTGATGCAGTTCTGCCCATTGATGCTGAAATGTACCGCAACAAAAAGCAGAAAACCACGCCGGAATCCGCCAAGGAAGCGCTCAGCGCTCTGCTGCCCGTGCTGGAAGCCCAGACCGACTGGAGCCGCGACGCCATTTTTGAAGCCTGCAAGCAGAAAGCCGAGGCAATGGAAAAGAAGAACGGCTGGCTGCTGTTCCCGCTGGGCATTGCCCTGTCCGGCAAGGCCCGCACCCCCGGCGGCGGCACCGACCTGGCCGCCATGATGGGCAAGGAGGAGACCCTGCGCCGCCTGAACGCAGCGATCGAAGCCCTGTAACAAGCCCAGATACCAGCGCCGTTTTCCCGCCCGGAAAGCGGCGCTTTTTGGTACGGTGGAACTGCACAAATACACTTGCACATTTTGGTGCAGCGTGCTATGATTGGGGCAGTTAGTTAAGGCAATACCGCATAATTCTAAGTGCCGATACGGCGAGCGAGGTGCGGCAGCTGCTAAGCCAAAAGCGCAGATAATACTGGATGTATTATCGAGCATTTTGGCAACGCAGATGCCGTGCCGCAGCCGCCGGAGCGGTGCTTAAGCCGTAAGGCGGGAATTGTGCGGTGTTGCCTTAAATTTACCTGAAAGGTGAGGATTATAATATGAACGAACAGCGTGTAGCGCGCGTGCGCGCCGAAATGCAGGCACACGGCCTGACCCAAATGATCATCAGCGACTCCAAAAGCATCTGGTACCTGACTGGTGCCAGTGTGGAGCCGTATGAGCGCCTGATGGCGCTGTACCTGCCGGTGCAGGGCGAGCCGGTCATCTTTTTGAACAAGCTGTTCTTTGTGCCGCAGGCCCCCTGCCGCGAAGTGTGGCACACGGACTCGGACAAGCCGGTGGAGCAGATCGCCGAAGTGGTGGACAAGACCAAGACTCTGGGCATCGACAAGGAATGGCCTGCCAAGTTCCTGATCCCTTTGATGGAGCTGTGCCCCGGTATGCCGGTAGTGCTGGCTTCCGACTGCGTGGATGCCTGCCGCGCCGTGAAGGATGCCGAAGAACAGATGCTGATGAAGGAAGCATCCCGCATCAACGATGAAACCATCCTGAAAGCGCGCGACTACGTCAAGCCCGGCATGACCGAAAAGCAGGTTGCCGAGTACATTGACAACGAGTACAAGAAAGCCGGCTGCGAGAGTGTGGCATTTACCACCATCGTATCCTTTGGTGCAAACGCCGCTGACCCCCACCACGAGCCGGACGATACTGTGCTGGAAAAAGGCGAGTGTGTGCTGATTGATATGGGCTGCTGCAAGAACCGTTACTGCTCCGATATGACCCGCACATTCTTCTGCGGGGAGCCGAAGCCGGAGTATGCCGCCATCCATGACCTGGTGCGCCAGGCCAACGAAGCCGCCGAGGCGATGATCCACCCCGGCGTGCGCCTGTGCGATATTGACGCCGCCGCCCGTGACCTGATCACCAAAGCGGGCTATGGCGAGTACTTCAACCACCGTCTGGGCCACTTTATCGGTCAGACCGATCACGAAAAGGGCGATGTGAGCGCCGCCAACACCGATACCGTAAAGCCGGGCATGATCTTCTCCATTGAGCCGGGCGTATATCTGCCGGGCAAGTTTGGCGTGCGCGTGGAGGACCTTGTCATCGTGACCGAAACCGGCTGCGAAGTGCTGAACCATGTGGATAAGCATTGGAGCGTGGTGGGGGTGTGATTGGCCCCAGACCGGAAATGATAAAATTAGAAATTTGAAAAGGGGCGGAAGTGCTTGAAGAGATCTGTTGTTCGCTTCCTTGCCGCACAATCCGTACAATAAGATTTATGCCCGTCCGGGACGCCGCCCCTACAACAAATTTGTTGGTTCGTTATACATTCTTAATGAAAAATCGGATTAGGCCCCGGCGGGGTCGGGTGACCCCGCCCTATCGAGAGTTTACAGGTTTGTAACGCGATTTAAAACGATTTGTAGGGAACGGTCTTGACCGTTCCGGGTGTTTTCCTTATTTCCCTTTTGTTGAAATATTGTCCATGGGTTTCGGAACGGTCAAGACCGTTCCCTACAGAGCAAAAATACATAGAAAGCAACACATGACAATAGGCAGCAGCCCACAAAATAGGGCCGCTGCCTGATTTTTTATTTATTTTGTTATATTACGATTAAAGTTTCTTCGGTTCCTTCTTTTCAAAGAAGGAACAAAAACTCCCGTAAAACACTCACGCACCCGGCAGCAGGGCAACGGCATCGCGCAGGATGGTGAGAGGGTCCTCGCCGCGCAGGACATGCAGGCTGATGTAGGGGCGGCCTACGGCGTTGTAGATCACGCGGTGCGGCATGGCATCCATCATGGCCCCCATCTGCGCCGGGGTCACAACATCGGTGTACAAAATCAGATTGTCGTTGCGCTGCACGATCTCCACAATGCCTGCGCGGGCGGCTGTCACGCGCACCAGGCTGATGTCCACCAACCCCTGCACACTGCGCGGCGGGTCACCGTAACGGTCAATCAACTCATCCAGAACATCCGTGGCATCGTCACGGGTGGTGATGGCCGCAATCTTCTTGTAGGCTTCGATCCGCCCGGCGGCATCGGGAATGTAGCTTTCCGGCAGATAGGCATCCACCGTAATGTCAACAAGGCAATCACTCTTGTCAGGCGCAGCAGGCTCGCCGCGGGCGGCTGCAATGGCCTGGTTCAGCATTTTTACATACAGCTCGTAACCAACCGCTTCCATGTGGCCGTGCTGGCTGTGGCCCAGCAGGTTGCCCGCGCCGCGGATCTGTAAATCGCGCATCGCAATGCGGAACCCGGAACCAAAAGAGGTAAACTCCCGGATGGCTGAAAGCCGCTTGGAGGCAATTTCCGTCAGCACTTTGTCGCGCTGGAAGGTGAAATAGGCATATGCCTTGCGGTTGGAGCGCCCCACACGGCCGCGAATCTGGTACAGCTGTGAAAGCCCCATGCGGTCCGCATTCTCAATAATCAGGGTGTTGCAGTTGCGCACATCCACGCCGGTTTCAATCAGGGTGGTGCAGACCAGCACGTCAATCTCGTTGTCCAACAGCTGCTGCCAAACCGAGGAAATCTGCTCCTCCGTCATTTTGCCGTGGGCGATGCCAACCCGCGCACCCGGCACCAGCTTTTGCACCTTAGCGGCGCACTGCTCAATGGTTTCGACTCGATTGTACAGGTAATACACCTGCCCGCCGCGGGCCAGCTCACGCCGGATGGCTTCGGCAATAATGGCATCGTCATATTCCAGCACATAGGTCTCAATGGGCTGGCGCTCAAAGGGCGGCTGCTCAATGGTGCTCATGTCCCGGATGCCGGACAGTGCCATGTTTAGCGTGCGGGGGATCGGTGTGGCCGAAAGGGTCAGCATGTCCACCCCGATAAAGTTCTCTTTCAGCTTTTCCTTGTGTTTTACGCCAAAGCGCTGCTCCTCGTCAATGATGACAAGGCCCAGGTCTTTGAACTTTACATCGTCCGAAAGCAGGCGGTGGGTGCCCACCACAATGTCCACTGTGCCGTCTTTCAGGCCGCGGATGGTCTCTTTCTGCTCTTTGGCGCTGCGGTAACGGCTGAGCAGCCCGATGCGGATGGGAAAGGCCTCCATGCGGGCGATAGCCGTGTTGAAATGCTGCCACGCCAGAATGGTGGTGGGGGCCAGGATGGCGCACTGCTTGCCGCCCATCACGCATTTGAACGCGGCGCGCAGGGCAACCTCAGTCTTGCCCACGCCGACATCGCCGCACAGCAGGCGGTCCATCGGCCAGGGCTGCTCCATATCATGTTTGATCTCCGCCGCGCTGGAAAGCTGGTCCGGCGTTTCATCATAGGCAAAGCGCTGCTCAAAATCTCCCTGCCAGGTATCATCTGGTGGGAAGGCATGACCGTGCGCCCTTTTGCGGCGGGCGTACAGCTCAATCAGTTCCTTGGCCATCTGCTCGGTAGCGGCGCGCACCTTCTTGCGGGTCTTGGTCCACTCGGCCCCGCCCAGACGGCTGAGCTTGACATTCTCCGAATCCCCCGGCGCGGTGTAGCGGGAAAGCAGATCCAGCTGGGTGACGGGAACATACAGCACATCTTTTTTATCGTACTCAATGCGCAGGTAGTCTTTGGTAACGCCCTGAACCGCCATGCGCTGGATGCCCGCATACCGGCCAATACCGTGGTTCTGGTGCACCACCAGATCGCCCGGCGTGATCTCGGTCAGGCTGTTCAGGGCATCTTTGGCTTTTTTGCGCTTTTTCTTCTGGGAGCTGGTCTCGCCAAAGGCACGGCCTGTCAGCAAAGCATACTTGGCAAACGGAAATTCGCACCCAGCGGAAAGGTGCCCCGCCAGAACCTGCACCAGCCCGGCAGCGGGGGCTGCTTCAGCATCGGTGGTAACCAGAATGCCTTTATCGCGCAGGTCGCGTGCCAGACCGGCTGCGGCACGGTCGGTGCCGGCCAGCAGGGTAACGGTATAACCGGCATCGCACAGCGGTTTCAAATCCTCCAGCAGCCCGGCGACTTCGCCATTCCAGGCAGGCAGGGTGTGAGCCGGGGCGTTGATGATATCTTTCAGCGGCTGATCCGGCATGCTGCGGGCAAAGTTCTCGGCACAGATGGTACGGTAGTGTCCGGTTTTGGACCACAGGTAGCTTGGGTCCGCGTACAGGTTATCCAGCCCGGCGCAGAGGACGCCGTCCAGGATCAGGGATTTCAGTTCCTCGCCCCGGCGGTAGGCGGTCGCGCGGTCGGCTTCCCGGATGGAAGCAGGCTCTTCGGCCACAAGGAGCGGGTCGTCAAAATAATCCAGCACGGTGGCGGGATGGGGGTAGCGCACGGCCAGGTATTTGTCCATGTTGACCGGCACGGCACCGCCATCCAGCAGGTCCAGATCGGCGGCCATACAGTCTGCCATGGCGGTTTTCTTTTTGCCGCGCTGCTTGGCCAAAAAGGCCCGAAGCTGCTCGGCGGCATCGGCAGGCTTGCCGAACAGAACTTCCCGCGCGGGGCTCAGGTAAAACTTATCAATGGCATCCTCGCGGCGCTGGGTGGTCAGGTCAAAGGTGTGCAGGGTATCGATCTCATCACCCCAAAATTCCATACGAACCGGCATTTTCTGGTCGGGAGCAAAAATATCCACAATATCGCCGCGCACAGAGAACTGGCCGGGGCCATCCACCTGGGCCCGGCGGGTGTAGCCGGCACCAAACAAAGCGGCCAGCAGGTCATCCCGCAGCAGAGTATCCCCCGCATGGAGGGTGCGGGTGTTGGCGCAGAAATCCTCTTTTGGGGTGGTGAACTGGGTCAGGGCTTCCGCGGGCACAGCCACGGCGCGCAGCCGCCCGCCTACCAGTTCGCCCAGCACAGCCAGGCGGCGGTACTCGTATTCGCGGGCGGTGCCCTCAATGGGGCGCAACACATAGTCCCGCGCCGGGAACACGGCGGCGGGAATGCCCAGCGTGTTCAGGTCAGCAGCAAAGCGGGTGGCTTCGGCCTCGCCGGGGGTCACGATGCATAGCGGCTTATCCAGCTGGCGGCACAGTGCGGCATACACCTGTGCGCGGCCGGATGCGGGCAGCCCAAACAGGGCGCATGCACCTTTGCCGGAAAGTGCGTGGCTCAGTTTTTTGTATTCGGTTGTGGTGGTAAACAATGCGTCAAACATGGTGCCTCCTGCGCTTGCGCATGATAGGGCGGGTGATGTATAATTTTGAGGATACGAGTAATACGAGAGTTTTTGCCCCTTCTTTGAAAAGAAGGAATCGAAAAAGTTCGGCAGAATAAAGAAATCAAATAATGCTGCAATAAGGAGCAGAATATAGAAAGATGACAAAACATAAAAATGTAGCGCTGGATGAGCTGCGTATTCTGGCGGCGCTGATGGTGCTGGGCGTGCATACCGGGCAGAAAGTTGGCCTGGGGGATGCCGCCGCGGTTGGCGCGCAGGGGGTGCAACTGTTTTTTGTGCTCAGCGGGTACCTGGCCGCGGCCAGCCTGAGCCGCCACCCGGAGCCGCTGCCGTATTACCAGCGCCGCATCCGGCGGATCCTGCCGCTGTACTGGCTGGTGCTGGTGCTGCGCTGGCTGTTCGATGCGGTACGCTATCTGGCGGCGGGCGCCAGTGCAGCCCAGCTGTTTGGCCCCGGCGGGCCGTGCGGGCCGGGTTACCTGCGGTACTTTGTATTTTTGCAGATGTGGCTGCCCAGTGATAACTGGATGCTGTGGAACAACCGCAACGTGCTGTGGACGATGAGCGCCTTTGCGTTCTTTTATCTGCTGGCCCCGTGGCTGTACCGGCTGTGCAAACGCTTTTGGGGTGCGCTGGCGTTGCTGGTGGTCTGCCTTGCGGTGAAGGGCAGGATCGGCGGCTTAATTGAAAGCAGTCTGGCGGCTTTCCCGGCAGAAGCCAACATCAGCGAGTTCAGCGCAAAAACGCCGGTCATGACGCTGTACTGCTTTATCTTTGGCATGGCGGCGTTTGCGGCAGTGCGGGAGAACAAGCAGTTTTTATACGGGGCATTCTGCATTCTGCTGGCAGTGCTCACCAACTTCCAGCGGGCGGGGTTCGAGTGCGTGTTTACGGTGCTTGTTCTATTGGCCGTGCAGAACCCGCAGGGCGTTGGCCTGGCGGAAAATCAGAAGTTCGCCCAGGCCGTGGAATTTGTGGGGGCGGGCAGCTTTTGGCTGTACCTGGCCCACCCGCTGGTGCTGGAGCTGCTGCCCAACACCGCGATGGGCGGCGCAGCCGCGTGGCTGTGCTTCGCCGGGGTATATGCCGTCTGCCTGATGGTGTGCTATGCGCTGTATACGCTTTTTGTGCGCCGGTATGAGCAGCGCTTTGCGTAACCATTGTACTATATTTGCAGCAAAACGGCAAAGTGAATTTTGAGAGAAGCGTTGCATGGAACGACAAATGGCGGGCGGCCCAGATGGGCCGCCCGCTTTGGCATTTGTATGATTGGAAAAGCTGTGCTCTTATCTTGTAGAGAACGTGAGGACGAACATTGTTCGCCCGTGGACGTTGGCCGTATGCAGGGTGGAATATGTGGCAAGACCCGTCATGCGGGACGATGACGAGCATCGTCCTCTACAAATCATTTGCAGCGTTTATCACCATCGGCAAAGTTTTCCACAGTGCGCACACCCCTGCAGGTGTTTCATTAAACCACATCCCGTGTAATGATGGATTGCAAATTTGAAGTGAGAACGCTTCCTTTGCGGGCATCTTACACAGAAAACAGGAATGGGCGCACACTGTGCGCCCCTACGGAACGCCTATCCGCGCTCAGTGGTTGAATTTATTCTGCGCTTCGCCCAGCTTGCCGGCCATCAACAGACGGCAGGCGGCTTCCACGTCAGCGTGGCGGCCGGTCACAAGCTTGGCGTCATCGGGCGGGAACTTGCCCAGCACCCAGTCAGCCAGATCATAATCCGGGCGCGGCTTGGCGCCAACGCCAATGCGGATGCGGTAAAAATCCTCGCCGCCGGTGGAAGCGATAATGCTCTTTAGCCCGTTGTGCCCGCCAGCAGAACCGGAGGGCCGGATGCGGATGTGCCCCGGCTCCTGTGCAATGTCATCGCACAACACAATAATGTGGTTGCGCGGGATCTTGTAAAATGCCGCGGCGGGGGCGATGCTCTGGCCGCTCAGGTTCATGTAGGTCAGCGGCTTTAGCAGCATCACTTTGCGGCCGTCCACCTGGGCAATGCCGTAAAGGCCCTGCCATTTGCTTTTGTTGATCTCGCACCCCCAGGCTTCGGCCAACGCATCCAGCGCGGCAAAACCGGTGTTGTGGCGGGTGCCGTCATATTTCGGCTCCGGGTTACCCAGACCGGCAATCAGCCAGTCTACCCCGGAGCCACCTCCAAATAGTCCCATAGTAAAAATCCTTATAGTAATTTTGTGATTTTAGTGTGCACCAGGGGCAAAGCGTTCCACTGTGTCCCGGATGGTATCCAGGAAGGATTCTGCACCTAAGGTGTTGACCTTGAAAAACACAGCCTGGCTGCCGCCGGATGTGATGGCGGAAAGCCGGATCTGCCCGTCAGCTTCCAGCAGGGTCAGGCTCATGGTAACACGGCCATTGCCAATGGCACTGTAGCGTTCGTATACCCGCACGGCACAGCGGCCGGTGCTGAAGTTGAAATCACTGGAACCTTCCAGCGTGGCCGAAACACTTTGTTTTACAACAGCGTCCAGCTCGGTCAGGATGGTGGTAAAATCCCCGGTCAGGGTGCGTTCCAAAATGGCCATGGCAGCAATCCTCCTTGCAGCAGGTCAGGGGGCATCAATCGTTTTTCTTTTCGGCTTCCAGCTTCTGTTTTTTGGCAACGTATTTTTCCAGCTTCTTGGCGCCCCAGGCGGCAACTTCGGCCTGCTTGGCGCGCTCAATGCCCAGGGCACCGTCCGGTACATCGTGGCCGATGGTGGAACCGGCAGCGGTAAAGGCGCGGCTGCCCACCTTGACCGGCGCCACCAGGTTGGTGTTGCAGCCAATGAACGCATAATCGCCGATGGTGGTGCGGTACTTGCCCTCGCCGTCATAGTTGCAGGTTACGGTGCCGCAGCCAAAGTTGCAGTACTTGCCCACATCGGCATCGCCAATGTAAGTCAGGTGGCTGACAGTGTTGCCCTCGGCAAAGTTGGCGTTCTTGGTTTCCACATAAGCGCCCAGGTGCACGCCCTCATCCGTCACGGTGCCGGTGCGCACATGGGTAAAGGGGCCAATCTTGTTGTTGGGACCCAGATGGCTGTCATAACACTGGCTGGCGTTCACGGTGGAACCGGCCTCAACAATGGTGTTCTCCAATAAGGTATTGGGGCCGATGACGCAGTTTGCCCCGATGACGGTTTTGCCGCGCAGGATGCAGCCCGGCAGGATCACTGCGCCGGGTGCAATCTCAACTTCGGGGTCAATAAAAACCTGGTCGCTGATGAACTCCACACCGTTCTGCAGGTGCTTTTCAAAAGTTTCTTCAAAGGCCGCTTTGGCGGCAAGGTATTTGGCTTTCGCTTCGGACATAAAAATACCCCTTTCTGTTTTGGGCCAAAAGAGTATACGGCCCTACAAAAAAGCCCCGGAACAGGGCTGAAGCCTGCCGGGGCGGGATGAATTGAAAAAAGTGTTGCAGGATGTAATAAAATAAAGTTTCCCAACTTCTCACCCATTATAATTTACCGCATTTTTGGTCAAATTGCAAGAGCCTGACCCCAAAACTTTGTGAGATTTTCGGCGAAAATATTCGCCATTTATTTAACAATGTACTGGAAATTCCGGACTGAGTCTGTTATAATGGACTTTGCAAGAGAGAAGATTCTTATTTTGCGGGTGTGCGCGGCACACCGGGAAGAAACCGTAATTTTGTTGGAGGTAACCTATGAGCAAGAAGTTTTTGTATTTGTTCAAAGAGGGCCATGACGCATTTGGCGGCGACCAGACGACCATGAAGAACATTCTGGGCGGCAAGGGCGCTGGTCTGGCAGAAATGACCCATGCCGGCATGCCGGTTCCTCAGGGCTTCACCATCACCACCGAAGCCTGCACCCAGTACTATGCTGACAACCGTGAGATCAACGATGAGATCAAGGCTGACATCTTCAAGTACATGGGAATCCTGGAAGAGCAGACTGGCAAGAAGTTCGGCGATATCGAGAACCCGCTGCTGGTTTCCGTTCGTTCCGGTGCACGTCAGTCTATGCCCGGCATGATGGATACCATCCTGAACCTGGGCCTGAACGACCAGGCTGTTGAAGGTCTGGCAAAGAAGACTTCTAACCCCCGTTTTGCATATGACTGCTACCGCCGCTTCATCCAGATGTACTCTGACGTCGTCATGGAGCTGGGCAAGAGCTTCTTTGAAGAGCGTATCGACGCTATGAAGGAGCGCAAGGGCGTTAAGCAGGATATCGAGCTGGACGCTGAGGACCTGAAGGAACTCGTCAAGGAGTTCAAGGCCATCTACCTGGAGAAGCAGGGCGAAGAGTTCCCGCAGGATCCGAAAGAGCAGCTGATCGGCGCTGTCAAGGCCGTCTTCCGTTCTTGGGATAACCCGCGCGCCAACGTTTACCGCAAGATGAACGAAATCCCCTACGAGTGGGGCACTGCTGTCAACGTTCAGCAGATGGCTTTCGGTAACTCCGGCATGCGTTCCGGCACCGGTGTCGCTTTCACCCGTAACCCCGCTACCGGCGAAAAGAAGCTGATGGGCGAGTACCTGATCAATGCTCAGGGCGAAGATGTCGTTGCCGGCATCCGTACTCCTTCCCCGATCAGCAAGCTGCACGAGGAAATGCCTGAGGTTTACGATCAGTTCGTTGAGATCGCAACCCGCCTGGAAAACTACTACAAGGATATGCAGGACATGGAGTTCACCATCGAAGATGGCAAGCTCTTTATGCTGCAGACCCGTAACGGCAAGCGCACCGCACAGGCTGCTCTGCAGATCGCCTGCGACCTCGTTGATGAGGGCGTTATCGATCAGCGCACCGCTGTACTGCGCGTTGAGCCCAAGCAGCTGGATACCCTGCTGCACCCGCAGTTTGACGCTGCTGCCCTGAAGGCTGCTGAAGCAATCGGCAAGGGCCTGGCCGCTTCTCCGGGATCTGCCTGCGGTCGCGTTGTCTTCAGCGCTGAAGATGCTGAAGAGAAGGTCAAGGACGAAGCTTGGAAGAAGGTCGTTCTGGTCCGTCTGGAAACCAGCCCCGAAGATATCGTCGGCATGCAGGTTTCTCAGGGCATCCTGACCGTCCGCGGCGGCATGACCAGCCACGCAGCTGTTGTTGCACGTGGCATGGGTACCTGCTGTGTTTCCGGCTGCGGCAATGATAACGATGTTGCTATCGATTACGATGCAAAGGTTATCACCATTAACGGCCACACCTTCCATGAGGGTGACTGGATGAGCATTGATGGCTCTACCGGCAACATCTACGAAGGCCAGATCGCTACCGTCGCTTCCACCGAGAACGCTAACTTCAAGCGCTTTATGAGCTGGGCTGACGAAGCACGCCAGATGAAGGTTATGACCAACGCCGATAACCCGCGCGATGCACAGAACGCTGTTGATATGGGCGCTGAAGGCATTGGCCTGTGCCGTACCGAGCATATGTTCTTCGCTGAGGATCGTATTGCTGCTGTGCGTGAGATGATCTGCGCACGTACCGTTGAAGAGCGCAAGGTTGCCTTGGCTAAGGTTGAGCCGTTCCAGGAAGCTGACTTTACCGCTATGTACCGCATCATGGGCGATCGTCCGATGACCATCCGTTATCTGGACCCGCCTCTGCATGAGTTCCTGCCCACCAAGGCTGAGGATATCGAAGCCCTGGCAAAGGATATGGGCATGACCACCGAAGAGCTGAACAACGTTGTTGTCAGCCTGCATGAGTTCAACCCCATGATGGGCCATCGCGGCTGCCGTCTGGCCGTTACCTATCCGGAAATTGCCGAGATGCAGACCAATGCTGTGATCAAGGCTGCCATCAAGGTTTCTGCTGAGACCGGCAAGATGATCACCCCGCACATCATGGTGCCCCTGGTTGGCGAAGTGAAGGAGCTGAAGTACGTCAAGGACGTCATCGTCAAGACTGCTGACAAGCTGATCGCTGACGCTGGCGTTGACATGAAGTACCAAGTTGGCACCATGATCGAGATCCCGCGTGCCGCCCTGACCGCAGGTGAGATCGCTAAGGAAGCTGACTTCTTCAGCTTCGGTACCAACGACCTGACCCAGATGACCTTCGGCTTCAGCCGTGACGATGCTGCTAAGTTCCTGACCGCTTACTATGATACCAAGATCTACGAGAGCGATCCGTTCCAGCATCTGGACCAGATCGGCGTTGGCAAGCTGGTTAAGATGGCTGCCCATGACGGCCGCGCAACCAACCCCAACTTGGGTCTGGGCATCTGCGGCGAGCACGGCGGCGACCCCTCCAGCGTTGAGTTCTGCCACAACGTTGGCCTGGATTACGTTTCCTGCTCTCCGTACCGCGTTCCCATCGCACGTCTGGCCGCTGCTCAGGCTGCTATTAAAGCACCCCGTGCGATGAAGGACTAATCGCTTTATAGCGACGAAAACTTTTAACTAATTGAACAGGCGCACCGCTTTTGGCGGTGCGCCTGTTTTTGTTTGCAATGCACATGGGGGTTACAAATACACTTCCACGTTCAGATCAGTCCAGCCACGCTGACGGAATTGGGCGGGCAACCCATTCGACATACGATACTGGCGGGCAGTCTCAAAGTCAATCGTAAATGAGAGTACAGGGGAATTTTCCGGCTCCATAAGGTTATATCGTTCTTGTCCTGACTTCATTTCTCCGAAGGTCATTTTCCAGCGATAATGATGATTCTCGACTGGGGTAACAGCCTCCACAAATTCATTTATCAGTTCTTCAGAAATACGAGGTGCCGTAATGTCCACCATCTGAGAAAGCCCTTTTTTGATTTTGTTCAGGTCGAAGCTGACTTCTTCCTCAGCTGAGTCTGGAACGCTATTCTGTTGCGTTTTCAAGGCGTCCAATTCTGTAGTGGTCTGTGCATATAACTTCTGAAATTGCTCTCTTGTCAGTTCACCATCCGCTCGCATCTGACCGAGATTCAGAAGACGTTGCTCCAATTTTTCGATTTTCTTTTGTTTCTCCGCTTTTTCCGAATCAGTTTGTAACGTCGTGGAAAGGATGCAAGATTCAATCATCTGACAGGCCTTCAAAACAGCTTCTCTTTGGTCTCCCCACAGTTGGTCAAAAATCATCTTTGCCATCAAATCAAGCTTCCATTCACAGATGACGATCGCATCACAATATTTTTGGCTATCGAGATGATTCTTTTCTACAAAAGTCTTTGCGGGGTTTTGTGTACGGTAATTGCATTGGTATCCGTAAACAGGGGTTCCATCCCGTAGCACCCTCCATTTGAAGCGATTGTATCCAGCGCCGCAACGGCAACGTAGTTTCTTGACCCACAGGTTTTGAGCGATTCTTGTGCCTCGTCTGCGTTCCTCCCCAGAAGGCATTTGATATTTGCGAATCCGGCCGTTCCGGATATTTTCGCACTGATGCCATAGAGCCTCCGATATAATCGGCTCAAAGTCGCCTTTCTTAAGGATAAAAGAATCCTCATCCAAATTCTTAATTCGCCTTTTTTCCAAAAAGTTGTTGACTTTTGACTTGTTATAGCAGAGATAACCCATATAAGTGGCGTTGCGAAGAATCCGGCTGATTTTGATGCAGGACCATTTCACGTTTCCATTACCGTCCTTACATCCACGCCGCGTCAGTTCGTTGACGATTTTCATTTGCCCCAGACCTTGTGAGTATAGTTCGAAAATTGTACGGATTGTAGCTGCCTGCTCCGGGTTAATGACATAAGTGCTTCCTACCCGATCATAACCGATGATATTTCCGTTCCCAAATAGAACACCGTTTTCTCTGCTTACGGCTTGTCCTGCTCGAACCCGCTCTGAAATCTTTCGACTTTCCTCTTGAGCCAACGTAGCCATGATCGTAAGCCGTAATTCGCCGTCTCCATCCATTGTCCAGATGTTATCAGATACGAAATAGAGCTCAACACCATAGTTCTTGAGTTCACGAGTAAGTACCAAAGTGTCTACGGTATTTCTTGCAAAACGGCATACCTCACGAGTGACGATAAGATCAAACTTTCGCTGTTTGGCGTCCTCAATCATCTTCATAAATGAAGGACGCTTTTTAGCGAGTGTTCCAGTAATCCCTTCGTCGATGTACTTACCTACCACAGTCCAATTTGGATGATACTTTGTTTGGTCCTCGTACCACTGCATCTGCTTTTCCAAAGCCTCAAGCTGAGCCTCATGTTCTGTTGAAACACGGCCATAATAAACGATCCGGCGCTGTCGGTTAGGGTCTAAAGCTAGATTTCCGAAGTACAGTTGTTGCATATTGTTCATCTGATCACCTCCGCTTCAAGTATAAAAGGGGAGGCTACATTTGTTTAGGATGCGACGATATCCGGTACTATCCTTGACTTTTCATGCATACCGTCTTAGGATCTGTCGGTATACCGATGTGTCAATCATACCCTTACGAAACATCATATGAATAAGCTTTAATGCGATTTTATCAACACTTTGTTGTATCATGATATTTCTTTCCCCTTATATAGACAGTGGGCACATTGGAAATCTCCAATGCGCCCACATTTTTTCTATTGGCAAGATAATTGCATCACATTTGCCACGCATCCCTGATGCTAGGGACAGAGCAGGTCTCCGCTGGCGCGGCTGTCATAACTCTGCAGCGTCGTTAGAAGCGCGCGCCGCAGGGTTCCTCCCAAGTCCTTAGGAGGCCGTGAGGAAGTATCATTATTCACCCGCACAATCATCGCGCACAGTGTGCCAAAGCTGTGTATGAGAAAGGCGGTGGGCGCTCCGCTAATACAGCTATTTCACCTCCTAGCTGGCCAGCATCATGGCGTCGCTTCTCACTCGCTCCTGCGCGGGGTATGTACCTGTTCTGCCGTGTATTCAAATTTCAAAGTACATAGAAGGAAAAAATCGCTTCTATTATACAGGCATCGAGCGGAGGCGATTGTCACCCTTTTTTCAGAATTTTTTTAATTTTTTTAAGCCGCTTATGCACGGCATTGCGTGAGCAGTTCATTCTACGAGCAATATCTGCCTGTTGGAAACCATCAACACAAAGGAGTGTCAGCAATTCCAGGTCTTTATCAGAGAGAGCGCGCAATTTATTGTAAAGCGTCTCATCTTCTAAAGCAGACAACCAACCGAAGCGAGTGTGATCTACGTCACCGGCATCCCATTGGGAAGTTATTGATTCCAAACGTGCTTGTTTGAAAAACACATCGCCATGACTCTCAGCATCACCAACTGGCAAAGTTTGTACATGGTTTCGATAGGTTCGTTCACTGCAAAACCATTGCCAATCATAATTCTTCATGTCTTGGATTGCTTTTTCGGACATCCCTGCCGCGCGATATTCCACTTCCAGCCGTGCCCATTTTTCATCAAAAGCGCGCTTTTCGCGCCCATAATTAAAACCCATTGTTACCTCCATTCTGACGATAACGATATTCGTACAATCAGAATGGAGGTGGGGAGCGGCAATGTGGAGCAAGTGAGTGGGTGTTAAACCTACTTCGCCAGTTGATATCCAGCGGTTCGGCATTTGTTTTGCATCACCACTTTCTACACCTTCCGTATACAATTACGCCCCGAAAAACATACAAGGGCACTGACCTTCTTAAACCGCAAATAGCAGTAAATAGAAAAGATGGTCTAAAACGTATACGAATCATGCAGAAAGGGGGTTACAGATATTCTTTCTCTCAAATATAAATCATATTCTCAATTATCTAAACCGAATAAATTGATAAAAACCCACAAAAATAAATCTATATAGTTTGTTTATAAACTAATTAGACCCTCAAATTTGAGCTTGAAAATTGATACGCTTATTTTGAGGTGATGGAAAAGTGGACATTTCGAAGGAAGAACTTTACAAAGCGATTGGAACAAAGATTCGCGCAATGCGTACAGCAAAGGGATGGACACAAGAAGAACTGGGCAACAAGTTTGATGTATCTCCCCAGTACATTAGTCGTATAGAAAGAGGTTCTGCACACCTTTCCCTGCAGAAGCTCTACGTCCTCGCGGGCATACTGGAATGTTCAATTTACGCAATATTACCATCCTCGCCTTCACAAATAAGCGATTTCTTTTCTGACGAACTGCAATATCAACTTGATCATTGCTCCGCGGAACAGAAAGCGCACCTGATTGGTTATATCACCTGGTATTTGCAATCCATGTGATCCAAATCCCAACAGGACGCTTTAACACACGCGGAGGGAAAAATGCTGACTTTTTATATTTCCATGCTGGAAACCGAGGAACAGCAGGATAAATTTTCGTACATTTATCAGAACTACGTTGGCTTCATGTATCATGTTGCAAAGGAAGTAGTAAAAGAGCATTATCTGGCTGAGGACGTTGTACATGAAACTTTTTTGCAGTTGATACGGATTATAGATAAAGTACATATTGACGATGAACTTACACTTCGTGCTTTTCTGCGGAGGGTCACCCATAATAAGGCTGTTGATTGTGTGCGCAAATGGGACAAGGTGCGCCCGACCGAAGACGATGAATTAGAACGCTATGACACCAAACATAAACAGGACCCCGAAACTATTGCAATTGATGCACTTGCCTTTAATGAGTTGATTGCAATGATTTCGAAGATGGATGATCGGTATCGTGCGCCGTTGGAACTAAAATTGCAGGGTTATCAAGTGAAAGAAATCGCAACAATTTTGAACATCACTCCGGAAAACACAAAAGTGCGAATTTTTCGAGCGCGGAGAATGATATTAGATAAATTGGAGAGCTATCATGAAAAAGAAAGAGAATGACGAAATCCGCATTACGCCAGATGCACTGATTTCATTGGTTGTGACGGAGGCAGAAGAGCGCGAACTGGCTTCCATGCCGAGTCTGAAAGAAATGAATGCTCAGTTTCATCCTTCCGAACAGTTTCAGAAGAAAATGGACCGACTCTTAAAAAAGGCGCACCGAAAAGAGGGATGGGTCCAAATTTGGAAGCCTACCAAGAAGGTGTTGATAGCTTTTACCAGCGTTATGACTGCACTGACATTTGCCCTCCTTCCTGTTCAAGCATTTCAAGATGCCGTAGTGGATACCTTGATCCAATGGCGAGATGGTTTTATGAACATCGTCTATTCCCAAGAAACAGATCGACAACATTTCGATATTGCTTCGAAAATTAACTTGAGTTGCATCCTTACAGGTTTTACACTTACAGATGAAGAGACATCAAATCAAGATCGGTACATTGCTGAATTCACATCAGACAGCGGTGGTTGGTATACTGTCAGAGTTGTTGATATTGGCTCGGAGCAAGAAGTCGGGATTGACAACGAACTAACCAGATACTATGAACTCGAATTTGATGGAAACCATGCAATCTGGGGAATACGCGAAGATAATAGCAACGTATTGGTTTGGGAAGCTGATGGGCTATCCTTCACTATTTATGGCAATCCTAACATTTCAGAACTTATAAAAGTGGCCGAGGGAATCACAGTGGATTCCACTCTCAAATAGGTTATGAAAACTTTATACACTAATTTTGTAACCATTTCACCGTATCATACGGATTGTTAAGGAAGAGGCCATTTATCAAAAGGAGTTCTGAAAATGAAAAAAATTATTGGAATCGCCATTTCCGTATTAATGGCTACACTTTTTTGCGTAACCGCGTTTGCGGTAGAGCCCCGTTGGAAAAACGTAATTGCCATCTCTCCGACTATTTCCGCGGAGTCCCAGTCCTATTCGAGCTATATTGTTGCAGATCCGAAGGCAACAAAGATGGAATGCACACTCGTGTTGTATGAGAAGGGCTTTTGGGGAAATTACACCGAAGTGGATCGTACATCTTCTACCTACTATGGATTCCGGCATGAATTCAATGGAAGCTATGCCATCAAAGCAGGAACGACCTACAAGCTAACCACTACAGTCACCGTCACTGCAAACGGCACGAGTGAAACCGTCAGCTACGATTTCGATAAACGATGCTAACACCTGCCCCCAGCCAAAGTACAAAATAAAGGCCTCTCAAAAAGCGCAAGGTTTGCCCGTTCGGGAAACTTTGCGCTTTTTTTGCTTTTTTTCAGAAACCATGAAACCTGAATGAGCCTTTTTACGGATAATACTATGAAATTCATTATTTTTATCTTGGACAATCTAGTTCAATAGGGAGCCGCTTTCTATGCTTTTTATCTATCTCGCCATGATTGACGATGATACGCAAAGATCAAAATTTGAGTACATCTACCACACATACTATGGAATGATGTATAAAGTTGCTTATGAACTCACAAAAGATCAGCGTCTAGCTGAAGATGCAGTACACGAAACAATGGTGAATATTATTGAAGATATTGATACCATACGTATGGACAACCCTAAAGAGCTAAAATCATACCTTTATCTTGTGACTAAAAGCAAAACCATCGACTTTATTCGAAGATGGGAAAAACGCAAGACATCATTGTATCCTGCCGACGAGGTTCCAGAAATAAATAATTTTGATAGTCCAGATGAGATTGCTCTCACCAAAATTACCCTGCAGAAAGCGCTGCAAGCACTCAATGAATTGCCAGAAAAGTATCGAATAACATTGGTTATGAAAATCAAAGGGTACAAGCTTAAAGATATTGCTTGCCTTACCAATACCTCGGAGGCGAATGTTAAAAATAGAATTCACCGTGCACGAAAGTATATTTTTAGTAAACTAAAATAAGAAAACTAAAACACATCTGACTTCTTACGAGGAAGGCAGATGTGTTTTTTCTGTGCAATATTATCTTTATAGAATTGCTGTGAGCAATGCATCGACATCTTTCTTGCGGCTTTGCGAAATGGTGATTCTATCACCGCTTTGCAGAAGAATATTGCCACACTCAATCTTGTCAATATAGGAACAATTCACAAGGAAACTTTTGTGTGGCCGTACAAAACGATTTTGGTTTAGTTGCAGTTGCATAGCATCTATCGTTGTGTGCGCTGTCAAAATTCGAACAGACATCCCTAAAGAAAGATGAAAATTCACTTTATGACCTTGGCTTTCCATATAGACGATTTCGTCCTGGTACACGCAATACTTTCCTTCAACGAATTTCATTTCAAGCACATCTCTGTGCTTGAAATATCTTGCAAGCACTGCATCCATGCAGTGGGGAAGTTCATGTTCCAGTTGCTCCTTCATTATGTAGCGGAGTATTCCTAGCTTATACCCCTGTATAGCATACTCATTATTGTTTGTTAAGATCACCATCATCATTGATGGGTGTTGCTTACGGATTTTCAGCAACGTGGACATCTCTGTCTTATCGCTAAATATTATATCTGTAAATAATAGATCGATTGGGTGAAACCGCGTTGTGAGATTATGCAATGACGGGCAACATGATATTTTGTATTGTATGTGGTTTCGCTTAAAATATTGTTCGATAAACTTCGCAACATAGGAACGCAAAGAATCGTCCTCATGACAAATAGTTGTATTAAGCAAGTTTTACCTCTAAACAATTCTTCCGTGTGTTATTAGATTTTTGCGGTTATTGCGTGCAAATATAAAACATAGCCCCTCCACCGGGTGTATTGCGGGCTCCAATATGCAACGATTGTTGCTCTGCCAGACTTTTTGCAACAGAAAGCCCAAGCCCATAGTGGCCATTGGTCGTACGGCTGGGATCTGCGCGATAAAACCGTTCAAAAATCCGTGGTAAATCCTTTTCGGCAATACCCTGACCGTAATCATGTACCCCGATTTCCACTACATTATTTTTCAGGAGGTTACAACAAATTTCGATGGTGGTATCTTCCTTCGTGTGGGCAATCGCATTGGTAATAAAGATACTGCCTATCTGGGTAAGTGCTTCTTCGTTAGCCATGATTTCAGGGTATGACGCTTCTTCAATCTTGAGACGTAACGGATGACGTTGCTGTTTGGCATAGATCTGGTATTTTTCATAAAGCTGCAAGCAAAAGGTATCAGGTTCAATTGCTGTCAAAACCAGCTTGCGTTCTTGTCTATCTGAATTTGCCAGAAGCAATAAATCTTGTACCAAGTGACTCATCCGCAGAGCCTCGCTTTGCGTTGCATAAAACACTCCTGAAATTTCCGGAGAAGAAGGAATGTGCTTTTGCAGTACCTCCAGCCCAGCACGGATCGATGCTAGCGGCGTCTTTAGTTCGTGCCCTGCTGCTGCAACAAATTCTTTCTGCTGACGAACGGAATTCTCTACCGGTCTTAAAAGGCTCCGAATCAACCAGCTATTGATGACAGCCAAAATAATACATCCTAAGAGCAATAACACTCCGTAGAAAACTGCCTGATGCTGAATAAACGGCAGACGAACGCTCTGGCTTTGCAGAGCCAATATTTCAATTTGCGTTTTATCCTCGTGCCGAAAGTAGAATACATGGAAACGCCCTAAAGCAGTATTCCTTTCATCCTTTTTTGATGTCCACCCGTTTGAAGCCTGGGAGAGTTCATCCGTAGAAAGGCTATGCTCCGAGCGGAATATATTTTCCAATACGTCCGGTGTAAGTCCTCCAGTCGGTTCGAAACGGAATAATGGCGTTCCATTTTCAAAAATGTATATGTTGCCATCCAAATTTTCTTCCAGTTCCTGCAAAGTACTCTGATCAACCTGCCGGGAGGAAAGTAGTTTGATTTGGTATGATTCTATCTGGTCACAAATCTGAGCGTCCAATGAGGCTTCATATCTGTTGCAGGAAAAAAAGAATGTGATTCCTAAACACAATGCCAAGATCAGCCCCGTGATGCCAGTATAAAGGAGAACCAGTTTTAGCCAAAGTTTTTTAATCATGGATGTTCTCCAATCGGTATCCGACACCCCGAATGGTCGTGATCGTCAGGCAGATACCAGCTTTTTTTAACTTTTTGCGTACAAAGTGGATATAGGTGTTCAGATTACTTTCTTCAATCTCAGTGTCATCGCCCCAAACCCGGGAAAGCAGTCGCTCTCTTGTAAACAACTGATGCGGGTATCGGAAAAACACTTCCAAGAGGTCCGCTTCCTTTTTTGATAGTTGACAGTGTCCTTTTGGCCCACATAGTTCCAGCTGATTACAGTCTAATGTTGCATCCTCGTAATGAATTTGGTTGCTTTCCTCCACAGCCATCGCTTGTGAGGGCCTGCGAAGTAATGCGTGGAGGCGAGCTACAAGTTCTCGCATGGCAAATGGCTTGGCCAAGTAATCGTCCGCACCAGCTTCCAGCCCATCCACTTTGTCGTCTAAGCCGCCCATAGCAGTCAGCATCAGCACCGGAGCTGATACTTTGGCTGCCCGGGCCTTTTTCAAAATCGTTAGGCCATCCATCGAAGGAAGCATCCGGTCCAGGCAACAAGCATCATAACAGTTATGAAGAAGAAGTTCCAAGCCTGTCTCGCCATCATGGCAAAAGTCTGAATCAATTCCAGCATCTTGCAAGCCCGCACGCATGATTTGGCAAAGATTTTTATCATCTTCTATTATCAAAATTCTCACGATGTTCATCTCCCTAGTTTATTATAACAAACCATTCTTTAATCAATATTTAAATAAGGGTGCTCATCTTAAATTTTGTTTTAACATTGATCTGTTATGATACATACAACCAAAAGCGAAAGGAGTCAACTGTATGAATCGCTTAATCAAGAGCACGGCACTGGAACTTTCGGTGTTGATGGGATGTTCTCTGTGCGCGTGTGGTGTAACGGATTCTTCACTGGGGCAGAAAACAGAAATCAATCCAGGGTTGTGGGTTGAAAAAGAGGTGGCTTTGGAGCCTGATCCGAGTGATATCCTTGCCCTCACAACCACCACTGATGGCCAACTCCTCTGTGCGACCGTCCAGTCAAACGGAGAGGCATCCCAGAAGGTTGATGTGCTTTCTTCTTCGGATGGCTACACATGGGACACCACGCCGGTTTATTCGGTGGAAGTGCCGGGGACTTGTATCGAAGCAAGCCTGACGGAAAGTGGCGTTCTTGTTCTGACCAGGACTGAAGATGAAGAACAGATTTGGTACGGAGCGAAAGAGACAGAATGTTCTCAAGTCCAACCTGCCGATTCTGAAGTAACTGACATCAACAACATTCAATTTGTCAACTCGGATTCTTTTTTGATGGCCGGACGGGATACCAATAACCAGTCCGTTGCAGCTATCTTTTCGCTTCGCGATGGCCGTATGGTTACGAAAGTTGGGGCCGGAACGGAATGGGGGGGATTTGCCCAACACGGGGATGAACTTGCCTTCATATCCGAAACGGGCAAACTATCGACTCTGAAGGCAAATGGTGAGATACAAGAAGGTAATGTCGAGGGACTCGAAAACATCATTGCTGCCTATTGTGATTCACAGGGAAATTACTATTATGCAGACAGCGAGGGAATTTACCGGGTTGCTGCTGGTGGAACCTTAAAAGAAGAAATCACTCCATCCAGCGGGTTTGCATTTTCGGTACAGGGAAAAGTAATCACAAATCTCGTTTACTTTCAAGACAGCTTTTTCTGTGTTGTCAAAGACACGTCTGACGATTCCGCACAACTTTATTCGTATACATTTGATCCTGACGCGACACCGTCAGAGCAGATTGAGCTCACTGTCTGGTCACTGTCCGATTCTCCCACTGTACGAAGAGTCCTTTCAGAATATCAGCAGCAACACAACGATATCGCCATACAGTATACAGTCGCCGGCAGCGATGATCTGGCAACCGAAGATGTACTGAAAGCATTAAATACAGAACTGCTTGCTGGGAGCGGTCCTGACCTAATCGTCTTTGATGGCATAGATGTTACACCTTATATCGAAAATGGCGTTCTGGCTGATTTAAACGAGTCGCTGCAGGAATTTTCAATCTTGGATTCGATTAAAAATGCTTTCTCCGTGGATGGAAAGACTTATATTGCTGCTGCACGGTATGCCATTCCATCTATTTGGGGAACCGCCGAAGACATGGATCAAATTACAGATCTATCTTCCTTTATAGAGTTCGTAAAATCCTGCCCTCCGCGTGATGACTACAATTTGTCCGACAATGCTTATTATACAGCCCTTCCAGAGGAAGACAAATATGCGGTTTCGTTTATGACGCCTCAGGAAATCCTCCAGCTCTTGATGAGCACCTCTGCTTCCGAATTGATTACGGATAACACACTGAATCAAGAGCAACTGCAACAACTGTTCCAAGCCATCGAATCTATCGGCACTTACTACAACATGGCTTCTTATCGCACGGAGCAGGAGGACGATTCGATTGTCTATTCCGACGGCGGAGACTCCATCACCATTTCCGGTGCTTCACGCGAAGTCATTAACAAACGAGCAAGGATTGGACGGAATCTGATTGATTCTCCTGCGTTCCTGGGCTGGATCACTAAAAATTGGGAAGGTCAGGCACCTGAATTAAAATCCGCACCGGGCCTTTGTGAAAGGGCTTATTCTCCGAAGGTCTTACTTGGAATAAATGCTAGTAGCCCAAATCAGGAAGCTGCAAAGGATTTGTTGAAAGCGTTCTTTGCTTCGGATATCCAAAATACGGTTGTTGGAGATGGCCTGCCCGTTATTGAAAGCAGTTTGGATGCAAGAATTGACGCAGCTGTTGAAACATACGGTACAGATCGCGAAATGCTGGCTGATTTCCTCAAAGGCGTAAAAACGCCTGTGATTGTTGATGAAGTAATCGCAGACAAATTGTTGCCGTACGCCGAGGCGTTGGCAAAAGGACAGCAAGATGCTGAATCGGCTACGCAGGCAGCAGAAAAAGATTTGCGCCTTTACTTGGCAGAACGTGGGTAATCGCAGTAGACCTTCTTTGCCTGTATTAGCGGTTCCGACATATTCAAATCTTCAACAGAGCTTTTCATACACATTTTAACTTGTTTATTAAGAATAGGAGAAACTCAAATGAAACGAAATCTGTTTTTATCGGCCATTTTGCCGTTTTCCCTCGCTGTCGCCCTGTGCGCCTGCGGCTCTACTCCTGGGGAAAGTACGCCATCAGAAAAAACGCAGAGCTCCGTTTCACAGGCACAAACGGATTCCGCTGCAACAGGCAACGAAATTTCGATTGGCAACAATTTTTCGATTGAAGCCGGTACAGTTCTTTCGGATGGCTCTATTTATTTTGTGGGGCGTGAAGGTGCCGATGGCTTCTGTGCCTATGTCTCTACAGATGATGGGGACAGCTGGACAAAGGAAGAACTGCCCTGGGCCGACCAGACTGTTGTGGGAATCAAACTGCGTCCGGATGGCTTCATGCTGGGCATGCAGGGACAGCAGGTTGTTTATGCCGCCCGCGGCGAGGACCTTAAAACTGCGGATATTTCCGCGCTGGGAGCAATTGACGGAATTTCTGCCGTTTATCCTATTGATGGTGACACCTTTACCGTAACGGGTGGAAGAACGGAAACTTTCGTGAATGAGGATGGCCAAGAGCAGGAAACTATTCACCCCCTTCCCTTCGAGGATATGGTGTTGCAGTATGATGGCTCGTTGGTAACACAGTGGGGAGAAGGAATCGCTGCAGACCAAGCGGGGTATTACGCGTCAGATGGAGAAAAGCTGTACTATGTCGACTTTGAAACCAACGAGTGCCGTTCTTTGGATGGGGCAGGGCAAATCGATAGCTACGGAGTCTTAGCGACTATTAAGGGCTCATCTTTCTGCCGAAACGGCATTTTCTATTATGTGGACGATCAAGGCATCGTTGCCTACGATACCACCAACAATTCCGAATCACGGATTCTGACAGACACCCTTGCACCTTTTCTGCAGGATGATGTCAGCTGTGTCACATTGATCGTTACAGATCACCAAGCTATCGCTGTTGCAGCAGATCTGAACTCCGAGACGCAGACGGTATATCGCTATGAAATCTAAGCGCAAGCGGTTTGCCCGTCCCATCGAAAAGCTGCATTTCAAAAAGAATACATTTCGCCGAAAGGGGAAAAAAGCGTTCCAAGCATGGATGTTTTTGCTTCCCTCACTGATAGGAATTGGTGTTTTCCTCTTTGTTCCGTTTGGAGAAACTATCCGGCGCAGCTTCACAAACCCTTTGGGAACAAAATTCCTTGGTATGAAAAATTACCAATCCATTTTTTCAAATGATGCCTTTCGTTTGGCAGTAGCAAACACAGTGAGATTTATCCTGGTCTGCATTCCGCTACTTCTCGTAACCAGCTTGATTTTCGCTCTTTTGATACGGAAAATCCTGCCCAAAGGGGAAAAGCTGCAAACAGCTTGCCTATTGCCTATGGCAATTCCGGTTGCCAGCATCTCTTTACTATGGAAAGCTCTTTTCACACAGAACGGTATTTTGAACAATCTTTTGTCCTTTTGGGGAGTACCGGAAATTTCTTTCCTTGATAGCAGTGCGGCTTTCGGGGTACTTGTAGGTACTTACCTTTGGCGGAACATCGGATACGATATGATTCTTTGGCTGGCCGGTTTGGATGCGATTCCTGCCAGCATGTATGAAGCAGCCGAAGTTGACGGCGCAAACAGCTGGCAAATTTTCTGGAAAATCACCTTGCCAAATTTACCGTCTACCATGGGGCTTATCACAATCCTCAGTATTTTGAACACGTTCAAGGTATATCGGGAAGCCTACCTAGTGGCAGGAAATTACCCGGATGACAGTATTTATCTCTTGCAGCATTTGTTTAACAACTGGTTTTCTTCTTTGGATCTTGGTCGATTGTCGGCAGCGGCTGTTGTTGTTGCCCTTGCGCTGCTTCTGGTAATTCTGCCATTTTTGAAAATGTTGCGGGAGGGTTCCGAGTGAAAAAGCGTAAAAAGGCCGTTCGTCTTCCTTATCTGGTATTGGTACCCTTTGCCGCATCTGTGTGCCTGGTGATTTGGATGATCTTTTCTGGTGCGCTTATGAGTACCGATGAAGCAACGCAGAGCCTTGGCGGAATTTTCGATGGGACTTCTGCGGTGCATTGGCCGTTGATTCCCAATTCGCCCACCTTACAGCCATTGATCGAAGTCCTATTGGATACACCAGAATTCTTTGTTATGTTTTGGAATACCTGTATCCTCACATTTCCGCAATTGATTGGGCAATTTCTGTTTGCCAGTCCTGCTGCATGGGCGTTTTCTCGTTTTACTTTTCGAGGTCGAAATCTTCTTTTTACTATTTATACGATTCTGATGCTACTTCCGTTTCAAGTTCTCATGGTGCCTGATTATTTGGTTTTGGATCGGTTGGGACTCATGGATACAGTTTGGAGCATCATCTTGCCCGGTGCCGTTTCCACCTTTCCCGTCTTTATTATGAAAAAGGGGTTCGACGGTATTCCCGTTTCCGTTCTGGAAGCAGCCGAACTGGATGGTGCCGGTGCCATTACAACCTATATAAGAATTGGTCTTCCGCTTGGAATTCCTGGCATCCTGTCCGCATTGCTTTTATCTTTTATTGAAGCCTGGAATGCAATTGAACAACCGCTGGTGTTTTTGAAGAGCCAAAACCTTTGGCCCATGTCCCTGTTCCTCGCCAATATTACACAGGATGACATTGGAATTGCTATGGTGGCCAGTGTGTTTATGTTATTGCCCGTAATTCTGATCTTTCTGTTTGGGCAGAGATATTTGATTTTGGGAATCCAATCAAGTGGAGTAAAGGAGTGAACCGGATTTGAAATCAAGTCCAAAACAAACGGATTATCCTATTTACAGTGAGGGCAGGCTGTCCGAGCGCAAACAATTGTTCCACCTTTCACTTCGGAATCGCCTTCCCGCTCTGCGTCAGACTCCGATTTCGGAATCCGATACTGACTCACAGAACGATGAACGTCAAGCATTAAAAAGAATTGTCGTATTTTTTGCTGTCATGTTGATTCTGACTTTGGTTGCTAGGGGAACCAGCAGTGCAATTCGGCCAGTTGTAACTACACAGCAGGCAAAAGCTGGAACAATTAGTCAAAGCGTTCAGTCGTCCGGCTCTATCACAGCATCCAGTGTGCTTTCGGTATCCTTGCCTGAGGGCATCGTGCTCGACAACATTTTGGTAAAAGAAGGGCAGTCTGTCGTAGAGGGGCAAACACTTGCAACCTGTGACGTGGATGAACTTTCGACAAAGCTGGATCGCGCCAAGGCTTCTTTGCAGAAAAGTAAGGCGGAGTATAACCAACTTTTATCAAACGCAGTGCTGGATGATACGAGTGTTGCACGAACCCAGCAGGCTTTGCTCCGTGCCTATGAAGCAGATCAGAAAGCCTACGAGGAATTAGAAAAATTACGAGCATCGGAAAATCCGGACCCGGAAGCAATCAGCACTGCTGAGCAAGCTGCCGATGATGCACATTGGGCAGCACAGCAGGCTGAGTATGATCGTAACAGTGCTTTAGCCTCCTATCAGGAGATGCAAAGACAGAACAATCTTTCTGCGCAGGTGAATCAGGCTTCCGCCGAAGATGTTGCCCTTGACATTAAGGATACACAAGCGGAAATTGAACAGTTGGAACAGCTTGTGAATCAGCAAGGAGTGATCTCCTCGCCCTTCTCAGGCGTTATTTCAAACGTCGAGGCCGAAGTTGGAACGGAAAGTACTCAAACATTCTGCACTATTTACGATACTTCAAAGGGATATCTTTTTGCTTGCGAACTCCCTGCTGCTCAGGCCAGTGATTGTCAAACCGGATTATCTGCTGTTATAAAACAGGGGGACCAGACTGAGACTGCTGCAATTACCGCGATTTCTGAAAATGCAGAGAATGATACAGTAGACATCACCATTCAATTAACCGCTACCGATTGGAAAGTTGGTCCTGCGGATGCAGAAATTGTTCTCAGTGAACAAGATTATGATCTTTGCCTGCCTAACACTGCAATCCATCAAGACAATCAAGGAGATTTTGTTTTCGCTGTTGAAGAAAAAAATACGGTTTTAGGCACCCAAAATGTTTTGGTTCGCATTCCAGTCACTGTTTTGGAGATAGGTCAATCACAAACTTCCATCGAAGGAGCCATTTCGCCAGAAGACTCTATCGTTGTGCAAAGCACTCGTTCCCTTGAGGCAGGTTCTAAAGTGCGGGTGAAAAATGAAAATGCGTAAAGTATACAAAATCATGTTGCTTGCCGTCTTATTGTCGGTAGCACTATTTTGCCTTACAGGTGCTTATCGAGCAGCAGATCAAATACAGACAGCGTATGCGCCGTATAGCTTTCGATACAAGGAGGCATTTTCGTCTGATCAAATTCAATCAGCCCATAGGTTTCAAGCTGGTGAGGATGGCACACAGTATGCGATGACTCTCTGGAATGAAACAAAAGAAGTGCTGAAAACAGATTTGCACAGTATCGATGCGCAGGTGGTTTTTTATTCCGGCGATGCAGCAATTGTTTTTCCTGCCGTTTATATACAGGGATCAGCACCGGGTGCTGTCGATGTGAATGGCTGTGCTGTCAGTGAATCTATCGCCTTGGATTTGTTTGGCAGTACAGACATTGTTGGTCAAACTTTGCAAATAGGAGACCGTAATGTTCAGATTCGGGGAGTTTTTCAGGGACAGACAAATCTCGCCATTACAGCGGCACAAGAATCTGATATGTTGAAAAATGTAGAGCTTGTAGGCTCACCAGGTGGCGATTTACGAGAAATGGCTGTTGATTACGTCACCGCTGCAGGCTTGGGTACTCCCGATCAAATTTGTACTGGAAAAACCTGGGGCAACTTTTTTGTGGCACTGTGTTCTATCCCTCTTTTAGTCTCAGCACTATGGCTTTTGTTAGTAGGGTTTAGGATAAGTCTGCGTTTTCCATCATGGCTCCGCATTACCATCTGGTTTGCCGTCTTATTTGTGTTCGCACTACTTCTCCCTTATTTATTGGGTCAAATACCTTCTTGGCTGTTACCGGCTCAGTGGAGCGATCTTGGCTTTTGGCCGGATCTTGTGAATATCTTAAATGAGAGGCTTAACGAAACCCTGTCACTCGTTCCCACCACTCGGGATGTTTTCGCCAAAAGGCGGGCAATAGAGTTTACGTTGTGGTTACTCGCTTGCTTGGGAGCTTTAGGATTAAGCGTGCGGGTGTTAAAGCAAAGATGATAGAGTCTGGCTCTTTCCATTTCAAAAAAGACAAGAAAATTCTATATTCCTAAACAAAGGAGGGCTTCTACCATGCAGCAGGGCAATCGCCACTGCACAGCGAATATTCGGAACACCAGAGCGCACAGTAGTAGAAGGTGGCGCATTAGAAAACGCCGTAACAGGACGCTGCAGGTGGTAGGGCGTTTCCTGACTTTATTTGTCCTTACTTTGGTGCTTGCTGTGGGCATTATGCTGAGCGGTGCGGCACTACTGGGATGGTGGCCATCTAAAGAAATACCGCGCCAGGAAAACTCGGCCTCAATACCGCTGCTCACCCCCGCGCAAACGCCTGAACCATTGACAGTAGACGTGAGCGGAATTAACAGCCCTTATGCGTTGCTAATGTGCAGAGACGGCACAGAACTCGGCCAGGAGAGTGCGGATGCATCAATTTATCCTGCCTCCATGACCAAAATTATGACAGTACTGTTGGGGGTGGAGAATATTCCGGATCTGGATGCCGAGGTAACATTGGACCCGGATATTTTTAATGATCTATGGGCAGAAAATGCGTCAATGGCCGGCTTTGCACCGGGCGAGAAAGTAACGGTGCGGGATATCCTGTATGGGTCACTGTTGCCTTCTGGCGCAGAGTGTAGTGTGACGATTGCCCAACTTGTGGATAGTGGGGTGGAAGCCTTTGCCGATCGGATGAATAACCGTGCTGCGGAAATCGGTATGCAACATACCCACTTTACCAATCCCACTGGCTTGCATGACCCGGAACACGTTTCTACCGTGCGGGATATTGCTATGTTGCTAAACACTGCTCTGGAAAATCCAACTTTCCGAGAAATATTCACAACTCGCAGTTATACTACCACTTCTACTGATGCCCATCCGGGTGGTATCCAGTTGTATAGCAGGATGTTTTCCATGCTTGGAGATCGGGTTATTCCCGGAGTGACGCTGTTGGGCGGAAAAACCGGCTTTACTGATCTAGCAGGACAATGCCTTGCCAGTCTGGCCGAGTGTGGTGGTGAAGAGTATATATTGGTCATTGCTGGAGCGCCCAGTAATAATGATGAAGATCTGTTGCACATCGAAGATGCAATTACCGTGTATGGACGGTTGGCAAAGGAAAAGGGGATGGCCTGATGGTCATCCCCTTTTTTTTGTATGCTTTAGCAGTATAAGCCCCCAGCGCTGCTGGGGTGGAAAAAATAAAAAGGCTTTAGATTCAAGAATCGAGCGAAGGAAGCAATGTCCGTTTACGGGCTGAGGGGCAAGTGATGCAAGTGGCAGATTTTCAGTGCCTCTTGAGAAACTTGCAGGTACGATGCCCTTCTAGGGCTTACACAAGCCCCCAACTTTGCCGGAGGTAATGACTTGTTTTATCGTTTTCGCTACCAAATGTGTGTGACATTTCCTATATGATTCTTTTTATTTTATTATTTTTTACGAAATATATCGCTTTTTGGTTTCATATTGTTTTTGATAGCGTTTTTTGAGTTATGCCTTTTTTGTTGTGCTTACCGGGCTGATGGTGTAAAACATAGACAACATCAGGCAAGATGAAAAACAAATTGCAGGAGATGATTAAGAATGAGCGCGAAAATCGGAGCACGTTCCCATCCAGTCTATCAGCGACTGTGCGATTTGAAAAAGTCCGGCAACGCCGGACGTTATGGGCTACTCTTTTCGACACAGTTCAAAAACTATTTCTACGATACGGGCACCGGAAAAGTGTTACATATCGGGGATTACGAGTTCAAGGCGTTGCAGGCTTTCTTTGATCCCACCATTTCTCTTGATGCTTTTGAAAAGCGGTGCCATCAAATGGCGGGTGATCGTTTGGAAAAGTTTCTGACCACGATCGACTCGGAAAAATTATTGTGTGCTCCGCCGGTCACCGCGATGCATTTAGCTTCTGATGACAACTGGCTCGAAGCGTTAGACTCAGATCTCCAACAGCTTGTTCTGGAGGTTACTGAGGCTTGCAATTTCAGGTGTAAGTACTGTATCTATAACGAGGATTATGAAGGAAATCGGGACTTCGGTACAGCAAAGATGCCTCAGGAAATTGCGCAGAAAGCCATTGATTATCTGGCAGAGCACAGTTCCTCCCACTTTGCCGTTACGTTTTATGGCGGCGAGCCGCTTGCGAATTTCCCTCTCGTCCGTTGGGCAACAGAATATACACTTGAGCATTATAAAGACAAACATCCGACATTCAATTTGACCACAAATCTGACATTGGTAACAGATGAAATTGCCGACTTTTTGGCAAGAACACCGGGTTTTAGTGTTGTGGTCAGCTTGGACGGTCCAGAAGAAGTCCAAAATGCAGCCCGTGTTTATTCCGCCAACAAGCCGACCTTCGCAGATGCAATGCGTGGTCTGAACACTCTATCGAAGGCTTTCATTAAACACGGAAAGAGTTTAACCATCAATTCCGTCCTTATCCCGCCCTACACTTATGAAAAACTCGAACGAATTAATAGCTTCTTCGAATCGCTTGACTTTTTACCACCGCTTACGCAGTGCATGATTACGTATCCATCTCCTGGCACCTTCCCTGTCGAAAACGCTGTCGAACTGATGTCTGGAAACCCCACCTACGAATTCGGCGCTGCCTTAAATCCGCTTCTCAAGTGGCAATTCGAGAAAGCCAAGCAAAATGGGCTGAGCTGGGAACACACTCAAAACATCTATTTCAACACGATGCTCAAAATGATGGAAACCATTGATGGACGTATGGTCACTGATGCACCGGATGATCTTTATCATTGTAATGGTTGTTGCGTTCCGGGCTCAAGAAAACTGTACGTCAAAGCAAATGGCGATCTTCTGATTTGTGAGCGAATCGGTTCCTCTCCCATCATTGGGAACATTTTTACCGGCATCGACAAAACACTGCTTTCCGAAAAGTACGACACAGAATATGTTGCACGTTCGCTTCCGGCGTGTAAAAATTGTTGGGCTGTTAATCTTTGCCCCATCTGCTATGCAAATTGCTACACAGAGGACGGCATTGACCCGGCAGAAAAAGCATCTAACTGCAATGGTGTTCGCTCTCAATTAGAAAGGTGCTTTAGCATGTTTTACGAACTTTTGGAAGAGAACCCGTCTGCTTTGGATGCTTTGAAAGAAACAACCAGAAGCTCCTAACGGCTGACTCAGCGACAGGACAATTCCTATTGCTGTTTTAGTAATAAATAAAGAAAGGAGGTGAACGAAATGGAGGTCATCAGCAAGACTTTTGCAGGTACCACTCGCGCTGGTCGCTGCGGTTGTGTCTGCCGTAGCACGGATAACACCCACGACAGCATTTACAACTCGGGTTATCACTACGCGGGCTGTAACGCCAACTGCCGTGTCGGCAACACCGTCAACGACAATACCAACTGGAGCAACGCCATCAACCACGACTAAGCGCTAAGCTCCGCGAAATGCAGGGAGATTGCTTATGCAGTCCCCCTGCATTTCTCTATACTACATCTTACACTATATTTATCTGCTGTGAAGGGGTAACCATGAATCACAAGGACTTCATAAAGAATTATCTACCCGGTCTGACCCGTGGTGTGTATGCCGTACGCTTATTGCTGAAAGTCGCGCCAACTTACATTGCTGCTCTCTTGATTTGCAATATTCTTTCTGGCATTTTAACCTCGATCGAACTACTCCTTTCGCAAAATTTTTTGAATTCATTAACAGTGTTTCTATCCGGCTATATAACCATCGAAACTCTATTGTTCTGGCTTATTTCTATCTTCTCGGCTTCCGTTGCAATGTCAGGTTGCACTTATGTATCTTCCTGTTTAAATAGTTTGGTATCAGACAAATTTAATCTCTACATAACAAACCGAATTCTGGAAAAGACAACCTTCTTCTCCATGAAGGAATATGATAACGTCGATTTATATAACAAAATTCATCTTGCTTTGGAGGAAACACCTAATCGCTGCTTGACTTTGTTAACCACACTGTTTTCCACGGTTAGGTTAACCACGCAGTTAATAGGCATTACAATTTTGATTGCAAACTATAATGTGCTCATTTTGCTTGTATGTATCGTGACGTCTATTCCCATGCTTAGGCTTAGTAATCGTGTCGGAAAGTTCTGGTATACAGTAGGTGCTGAGCGAGCCGAGGGGCTACGAAAGTGCAACCGACTAAAAGAATTACTAGTTGAATACAACAATATCAAAGAAATCAAATTATTCGATATTGGTGACATGCTTAAAAACAGAGTTGTCCGCCAACAAACTGATTATGTGAATTCTAACAAACACTATTATAAAAAATTCTGTAGATTAAATACTGTTTACGCAATGGCTCAGGACAGTGTTTCTCTTTTACTCAAAATAGCAATCATCATGCAAGCTGTTACGCAAAAGCTCACCATTGGCGCTGCGTCTATGTACATTTCTAGTGTGGATAGCTTTAACGCTTCCTTCCAGGGGATGCTTAGTCAAATATCCACCCTATACGAACAAACCAGATATTTAAGCTACATTTCTGATATAGAAAATATCTCGGTACGAAAGCAGGAAGAAGGAACCCCTTTAACCGAAAAAATAAAGTCCATACGGTTTGAAAATGTTTCGTTTCATTACCCGAACTCCCATAATATGGTTTTGAAGAACTTCAGCTATACGTTTGAAACGGGGAAAACGTATGCGTTGGTTGGCATGAATGGGTCGGGAAAGACCACATTGATAAAACTGTTAATGCGCCTGTATACGCCCATCAATGGTCATATCTATGTTAATGGTGTTGATATTGAAGAGATCTCGTTTTCTTCTCTACAACAGCAAATATCCGCTGTTTTTCAAGACTTTATCCGTTATCCGTTTAACGTCGCTGAAAACATTGCTATTCATGACGCCGACAACATCAACGACTTCGAGAGAGTTAAAGAGGCTGCCGTTCACTCTGAAGCTACAGAATTCATCGACGCTCTACCACTAGGCTATCGAACAACACTGGAGAAAGAATGGAATGGAGGAACTGAACTTTCAGGTGGGCAATGGCAGAAAATTGCAATTGCAAGATGCTTTTACAAATCCTCGTCTGTTGTGATTTTGGATGAGCCGTTTTCTGCTATTGATTCGTTTTCTGAAGAACAAATCATCAAATCTCTGGCATCAGACACGATCAACAAAATGTGCATTTTTGTTACGCATCGCTTTAATAATATTTGCCTAGCTGATCAAATTTTGGTACTTAAAGATGCGCAGCTAATTGAAAATGGCACGCATGCACAGTTAATGGCAACCAACGGCCTGTACGCAAGGTTATATCATGCGCAGGCAGATGCATTTTTCACTCTATCACAATCCGAAGTGCAAGAAGAATGAATCTTTCAAACGCCCGACAGTACACTTTTTCATATTATGAGAGAGAATTGGCAAGCAATGCCCCTGGATAGCCATTCGGCTTCCGGTGCTGCTTGTTGAGGGTATCCCCCAAGCCCCCATGAACGCAGAATTTCATTCTGCGGCTGCGCGTCCGATGGACACTTTAGACCACGATCAGCTCACCGCTGGTCGTGGTCTTTTTCGTTTTCGGTATCGTGTTCCGTCACCATATTTAAGAGCCGATCCACATTGGCCTTTACCGCCAGCAACTCCCGCATTTCCTCACGGGAGCGCCTGTACTCGGCATAGGTCTTTTTCTTCTCCTCCAGCAGCCGAGCATATTCAGCTTGCAGCTCCTTGACTTTGGGGAGCTTCTTGACCCCCATATCGTCAAAGGCGTTTTTGGCCGCCTGATGGAGCAGGATTTCCTCCTCATGTTCTTGGCGAAATTTCTTGGAGTAACCGGCCTTCCGGTAAGCCACATAAGTGTCACGGGTCTTGGCATAGTTGATGATATGGGTCCGCAGCACGGCGATCTCCGCCATGCGTTTCTCTGCCTCCTTGATTTTTGCAGATAGCTCATTGTGGTGGGCCGTGGCCGCTGCAGACTTTTCCTCCAGCACCGCATACTTCAGCAGGTTATGCTCGGTGAGAAAGTTCACGGTCTGCGCCATCTGTTTCAGATTAAATACCTTGGCCCATCGCACATACCCGGCACCTTTTCCGGCCTGGAGCTTTGCCTGGATGTCAACTAGCAGATTGACCTTCGGCAAATCTGCCCGCTTGACCGGCTTCTGACGGGGCGTATGCACCTTTTGACCGGCGAGGACGGCCAACAGGTCTTCCAGGGTGTAGCCATCACCCAGACTGTCCAGGCGGGATACTTTGCTCCAGCCTGGGAGCTTCAAACGGTAGGATCTCCCGCGCTTGGATACTTCACAGCCAGATTTTCGGAGCAGCTTCAGCAACTCGTCCAGGTCGGCAGGCTTTTGTTCCAGGGCGTTGTCAATGGCAACACGCAGCAATTCCCGATGGGAGGGCTTGGCCTGGTCGCCCAACCACTTGCTGTAGCTCTTTCCGTGGGGTTTGGGATTCTCTACAATAGATAGCCCGTTCTCAATGCAAATGGTGTCGCTCAAACGCCGGACAGCTTTCGTGCTGCCCCAAAAGTTGCGAAACTTTCGGTCACAGTCCAGGTTGACCGAACTCCAAATGATATGATTATGGACATGGGCCTTGTCAATGTGGGTGCAGACGATAAAGGCGTGTTTTTCCTTGGTAAATCGCTTGGCAAATTCTACGCCCAGCCGGTTGGCTTCCTCCGGGGTGATCTCCCCAGGGCAGAATGACTGGCGAACATGGTAGGCGATCACATCGTCCGCTCCACGGACCCGTCCAGTAGCGGCGATATACTGGCGCTTGGCCAGCATAAACTCGGCGTCGGCCACATGGCTGTCGCACTCATAGCCGGTGATAAGCCTGCCGTGGTCTGTCTTTTGCGGATTGGCCACATAGTCAATAATCGCGCTGATGGCACAGCTCTCAGTCCGGCCCTTGCCAATATGCAGTGGCATGATGCGTGTGGTTGCCATTGCTATCAAACCTCCTCTAAAAAAGAATAGCGGCCTGCCGAAGCAGACCGCTGTAGGTATATTTTTATCACTTAGCCTTAATTTTAGAGCAAATCAGCAATTAAGGAAAGTTCATCGGTTGAAGTATATGGGGAACCGTTTCTTGTGGTTCGCCCACTTTCACTAAATAAGTACAAATTCTTTCTAGCTCTAGAGCAAAGAACATAAAGAAGCTTATAGGTCTCATTTTTCCTACACGATTTTTTCATGGGACTCAAAATATAGTCCCAATGCGGTAGGTATCCGTTCAACAGACCAGCTGCAATAACTGAAGTATATTCTTCGCCTTTAACGCCGTGAAGGGTAGAAATTACCACACCATTTTTTTCTCCGAAATACTTACTGATTGAATTAAAATCTGTGGAAAGCGCATACCTATCTACTCTTGAGCGGATTTCATCAAAAAAAGAATTTGTTAATGCTGACAAAGCTGCTTCTTTGCTTATTCTAACGTGTAGAATTGCAAAAACCTTTTCAATTGCGGAGCCTAAACAGGTTATGCCATCTGTATCTGTGCCGCGACAACAATTAACAGCGGAAAGGACATCATAGTTTTGTATATTATCAGGCACCATGATTCTGAAGTCATCTCTAACGATTGAAATAAATTCAGTAGCAATTCGCTTTCTTAACGTCACATTTTTTCCGGATGGAAGAAATAGCAATTTCGCTATCAGAAACAAAGGGTTCATGGGATCATACTTTATTGGAGAAATATCTGGTGCATCAAATGGAATGTCCGGAAGTATTATACGTAGTTTTCTAGATAGATCGAACAACATACCCCATTGAGGAGCAATAACACAAATTTCCTCAGCCTTTGTTCCATTTTCAAGTTCTTCCTTTATTAAGGCTGCAATTTCAGATGCCAGATCTGTGTAATAAACGGAATCAAAAAAATGTATTTCACCAAGTTCATCCTTATGCTTTGCAACTGAGTGAGCTTCAGTTCTAGAAACTTCGAATCTGCTATATAAATCCACCAATCTCTGAGTAGAACGATAACAGCCTCTTAGTGACATAGAATCAAAATCTGTTTCATAAAGTGTTTCTAGCTCTTGTTTGGTTTTTGCTACTCCACCTAAAGAACCATAAATAGCTTGATTAGCATCACCCACAAACATCAAAGTTATTGACTTATTTGCTTTATAAATTTTTGACAATATCAAGTATTGAAGTTCATTGGTATCTTGAAATTCATCCACCAAAATACTACTTATGACTGATGCTATATTTGAACTAATAAATGGGCAAGACGACAGCAATTCCTCTGAAAGAAGCAGAATTGTATCAAAATCGATTTCCTTCTTTTCCTCTAATAAGCGTTCGTATTCAGTCCTAATATTTTCGTATTGAAAAGGATCATCAAAATTTCTAAGGCGTATGCCAAGGCGCTCCGCTATCTCGTGTCCATACTTTTTCTTACAATAATCGTCAATGATTTGATAGCCCTTACAAAGCCTTTTTGAATACATGGCATAAGGACGAATGATATAACGCATACAAAACTGATGAATTGTACCTGCCCAAATGCTTGATAGGTCAATATTCATGTCTTCTAAACGGTTGATAATTTCTTCAGCGGCACGATTAGTATACGTAATTGCTATTTTTATCTTTCTTGAATCTGATTTTTGGAGTACCTGGTATGCCAATCGGTGTGTGAGTGTACGAGTTTTACCACTGCCTGGGCAAGCGGTCAACAAAACATTATTGGGAGCTATACATGCAGCCTGCTGTTCAGGGGAAAGTTCCTTAAGTATTTCATCTACACCTTCAAACACTCAGACCACCTGCCTTAGCTATAAATGAGGATACCATATCATTCGGAAACTCATCGCAGAACATTTCTATTGTTTCTCTAATTTCTTTTGAGCTTCTTGCTTCTTTAAATGCAGTTTTCAAATCGTCATAGTCTTCATCCAAATCGTACGCATTAAAAGAATGGCTTGTCATTTTCCATAATAATTTCTCGGACAAAATGTCTTTTGCAACAAATGCAATTGCATCGAGAATATACATTGGAATCGTGGCACCAGCATCGATCTTCTCAGCGAGCAATGTTGCGTACCAGCCCTTTTTAATATTCTTTGCAACAGTCATTACCGAGTCGTATCTTTCTGCTTCTGTTCCTGATTTAACTGCTAAAACATGTTTCTCTTTTGTAGCAGCATCTTTATATGCACGTTTTATGATTGCGCAAACAAAACGTTTGTTATTATCTTCGCTTGCGAAATCGACTTCAAGGGTATGCGGGGCATAAAATGCACTAACATAAGGATTTGCATCAAAGAGCCGGGACAACTTTTCTCTTCGCGAGGCACCTCTATCCATTGCAACCTGGCTTGACTTTTTTGCTCCATCAACTACTACATCCAAATCTGTCACGATAGAGCATTTTCGCTGTAATCGTGATTCGTCAAAAATGCATGCAACATTTTCAAATCCAACACTTCCAATGTTAATCAGACCAATTCCCATCTCATCAAGAGACACTCCAAGGACTTTTTTGACCAACGCGGGGATCAGTATCTCTTCACCGTCCCCTTCAACCATAATAACCCCTTTAGAAAACAATAAAACACTCCGCTTTGCATCTAAATATCTCGATAGTATTTTCGAAAAAGATATCCCTTTATATTCCAAAACATCTGCTCCGAACTGATCCAATCCATTGGTAGGTTTCATTACAAGCGATGTCTGTTCATCAACTTTTTTCATGACATTGACCTTTTCAATATCTGACACTTCAGAAAGATGAGTTGAATGTGTAGACATCACAACTTGGGTATAGGTATGTGTAACTTGGAGATTATTGAATAAGGTTTTCTGAATATGTGTGTGAATATGAGCTTCTGGTTCTTCAATAATCATAATATTGAGAAGTTCGCGATTACGATTAACCTCAAATTCAACCAGCTTCATAGCAATATACAAAATATTAAGATGCCCTAATCCCAACAAATCTATATCCTTCTGATTGGAAGGAGAAATCGTCAAATACCTAGCAAGTGTAGCAAAATCTTCTTTTAGACGTGACTCTAGCTTGATTTCTGGCGAATAAATTGCGCCAATCATTTCAAGTAATTTTTGGTTTACTTGACTCCCAATATCAGAAACCTGAGGAATATGAGATATTTTTTGGTTTAGTTCGGAAATTTTTCTCTTTATATCATCGATATCAGTTTCTTCAATATTTCCTTCAATAGTGTCAATAATTTGGCGGATGGGGTTTTTCGGTTTCCTAAGTTCTGACTCAACATCGCGAAGAGCATCGATAAATACTGTTGATATATGCTGCCATACGTTCATGATATCGATTTTACTACCAAGAACAGATTGATCGTCATCCTCAGGGTTTACATACTGGCCAGCGCAAATATCTCCAACGATAGATTTATATACATTTTCGTCTGTAAAATCTGCCTGTGAACGTGATGTATAATAAAATTCGTAGTCACTTAATTTTATTTGAGAACGAACTGCCTCAAATGTACCATTTTGAGCAGCTTCGGCCAATTCTGCTCTCTTAGCCCTACAAGGACGAATAAAAAGGGAAACCGTTCCAAACTCTTTATCTGCGCAACGAATATATGATTTTAAGAAATCAATATTTTCCTGTTCTGGAGTTAATTCTGCACAGAATTCATTGCTTTTGTCTTCCCTTGAAATTTCATCAAAAAAAGCAGATATTATAATCCAATGGCCTCTCCAATCACCAAGAGCGTATGAAAAGTCGGTTTCTTTGAGGCGTTTCGTATTGTAGTAGTAATTGTCATCAAGAAGAATTCGAATAGCCGTCAACGCATTTGATTTACCCGAATCATTTTCTCCAATTATGGTATTGGCTCCTTTAGCAAATTCAAAACGCGCTGCTTTGAGATTTTTGAAATTAACAATCTGAATATATTTTAGATACATAATATCCCCCTTGTTCGTAACTCGTTCCATATAATAAAACACGCCTTATTATTTAGGCGGCATCAATCCTATTTATTGGTCCGTATTTCCAGTAATATATAGTATAACTCATGTCTCATTATCCTTCAATTTTTTTGCGCGTTGTCTTCCTATTTTCAGTTGCTGTTTTGAAAATGCCGCCCAAGGTAAAAATCCCTCTAGCAAGCAATCTTATCGTGCCGCTAGAGGGATTTCCAGATAATTTTATCTGTATATCACATTTTGAACCGCAAACTTCAAATCCTGCACCTTTCCCAGCAGCCAAAAGGCTAACTTCGGCAGCCCAAAGGGGCTTATGAGAAACGCGATCACCAACAGAATAAGGCCGTTCTGCGGGGAGTATGTCACCAGGACGGCCACGCCCAGCAGGGCGATCACCGTACTGAGAAGCCCCAGCACCAAGCCGGACACATAGACCAACCCCACGCAAATCCAGATAGCCAGGGTGAGTAGCAGGATCACCGGCGCAATCACAATCTTCAAAACCAGCTTCAATACGGTCATTTCATAGCCTCCTCTCGACGATCCAAATACTTCTGGCACAGACGGCGGACCTGTTCCTCGTCGGCTTCGTTTTCTTCCCGGCGTCCCTTTGTTAGCTGAATGGAGACAAAGGATTTATACTCAACCAGCAGATGGTCAAACAGTTCCTCCGGGGTCCGGCACACATCACCCTCGCAATAGGGCGGGTCCGGGGGTGAGCCGTTGAAGGACACGCAGACATATCCGTACCGGCTCTTGTAGACTTCCCACTCCATATCCTGCGCCAGATAGTCCTCGAAAATCTCTAAAACCTTTTCAAAGGTCAACATTGGTATCTCAACTCCTTTGTGAGATGTGAGAACACTTTGCTATCTGCCTTTATTATCCGGCAAGCCCCGTCAAAAGGCAAGGATACGGTCAAAAAGAAAAAGCGGAGGGAGGCGCGGCGAAAAGAATGCCGTTCCTCCCTCCGCAGATGGGGTATATACCCCTGTCACGAAAGATTGGAGAGCTGGGACAGGATTTCCTTCACGCCCTCCCATAGCTGTTCTTGCCGCTGGGCTATATCCTCCAGATCAGCGTCGTAGATTCGCCCGGTCTCATGCACCCGGCGGGTGAGCTGATTCAGATTGTTGCTGCTCCGGCGCAGCAGGGACACAAGCTCCTTCAACTCCGGCAGATCCAGCTGCACCATATAACCGTCCAGAGCCATCTTCCGCAGATAGGCTTCCCGATTATTGGTCCCAAGTTGGGACATTTTTTGCTCGATTAGCGCCAGCTCCTCCGGGGAGACTCGGAAATTCACCTGGACTTCCCGTTTGCGCTTCGGGACGCTCACCGTTCCGGCTCCTTCTTCTTATGGGCCAGGGTTTTGGAGGCTGCCTGTTTCGGCTCCTGTTTCAGATGTTCCCGGACGGAGGAACGAGGCTGGCGCAGCTCCTTGGTGCGGTCCTCGCTGGCCAGAATGGTGGCATAGGTTCCAGGCAACCCTTTCATGCCGGTAAATGCCAGACTGCGGAACGGCAGAAGATTCATCAGCCGGTCATGGTCTTTGCTTCCGGCACGATTCAGAAATTCCGGGGAAATGCGGGCCATGTAATGGGTCCCGTGAGGGCTGTTCGGCACATCCGGTGCGCGCAGCTCCCGCAGAATCCGTTCTGCCTCTGCTTGGATGTCCGCTGCCGTCAAGGGCTGGCGCATCTGTTCCATACGGACCAGATCTATAAACCCATCCAGCACGGCGGGATGGCTGTTTACGGCATAGCCGTAGCGGACAGTATCGGAGTTGTCGTTGGGAATGGTCTTTGCCCACGCCTTGTTGCGGGGCGAGTAACGACCATCCCAGTCCTGGAGCTGGACGGTATTGGCCAGAACAAACATCACCCGGTCAATACCGTAGGTCTCAATTACATCCTTGGCAGCATCACGGCTGAGATACATCCCGTCGAAGTGCTCCCGCACCGCCGATTCAATAGCCTCCTTGCATTGGAGATTGGCCCGGTTGGAGGCCCGGTACTGCTCAAGCTCCCCATGCTCTTTCGCGTAGGCAGCGGAGTGAGGGTAAATGGCAGTATTCAAATCGTTTGTTTTCATGTTTTTATCGCACCTCCTCATGCTGTTTCGGTTTCTTTTCGGGGTTGCGAGGCGGCACTGGGCGCTTCAAGCTATCCAGCACCGAGGACCGGGCGCTCTTGGCGATCACAGACTCCGGCTGGGAGCGGCCCCTACCGTCCAGGTTCAGAAGCGTGTCCAGCTCCACCAGACGGGCAGATTTTGCCCGCAAATCTTCCTCATAAGGGAAAGGCTTTCCCACTTCCTCCTTGGCTGCGGCCTGCTGCTGGTACAGATCGTCCAGCTGGGCCTTGGTTGCTTCCAGGCGTTGGGGCATCTGCGTGAGAGCGTTGTCGATACGGGTCAGGTTACCACGAGGATCTGTTCCGAGACTTGCCCGGTGGGTCATTTGGCCTTTCAGCAGGAGCGTATATTCCTGCCGCCATGCGTCAAAAAACACCGACATAGCAAAGCCCCGGTAACTGCCGATCTGCACCGGCTCGGAGTTTTTGACCTCCTTGCAGGCATCCAACAGAGCTGCACCAGCGTTTTCCTTGTCGGTCAGCACATCACCTCGGACTTCCATGCCAGCAAAGCCGTCCTCCGGGTGAGGATGGGCGGCCAGGGTTGCCATATCGGCCTCCAGTCCCGCGATAAAGCTTTTGTTTTTCTCAATTTCCTCCGGGAAGTATTTCAGCAGCTGATCCTCCAGGCGGTACTGCTTGCTTTGATGGTCAGCCTTCATCAGCTTCAGCTTGGAAACCTCCACATCCAGGTCCATGCGCTCCTTGATACGAGGGTCTCCGGCGCACAGGGCCTTGATCTCGGCAAAGGACAGCGCCGTTTCGTCCACATCGTCGCAGGAGCGCACCGGGCTTTTGCTGGTCATAATTTGCGAAATAAATTTCTGCTTGTTCTCCACCGTCTGCCACAAATAGGCGTCGAATGTCCCTTCCGTCACATAGCGGTACACATGGACCAGGGGATTTTGATTTCCCTGGCGCTCGATGCGCCCCTTACGCTGGGCAAGGTCTCCCGGCCGCCAGGGGCAATCCAGGTCATGGAGCGCCACAAGCCGGTCCTGCACATTGGTGCCAGCGCCCATCTTGGCGGTGCTCCCCAGCAGGACACGCACCTGACCAGTGCGGACCTTGGCGAACAGTTCTTTTTTCCGCACCTCAGTGTTGGCCTCATGGATAAAGGCAATCTGATCGGCAGGCATCCCCTGGGCAATGAGCTTTTGCCGGATGTCCTCATAGACGGTAAAGACCGGCTCCGGCTCGGCCAGCGGTACAGACTGCTCCAGCGCGTGAAGTGTGGGGTTGTCCAGTGCCTTGGCCGCCTTTTTGGAAGGGGGTGCCTGGGGTGTAGAAATATCGCAGAACACCAACTGGGTCAGCTTGTCGGCCTCGCCATCTCGCCAAATCTGCATGATGTTTGCGACACACTGGTTGACTTTGGTGCCGGGTTCGTCCGGCAGCGCCTGATTGATAATGCGCTGATCCAAACCCAGCTTTCGGCCATCTGATGTGTCGGGTAGGATACCGGCGAGGTAGCTATGCTCCTTTTCCGTTATCCCCCCACGGAACCGGACTTGATACTTTCGCATCATCCGGCTCCCCAGTAATTTAATTTCAAGAAAGTGGTTTATTTATTGTTCCATTGTGGATTGCTACATGGCATTCCCGACATACCACGAGCGTTTTTCTGTTTCCTGCTGCCATAACTTGCGCCCATGTGGGAGAGTTAAGCAGCCCCTTGTTCTTCACATCAGCAAGTTTGCGAATGTGGTGTACTTCAATATTTTCTTTGCTTCCACACAATTCACAGGTATCTGCCAGCAGTCTTTTTACAAGCTCCGTTCGTCCGCCATATACTTTATAAGGCTTGTCCTCAATAATGGCTTTACGCTTGCGGACAAGGAAGATACCACCCCAAGTTGCCACAAGAGGCTTCTTACCGGGCCGTGGAACAACCACTTGTAAGCAGGGGACTTCTTTTCCACTTGTGCTTGTAGTTGTGGTTCTGTACTTTTTCTTTTGCTTCTTCATAGAAGATCTGTGTTTACAGGCTAATGTTTTCAGTAAAGAAGTTTCCATTACCCAATACAGCGTAGAAAACCACGACAGATTTTGTGCCAGGATATAATACTGAACCAACCCACGGTACTCCGCTTGAAACTGTTGCACGATAGAAAAATCATCATCTTGGAGCAACGCATTTCTATGAGTAACCTTTCCATTTCGCTTGAAGGATTGACACTTGCTCTCAATAACCTTTGCAGGAACAAGTAGTGCGATGGCACCGTTTGCACCTCTGCGCCCTTTGGGGTCGATGTAGTCATTAGCCCTTTGTGCCTTGATTTCGTAACCCAGAAACTTAGCAGCCTGACTACTTGCATTGGTAATTAAGGTCTTTTCCTGCGATAATTCCAGACGAAGCTCATTTTCAAGGAAATTGTGCATTGCCGCCTTAATTTCCTCGGCATCAGCTTTGGAGCCTGTAAAACCGATGAGAAAATCATCAGCATAGCGAACATATCTGCATCTGCGATAGTTTTCATCATACGGGTCAACAGACGGAATATTTCGCCGTTCTACCTCAAGTTTGTGGGCAGTCTGTATATTTCTATTCTTTCTGGCTTTGCTGATTTCAGCGTTCATCCTGTTGTATGCAGGGTTAGATTTCTGCCGCTTACCCTTTGTATATTGGGGAATTAGCGTATTCTCTATCCACTGGTCAAATTCATTTAAGTAGATGTTTGCCAGTAGAGGGCTGATAACCCCTCCCTGTGGAGCTCCGCTGATTGTTTGATTGAACTTCCAATCATCCAAATAGCCAGCTTTCAGCATGTTGGAGATAAGGCGAAGAAACCTTCCGTCATGGATATTCTTCTCAAGAATTTTCAAGAGAACATCGTGGTCAATCGTATCGAAGTATTTGGATATATCTCCCTCGATGAACCAACGGGTTCCTTTCCAAATCTGAATTTCCTGCAACGCTGTGTGACATCCTCTATTGGGTCTGAATCCATGGGAATGATTGCTGAATTGCGGTTCGTAATACGCTTCTAATATTTCTCGCATTACCTCCTGCAATAGTTTGTCTCCCCATGTAGGAATACCAAGAGGACGTTTCTTTCCATTTTCCTTTGGAATATATTCACGTCTTGCGGGCTTCCATTGGTATTTTTCTTCTCTTAGAAGTTCAATCATCCTGTCGATTTTCTGGATCGACATACCATCAACCGTTTCATCTGTAACACCTTTGGTCATTGCGCCGTTATTCGGGTATAACTTCGCATAGGCATTGAGATAGAAGTCCCGGTTGAACAAGAGTTTGTAAACTCTTTCAATGGGTTTGTGCTGTTTTCCACGTTCTTGAATGACCGTTAAAACAGTTTGGGCTGTACGCATCTCACGCACCTACTCCTTTCTAACTAAGTCTAAATTACCTGTCACCCTTCGCCGTGTACAAGGCTTTCCCTTGCTCTGACTACTATGGTGACTCCGTTGCCATGGGGGTCGCCCCCTTTAGGCAATCCTGCCATTCGTCAAAAGTGTACGAATCGAGCATCCCTTAGGTTCCTTTTTCGTTCCTTTATTCACACTCATTGTGCGCTCTTTCATTGCAAAAAGTTACTCGCCCAAAATCAACAACAGCGAGCATACAATGACACCGGTATCAATCGCTTTCCGGTGGGCGATGCTGTGCACCAAGTCGGAACTAAGGTTCAGGCAGTATAGCTTTAACCATAGGACACGGAACTTGCGGAGCGTCGAAGTCTTGCGATTAACTCCTTATCCGCTTTACCAACATGCGATTGTCCCCTTTGAGTTTCCTCGCCAGGTAGGTTGGTTGTTCCCATTATTCACTTTTAATAATGTCCCCCTGCGGGGGAGATACACTTTTGCGCTTAGCAGCGCACGATCTTGAGCATATTGTCCTGGGAGGGGTCCACCGTGCCGCTGTGCACCAGAGAGGCACGCTCGGAGAGTGCCTTCACCATTTCCTGTTGCTGCTCGGTAGGCTGGGCCACGATATTGTGGTATTCCACCTCCGGCGTGGGCAAGTGAAGCTGATCGGCGGTTTTGATGTCAGCAACTTCGCGGAACAGGTTCATCAGCTCCGGGAGATTGAAAAACTTGGAGAAGCGGGTGCGCGCCCGGTAGCCGGTGCCTTCCGGTGCCAGCTCCAGCGCCGTGACGGTTTCTCCGAAGCGGCTGGCCCAGCAGTCGAAGTGGGTCATGTTCAGTTCTTGCAGCCGTTCATACTGGAGATACCGCTGCATAGTGTAAAGCTCAGTCATGGAGTTGCTGACCGGCGTACCGGTGGCGAAGATAACACCACGGCTGCCGGTGATTTCGTCCATGTAGCGGCACTTGGCGAACATATCACTGGACTTTTGGGCGTCACTGGTGGAGAGGCCCGCCACATTCCGCATTTTTGTGTAGAGGAACAAGTTTTTGTAGTTATGGGCTTCGTCAACAAACAGCCGATCCACGCCCAGCTGCTCGAAAGTCACCACATCGTCCTTGCGGCCCTCGGCCTGGAGCTTCTCCAGTCTGGCCTCCAGAGATTTCTTGGTGCGTTCCAACTGCTTGACCGTGAAACGCTCACCGCCGCTGTACTTCACCTCGGCAATGCCCTCTGTGATTTCGTCAATCTGCTCCTGAAGGAGCCGCTCCTGACGCTCCCGGCTGATGGGAATTTTCTCAAACTGCGAGTGGCCGATGATAACGGCATCGTAGTCTCCCGTAGCAATTCTGGCACAGAATTTCTTGCGGTTGTGGGTCTCAAAGTCTTTCTTGGTCGTGACCAGAATTTTTGCGGAGGGATAAAGCCGCAGGAACTCCGACGCCCATTGTTCGGTTAGGTGGTTCGGCACCACAAAGAGGGACTTCTGGCACAGCCCCAGGCGCTTGGATTCCATCGCAGCGGCCACCATCTCAAAGGTTTTGCCAGCGCCTACCTCGTGTGCCAATAGTGTATTGCCGCCATACAGCACATGAGCGATAGCACCCAGCTGGTGATCCCGCAGGGTAATGGACGGGTTCATGCCGCCAAAGGTGATGTGAGACCCGTCGTATTCACGGGGCCGGGTGGAGTTCATTTCCTCATTGTATAGATCGACCAAAGCCCGGCGACGTTCCGGGTCTTTCCAAATCCAGTCTTTGAAAGCATCCCGGATAGCTTGCTGCTTTTGAGCTGCCAGGGTGGTCTCCTTGGCGTTCAAGACTCGCCGTTCTTTGCCGTCCGCGTCCTCCACAGTGTCGTAAATGCGGACATCCCGCAGGTTCAGGCTGTCCTCCAAAATCTTGTAGGCATTGGCGCGGCTGGTTCCGTAGGTGGTGTAGGCCGCTACATCTTTTTCGGATACGGCGCTTTTGCCCGTGACCTGCCACTCGGCAGTATAGGAGGCATAATTGACCTGGATAGCGCGCTGAAGGTAATACGGGGTATTGAAGGTCTCATACATGAACTGCTGAATGTACTCCTTGTCAATCCAGGTAGCACCCAGGCGCACCTCGATCTCCGAAGCGTCCAGGTCTTTAGGCTGGGCATCGGTCAGGGCCTCTACATTGATGGCAAAGGCCGGGTCCTGCTGTGCGGCCCGCTGTGCCTGCCGCAATTTGCGACGCACATTGCCGGACAGATATTCGTCAGCGGTCACATAGGTTGGCCGTTCTCCCTCCGGCACAGGCCCAGGCAGACGGAAGATTACACCTTGCAGCTCGGAGGCCAGCTCGTCGCTGGTTTTGCCGGTGAGCTGTTCCATGTACTCCATGTCCACACGGGCTTTCTCTGAGATGGAAACCGCCAGGGCCTCGCTGGCCGTGTCCACGGTGGTGACAGCCTCATGGGGTTTGATGGTCCGCTTGGTGAACATATCCGCCTTACGCTCCAGTTTGCCGTCCTCGTCTACGATCTCCAGCGCGCAGAGCAGATAATAGCTGGAATCATCGGCAAAGGCCAGCCGGTTGGCGCGATCATTGATAAGACCGTACTTGGCAGAGAAATCATCATAGAGCCGGTTCAGCTCCGCCTGCTTCTCCCGGATTTCGCTGTCCGGTGTGGCAGCATCCATTTGCAGGTCGATCAGCTCCTGGACGCAATCCCGCAGCCCCACCATGCCTTTGACACGGGCTTCGGCGGTGGTATTGAGAGCAGGCCGCACCATGCGGCTGGTCTCCCGGAAATACACAGCGCCGTCCACAATGGTGTAGGAGTAGTTCTTCACATTGGGGTCGGCGGGGATGGATGTGTCGATGGCTTCGCCCTCGCCCAGCTCCGGCAGCTCGGCCTCCTGGTAGGTGCCGCGAATATACTTCACGGCATCGTGCAGCTGATCGGCCAGCTCCAGGCCCTCGATGGGGTTCACGGTGTAGTCCATGCCGTGTGCAGTGCTTTCCGGCTCCTGTCGGCCCAACACCATTTCCGGGTGGTCCAGGAAATAACGGTTGATGGCAAAGCCGTCCTCGGTTTGTCCAGTCTGCATCCACTCCGGCACGATGTCCAGCGGACGGTCCCGCTTTTGCAGGAAGATGATGTCCGATACAACCTCGGTCCCGGCATTGGCCTTAAACGCATTGTTGGGCAGACGGATGGCCCCCAGCAGCTCGGCGCGCTGGGCCAGATACCGGCGCACGGTGGAATCCTTGGCGTCCATCGTGTAACGAGAAGTCACAAAGGCTACCACGCCACCGGCTCTCACTTGGTCCAACGCCTTGGCGAAAAAGTAGTTGTGGATGTTGAAATTCAGCTTGTCATAGGCTTTGTCCCGGACCTGATATTGACCGAAAGGCACATTGCCGATGGCGAGGTCATAAAAGTCCCGCCGGTCGGTGGTCTCAAATCCCGCCACGGTGATGTCAGCCTTGGGATAGAGCTGCTGGGCGATCCGCCCGCTGATGGAATCCAGCTCCACACCGTACAGCTTGCTTCCGGCCATGCTATCCGGCAGCATACCAAAGAAATTGCCCACGCCGCAGGACGGTTCCAAAACATTGCCAGTCTTAAATCCCATGTGACCTACGGCCTCGTAAATAGCCCGAATCACCGTGGGGCTGGTGTAGTGAGCATTGAGGGTGGACCCTCTGGCAGCGGCGTATTCCTCTGGAGTCAGAAGCTCCTTCAGCTGGGCATATTCCTTGCTCCAGCTTTCCTTGTCAGGGTCAAAGGCGTCGGCAAGGCCGCCCCAGCCTACATACCGGGATAAGATTTTCTGTTGCTCCGGCGTTGCCTGTCCGGTAGTTTCCTCCAGGTATTTCAGCAGCTTGATTGCCTCAATATTGGCCTGGAACTTGGCCTTAGGGCCGCCTTCGCCCAGGTGATCGTCGCTGATACGGAAATTCTCGGCACTGCGGCGCAGATTGGCCTTGTATTCCTCATAAGATGCTTCCTCGGCAGCTTTAACATTGGGGAATGTCTGCCACTCGCCATTGACCTGGATAGATACAAGGTGTTCGTTCAGCACTTCATCCTGGGGCTTTTCCGGCTCGACGGGCGCAGGCGGCTCCGGTTCGTTGGTTTTCTCGGAATGAGAAAGCAGAGTCTCAGCAGCCGGTTCGGTGTGTTCCAGCTCAAAGCCATCCAGCTGACGGGCATACAGCCCGCGCAGCAAAGGCGCAACCTCGTCCCAGCGAAAATAGCGCATAGCCAGACGCTTTTCATCTGCGTCCAGAATTTCCAGCTCAATACCTTCGGGCGTTGTCCGGTAGTCTGCGGTATCGCCGGTTTCCAGCTCCATTGTTTCCACAATGTCGGGATAGGACCGGCTCAGCCATAGGGCAACCTCACTATTATCCTTACCAGAGCGCAACAGTTTGGAAAGTTCCGCCTTATCCGCCGCTCCGATCAAACCATGAGCCAGCACATCTCGCAGATCTTGGTCTGCCGTTTCGGGATTCAGCGGCAGGAACTCGCTTGCCACCTCGTTGCGGGCATCCTCCTGCAGCAGCTGTTCAAACCGTTCCCGACTCTCAGCACGGTAGATGGGGTAGCTCATGCCGGTGGCCAGCAGCTGCACTGTGTCCTCCCGCAGTTCCGTGATGCGATACTCCTGATTTTCCAGATATACTGTGTTGCCCACATGGTAGATTGGAGTGGAGGGGTCATAGGCTTTTTCTTCCGGGATGGTCTGCCGGATTGCTTCATATTCCTCATCCGACACAGTAATGTCGATCTCATGGACCGGTTCACCGTTTCCAATAGTGATAGTGTCCCCCGTGCGGGTGATGGGCTGATCGGATAAGTCTGGTGGTGTGGGTTGCTCCGGCGTTTCCTCCGCAGCAATCCGCTGTGCATCGGCCATAACCTGCTGCACAAAGGGATCGCTGTCCAGCTTTTCCGGGTTCACAACTTGTCCGTCCACAATCCCACGCTGAGCCAGGGTCTCCCGGATAGCGACGGGGTCCACATCATCCAAATTGTCCTGCTCGGCCTGGGTATAGAAACGCTCCTCCTTGATGAGCTGGGCAATCCGGCGCTGCACCTTGGGCCAGGGCAGCGCCGTTCCGTTGGGACTTTCTGGACGGACCGCAAACAGGGTTTTGCCGTCGCCGCCGTCAAACTCATGGGCCAGCCATGCTGCGGTATCTTTTTCCCGCCCATGCTTTTTCATGTAGCGGACAACGGCGTGTTTGCTCTCGATCTTGCCATTCCAGGCTTGGATAGCACGGTCAATGTCATTGTCCGAGAGCGGGCGCAGCAGCTCATGGAGCTTGGGATAGGTTTCATCTGCCACTTCCCGGTGCAACCGCTGGCGAAACTCCGGCACATCAGAGAACAGGCGGATCAGCTCTATATCGTGAGAATCGAGAATGGCGCGGCGCACAGCGGCATTACACTCGATCATCGCGTTTTCATAATCACTATGACCGCAGGCGTTACGGTATCTGGTGTTCTGGGTAACAGCCTCCAGTACGATGGGCTTGTATTTTTCATGCAGCTCCCGGAGAGTAGGCTTTGCCGCCTCCGCCTCCTGGTTGGCAGCTTCCGGCTGCGGCTGTTCCTGGGTAAAAGAAAAAGCAGAGGATGTTTTCACATTCTCTGCTTCATCTATTCTTTGGATTTGTTCAGCTTCGGAGAGGAACAGGTTTAAGGTCAGCTGTTGATAAGCTCCGCCATCAGAATTTCCTCGGCCTGTGCCTTGCAGGTGTTCATCAGGCCCACCCAGCGCATCGGATCGCGGGCTTTCAGTTCCTCCGTCGCGCCCGCCGACTCCGCCAGCCGAGGCATCATCTGCTCCAGACGGCTGTTCGCTGTTTTCTCGATCTCCAGCAGGTGCGGGTACAGCTTCTCGCTCATCAGCAGATGGTTGTAGATCAGGGGACGGTGTTCCTTCAGGTACGCTTTCCGCATCCTGCCGTACTTGCCCAGGGGCTTCTTCGGCTGCTCGCTCAGGCTCAGATCGGGAATCAGGTAATCGCCGTTCCTCGTGTAAGTCAGGTTGTTCTCCATGTGTAATGCTCCTTTCCGCGATATGCTCACGTTCATAGTTCTGGATGGTGACGCCGATCTGCCGCAGCACCT
>OLNY01000255.1_pt1 | contig 53828 bp, 56 predicted proteins | sample 1671981 | NCBI WGS metagenome assembly OLNY01 (sample SAMEA3136632, study PRJEB25190) | human gut metagenome | biome: human gut; feature: human-associated habitat; material: faeces | place: Austria | collected 2013
GCTCATTGTATCACCTTCCTGTAATTATATGTGCGATGTCGCACAAAAATGGGTATAAAAATAACACCTATGCAGGTGCCAGGGAAATGTGATATAATACTCTTGTTCACGGAATGTTATATCGTGCCTTGGCACTGTATAGTATTCAATAGATCCGCCTCTGTTGTCAGCAGGGGCGTTTCTTTTTTTATTTCAGCAGATCTGCAATACAAATCTTAAGATCACCATAAATCGTAACAGTAACTTCATCGTCAAAGGAATATTGAGTAGAATCCTCTGTTCCTTCGAAAGAGTACACCTGTATGGTCTGTTTCAGCGGATTTACGATCCAGTATTCACGAACACCGGCAGTGCGGTATTTGAACAGCTTTGTCAGGTAATCCATGCGCTGACTGCTCGGTGAGACAATCTCGATGATAAAATCGGGAGCACCGTTGCATCCTTTGTCATTGATCTTTGATGGATCACAAATTACAGAGATGTCAGGCTCCACGTAATTGTAATCATCCTGATTCAAGAAAACTGCAAACGGAGCAGGTAAAACCTCGCAAGGACCGCCCTTTGATTTGATGTAATTCCTCAATGTGGAAGAAAGTTCCATTACAAGTCGTTGGTGCTGGTAGCTTGGCGGTGCCATATCATAGATCTGTCCGTCAATGAGTTCTGCACGTTTTCCTTCCGGAAGAGCATAGATATCTTCGATGGTATAATGGTCATCTTTTAATAATGGCATGTGATCACGTCCTTTCGTAGAGTATAGTTATTTTTGATGATTTTTCTTATTGTTGTATACAGAAATATCGGATATAATACAGAAAAGGAGGTAGTGCTATGAAAAAACAATTTCTTAAAATTATAGATTTTTTGATCTTTATTTTTTCTTTTTTACTTCTTTTAAGTACTTACTTTAAATTACTATCGATTACTTTTTCTAATAATGAAGATAATTTTATTGTGTTGCTTTGGATAGTGGGCATTTGTCTTGCAAGTAAATTTACTCGTCCTCTATATCAGGAGATTCTTGCACTTCGGTTGCCAGTGGAACGTTGGCTGCAGATGCATCATCTAAAATGATTGGTTCAACTTCCAGAGTAGTACAACCAGTAAGTAACGCATCAACAGGATTTTTTAAAGATTCTGGATTTATTCCGGAATCTTTAATTTTTTGCAAAAGATCAGCTTTCTTTTCAAGCACCTCTAATTCAGCTTTTTCAGCTTCTGCATGTTTGATACGGTAATCATCTTTAGCCGAAAAAATGCTTTTTACAATATCAATTGCTCCAGGTACTTTAAATGAGAGAGCGCTGCCGCCGCCTAAGAATACAAGTATAGCAAAAATGAATTGCCAGTTATCTACTAAAAGGTTTTTTACATTAACAAGAGAGAATACAATATCTCCAGGAGAATTTAAAGATACTTGAGTCGATATGCATTCCTCTGAAGCAATAGAAGTCAATAATTCGGTAGTTCCGTATAGAACGTTATTGATTGAGCGTGGACCGATAGGTGTTTGCTTTCGAACATTAAGAACGAAAGACATATCATTGCCAAACATATAATAATTATACAAAGCATTGAGTATTTGCTTTGAGTAAGAATCTAAATTTGAAATACCATGATAATTAGAGATTGCTCTACATAACGAATAGTTTAGTTCTTCATTTTTCACTGTTCGAAGCAGAGTTATGTGTCTGCGCTTCTTATAAGGGCAGGAAACATCGTTTATATCAACATCGTGATTATCAATACGATATATAACGTTCTGCTCAAGTTCTAGAGTTTTTGAATCATCTTCATAGTATTCACCAGCAAGTGCAAAAGTAATATAGCTACTTTTAGCACTTGGGATTACGAGAATATCATTAGTCTTGATTTCGTAAATAAAAGAATGACATTTATTAATAACGGTTGAAGGGCGATGAATTTCTTTAAATGTCATTAGTATATCATCTTTTAATGAATCTTTATTTGATTCCGAAAAATCTGTTTCTTGCGAAATGTTATTCCAAGCCAAGGCAACAAAACGCTTTGAAAGAAATTCATTATAAAAATAGCCTTTTTTGGTGCGAATCATCCAAAAATGTGTGGTGGGTGGAATGATCGGAACGCTAAAATTTTCAATTGCGTCAAGCAACGCCAATTGATCTGTATAGGTCATACTTTATCTCTCCTTGCAACTTATTTATGATTTCCCCGGTGTTTGATAGGCACCGGGGATTTTTAATTTTATTGTGCTAAATCTAATTCGAACGGCGCAAAGTCTATATCGTAATTATCGCTGCTACCTTCCATGTGTAATTTGAATTGAGCCGGATCTAATTTTCCAAAACAAATCACGCCGGATGTTGATGCTCCAGGTAAAATGTCTGACGAAAGTTCTTCGTATTGTTCATAGGCGTTTCCATATGTCTGATCATACTGCTGATCATTCTGGATTGCAATGGCTGAAGAACTCCATAAACTAAATTTGTCAGAACTATTGTTTGTTGCAGTAACATAAACTCTAGTTTCTTCTTCTGCGAATTCAACCTTTGTTACGGAAACAGAAATTCCATTTTGTTCAGATACTTTGTCAGTAAACTCCCATGTTTTGTTAGCTTTACCAAATGATTCGGTATAAGAAGTTTTTTCGATAGAGTTAGCTTCGAGATAAGCCCAGCTGGAATCAACCCCCATAACAGTTTGCCCATCGTATGATCCGTCAATCTTGGCATCGACACTAATATAATCATCTTCATTTATCTTGTCTTTTACCAATTTTTTTGGTACTTCAAGCAATACGCTATTATTATAATCAAGATCTATATATACCTGATAACCATATTTTTCATCGTCTTTGTCAATAGAAGAAACGAGTCCGTAGAATTTAATATATTTTCCTTTGTAATCATCGGGGTTACTTGCTACGGCTTCAATATCATCGACATATTCTTTTTTCTCGCTTTCAGTTGTTTCTTTTTTGTTACCGGACTCTGAGTTACCAGAATCATTAGAGTTTCCTGAACCAAATAAGATGCCAATTCCGATAAACAATACTACAACAACAATTATTGCTATGAGACAACCGTGTTTTTTCTTTTTAGGTTGAGGACTCTGTTTGTTGTCTTGATAAGAAAATGTGTTGTCGTTAGATGGTGACGATACTTTTTCTTCATTAGGAAGTTCAGTACCGCAATTACCACAGAATTTTTGACCGTCTGGGTTTGGAGTGTTACATTTTGGACAATTCATAACTCATTCCTCTTTTCTTTAGTTTTTGCATATTCAATCAGATATCTCCGCCATATAAATACTTTCGTATCAAGAGGGCAGTGTATTTATGGTTAGAGATACTGGATGATTCAAATTAGTTATCTATAAGCTTTAATTCTTCGGCAGTAGGAGTACGGCCGGCCTTCTTTATCATTCTTTTTAAGCGTGATTTTTCATCTATGCCTACTTTGCAAGCAGCTTTGCAGACAAGAATGGATTTGTCAAAATTTCCTTGCCTTTCATAGAGCAAAGCCAGTTTGGTGAAGGCAGGAGAGCCAGTCATAAGATCTTGATTGTATTTTATGTCAATTGATTGAATTTCTTTATAATAAGAAATTGCTTTAATACAATTACTTTCTACGGTTTGTGCTAATTGACCAGTATAATTATTGGAATTGTATAAAACAGACCACTGTTCCTTTATTATTTTAATTAATTCACCGTATTCGGAAAAAACAGGTCTAAGCTCAGAATCATATTTTGAAAATTTTTCAATTGGATCCGGTTTGAATTTCCAATGATTGCGCTTTTTTAATTCTTTCCATTCGGAATCAGTACCACCAACGTGAAGATATTCAAGCCAATTTTCGTATTCCGTTTTTGAAAAATCAGGTTTAAAGGTAAATACAGTTCCTGCAAATAATTTGGAAAAAAGTCCCACAAAAACACCTCAATTCTATATTTTCTTAAATATCATCAAATTAGGGATAAAATAAATTGTGTAATTGTCTACGATTTTATATTCCCCATACTTATCCCGGTAGCAGTTAATGCAGTCTTCCAGATATTCTTCTGTGACATCCAGGTAGTCTGCGATTTCATATTTATCTTTACAACCGTGTTCATAGGCTTTGATCAGACCGAATAATCCGATGCTGCGATTGTATCCCCAGAGCCGTGCCTGTCGCTCTTGTTTTCGATTACCGGTATATTCCATGTCAATAATATTACCAACAGAAGTATAATGATGACCGAGTTCTTCTGCCAGAACACAGGTTTTCTCTACAGAAGTAAGTTTTTGTTCAATTGCCACAGAGCCATTGTAATATAATCCTTTTAATCCACTTACTTCCGACAAGTCCAATTCTAAAATATTAAGACTATCATGTTCAATCAATAATTCTTCGTATGTCAAACAATCACTCCTTTGGTCGTGCTGCAATCAACAATCGCTTGTATTCTTCGATTTTATCCAGTTCTGCGGGCGTGAAATTTTCTCCATCTTTATGGGCTGCAAAAGTTGGCGCGTCAGAAGTTTCGTATTGGTAATAATAAGTTTGTCCGTCAGGAATACCTTCGGAAGTTCCAAATTTATTTACCATTTTTTGATATAATTCATCTCCAAGACGTTTTTTAACAGAAGGTTGATTAAGTAACATGGATATATATTCTTCAAAGCTTATAAATGAATCACTGTAGTTGCTTGCTTCCAAACTTCGAGAAAATAGGCATTTAAAGACTTCGATTTGTGCTTGATATCTTTTGTCAAGAGGAAGCGAATAATCTTTAACTACATTTCTATTTAACGCCTTTATACGTTCGCGTTCTCCATAGTTTGAGTAACAAAAACCGTATTTATTTTTTGCTTTTAGCCAACGAGAATGTATTTCTTTATGTGTTGCTAAATCCAATTTATTATCAGGACAGTATGAAAGTCCACAATCATGACAAGTGGTTATTGCGCTTAATCCATATATATAATCTGTGGATACATTAAAGAAATTGGCAATTTTTTTGACTATTTCAATATTAGGTTCGCGTTTTCCTGTTTCATATTGGCTTAAGGTACTTGCTGGAATGTTTAATTCGGCTGCCAATTCTTTTTGCTGTATATCATTAATTTCTCGTAATTCCTTAATTCTCATATTGACACCTCTTTTCTGTTTACCATCATTATAAATCACAAAATGAGATATTTCAAGAAATATAAATTCACAAAATGAAAATTAATTGCTTGACAATTTTCAAAATGAGAAGTAAGATAATGATAGAAATTCACAAAACGACAACAGGAGGTGAACGAAATTGAGGGACTATTTAAAAGAAGCAAGATTATCTCTGGGAATGACGCAAGAAGATGTGGCGAAACATATAGGGATTTCTGCAAATTATTATTGCTCTATTGAAAAAGGAGAGAGACAACGAGACATGAACGCATCAATACTTATTGCGTTATCAGAAGTTTTAAGGATTCCAATCAGCGATATGCTAAATGCGGAACGAATGCTTTCTCAAAAAAATTCAGTAATAAATCATTAGATTACCTATTTGCAACAGATGATTCAGGTTCAGAAGAGGGGGGAGTAGGATGCAGAATGAGGATGAACGCAAGTGGTTTGATTTTCATGGAATCCAACCGGAACTGGCAGAGCTGTATCGTTATTTTGATAGAACGGTCTTGTGCTATCGGATAATTATTGCAGTGTTACTTGGAATCATAGCGATACTACTACTTAAGTAAAGAGTTTGTAATTAAAGAAGCGATAACAGCAGCGACAATAGAAATAAATAATTGCCAGACCTTAGTATCGTAAAATTGTTTCCGTTTCCATGTACGGTAACGCCGGTAATTGTCAGTAAGGTAATAGACACAAGGTTGCGGGTGCTCGTTCTTTAATGTGTCTGTAAATTCGTAAGGGGAATAGATGAACTTGTATACATGACTTAGATTATAACAATCTTGTCCAATGAATTTAGCAGAAACAGGGTGAATAAAACGCATTGTAAAGAGTTTGGCACGTTCTCGAAAAATAAGTGTGATTTTTGAATAATCCATATTTATTTCCTTTCATCATTTGATAGGAAAATTATACCAAAGAATCGCAACAAGTACAAACCATTCCACATAACCTATAAAGAGGTGATGCAGTTTGAAACATATTAACATCGTGATTATCGATGGAGTAGAGAGAGACATGGCTACATTATCTGCAGAGGAACGAGCAAAGATCGTGAATGAGTTGAATCGTGTAGCTGTTGGATATCTGGGATACCAGAAAGAGAAAACCGCTTAGGCGGTAGGGGAGGTGGACAAACATGAAAAGAAGAGGACCAAGAACAAAATGGCAGAGAATCATCAGAGAAACGGTGTTAGAGATCCTGATCGGCGCCGCAATCGGACTTGCATTTGATGCAATCCCTGGCCGTGTATCATGCAAAGAAAGAGAAGCTGATGCGGGAAAAGCAGGAGGAACGATTCCGGCAAAAACGAAAGCTAAATAATGATTTGATAGCAATATACCGGAAGTTCCTTGACCGGTCAGAGCCATTATCAGATGCGTGGTGCGATTGTTACAATGCACTGCAGCTTGAATTATATCATGCAGAAATATTAGAAAAAAGAAGGTGATCACATGGAGCCTTTAGCAAGGCTGGATAGTAAAAGCATATTGGCAGAGGATATCTTTTTAGAGATATTCGACCAGGAAGACGAGATAATGAAGGCTCGAATGATCCTTTCACTGACAGATCGAGCTGCAGAGCTTGGAGTAAAGAAGAAGTTCGAAGAGTTGTTAAAAGCGTACAAGAAAGTGGATCGGGAGGCAAAGCAGCGGGAGCGCAAGAAGCCAATAGCAATGTTGGACAAGTGGACGAACTTTGAAGGACCATACAATAACATGTTCTGCGGAGCATGGATTGCTGGAGAAGATGGGGTATATGCCCAAAATGACAGTCAGGTAGATGCAGTTGCCTGTTATCATCCAATATTACCAGTGGAGCGTATGAAGAACTTAGAGACTGGCGAAGAGCAGATTAAAATCGCATATAAGCGAAATGGACGGTGGGATGAGATTATTGTCCCTAAAACAATGGTGACATCTGCCAGCAAGATTGTAGCTCTTTCTGGAAGAGGAATTTCTGTTACATCGGAAAACGCAAAGTTATTGGTGCGTTTCCTGTCGGACGTGGAAAATATGAACGACAGTCATATCAAGGTTCAGTATTCCACCAGTAAGCTTGGTTGGATCCAGAATGATTTTATTCCTTATGACACAGAGATTGTGTTTGATGGAGATCAGCGGTTCCGTCAGACCTATGACAGTGTATCAGAGCGTGGAAACTGGGAAATCTGGCAGAGCCATATGCAGAAGCTCCGGAAGTCCGGGCGGTTAGAAATAAAATTCATGATGGCTGCATCTTTTGCAAGCGTCTTAGTCAGTCTCCTGGGCGGACTGCCGTTTATTGTAGATCTCTGGGGCGAAACCGAAGGCGGTAAAACAGTATCACTTATGGTTGCTGCATCAATCTGGGCGAATCCGGATGAATCAGCATATATCGGAGATTTCAAGACTACAGAAGTGGCTCTGGAAGCAAAGGCAGATATGTTAAATCATCTGCCAATGATCCTGGATGATACCAGTAAAACCAGTAGCCGGATTCGGGATAATTTTGAAGGCATGGTATACGACATGTGTTCCGGAAAAGGAAAGAGCCGATCAAACAAGGAGCTTGGTATCAACCGGGAGAACCGGTGGCGGAACTGCATTTTGACCAATGGAGAACGTCCGTTGAATTCATACGTGTCTCAGGGTGGTGCGATTAACCGTATTCTGGAAGTTGAATGCAGGGATAATGTTTATGAAGATCCGCAAGAGACTGCAGAGCTTGTAAAGAAGAATTATGGCATGGCAGGAAAACGATACATAGAAGCATTGAAAAGTATTGGCAAGGAAGAACTGCAGCGGATGCAGAGGGATTTCCAGAAAGAGCTTAAGGATGATGAGGCAATGCAAAAGCAGAGCTTGTCGTTGGCGATCCTTCTTACTGCAGATAAAGTTGCAACAGATTATTTGTTCCGGGACGGAGAATATATCACAATCAAACAGGCAAAAACTGTTCTGATCAACAGGAACGATCTTAGTGATAATGAACGCTGCTACCGGTATTTGAAAGATAAGATTGCAATGAATGAGCAGAAATTTGATGCGGAAAACAAAGTTGAGCAGTGGGGAATTCTGGAAGAAGGAAGAGCTATTATTTACAATCAGGCATTCAAGGATCTATGTAAAATTGGTGGATTTTCTGACAAAGCATTCCTGTCATGGGCGGACCGGAAAGGTCTGATCGAGACACAGGGCGGACGAATGACAAAGGTGAAAAAGGTAGGCGGGAATCCTGTAAGATGCGTGTTCCTGAAGTTGAATGAGAATCTGGATGAGGATGGATTTGAGTCAGTAGAGGCGATGGAAACGTATGAGCAGGAGGAGTTGCCATTCAAATAAAGTTACCCGTTACCCAAGTTACCAGTCAATTTTTACCCTTATAGGGAAGATAAAAATATGTGAAAGTGAGAAAAATAAGTTCTCCTACATGGGAAAATGTGTGGTAACTCGGTAACCGAACGGCGAAAAGTCTAGAAAACACAGTGTTTTCAAGGCTTATAATGGTTTCCGTGTTTTGGTAACGAGCACTAAAAACGGTAACATTCGGTAACAAAGGAGTGGAATATGGAAGAATATGATAAGCGAGTCACAGCAATGTACAACGATTGTTGGAAGTTATACGGAGATTACACAAAATCACATGACATGAGGCAGTTCAACGAAGCGAAGGATGCCGTGATTGAGAAATATGGAAGACAGTGTGATGTGATTGATCTGGTGTTGTGGATAGCGATTCGTGTACAGACTTTGCACGATATGCGGGAAAGGGAAAAGAAAGATGGAGGAAATTAGGTGGTACGAAAAACTTAATTACACAGAAACGAAAGATATCATCAAGGAGAAGCTGCAGAACATGTCGAGAGATTTTGTGGCAATAGGATTCTACCTGAAGCTGGTCAGAGATAAAAGCTTATTCCTGGAAGATGGATATAAATCAATATGGGAATTTGCAGAAGATAATTACGGTATCAAAAGATCAACAGCATCCAGATGGATGGCAATGAACGACAGGTTCTCCAAGAATGGTAATACACCGATACTGTCAGAAGAATATATAAGCTTTGGGAAAAGTCAGCTGCAGGAAATGTTATATCTGGATGATAAACAGATGGAAGAAGTGAAGCCGGATATGACAGCAAGAGAAATTCGTGGGATACGCACACCAGATCCTGAACCGGAAGAGATTGAAGAACAGATTCCAGAGCAAGTACCTGGACAGATGTGTGTAGAGGATTATCCGGAGATTCTTCCGGAAGAGAAACATGGTCCGGCAAAATGTATCACCGGAAAAAGTAGAAGTGGAATATGTGGAGCAGCTGCATATTGTTCAGAGAACTATAGCTGTTGTTCGGAATGTAATCAGAATTGCAATAGCAGGTGCGGATGGCTTGATGATGTGTGCGACGTCGCACAAGATAAACAGCAGCTGGCAGTTGAGAATGTGAATATGGATTGTCCGCCAGATCAAGGTACTTGTCCAAGGCAGAACTGGGGGACATCTCGTGAAGATCAGCATGAAGGACAGAAAGAATGTGCGAAGTGTTGGAATCATTATAAGAGCTTGCACAAACAGGAGAAGGTGGAAGTTCCGGAAGAGAAAATGCTGGAAGTTGAAGAGAGGATTCCGTCAGATCCTGTGGAGAAAGAGGTAGAGCCAGAGCCGGAGTTGTACGAAGAAGTATCTGAGAAAACCGATATCGATATTGCCAGGGAAGAAAATCAGAAAGCTCAGACATATCTGAAGATGGCTGAGAAAGAATTCGGTCAAAATGATATCAGGCTCCGGAAACAGAAGATATTAGTTGCAGCATTGGCCGGATATATTCACGATCTGGATACGGTGATGAATCCACCAGAAGAACCGAAACAGCCAGAACTTCCAAAACTCAAGAATAATGATCAACGGAAGGATTGGCTTAGAAATTATAAAGATTGGGGATTGTGGTATCACGATGATCGCATTGATGTGAATTATTACAAATATGATTTCGAGGATGGCAGTAGATTGATAGTAGCCGAATATCCAAAGAGAAAGTATTACTGGAATTCTGGTGAGTTAGAGGATAGTCATTATTTTCATTTGCTGGAAAAGAATAAAAAGTACTACGGAAGAGAAAAGACGTTTGATCAACAGTATGTGCATACCGAAGACAGTGAGACTCATTTGGTGGAATTTTTGAAGGATTTGCAGAAAGGGGCGAAGTAAATGTTTACAGGAATTGACTTTGAAAAAGCAATAGATTATTACCGGAAGGGAAAAGAGGTCATCGTACTTGACAGAGCTTCAGTTGGGAAAAATGGAAAATCAGGATACGATACATTTCCGTTTGAGGAACTTTTTAAAGATCTTGATTTTCTGGTAGATGTGCCGGCAGTCATAAATCCGGATTTTGAACAGGCTGTGCAGGGGATGACAGAAGCTGATCAGGTAGATCCGGAAGAAATCATTCGGGCAGTGCATGAAACACAGGAAGGTATTACCCCCCCCAACGGAGCCGGAGGAAAGGATGGAAGAAGAAACGATAGATCTTCCGGCGGACAATATCGAAGATAAGAAAGAGAAGATCCGGAAACTGGTAGAGGAAGGATATACCAATCGTGAGATCGCTGATCAGACCGGTATCCCGTTCGGAACAGTCGGGTATCATGCAGCGAGATTCCGGAAGAAGGAAAAAGAACCGGTAGACAATTCAGACCGGCACCTGTGTAAGACTTGTAAGTTCAGGAGCAACCGGCCGACGGTGAATAGTTGTGATTATGCTGATCTCATGAAACATAGCCGGAGTTGTAAGATTGAAGAGTGTACAAAGTATAAAAAAGGTGCACGGCTGAAGAAGAAGGATATGGAGGAATAGCGTTAAATGATGGGTAGATTGCAAGTGATTTGCACAATGGATCAGACAAAAGAAGCTAAGCGGAATGTTCAGAGATACATGAGAAAACATAAAAGTGATGAAGATTTTATTAAAAATATCAGTGATGATTTTGTGATGGGATTTATGATTTCTCAGAGAATGGCATGGGACGATTATGATAATGGTGCACAAATGAAGAGGAAAGATGCGGAGAAATAGACTATGGAAAGATTAACACATAAAAGAGAGAACGGTATAAAGCGAGGATACTGGTCTCCGAACAAGAAACAGGAGCTGGTGGATAGACTGGCGATGTATGAGGACAGGGAAGATGCTAAGGACACAAATGTCCCTGGCGAATGGATTCCGTACAGTGAGAGATTGCCGGAGTTAAATGTACCAGTTCTTACTCAATGGGGAGTATATTATTCAGGCGAAATTCGTATTGAAATCTTATATTTGAATGAATTAGGAAGATGGAATGGGGATTTAGGTGAACCGAATGGGAAAGTAATCGCCTGGATGCCATTACCGACTCCGTACGAGAAGGGAGAATAATATGGATAAGACATATGCGCCGATAGAAAATAAATCACATGAGAAGATAAAGGTAGAGAGCATTGATGTTATAGTGACTGGGTCAAAAGAAAAACCATATTACGCTATTAAGTATAGAAAAGTAGGCAGTAACGATGATTGCATCGGGTACGGTTCGTATTCTCTAGAATATGTACTTGGATGGAAAGAACAGTGTTTTGAATTGGTAGAAAGAAAAAGTGAATGGATTCCATGTACTGAACGACTTCCGGAAGATGAAAGCTACATACTGGTATCGTTCGAAAACTGCACAATGCCAGATATCGCACGGTATGAAGAAAATGATGAAGGCGGTACATTCTATCCGGGAGATGATGAAAAACCATATTCAAGCTATGGAATATTTGTCAATGCATGGATGCCATTGCCGGAGCCATACAGGGAGGAGCAATGAAGATAATAATATTCATCATTATCGCCTGCACGCTCTTTGTTGCCTGGAGCTTATGCATTGTAGGAGCAAGTGCAGATGAACAATTGAAAATGATATATGCCAAGGATTTGGAGAGAAAGGAGCAGAGGGAAAAGTTGAGTAGAGTAATACAGTGTGATAGATGTAGGAAGACGTATGAAAAGAATGAGAGATATCAAACAAGAGGTAGTGTTGAAGGCAGCGTGCTTTCTGGAATTACTACAATCACAGGTATGGGCCTAAGAGATGAAAGCTATGATCTTTGTGACGAATGTATAGGAGAATTACTTGATTGGCTGCGTAATGAACAAAACGACGAAGGAGCTGAGAAATGATTGAACAGAGGAAGAGACAGAAGACAGGTAAAGCTGGATAGTCAGCAACACTATAAGGAGCTGGAAGAAAGCCATGATGCGAAAGCAAGTGAGAGATTTCATACACCACCAGCTTATCAGAGCTATTCAGTGGAGGATTACCTGAAGAAGATGGGAGTAGACATAAAAGAGGTGACCGGCGATGAGTGAATATGTCGAGTGCTATGAAAACTTAAAAGCAGCAGTTGTAAAGCTGGCAGCGGATGATTACCGGCGGGCATTGATCAGGCTAAGGCGACATCCAAAGGACACGAATGCAATTCATACTAAAATCGAATGCGAGCTGTTTTTTCGTAAAGGCATTGAGACGTACAGTGATATGGATGGAGAAGTGCTGATTAAAGGGATTCAGGAAAGAGTAAGGCGGGAGTATAATGAACAGAGAGCAGCTAAGTAAATACAAGAAGAATAAGCGAGATATTGAGAATCTGGACGGGATCATTGCCAAGCTTCAGGAAAGACTGGACGCAGTACCGGTTGTATCGGGGAAGGTTACAAAGAGTTCGGATGATTTCCCTTACATCGAGGAGCATGTGCAGGTGAGAGTGGAAGAGCCAAAGGCAGCAACTGCATTGAAGATGCGGATCCATGAGAAGGAGAAGAGAAAAGATCAGCTGATCCGGGAGAACGAGAAAGTAGAGAAGTACATAGCCGCAATGCCTGATGGAACGACCAAGGATATATTTGAAATGGTATTCTTGGATGGGATGACACAGAAAGAAGTTGGGGAGAGTGTTGGGTATACACAGTCTATGGTGTCGAAGGTCATTAAAGATACTTTGAAACATTCATAACATTCATATTTTGACTGCCTCAGTCATGGATACCGGTACGAATACGATGATGCTTGTCTATTCCGGAATTAAGGAAGGCAGCCTTACCATTCACCTGCAGAATCATTATGACCGGCCATTTGACAGGATTCGCGTAGGGAATAAAACATACGGTGTAGATTTCAGCAGGAAGCTCCGGACGAAGCAGGTATATGTTGTGTCGGAGGTGGTGTGATGGGAGTAAAGCTGATAGGCTTTGAAAAGTTGGAGGCTAAACTGACTAAGAACATGGATCTGTCTGCTGTTAAAACAGTAGTAAAGAAAAGTGGATCAGAGATGCAGAAAAAAGCACAGAAGAATGCACCGGTAGGAACTCCACAAAGTACAGGGATACCTGGATATGTGGGTGGAACATTAAAGCGTAGCATCGGATTGGAAATTACAGATGGCGGCATGACTGCAGAGGTTGAATCAACAGCGGAATATGCAGGTTATCAGGAATATGGAACGAGATTCATGAAAGGGAAGCCACATATACGCCCGGCATTTGATGAGCAGAAAGGTAAATTTAAGTCGGATTTGGGAAAACTTGTGAGGTGATAAGATGGATCCACAGCAGGAATTGTTCAGTGCTGTTTTGATGGCATTGAAAGAAAAATATGAGGATACGGGAGTTGGTGTGTATGACACGGATTTACCGCCTGAGGACACGCCGTATCCTTTTGTTTACCTGGCGGATTGCTCCGAGAGTGATCAGGCTACAAAAAATGAGATTATCGGCGAGACTAATCTAACGTTGAAAGTCTGGCATGATAATATACGGCAGAGAGGAACGGTATCTGGTATCTTAGCAGATAGCAAAAAGATCTGCAGGTCTATCGAACATACAGCGCACTATGCCTGGAATATGCAGAGACCGACACAAAGAATTACGCCGGATAATACAACGAAACAGCCGCTTCTTATGGGAATTTTGGAAGTGGGATATAAATTTAGTTAGGAGATGACAATAGTGAAGAACGGAAAGTTATTTGGACTGCAGTTATTTGCGGAAGCAGTAGCAGGAAAAAAGATCGTATATCTGTACCGCATCCTGAGTACGGAGAAAGATCATGATGCAACAGCACTTGCATTTACGACAGAAAATGAACGTACAAAGTCGAAGGACGCTGATTCGACAGTGACAAAAGACGGCACAGTACGTACACCGGGAGCAGCAGAAGGAGAAATCACAGCATCAAGCCTTTTAAAAAAAGGAGATAAGTTCATCGATGAGCTGGAAGCAGCACTTGATGATGATGAAAAGATGGAAATCTGGGAAGTAAATCTGGCAGAGCCACAGGAAAGTTCGAGCAATAAGTTTAAAGCAAAATACTTCCAGGGATATCTTACGGAAATTGATAAGACATCCAATGCAGAGGATAATGTTGAGTTATCGTTGACATTTGGGCTGGAAGGAAAAGGCGTAGATGGCTATGCAACGGTTACTGCAGAACAGCAGGAAGTAGCAGCATATGTATTTGCAGACACTCAGAAGACAGGAGCTTAAGAGGACGAGAAGATTCGTCCTCTTTTTGATGTGCGACATCGCACAGAAGGGAGATAAAACAATATGATGGAACTTACAATCAATGGAACAGTATATCAGTTTAAATTCGGGATGGGATTCTTAAGAGAAGCAAATAAGCTTACCGTAGTTCCGGTTCAGGGAATGCCGGGAACCACAAAAGAAATAGGAGCAAGGTATCTGATCGCTAGTGTTGTGGTTGACCAGGAACCGAACGCGCTGGTAGATCTGTTAGATTTGGCAAATAAGGGAGAGAATCCAAGAGTAACAAAGGCAATGTTAGATTCTTACATTGATTCGGAAGAGGTAGACATTGATGAACTCATGGAGAAAACAAAAGATTTTTTATCGAAAGCAAATGCTACCAAGAAAGCAGTGAAAGAGATCTTGAAAGAGTACGAGGAACAGATGGCGAAGAAGAAGGCTCAGGAGCTGTAGAAGAAGACCTATATAAAACCGTAGCAAGGAATTGCTTTCGGTATTTTGGCTTCACGTCATTTAAACAGGTGGATCAGCTGACATTGGCAGAATATGAACTTATGATGGAGGCTTTAGAGCTTCGGATGCTTGACGAGAGTTTACATGAACATCGTCAGGCATTTTTGAATTTTGCGGTAAAGGCAGAAAAGAAAGCCGGTAAAGGCAAGACCAAACCAGTTTACAAGAGATTCCGGCAGTTCTTTGATTTTGATAAAGAACTGAGAAAGATGAAGAATCGAAGGAAACCATCCAGATTTGCTGGAATAACCAAACTGCTGGATAGAGAGGAGTGAGAGGATGGCAGAGTCGTATAGTGTAAAAGCAATATTATCAGCGCAGGACAAAAACTTTTCATCCATTATGAAATCATGCCAGGGATATGCGAATAATCTGAAAACCACTCTCACCGGTGGTCTTGGATTTGGTGCAATGGCTGCAATCGGTGGAAAGGCGATGTCGCTGGTGACAAATTCAGTCAGTGATTTGTCGAAAGAAACTATAGAAACATCGGATTCCATGTATAAGTTGCAGGCAGCTATGAGATTTTCCGGGTATTCCGAAGCGGAAATACAGAGAATAGCCGGAGCAACAGGTACATTAAAAACATATGCAGATAAAACAGTATTCTCCCTGCAGGATGTTATGAGTACATTCGGCTCACTTTCGGCAAATGGAATCAAAGACGCAGACAAGTTGACGGAAGCAGTCGGTAATGCAGTTGCTGTATTTGGTGGAGGTGCAAAGGAATATTCCTCGGTAGCACTTGCGTTTTCACAGGCAATGGCGGCAGGAGCTTTACATGCTCAGGATTGGAACCAGATCATTAATGCCAGTCCGCAGCTTGCTGGAGGCTTACGGAAAGAGCTGATTAAGCTGAATCCAACATTAGGGAACGACTTCAAAGGAGCAATGGAAAAGGGTGCAATTACCGCAGATATGCTCGGACAGGCTATCAATAACATTGGTATGACTGACATGGCGAAAGAAGCAGCCACATCCGTAACAACATTTGAAGGCGCTATGGGTAACTTGGAAGCATCTGCAGTAAGCGGAATGATGAAGCTTTATGATACTTTCGCAAAGCCTAAAGTGATTGATGCAATCAATGGGATGACCGGTAAGGTGGAGGCAGGATTTGATAAATTGTCCGTTGGAATTCCAAAAGCAATTGAACTTATATCTCCATACTGGAACGTGCTGAAAACAGATGCAACAGAGGTCGGGAAAGCTTTTGGAGAGGCGGCGGGTGCGATTATTGACGAAGTACAGGAACTTACAGGAGCCTTTGGGAAAAGGAAAAGTGTGGAGAATTTTTCCGAAAGCATAGGAACTGCAACAGGTGCATTGACTACATTTGCGGATTTTCTAAAAGATCATGATAAAGAAGTGGCAAAAGCGATTACACTGTTACCGAAATTATATGTTGCTTTTAAAGGCTTTAAAATAGTCAGTGCAGTTGCCCCTGGTGTCAAAACTTTTGCGGGCGCAATTGTGAGCATGACAGGAAAAGGAATAGCGACACTGGCAGGTAAGTTATTTGGTGTAGCAGCAGGTGAAAAAGCGGTAGGCATTGCAAGTAAAGAATCATCAGGGACTATCGTAGAATCAGCAAAAGCCTTTGTAGCAATTGGCGCAGGAGTAGCATTGATTGCGGCAGGATTTTCCCTTTTGGCATATTCAGCCGTGCAAATCGCACAAGCCGGACCACTGGCAGCAGGAGTATTGATCGGCATGACGGTTGCAGTGGCGGGACTAATGGTTGTTGCTAAAAATGTAGCGCCGGCTATGACGGCCGGAGCAACCGGATTCATTGCCTTTGGCGCAGCTGTCCTGATAGCGGCAGCGGGGATTGCTATATTATCACTGGCAGCTGTTAATTTGGCGAATGCGGGACCGCTTGCTATAGGCTGTATGGTTGGTATGGTTGCGGCAATTGCCGGACTTGCCCTTGGCGCAGCAGCACTTGGGCCGGCATTGACAGCCGGAGCAGTAGGTCTCATTGCCTTTGGTGCAGCTATCTTACTGGTTTCAACCGGAGCACTGCTGGCGAGTGTTGGGCTTGCCATAGTAGCAGGTGTGCTTCCGACCATTGTGCAATACGGAATTCAGGGAGCGGCTTGCATCGCAACCCTCGGAGCAGGCATGATCGTGTTTGGTGCTGGGGCTGCGGTAGCCGGTGCAGGGTGCATTGTTCTTGGCGCCGGACTTGTAGTGGTAGGTGCCGGACTTACGGTGGTTGGAGCAGCTGTCCTGATTGCGGCAGCGGGTGTGTTGCTTCTGGCAGCGGGAACACTGGCCCTTGGCGCCGGTCTTACGGTAGCTGGGGCAGGACTTCTGTTGATGGGAGCTGCATTCCCTGCCGTATCATCCGGAGCTTTAGCAACAGTAGGAGCACTGACAGCCTTAACAGCATTATCATTAGGTCTTGCGGCCGGAATGGGAACATCGGCTGTTGTAGTGGTTGCGTTTGGAGCAGCTATGGCAGGTGGCGCAGTTGGCACCCTTGCAATGGTGGTAGCATTAAAATCTGTTAATTCAAGTATGAAATCAATAGCCGGTAATGCCAAAAGCGCTCAAAGCTCGCTCACGAGTATGCGAGCCAGTGTAAATGTGGTAAATTCCGGACTGGATGCGTTGGGAAGTAGAGCAAAGTCAGCAGTTAATACGCTGGTAAAACAATTTTCAAACGCAGAAGGAAAAGCAAGGAGCTCCGGGAATGCTGTTGGAAACAACTTCAATAACGGAGTCCGCAATGGAATGAACCGGGCAGTATCCACAGCAAGATCCATGTCTGCATCCACGGTAGTGGCAATGCGATCAGCCGGATCTGGTTCATACAGCTGTGGTGTGTATATAGGCGCTGGTCTTGCGAATGGTATGGCAAGTCAGGTCGGACGTGTAAGATCTGTCGCAGCGCAGTTGGCAGCTGCAGCAGAGGCGGCAATTGTAGCAAAAGCTAAGATTGGAAGTCCGTCCAAGGTTACTCATAAACTGGGCGGCTATTTCGGTGAAGGATGGGTAAATGGAATTTCTGATAGGGTCACAGATGCGAAAAAGGCAGCATGGAAACTGGTAGACATTCCGGATTTAGTTCCTGTTCCGGAAATTGGAGCTAGATTAAGAATCGGCATCGAAGATCTGAATGATGATTATGACTACACCAGAAACGAAACTTATACCATTTACATCCCTGTCGAAGTAGATGGCCGGCAGGTGGCAAAGGCAACGGCGAAATACACCAAAGAAGAAATTGAACAGCAGCAGAAAAGAGATCTTCGAAAGAAAGGCATGAGATAAGGAGGGCAGATATGTATAAATTTGTAGACACTACAGAGAGACAGGAAGAGCAGATACTGCCCTCCGAAGCTCTCAATTTTAACGGATTCTATTTTGAAAATATAATCCCCGGATATCGGACACTATATGTGTCCGGCCGGGAGATGATCGAAACAGAAATTACAGATTTGGATACGGAGATTATGGATGGATCCAGATATCGAAGAAAACGATATAAGCCGAGAAAGATCACTGTCGGGTATCAGCTGATCGCTAAGAGTAATGCGGAATTCCGGAATGCTTACAACAAATTGAATTCACTGTTGGATGTGGCAGAAGCGAAGCTGATCTTCTTGGACGAACGGGATAAGTATTATGTTGGAACGAAGGTGAATGCCGGCGATGTGCCGCATGGCAGGAATGCGGTAACTGCAGAAATTGAGTTCTATTGCGCAGATCCGTTTAAGTATTCCGTAGAAGAGTACGAAGTTGCGCCAACTGCAGATGACGGGACAACATTTGTTGTTGATTATAAAGGAACGTATAAAGCACATCCAACGTTCGAAGCAGTGATGGAAAATGGAGAGAATGGATTTATCGGATTCGTTGATCAGGATAAACATATTTTACAGTTCGGAAACATCGAAGAGGAAGATGGGGAGACGTACAAAGAAAATGAGACATTGGCTACGCTTCAGGACTTTTTCAATGCACCGGATGATACATCTGGAACGGATTTTATGCATCCTTTCTACGGAGCAAAAGGATCCCTCGGAACATCAACATGGTTTAATACCAAGTTCCTCTCTTTGAAGTCTGCAGGGCAACAGGTTGGCCGCGCAAACGGTGGACTCAGAACCATCATTCTTCCGGCGGACTCAACCGGTGATCAGGAAGGGTGTCAGAACTTTTATTCTTATTTCCATATCCTGTTTTATGCCGGATTGATGGGACAGACCGGAGAAATGTGTATTAACTATCTGACAGCGGACGATAAGCTTATTGCCGGTGTGAACTGGTATAAATCGGATATGAGCGGAAATACAGGACATTATGATCTAGTCTGCTACAATCCGAACAAGAAGAGTACCGATCAGCAGGCGGGGCGTGTGCTGAAAACGTACACTTATATGACAAGTCATCTGCGGAAGCAAAATCCGTGGTACTGGAACTGGGGACATTGTGATCTTAGAAAAGAAGGCAGTAAACTTACATTTTTCTATAATGGCAGTTATCCGAGCTTCAATATTCCGGAAATAGCAGATATGAAATGTGCCAAGATTCAGATTGCGATTAAGCAGAGAGGAACAAGATCAGGGAATAAGTATCTTACATACAACGGGATCAATGCTTTTTATTTTCAGAAGTTACATGTAGAAAAATGGAAAGATGTACCGAATAAATTTGCGCAGGACTGCAGTTTGATTGCAAATTGTTCAGATGGATCAATTCGGATGAATGGTCTGCCAAAGCCGGATCTGGGAGCTCTTGGAAATGACTGGGAAACATTTTGCTTGAAGCCGGGAGTTAATCAGGTTCAATGCTTGTGCTCCAGCTGGGCGAATAAACCGACGTTTAAAATGAAGTACAGGGAGGTGTTTTTGTGATCATATATTTTGCTGACAGGGCAATGAACATTCTTGGATCAGCATCTACCGGACTACCGAAGGGACTAATGATTACAAATGATAAAAAGACAGAAGAAATATCCGAAGGTGCGGCAATCTTTGAATGCAATTTGGATTACGATTTTGTGAATTCGGATGAAGAGCAGGAAGTGGATGTGAAGAAGCTTGCTGCAGCCGGAAATTTCATCTTAAAGCAGAGTACGGACAGCAGTGAAGTGGAAGTATATACGATTATTGATTCGACGATAGATCCGATTCAAAAGGATGCATCCATCTATGCTGAAGATGCGGGACTGGATCTGTTAAATGAAGTGGTCGGAAAATATGCTGCAGATAAAGCTTATAACATTGCCTATTACATTAATAAATTTGCATATGATTCCGGATTCGAAATCGGGATCAACGAAGTAAGCAATCTTACAAGAAAGTTATCCTGGGACGGTGAAACTACAGCTACGGAAAGGCTATTGAGCGTAGCTACACAGTTTGACAACGCTGAGATTGGATTTGGCTTCAAAGTCGAGAATATGGCTGTGACTGGAAAATACATCAATGTGTATAAGAAGAGGGGAAATAATTCAGGTGTAACTTTGACCATTGGCAAGGAGGTTAGTGGATTTCGAATCAAGAGTTCTATCGCAGATCTTGCAACAGCATACCGCTGTACCGGCGGAACACCGGAAGGATCAGAAAATCCGATTACATTAAATGGTTATAAGTACGATGATGGAGATTTTTATGTAGAAGGATCCTATGTGAAATCCCGGAAAGCACTGGAAAAGTGGAGCCGGTATCAGATTAAGACAGAAAAGAATAAGAATGATGTTGGGCATATCGTAAAATCCTTTACATACGATACGACATCGAAATCTGAATTGTGCAATCGAGCCGTATCCAGTCTTAAGAAGATCTGTGATGAAGCTGTTACCTATGAGGTAGAGTTGTTATATCTTCCAGATGGGGTGAAGGTAGGTGACACGGTATCCATTGTTGATGATGACGATAATATATATCTTACTGCAAGACTGTTGAAATTAGAGATGTCAGAATCGAACGATACAAAAGAAGCAGAGCTAGGGGATTATGTAAGACAGGGAAGCGGTATTGATGCAAAAGTTATGGAGTTGGCAGAGCGATTTGAGAAGATCGCTAAGAATCGTAATTTTTATACATGGACAGCCTTTGCAGATGATGAAAATGGAACGGGAATTTCGGCCAATGCTTACGGAAAAGATTATCTCGGAATCGCTACGAACCGGCTTGCGAAAGAAGCTGATCTTTCCGATCCGACGCAGTACACATGGGTAAAGATAAAAGGTGAGCAGGGCATTCCGGGAACAGCGGGTAAAGATGGTAAAACAACATATTTCCATATGAAATATTCGGCGGTACCGAACCCGACATCATACAGTGACATGATGGAAATACCAAACAAATATATTGGAACTTATGCAGATTATGAACGGGATGACAGTACAGATCCATCGAAATATACGTGGGGAAAATTCCAAGGCGACAACGGCGAAGATGGTGCAGATGGAATTCCAGGGAAAAATGGAGAGAACGGCGAGACGAGTTATGTGCATTTTGCTTATGCGACCAGTGCGGATGGAAAAACTGGATTTTCGACAACAGATACTGTCGGGAAAACATACATGGGACAGTATGCAGATTTTGAAAAAGCTGATTCTGAAGATCCGACAAAGTATCGGTGGAGTAAATTTCAAGGTCCCCAGGGCCCACAAGGTGAACAAGGATCACAAGGCTTGCAGGGGTTACAAGGTGAGAAAGGTGAACAGGGTATCCCCGGTCCAACAGGAGAGACAGGTGCCACCGGAGCAACAGGACCTCAAGGACCACAGGGAGCAAAAGGTGATACAGGACCTCAAGGACCACAGGGACCAACTGGTCCTCAAGGGCAGACAGGGGCAGCTGGTAAAGACGGACAAATGCTCTATGCGACATGCGATACCGCAGCCGGAACTGTAGCGAAAGTTGCAAGTTTGGCGGCTGGAACATTATCTCTCAAAGCCGGAGCAACAGTAGCTGTTAAATTTACTTATGCAAATACCGCATCCAGTCCAACACTTAATATTGCTGGTACAGGTACAAAAGCAATGTATATCCAAGGTGTCCGGGATGTATATTGGACCGACGGAGCAACCGTAACCTTCACATATGACGGCATAAACTGGAGAGTGGCATCCGAACCAGTATATGCTCCAACCGCTACGATCGGTAATGCTGCTGGATTCAATGTGTTTATAGATGGAACCAGTGTACAAGTTAGGAAGGGGACTGAAGAACTTGCATCCTTCAAAGGTGACGAGATTCGATTAGGAGAGGGTGTCGATTGCGCAAAGGTATTTATAGGAGATTTGGAAATAGGTGTAGATGGAGCAGAAACATATCTTAGAAATTCATCTACGAGAATTTCAACGAAGGCATCTCATGAGGGTGGATCGGCATCAGTACCATCCGTAGTAGTTAATGATACAGATACGTATGTGAACGGCGAGAGTATGACCGCTTTATTTACAAAGGTGGATAACAAGGCGAACAGAGAGTGGACATTACTAAAGAACCAGACCTCAGCAGGAAACTCCACAATTACAGTCGATGTATCGCAGTATTCAGAGTTCATGATCACGTGCGGACTTGCAAGCAGTACAAATGGAAATTATTACCGAGAACTTGCAAGCACGATCGTACCGGCACAGGTATTAACAAGTCGTTCTGTTGTAGATCACGGGTCCGGTTCACATCAAGCATATTATTCTAGTGCATACAATGGTGGGATCTCATATTTGAGTAGCAACAAGATTAAAATCTACAACAACGGAGGTATCACAAGATTATACGCAAGATAATCGGTTGAAAATGAATCTTTCTTGGAAAACTTCTCCTTCTGCTGTATAATGACAGTGGAAGGAGAGTGTAGTAATAATGAATAAAATGTTACAGTTCTTTAGCGAAAATAAAGATGCTTTAACTTCAATCGGAATATTACTTACTTTTTTAATCAGCAGTATTTCGCTTTATTTTTCTGTTAGAAACAACAAAGCAGTACATTATGTCAATGCTGTTACCAAAAATAGAGTTGAATGGTTATACAAATTCAGAGAATATATATCAGCCTTGATTAGCACGACAACGATTGAAAATGCGGAGTTAGATGCGAAAGACTTAGACGAATATAGAAAACATATGGGTAGAATAGAAAAATTAAAATATTTAATACATATGCATTTAAATTTCTCGGATAATATTGATGGGAAAATAGATGGTTGCGTAGAAAAATTAGTATCTTATTATAAAGGACTGTTTGAGTTATGTGCGTATTGCAGAGAAAGCTATTGTGAAAATTATTTTGAAACAGAGGGAGCGTTGAAATATTCTATTATTAAAGATTTTATTGCAAAATTTTATGAGGTACCTGCATTTAAAGCAGAAATGTATTATCATCTCTGTAATAACCCTGAAGAAAACGAAAGATTTAGAGTGTTTTTTCGTCAAGAGCTATCTAATTATGTGAAGCAACGGAATGAGTATATAGAAGAACTTTTAAGGCATGTTCGAGTTTATTTGAAATTTGAATGGAATAGAATCAAAATTGAAGCGTCTGGAAGGACATATAAGAAAAATAAACAAAGCAAAGATTTAAAAAAATTGTATGAATTATATGATCGCAATAATAACAAGAAGAATCATAACGAGAGAGGTTAACGCCTCTCTTTTTTTATGCAAAGAGGTGAACACATGGAAATCAGAGCAAGACCGTAAGGTCTTATTTTTATGCGCAAAATTAAAGAATCGAGGTACATAGAGTGTATGTAGACGTAAACACAATCATTACTGCTGGAAGCTTATTAACGGCCGTAGTAGTTATCTTTTCCGCTGTTTTCGCAGTATACAAGTGGTATTTAAGACAGAATGAGCAGGATAAAGAGATAGAAAGAATGAAATCAGAACAATGTTTGCTTACTTATGGAATTCTGGCTTGTCTGAAAGGTTTGAAAGAACAGGGATGTAATGGACCTGTTACAGAAGCAATAGACAAGATTCAGAAGCATATAAATAAGCAAGCGCATGATCAGGAGGATTAAGCATGGATATTAGTACATTAGGAACAGTAGTAGGGATCGTAGCAATCTGTTATGTAATTGGACTTGGCTGCAAGGCATATGAGAAAATTCCAGACAAATGGATTCCGGTTATCATGGCCGTATGCGGCGGAGTTCTAGGCGTTGCCGGACTCTATACAATGCCGGACTTTCCGGCTGATGATGTGATTAATGCAGTTGCGGTCGGAATGGCCAGCGGATTAGCGGCAACTGGAGTAAATCAGTTATATAAACAGCAGTGTAAGTAGAGGGCGAATAATCGCCCTCTAACATATTATATAGTGTGCGACGTCGCACAGAAAGGAGCAATCATGGCACATTTATTTTTAATAGCCGGTCACGGAGCCGGTGACAGTGGAGCAGTGGGATACGGCTATACAGAGGCAGAGAGAGTTCGGGCACTTGCAAGACGAATCGTAGCGCTTGGAGGAAGTAATGTTACTCTGGGAGACGTGAGTCGGAACTGGTACGCCGACAAAGGCATCAGCTCGCTCAAAATCTCAAAGGATTGGCAGATCCTGGAACTTCATATGGACAGCAATGTATCGACAGCCAAAGGTGGTCATGTAATTATTAAAGAAGGATATAATCCGGATCAGTATGACACAGCGCTTGCTAACTTCATTGTTTCCTTCTTCCCTGGAAGAGCAAATAAGATTGTAGGCAGAGCGCATCTTGCCAACGTCAATCGCGCAGCTGCGAAAGGTTACAGCTACAGACTTCTGGAAAATGGATTTATTACAAACCAGGGAGATCTCAACAAATTCAATTCCAAGATCGATGACTTGGCAAGAGGAATCCTTAAAGCATTCGGAATCTCGTCTGCAGCACCAGTAGCATCAGCCAAGAAAACAGAACCTGTCGATGGAGAGATCAAATCCGGTGGAGTATTCCAGAACAAGGCCGATAAGTTCGGTACAATTTCATACCAGGCACACATGAGAAGTGCTGGCTGGGGAGCTTGGCAGTCTGACGGATTAATGGTCGGCTCAACAAACCAGAATCGCCGGATCGAAGCACTGCACATCCAGCCGGTCGGAGAAACAGATGTTGTTGTCCATATGAAAGGAATCGGAAACAAAGAATACAAGAACATCACCAAAGACACTCTGATCGGAACCACCGGACAGAACAGAAGACTGGAAGCAATCCGGATCACAGGAAAGGAATCTTTCTACCTGTACAGAGTCCACCAGAAGAGTATTGGCTGGTCAGAATGGGCCAACAACGGAGAGTGGGCTGGTACGACCGGAAAAGGACTGCAGATGGAAGCACTGGAGATTAAGAAATCCATGTTCTCCGTCGAACCGCATGTACAGAGCAAAGGATGGCTGCCACCAAAAGCCGCAGAGAATGTGATCGGTATCACCGGCCATGCATTACGTCTGGAGGCAATCCGGATCAACCCATATGGAAAGACCATTAAGGCAAAGGCCCACATTCAGAGCAAAGGCTGGGTGGATTACGGCATGATTACCAAAGATACGATTATCGGAACCGTAGGCGAAAAGAAACGTATCGAATGCTTATGCTTTGAAGGTGACTTTGAATACCGTGTTCATATCCAGAGTTCCGGATGGACAGACTGGACAAAAGCGGATGGTGTGGCAACCCTTGGAACTGTAGGCCAGGAACTTAGGATTGAGGCTATTCAATTTAGATGATTTTTGCTAAAATGTAGCATATAAATAGGTAAAAATCCACTTTATAGGTTATAGCAAAAAGGTCATCCAATTCGGACATTGTACCTGCCGTCCGTCACAATACTGCGTCAGTATCGGCTGCTTGACATTCGGTCTGGAAAGATAATCGGCAAACAATTCATCCACTATCACAGAGATCGTATCATAGATATTCCGTTCCGGAATCCATTTGTGATCAAATGCGGTTGAAGAAGTGATCGTAAAATCATATCCGCGGTTCCGGTAAAATTCTGTATATACCCGGTTCAGAGTAAAAGACATGATTGCCAGTACGTTTGCCCGGATGGTATCCTCCGGCCAGGTCGCATAGATTTCACTGGAAGCTACATTTTTGATATAATCCTTATACTTCACATAATAGTTTTTGGCAGTGGAGTCGCGTGGACTTCCATCATGAACTACGATGTATTCCGGGACCACGACGCGGCTTAAGACAATCTCTCCGGATTCGAAGGTCGGCTGGATCTCGTCTTCGGGAATCTTAGGCGTATAGGTGGCATATAATGTATGAGCCGGAATGACGAATACGGTTTCCTCGTCTTCGGGAGTGTCGATTGGTTTCATGCTGACATTCTGAATGGCAGTGACATCGGCGAGAATTTCAGCACCGGCAATACTGACCGACTCGAAGCCTTCGGCGGTGATCTGCATGGTATATTCGGAATATGGCTGGACTTCATTTTCTGGATTCAGGCTGTATTCTAACGGTGGTGCCGCAAGATCAATCGTATCGGTCTGCCCGGAACTGTCGGTAGTAAGTTGTTCTAACTGAGCTTCTGGAACACCCGTGTAGAAGATGGAAATCTGAGCCCCCTGAATCGGATAGGCAGAGATGTCAGATACGAGATTAATCTGCAGACGGCCTTTGTCGGGAGTATCCTGAGTGGTTGGAGTCGTTCCGTTCATAAAATAGGACCTCTTTTAAGACTCTGTTACTGACAGAGTATGCAAAAATAAGAAAAATGTGAAGATACAGGGAATAAAAGAGACAGATTGTTACACAAAGTATGGAACATCTTAAAAATAACAGAAACAGGAGCGTAGAACAGAGCATGAAAAGAAGGTGTTTACGGATATATAGAAAAAGAAGAAAAAAGAAATTAATCATCCTGATTCTGACATGCATTCTCTTTCTTGGAACCGCAGCAGCAGAAAGGGGCGGATACCTGGAACTTGAACAATTTGGTTCAAATAAAAAACAAGATATTCCTTATCAGAAAGTATCCATAACGGAAGAAGAGAACACGGAGAAATATTATTATCAGCAGTTGCCGACTGAACAAAGGCAGGTCTATCAGGAAATTCTGGAAGGTGTCAGAAACCACACGGAGGAAATTTATGTACATAACGCGGATGTAGATGAGACAAATCAGATTTTTCAGAAGCTGATGAAGGATCAGCCAGACATCTTCTGGTGTGACGGGACAGCAACGGTTACGACTTATAAAGGAACAGAAAGTTATACCGTCCTGAAACCGAAATATTTTTACACAGCAGAAGAAAGCCAGAAGATGCAGACCGCGATTATGCAGGCGGCAGAGAAGTGGCTGGCAGATCTGGATGCCGATGCAGATGACTATCACAAAATTCTCTATGTATATGAAAAAATCGTAGATGAAGTAGAGTATGATGAGAGCGCGCCGGATAATCAGAACATCTACAGCGTATTTGTCAATCAGAAATCTGTATGTGCTGGATATTCAAAAGCAACGCAGTATTTGTTGGAACGGCTTGGCGTGTTCTGTACTTATGTGACGGGAAAGACGACGGAAGGCGGAAACCATGCGTGGAATCTGGTGAAATGTAACGGCGATTATTATTATGTCGACACAACCTGGGGAGATCCGGTGTTCCAACAGGAAGAAGGAGAAGATACATCCCGGGATGCAGAGCAAAATTCAGGTCAAGATGCAGAGGCTTCTGGTAATAAGGCAAATATCAGCTATGATTATCTGTGCTGTGATGATACGCAGTTATATCAGACACATATTCTGGATAAGGATACACAGATGCCAGAGTGCAGCAAGATGGATTGCAATTATTACGTGGCAAACGGAATGTATTACACACAGTATGATGCCAAGAAGGTACTGGAAGCCATGAACCAGGCTATCTGGGCGAAGGAAAGTGCTACAATTTTTAAATTCGCAGATACATTCGTCTACAGTCAGGCGCACGATGACATTTTCCAGAAAGAACTTGCAAAAGCAGTGCAGAATCTGGCGGATTACTATGGAGTATCGCAGGTGAAGTACCAGTACATCGATGACCCGAGATTACACAAGATTGTAATATTTTGGCAGTATTCATAAAAAAACAAAAATATCCGTTGAAAATCCTCGGATTATGTAGTATAATTTTTACAATTTGTGAAGACATAAATTGTCTGGTACCGATGGATGAAAAACGAGGCGGTTTTGTGCTTGCACAAACTGCCTTTTATTCTGTATTTTTAAGAAAAATTCTTTGTAACAACGAATTTTTTTTGCCCAAATATAGAAAATGTACCTGAAGTACAGCAGTATGGATTCATGAAAAAAGAAAAAGAAACACAGAAGGGAAAAGGTGAATATATGAAAGCATTTCTTATATTAGAAGACGGGACTGTCTTTACCGGAACCAGTATCGGTTCGACAAAAGACATGATTAGCGAGATAGTGTTTAATACTTCAATGACAGGTTATCTGGAGGTATTAACCGACCCTTCTTATGCGGGACAGGCCGTAGTAATGACCTATCCATTGATTGGAAATTATGGCATCACACCGGATATGGAGTCAAGGAAGGCATGGCCGGATGGATATATCGTAAGAGAACTTTCCAGAATGCCAAGCAACTTCCGTTGTGAAGGAACACTTCAGGATTTCCTGAAAGAACAGGATATTCCAGGAATTGCAGGAATTGATACACGTGCCCTTACGAAGATTCTTCGTGAAAAGGGAACCATGAACGGAATGATCACCACGAACGAGAATTACAACTTAGATGAGATTCTCCCAAAACTGAAGGCATATACAGTTGGTGATGTGGTATCAAAAGTAACATGTGATGAAAAATATGTCTTAGAAGGCAATGGACCGAAGGTTGCTCTTATGGACTTCGGTGCAAAGAAGAACATTGCCAAGTCTTTAAATGAACGCGGCTGTGAAGTTACAGTTTATCCGGCAGGAACAAAAGCAGAAGAAATCATTGCTGCTAATCCGGACGGCATTATGTTGTCTAACGGGCCTGGAGATCCGGAAACATGCGTATCTATTATCGAAGAGATCAAGAAGTTATACAATACTGATATTCCTATTTTTGCAATTTGTCTCGGACATCAGCTTATGGCACTTGCAAATGGTGCAAAGACTTATAAGTTGAAATATGGACACCGCGGCGGTAATCATCCGGTGAAGGATCTGACAAATAACAGAGTATACATTTCTTCACAGAACCATGGTTATGCAGTTGATGGTACAACCATTGATCCGGCTATCGCAAAAGAAGCATTTATCAATGTAAATGACGGAACCAACGAAGGACTTGCATACGAAGGAAAGAATATTTTCACAGTTCAGTTCCACCCGGAGGCTTGTCCTGGACCACAGGATTCCGGATACCTGTTTGATAGATTTATGGATATGATGAAAGGAGCAAAATAATGCCTAGAATTAAAGATATTAAGAAAGTATTAGTAATTGGCTCTGGCCCTATTATCATTGGACAGGCAGCGGAGTTTGACTATGCAGGTACACAGGCCTGCCGTTCATTAAAAGAAGAAGGTCTGGAAGTAGTCCTTTTGAACTCTAACCCGGCTACGATCATGACAGATAAAGATATCGCAGACCGCGTATACATCGAGCCTCTGACAGTTGAGGTGGTAGAACAGCTGATCTTAAAGGAAAAACCAGACAGTGTCCTTCCTACACTGGGTGGACAGGCAGCACTGAATCTGGCTATGGAGCTGGATGAGAATGGATTCCTTGAAAGAAACAACGTACGTCTGATCGGTACTACTTCTGAGACGATCAAAAAGGCCGAAGACCGTCTGGAATTCAAGATGACAATGGAAAAAATCGGCGAACCTTGTGCAGCTTCTAAAGTCGTAAAGGATGTACAGGCTGGTATCGAATTTGCTGAAAGTATCGGATATCCGGTTGTACTTCGTCCGGCTTACACACTTGGTGGAAGCGGCGGCGGAATCGCGGATAACAGAACAGAACTCGTAGAGATCCTGGAAAACGGACTTCGTCTTTCACGTGTTGGGGAAGTTCTGGTAGAACGTTGCATCGCAGGATGGAAAGAGATCGAGTACGAAGTAATGCGTGACAGCAATGGTAACTGCATTACCGTATGTAATATGGAAAACCTGGACCCTGTAGGTGTACATACCGGAGACAGTATCGTAGTAGCACCTTCTCAGACACTGAGCGATAAAGAGTACCAGATGCTCCGTACATCTGCTCTTAATATTATCAGTGAGTTAAATATCACTGGTGGATGTAACGTACAGTATGCGCTGAATCCAGATTCATTTGAGTACTGTGTAATCGAGGTTAACCCTCGTGTAAGCCGTTCTTCTGCACTTGCATCTAAGGCAACAGGATATCCGATTGCCAAGGTTGCAGCAAAGATCGCTCTTGGATATACACTGGACGAGATCAAGAACGCAGTAACAAAGAAGACATACGCAAGTTTCGAGCCTATGCTTGACTACTGTGTTGTAAAGATCCCGAGACTTCCATTTGATAAGTTCATCAGCGCAAAACGTACACTGACAACACAGATGAAAGCGACCGGAGAAGTTATGAGTATCTGTGATAACTTCGAGGGAGCACTTATGAAAGCCATCCGTTCTCTGGAACAGCATGTAGACAGCCTTATGTCTTATGACTTCTCTTATTTAAAAGGAGAAGAACTGTTAGAAGAACTGAAAGTTGTAGATGACCGTCGTATCTGGAAGATCGCAGAAGCAATTCGTCAGGGCATCAGCTACGAAGACATTCACAGAATTACAAAGATTGACAACTGGTTCATTGACAAGATCGCAATTCTCGTAGAGATGGAACAGAAATTAAAGACAGAAGAATTAACAGCAGAGACATTAAAAGAAGCAAAACGCTTAGAGTTCCCGGATAATGTGATCGCAGAACTGACAGGAAAGACAGAGCGTGAGATCCATGACCTTCGTCATGATAATGGCATCACAGCTTCTTATAAGATGGTTGATACCTGTGCGGCTGAGTTCGCAGCAGAGACACCATATTACTACTCTGTATTCGGAAGTGAGAATGAAGTAGTTGAAACTTCCGGCAAGAAGAAAGTACTGGTACTTGGTTCCGGACCGATCCGTATCGGACAGGGTATCGAGTTCGACTTCTGTTCTGTACATTGTACATGGGCGTTTGCCAAAGAAGGATACGAGACGATTATTGTAAATAACAACCCTGAGACAGTAAGTACAGACTTCGATATCGCTGACAAGCTGTATTTCGAGCCTCTGACACCGGAAGATGTAGAAAGTATCGTAGATCTGGAAAAACCGGACGGAGCAGTTGTACAGTTCGGTGGACAGACAGCGATCAAGCTGACAGAATCTCTTATGAAGATGGGCGTTCCGATCCTTGGAACATCTGCTGAAAATGTAGATGCAGCCGAAGACCGTGAGCTGTTTGATGAGATTCTTGAGCAGTGCGAGATCCCAAGACCGACAGGTGGAACTGTATTTACAGCAGAAGAAGCGAAGAAAGTTGCAAACAGACTGGGTTATCCGGTACTGGTAAGACCTTCTTACGTACTTGGCGGACAGGGAATGCAGATTGCGATCAATGATCACGATATTGATGAGTTCATCGGAATCATCAACCGTATCGCACAGGATCATCCAATCCTGGTTGATAAATATTTACAGGGTAAAGAGATTGAGGTAGATGCCGTATGCGACGGTGAAGATATCCTGATTCCAGGTATCATGGAGCATATCGAGCGTGCCGGAATCCATTCCGGAGACAGTATCTCTGTATATCCTGCACAGAGCATCTCTCAGAAGACAAAAGAGACGATTGCCGAATATACAAGAAGACTTGCAAAATCCTTACATGTAATCGGACTGATTAACATCCAGTTCATCGTATGTGGAGAAGATGTATATGTAATCGAAGTTAACCCTCGTTCCAGCCGTACTGTTCCATACATCAGTAAGGTAACAGGTATTCCAATCGTACCACTTGCAACAAAAGTGATCATCGGACACAAGATCAAAGAACTTGGTTATACACCTGGATTACAGCCGGAAGCAGATTATTTTGCAATCAAGATGCCGGTATTCTCATTTGAGAAGATCCGCGGTGCTGATATCAGCCTTGGACCTGAGATGAAGTCTACCGGAGAGTGTCTGGGAATTGCCAAGACATTTGATGAGGCTCTTTATAAAGCATTCATCGGTGCCGGAGTCAAACTTCCAAAACACAAGAACATGATTATGACAGTTCGTGATGAAGATAAGGAAGAAGCAGTAGAGATCGGACGCAGATTCGAGAAGATCGGTTACAAGATCTTTGCTACAGAAGGAACTGCCAAGGTCCTGACAGATGCAGGCGTGAAAGCGATGACAGTCAATAAGATTGAGCAGGAATCTCCGAACCTTATGGATCTGATCCTCGGACATAAGATCGACCTGGTTATCGACACACCTCCGCAGGGAGCTGATCACTCAAGAGACGGATTCGTGATCCGTAGAAATGCGATCGAGACAGGTGTCAATGTACTGACAGCGATCGATACAGCAAAAGCTCTGATCACCAGTCTTGAGAATACAGATATCCAGAAACTGACACTGATCGACATTGCTAAGATCAAATAGAGTTTGGACAATCGGATTTTGCGTAAATGAATTTTATGTAACAGAATTTGAATAATTAATATTTGTAATGTTTGTAAAAACATAAATAAAAAGTGGCATACAGCATGATTATTTTGCAGTATGCTGCTTTTTTGTTGCCTACCTGTAAAGACCAGTGGACTGGCATTCATGAACAGTCTGGAGCAAGAAGTACTTGCAAGAAATTTTGTGAAAATCGGCAGTGGATATTACTGGACACCGTATATTATCATGATTGCGGCAGTAATTTGTATCCCGGTATTTTTAATTGTAACAGTAGTAAGCTATTGTAAAAGAGAAGCTTAAGGAGCAGAGAAATAACGGAGAAAAATGAACGCTAAAAATAAGAAAAAAGAGTAGCATAATCTGCGGACTTTAAAAAAGTAAATAAAAAAGTTGACAAAACGAGACATACATGATATGATACCAATCGTTGCTTGTAACAAATTTGTAATATTTGTAATAAAGTTGCAAAAAATGAATATACTTTATTAAAAGAAATGTAAATCATTGCAACAAAATCAGGAGGGTATTTATATTATGTTAAAAGCGAAGAGACTGAAATCGATGTTCGTGCTGTATTCAGCATGCGCAGTAATGGCAACTGGTTTTACCAGTCAGGCAGCCTCTGAACAGCCGGAAGTAACAACAATCACAGAAACAAAAGGGGAAAATACGAATACACACACTGCTGTACAGGCGATATCACAGAATATCGTGGCATCTGCACAGGAAATGACGGATGCAAGCCAGCAGGTAATTGCAGACAATATAGCGAAAAAAGAAGAGGAAGAACGCCTCGCAAGAGAAAAGGCAGAGCAGGAAGCAAAAGAAAAAGCAGAACGCGAAGCAAGAGAAGCATACGTAAGAGCCAATCAGGAACTGCTTGCATCCATCATCTACTGCGAAGCAGGAAACCAGCCGTATGAAGGACAGGTTGCCGTCGGTGCGGTGATCATGAACCGTGTAAAGAGTGGAAGTTATCCGAATTCCATCGAAGAAGTCATCTATCAGTCCGGGCAGTTCGGACCGGCAGCGACCGGATGGCTGAACAGAGTGAGAAGTTCAAAGGGATATTCACAGACAGCTCTGCAGGCTGCTGTAGATGCGTTGAATGGCTCGAATCCGATTGGAAACTGTCTGTATTTTGATCAAGGCGGTGCCGGAATGAAGATCGGGGCACATTATTTCCACTAACATTTGTAGAAATAATATAGAAAGAAATGCATAAGGAATGGAGCCGGAGTTCTTCAGAAATTCGAAAGAAATCTTAAGAAAGCCGGAATTGACAATTGCATGACAAATGTATTACGATAAGAGGGCAAAAGTGTTAAACTTTTGTCCTTTTTGTCACCGCGCATTAGAAAAGATGACGATGGTAACTTACGCAGATAAGGACAGAGTTTGAAGTATGGGGAGAAGAAAGATTGTATAAGATTTTAATCGTGGAAGAGGATGAAACAATAGCAGGCGGACTGAAAAACCATTTGGAAAAATGGAATTATCAGGCAGAATGTATGACGGATTTTAAAGACGTAATGGGAAAATTCGTGGAATTTGAGCCGCAGCTTGTGTTATTGGACATTGTGCTTCCATTTTTTAATGGATTTCACTGGTGTCAGGAGATCCGGAAGATCTCGAAGGTGCCGATCATTTTCCTGTCATCGGCGAATGATAATATGAATATTGTGATGGCAATGAATATGGGCGGCGATGAATTCATCGAGAAACCGTTTGACCTGAATGTGGTGACGGCAAAGGTGCAGGCCGTGTTAAGAAGAACCTATGAATTTCGTGGAACGGCAGATGTCATGGAGTGGAACGGTGCGATCCTGAATCTGGCAGATGCGACAGTTCTGTATCAGGACCAGAAACTGGAACTGAGCAAGAACGAATTCAAGATTCTGCAGATACTTCTGGAAAATACAGGGAAGATCGTAAGCCGTGAAAGTATTATGACGAGACTCTGGGACAGCAATGAATTTATTGATGACAATACACTGACGGTCAATGTGGCAAGACTTCGTAAAAAAATGGAACAGATTGGCCTTGGCGGAAAGATCATCACAAAAAAAGGAATAGGATATATGGTGGAGGCATGAAACTGTTAATAGCATTTTTTAAAGATAAAACAAGAGAGATCAGCCTTTATGCCGGAACGGTCGGAATATTTATTGTTGTAGCATTTCTTTATAATATCAGGATGGATGCGTTGAAATATGCACTGCTGCTGGTGATATTGTGGCTGCTCCTTTATGTAATAACGGAATATCATCGCTTCCGGAAGAAGCATCTTCTGCTGGAACGGTTTAAGAAGAGCACGCAGGAGTGCACAAAAGAACTTCCAGAGTGCAGGAATCTTCTGGAACTGGATTATCAGGAATTACTGGGGATCTTTGACGAAAAGATTCTGGAGTTGAAATCAGAGGCAAGAATCAAAGGCCAGGACTTAAGTGATTATTATGGTATGTGGGTGCATCAGATCAAGACACCTATCGCTGCGATGCACATATTGCTGCAATCGGTGGAAGATGAAAACCCGGCACTGCCGGAATTAAAAGAGATGAAGATGGAACTTTTTAAAATGGAACAGTATGTGGAGATGGTGCTGACGTATCTCCGCATGGAAGATATGTCTGGGGATCTGCAGTTTGAGAAGGTGTCTTTAGATAAGATTCTGAAACAATCTGTCCGGAAATATTCTCAGATGTTTATTCTTCAGAAGATCCGTCTGGATTACCGGCCGGTGGAACGAATAGTTCTTACAGATGAAAAATGGCTGGAGTTTGTGACAGAACAGATTCTGTCTAATGCTTTGAAATACACAAAGAATGGCGGCGAGATTAGAATCTGTCTGGAAGAAAAAAGAGGACGGGAGTGTCTGGTGATCGAGGATAATGGAATCGGTATTCAGGCAGAAGATCTTCCTAGAGTATTTGAAAAAGGGTTTACCGGATATAATGGAAGAGCAGATAAGAAGTCTACCGGGATTGGACTGTATCTTTGCAAAAAGATCATGGATAAGATGGGACATAAGATATGGATTGATTCAGAGGTGGGAAAAGGAACCCGTGTATATCTGGAATTGACAAGGAAAGAATGGAATCCGGAATAACGATCAGATAAAAAGAGAAAACCTTACAGGAATGTAAGATTAAACAGGGGAAATGTCACATGCTTCGATGGCAGGATATTTCCTCTTTTTTTATAATAGATACCGTAAAGAAGAAATCTTAAAAAGAAAGGAAGAAAAACTTATGTCATTACTGGAAGTAAAAAATGTGAAGAAGATATATACGACTCGTTTTGGGAGCAATCAGGTAGAGGCTTTAAGAGATGTGAATTTTACGGTAGAACGCGGGGAATATGTTGCAATCATGGGAGAGTCTGGATCGGGAAAGACGACTTTGCTGAATATTCTGGCGGCACTTGATAAACCGACAGAAGGAAAGGTTTATTTAAAAGACAGGGATCTGGGAAAATTAAAAGAAAAAGAGATCGCAACGTTCAGACGTCAGAATCTCGGCTTTGTATTTCAGGATTTTAACCTGTTAGATACATTTTCATTAAAGGATAATATATTCCTGCCACTGGTATTATCCGGAAAGAAATATCCGGAGATGGAAAAGAGATTAAAACCGATTGCAGAAAAACTTGGAATTGAAAAACTACTGGAGAAATATCCATATGAGGTGTCCGGTGGGCAGAAACAAAGAGCTGCAATTGCAAGAGCGCTGATCACGAAACCACAGCTGATTCTTGCCGATGAACCTTCGGGAGCACTGGATTCGAAAGCGGCAGACAGTCTGATGAATCTTTTTACAACGATTAACCAGGAAGGTCAGACGATTGTTATGGTGACACATAGTGTGAAAGCGGCGAGTAGTGCGAAAAGGGTGCTTTTTATCAAGGACGGAAAAGTATTCCATCAGCTTTACAGGGGGAATCTTACGAACGAAGAAATGTATGAAAGAATTTCAGATACGCTGAAGATTCTTACCACAGGAGGTGAGGAGGATGAATAATTTCATCTATGAAAAACTTGCTGTGACCAATCTTAAGAATAACCGTAAGACCTATGTACCCTATATCTTTACAGGTGTTCTGACCGTCATGATGTTCTATATCATTGACGCACTGAGCAAGGGGGAAGGTATTACCCAGAATACATTGAAGATATGTCTTCAGTATGCAACGGGTGTGATCATTGTATTTGCAGTGATTTTTCTGTTCTATACGAATAGTTTCCTGATCAAACGACGAAAGAAAGAGATCGGAGTATACAATATTCTTGGAATGGGAAAGCGGCATATTGCACGAATGATGGCAGTTGAGACGATCCTGACGGCGGGAATCAGTATTCTTGGCGGTCTGGTGTTTGGAATAATATTTGGGAAACTGATGTATCTGCTGCTCCTTAAGATTCTGCACAATAGCGTAGATATGCAGTTTTCGGTTAATGGGACTGCAATTGTACAGACTGTCATATTATTTGCAGGAATTTTTCTTCTGACGTATTTATATAACATTTTACAGATACAGCTGGTGAATCCGGTGGAACTTCTGCACGGAGGCAATCAGGGGGAGAAAGAGCCGAAGAGCAGATGGCTGCTTGTGATCGTCGGTGTGGCGGCACTTGGCAATGGTTACTGGATTGCACTTACAACAGAGGCACCGTTAGAAGCACTTTTGAAATTCTTTGTTGCAGTGGTCTGTGTGATTATTGGAACTTATGCACTTTTTATTGCCGGAAGCATTGTGGTATTGAAAATACTCCGGAAAAATAAAGCTTATTATTATAATCCAAAGCATTTTACCAGTGTATCAGGCATGATCTATCGTATGAAACAAAACGGAGCGGGACTTGCGAACATCTGTGTGTTAAGTACGATGGTGCTGGTTATGGTATCCACAACGGTATCTTTGTATGCGGGAATGGAAGATATTCTGGACTCACGTTTTCCGAGAGATGTTTCAATTGTCTGCAATGAAGCCGATACAAATAATGAAGAGACTCTTCAGAGACTGATAAAAGAACAATGTGAGAAAGCAGGGGTAAAAATAACAGACAGAGTCCGGTACAGATATGGCAGTATGAATGCGGTTTTGAAAGGAAATAATCTGGAAAAGGTAGAGCAGTACTATCCGGACAATCATTTTTACTATGTAGAGATGATCACACAGGAAGAGTATAACCGGATAGAAAAACAGAATGTTTCGTTAAAGGAACAGGAGATACTGACCTATACCACGAACGGCAAATGTGGAAAAAAACAGATAAACATTGCAGGACAGAACTATCAGGTGAAAAAAGAACTGTCCGAGATGACGAGCCAGCCGAAGAGCACGGCAGAAATGTATAAGACATTATACATTGTATTTGCAAATGCAGAGCAGATTGAACGTATCGAGTCATTTTCTTATGCAGATAAATTCAACCTGAAGGGAGATGACGGAAAACAAAAAGAGACACTGGAACAGATACAGAACGAATTTTATGAAAAGTTTCCGGATGGAACGATGGAAAGCCGTATGTTAAGCCGTTCTTCTTTTTATGAATTGTACGGCGGACTGTTCTTTATTGGAATCTATCTGGGAAGTATGTTTATTATGGCAACGGTACTGATCATTTATTATAAGCAGATATCGGAAGGCTATGATGACAGGGAGCGTTACCAGATCATGCAGAAGGTTGGCATGAGTAAAAAAGAAGTGAAGCGTTCCATAAGAAGCCAGGTCTTAAGCGTATTCTTCCTGCCGTTGGTTGTAGCAGTGATCCATGTTGCAGTAGCCTTTAAAGTAATGACAAAAATTCTGGGAGTATTAAATCTTACGAATGTATCGTTGTTTGCGGTATGCACAATCATTACGATAGCGGTGTTTGCGGTATTCTATATCATCGTTTACAGTATAACCGCGAAAGAATATTACCGGATCGTGAATTAAGATTAAGGGTTTACCATTGACTTTGTATCTTTCAGGTTGTATTGTTGTTTTAGAATGTTTTACGAATCAAGGAGGAACTTAAAAATGACAAGAGAAGGCGAAAGAGAACTGGTAAAAGTGGAACATGTAAATGGCGGAGACGGTTATATTGTAAGAGAAGCAATGGTTACTTCGGAAGAAGTTGGAGAAGCCTGTAAGATGTATGCCAAGATTCATCTGGATCCGGGATGTGAAGTAGGATACCATTATCATCATGGTGAGACGGAGTCTTACTTCATTCTGACCGGACACGGAACTTATGACGATAACGGCGAAAAACAGCCGGCAAATCCTGGCGATCTGTTCCTGTGTAAAGACGGAGATGCACATGGAATTAAGAACACCGGTGATGAAGAACTTACCTTTATGGCATTGATCTTAAAAAAATAATATTGGAAAATATGAAAAACACCTGTCTGTAACTTGGATTATTTCAGGAATGATACCGGGCCGCAGACAGGTGTTTGTATTGCCATGCATTCGGAAGAAGCTGCCGGGGGCAGGTTCTCTGTATTGATTATAATGAACGGAATACATCCAGCAGCCGGTCATTATCCTCTGGATTCATAATGCAGAACCGTACATATTCTCCGTTCAGGCTTTCGAAAGAAGAACAGTCCCGGATCATGAGATTCTGGTGAATCGCTTTTTCAAAGACATCGAAAGAAGTGAGTCCTTCTTTTAAGATCTTTACAAGAACAAAGTTGGCATAAGCCGGGTAAATCTTTACGGTATCCAGTCCGGAAAGCTCTGTGCACATTCTGGTGCGCTCAGAATCAATGAGAGACCAGGTTTTCTGAATATAATCGGTATCTTTCAACATCCGTTCACCGGCGTAAGCCCCGATACTGTTCAGGCTCCACGGATTCTGGTGGGTAAGAAGTGTCTGAAGAAATGCCTGATTACTGGTGAGACCATAACCAAAGCGAAGTCCAGGTGCGGCGAAGAACTTGGATACACCGCGGATGACCATGAAGTTGTCGAATTCCGGTACAAGAGAAACTGCAGAGAGGGAAGTGCCTTCCGGTGCGAATTCGATATAAGTCTCATCGATCATAACGAAGATACCAAGTGACCGGCATACGGTTAACAGCTTTTTCATATCAGCGGTACTGATGGCTGAAGAGGTCGGGTTGTTCGGATTACAGATGATCAGAAGATCAATATCACTTTTCAGTGTATCGGTCAGATCGGAAATATCCAGTCTGAAATCCTGTTCTTCTTTCAGATTATAATATTCCAGTGTGCCGCCGACCAGATTCAGCTCTCTTGCATATTCGGAATAGGTCGGTCCCAGAAGCAGCGCCCTTTTTGGTGCGCGCTGGCTGATCAGGAGTGAGATAAGCTCCGTAGAACCATTTCCGACAACAATATGTTCCGGCGAGGTATTGGTATATGCAGCAATTGCTTTTTTCAGATCTGTATAATCTCTGTCTGGATAACTGCTGATGATATCCAGATGTTCTGCGAGATCTTTTTTTACCTGTCCGGATAATCCGAGCGGGTTTACATTGGCGCCGAACAAAACAATCTTTTCCTTATCAAGGTGATAATAATCTGCGATCTTTTCCAGATCGCTTCCGTGAAATTCTGGTTTTTTTTTCATAATTTTCCATCCTATCGACACAATTTTGATATTTTCTCTTTCCGGCATTGCCATTCGTTGACAAACAATGCTATAATTTATTATAGTATGTTTTAAGAAAAAAGCAACGAAAGAAGCAGGTGTAGGACTTGAAAAATAAAATCCAAAAATTTTCAAAAGGCGACTTTCAGTTGATACGACCTGATGTTATATTCGATGAGACGAATCTGGTGCTCATTATAGGTGAAGGGGAAGTATACAGGGGAAGTTTTACAATGAGGGCGAATAATGAAGGCAGAATACGAGGACTCGTTTACTCGTCTTCTTTTCGTGTTCATTTTAAGGACCAGGGATTCGAGGGAAATCCGTCGAGGGTTGAGTTTACATATGACGGACGTGGGCTTCGTCCGGGACATGTAGAAGAAGGTAAATTTACGATCGTATGCAGCGGTGGTGAATATGAACTGTCGTTTACAGCTATTATAGAAAAACCATATGTGATGACAACGTATGGAAAAGTACAAAGCACAGATGATTTCCGAAAACTTGCGATCAAAGATTTTTCGGAAGCAGGAAGATTATTCCGGTCTAAAGAATTCTATGAGATTTTAAAATATGAAAATGAACGTACTTTCTATCTTTATGACAATATGCGTAAATGGTCTCTCAGTGAGCAGGCGATGGAAGAATTCATGGTGGGAATCAAGCAGAAAGAATGCATTTTCCTGACATTGCAGGGAGAAGGAATGCTGTTTGAAGATCTGACTGAGTCAACGAAAGGAACTTTGACTCTGATGAAGAATACCTGGGGATATATGCCGATCAAGATTGAGACAGTAGGAGATTTTATCCGGGTATCAAGACCGGAAATCAGTACAGAAGATTTTGTGGGAAATGCACATGAGATAGAATATGTGGTAAGAGCAGAGAAGCTTCATGGAGGACGTAATTACGGAGCACTGAAATTTGTGACACCGTATGAGACACTGACATATGAAGTGGAAGTACTGCAGAATCAGGAATATGACGAAGATCACAGGATGCCGGAACTTCTGATGGCACAGATCGTAAAAGAATATGTAGGCTATATGGCAGGAAGAGTAAGCAGAGATCATTGGGTGGACAGTGCGATCGAGAAGATGGTTACACTTCGCAAATTAGAACCACTCAATGAGGTATACCAGCTCATGCTGGCTAATATTTATCTGCTTGGAGAGAAGATAGAAGAAGCCAAATGGATTCTGGAGAATTATAATTATAACCGGTTTGCAATCGGGAAAGATCCACTGACAAACTGTTATTATCTTTACCTGACTGCAAAAATCCGTGGAGACGTGAATTATGAAGAACGGGTACTGGATGAGGTTGGAAAGACATATATGCGTCATCAGGATTCCTGGTGGCTGCTTTATATGATCCTGAATCTGGATACACGCTATAAAAATCCGTACAAACGTCTGGAAGTTCTGGAACAACAGTTTGAATATGGAATTCATTCGGTTATGTTCTATCTGGAAGCATATCTGTGTTATCAGGAAAAGCCAACGCTTCTTAAAAAGCTCGGAACATTCGAGATACAGGTGTTGAATTTTGCTACAAAATACCGGATGATGACAAAAGAACTGGCCCTTTATATTTCAAATTTTGCCAGCCAGCAGAAGAAATACAGTGATAATCTTTTCAGAATCCTGGAAAGAATCTATAAGATGTACGATGAACCGATGATCCTTAATACAATCTGTACACTTCTGATCAAAGGAAATAAAACAGAGAAAAAGTATTTCTTCTGGTATCAGAAGGCAGTAGATTCGGATCTTAAGATCGCACAGCTTTATGAATACTATATGATGACAATTGATGAGGACAGTGCACACGGACCGCTTCCAAAATCACTGGTATTGTATTTTATGCATGGAAATGCACTGGATTATAAAAAAGCGGCATATCTCTATGCAAGTCTTGTGATTCATGAGGAACAGGCTGGAGATCTGTATCTGAATTACCGGGAACAGATGGTAGCATTTACATGGGAACAATTGATGAAGCGCCATATTACAGAATCACTGCGCACTTTATATAAACGCTTCTGCAAAGAAGATGAGATGTCTGCGGAGCGTATGGAGGCGATGCGTGACATTTGTTATTCCTATGAAGTAAGAACAAAAGTACGTGGTATGAAGTGCGTTCTGGTTATTGAAAAGGACGGCTCTGTCCGTCAGCGTATTCCTTATGACGAGAAGAATGGGGCAATTATATATCTGTATGACAAGGAATCAAGAATTGTCTGGGAGTCTGTGGAGGGAAGACACTATACGGATTCGATTCCGTATGAGACCAAGCGTCTGTTCTATGAACCACGTTTTGTAGATATGTGCCGAAAGTATGCGGCATCTACGGGATTCTGGAATCAGGAGCCGGAAAAAGAAAAACCAGATTATGATAAGATCCTGGCAAAAGGAATCGATGCATTTGATGATAAAGATGTATTTCTGGTATGCAGCCGGAGGATCAGAGAAGAAAATTATACAGAAGATGATTTTCTAAGTTATCTTGCGTTTGAGATGTTCAGACGCGGCCAGTATGATAAAGTGACACTGACATATCTGGCGGAGTATTATTGCGGTGCAATCGGTGATATGAAACGGCTGTGGAAAGTGCTGAAGCAGTATGGTGTGCCATCATATAAGGTCAGCGAAAGAATTATCACTCAGATGGTATTTGCAGAGACGTTATATAAAGAAGAGCATATATTTGAAGATTATTATCTGTCGGATAATGTATATTTCCGTCTGAAGCAGGCATATCTTGCATATGTATCCAGAGAATATATCGTATACGGACGTAATCTGGAAAAATGTGTATTTGAAATAATTGCAAACGAATGTGAAGAGAAAGAAGATCTGCCGGATGTATGTAAGATTGCACTCTTGAAGTATTATTCAGATAAAGAATATTCTGAGGAAATGGCGGCGGTCCTTCATCAGGTAATAAGAGAAATGTGTGAAAAACAGCTGGTATTCCCATATTACCTGAAATATCCGGAAGAATGGTTAAGAGAAGTACAGCTTTATAATAAGGTTATGGCAGCATATCGTTGTAAGCCGGGAGGAAAGGTAAGGCTGTACTATAAGATGAAGCAAAAAGAAAGAGAAGAACTTGGATACAGAGCAGAAGCCATGATGCCTGTATATGAGAATCTTTATGTAAAGCAGTTTGTGCTTTATGATGATGAGTCTGTAAGCTATTATTTCCAGGAGTCCGGAAATGGAGAAATGATCACTACAGATAAGAAGACACTGGAAACTGATAAAGAACGCATTTACGCGGGAAAATATCAGCAGTTGAATGAAATGACAGGTATGGACTCTGAGGCAGAACGCAAAAAAGCTATGCTGGAATTCGAGGAAGAAGAACAGATGGCGAATCAGATATTTAAGATATATTAATGAAGAAAGGAGGAGATGATAATGAAAAAAGGAAGTATTCTGGGAGTTGATCTGAATGAAAAAAGCTGTCAGATCAGCTACTATGATGAGAATAAAGAAGAGCCGGAAACGATGGAGGCAGCAGTAGACAATTATCAGATTCCTCTGATACTGGGATATTATAAAGACCGATGGGTTTACGGACAGGAAGCAAAACGGTTAAAAGAAGCAGGAGAAGGAGACATTGTCACACATCTGTTCCGGAAGGCCGTGAAAAGAAAAAAAGTACGTGTAGGAGAAAAGATACATGACGGAGTATGGCTCCTTGCCAAATTTGTCAGTCTGATGCTGAAAAAGTTTGAAAAGATTGATTATATTACATTTTCTGTTCCATATACGAATGTGGATATGTCAAAGATGTTAAAGGGGATCGGTAAACATATAGGTGTGCCCGGAGAGTGTGTGTTCGTACAGGATTATAAGGAAAGCTTTTGCCAGTATATGTTCTATCAGCCAAAAGAACTGTGGCAGTATGAATCGGCGTTATTCTACTGCGATGCACAGGAGATACGTGCATATATGCTCAGACGTCTGAATACAGTGAGCACAAAAAGCAGAGACATGTTCGTAACAGTAGAAGAAGTTGCCAATGCACATATGAGGGAACTTGAGGCTATTTATCCTGTGCTGAATGTGGACAAGGCGAAGGATGCCGATGAAAGCTTTAAATCATTTATTCAGAATGTGTTTGATAAAAAAGTAGTATCGTCGGTTTATCTGACAGGGGAGGGGTTTGAAAATAACTGGTATCCGAATTCTCTGAAGGTGTTATGTAACGGAAGAAGGGCCTTTCTCGGAAATAATCTTTACAGTAAAGGTGCCTGCTATTCGTCCATGCGTTATGCAGACCCTTATGACGATGGACCGATTTATCTTGATGGGACGAAGATGACAGAACAGATTTGTCTGCGCATGCGTATTGCGGGGCAGGAAGGCTGGTATCCGATCGTTGCATGGGGAACACATTGGTATGAAGCTGATGGACAGTGGGAAGTAATACTGGAAGATACATCTGATATTGAGATTCATATAGAGTCACTGGATGGAGAAGATCTTAAAGTGGAAACTGTTTCTTTGGAAGGACTTCCGGAACGTACGGATTATTCGTTGAGGCTTCAGATAGAAGTGATGTTTCTGGATGAGCGTACGTGCAGACTTCGTTTCAAAGATGTGGGATTTGGCGAGTTCTATCCGGCATCAGACTTCTTTGTAGAAAAGGAATTACATTTAGGAGGTATCAATGGGCAGTTTAATTCTTTGTCATAAAAAACGGGCCAAAAGACCTTTCGAAATATCCAGGGTGCACATGCGGATTTATACAATCGAAGAATTGTGCTATTACATCTGCAATAATCTGTATCTGATTGATTATACAATTGTGAACGAACGATTATGCAGATGGATCGGTGATGAACTGGAACTTCCGGAATTGTCATCCGAACTTCGAAGACTTCTCCGGGAAAATGGTTCCATGGAAGAATTTGTACTTACGATTCTGAAAGAATCTAATATATATGCGACAGCTGAGATCCACAAAATGCAAAGTGTTCTGGAGCAGCTGCAGTCACAGAGAGATGTAGAAAAAGAAAAATATAAGGCGGACAGCTTACAGAACAGTAAAGAATATGAATCGGCGATTCTTGTATATCAGTCTATTATTAACAGAGATTGGGATGAATCGGTAGATAAGAAGTTTTATGGGCGTGTATATGCGAGTATGGGGGCAGCATACGGGCATCAGTTTTTGTATAAAGAGGCTGCAAAAGCTTATCAGGAAGCGTATAAGATATGTGAACAGCCGGATATGTTAAAAGCATATCTCTATAGCTGCTACAGAGCGCTTCCTCATGAAGAATATATTAAGTTGTTGTCGGGAAATCCGGTGCTTCTAAGTCTCGATACTGTGATACAGAATGAAATAGACCAGACTAAAAAAGAAATTGGTCTGGATATTCCGGAAGAAAAGCTGGAAGAATGGAAAAAGGAATACCGCAGGATTGACAAACACCGCAGAATATGATAATATATCCAAAGATTTTAGTGTGATAAAGTAATCAACTGCTAAACTAGTAAAAGAGTGTAGTGGCTGTTTGGCACACGTAAAAGGAATACAGGAGGATATATGTAATGAAAAAGAGATTAGTACTGCTCCTTGTTACGGCAATGGCAGCTACAACGGTATTGGCAGGATGTGGAAGTAAAGATTCCGGTTCATCTGATAATGGGAAGAAATCGTCAAAAGAAGCAAAGATAGAGAATGATGATGATACATTGATCGTTGGATTTGATGCTTCTTTCCCGCCATATGGATATAAAGACGACAGCGGAGAATATGTTGGATTCGACCTCGATCTTGCACAGGAGGTATGTGACAGAAACAACTGGAAACTGGTAAAACAGCCAATTGACTGGGATTCCAAGGACGCGGAACTGAATTCTGGGACGATAGACTGTATCTGGAATGGATTTACTATGAACGGTCGTGAAGATGATTACACGTGGTCAGATCCATATATTGATAACAAGCAGGTTGTAGTAGTCAGAAGTGATTCCGGTATTGATGATTTTGCCGGGCTGAAGGGAAAGCATGTGGAAGTACAGACGGATTCTTCCGCACTTGCGGCACTGGAAGGGGATCAGAAAGATCTGGCGGCAACATTTGCAGATCTGAATCAGGTTGCTGAATATAATACAGCATTCATGGATCTGGAATCTGGTGCATGCGATGCAATTGCAATGGATATCGGAGTTGCGAACTATCAGGTGAATTCAAGAAAAAATCCGGATGATTATAAGATCCTGGATAAAGAAATTTCATCTGAACAGTATGCGGTTGGATTCAAAAAAGGAAATACAGAGCTGAAAGATAAAGTCCAGAAGACACTGGATGAAATGGCAGAAGACGGAACAGTGGATAAGATTGCAGAAAAATATGCAGATTACGGAGTTCCGGGAGCTCTTTGTATAGGAAAGAACGGTAAGTAAAATGAAGGGGCCAACCCCGGAGGGGATTGGCTCTTTTTTACTCGCTTGAAAGAACTGGAGGATGTAACAGATGGAGATAGGAACACTGATAAGAGAGCTTGGTGGAGGAATGTGGATCTCGGCAGAGATATTTATCCTGACATTACTCTTTTCTCTGCCTCTTGGACTAGTAGTTGCATTTGGCAGAATGTCGAAGATCGCACCGGTCAGATGGATTTCAAAATTATACATATCAATTATGAGAGGAACACCGCTGATGTTGCAGCTTATGGTGGTGTATTTCGGACCTTATTATCTGTTTGGAATGCGAATTTCCACAGGATATCGTATGACAGCAGTACTGATTGGTTTTGCAATTAATTATGCGGCATATTTTGCAGAAATTTACAGAGGCGGAATTGAAGCAATTCCGGTGGGACAGTATGAAGCGGCAAAGGTGCTTGGGTATTCGAAAGGTCAGACATTTTTCCGTATTGTATTTCCACAGGTGTGTAAACATATTCTGCCTGCCGTGACGAATGAGATCATTACATTGGTAAAAGATACTTCACTTGCATTTGTATTGGCGGTAACTGAGATGTTTACTATGGCAAAGCAAATCGCAGCGGCACAGACCTCTATGGTTCCATATATCGCGGCCGGTATCTTCTATTATGTGTTCAACCTGCTGGTTGCGATGATCATGGAGAAGATTGAAGAAAAATTGAATTATTACCATTAGGAGGAATAGACCATGAGTCTGCTTGAAATGAAAAATATTAAAAAAAGCTTTAATGGAGTAGAAGTTCTGAAAGACATTTCTCTAAAGGTAGAAAAGGGAGAAGTTCTGGGTATTATCGGCCCGTCGGGTTCCGGTAAATCGACACTTCTTCGGTGTGCGACAGGACTTGAGACTGCGGATGCGGGAGAGATTCATTACGAAGGAACATTCGGACTCGTATTTCAGAACTTTAATCTGTTCCCGCATTATTCGGTGATGAAGAATATTACAGATGCGCCGATCAAAGTGCAGAAGCGTAAGAAAGAAGAGGTTTATAAAGAAGCAAGAGAGCTTTTAAAGAAGATGGGACTTTCCGATAAGGAAAATGCATATCCATGTCAGTTATCGGGCGGACAACAGCAGCGTGTATCGATTGCGAGAGCACTTGCGCTGAATCCGGACATTCTGTTCTTTGATGAGCCGACGTCGGCATTAGATCCGGAACTTACTGCAGAGATTCTGAAGGTCATTCGTGAACTTGCAATGGAACATATGACGATGGTAATTGTCACCCATGAGATGAATTTTGCGAGAAATGTATCTGATCATGTGATTTTTATGGACGGGGGAGTGATCGCAGTGGAAGGAACTCCGGAGGAAGTATTTGATTCATCGAATGAAAGAATGAAAGAATTTCTGGGGAAATTCAATGATTAATCGTCATGCGTTCAAAAGAGATTGTATGTTAAAATTCTAATGAATAAAACACGATTATAAGTAGAACTTATTAAAAGACGCGCTATAAATAATGTATCGGTACGAGTACAAGGCAGGTGGAAATATTGCTTTTCCTTCTGCCTTGTATTATACTAATATAGCAAAATGCTTTTTAAAGACAGTTTTGACAAATGAAAAATTTGAAAAGAATGGAGTCTGCATTTATGAGTGAATTTGAAAAAGTAACAACAGGACTGGGTGAAGAATGCGGTGTGTTTGGAGCCTATGATATGGATGGCGGAGATGTTGCACCATCCGTTTATTATGGACTTTTTGCATTGCAGCACAGAGGACAGGAAAGCTGTGGTATTGCGGTGACGGATACATATGGAGAGAGAAAAGTACATTCCAAGAAAGGCCTTGGACTGGTAAATGAAGTATTCGATGAAGAGTCGCTTCAGGAACTGAAGGGAAATCTTGGTGTCGGACATGTCAGATATTCGACGGCGGGCGGTTCCAGAGCAGAAAATGCGATGCCGCTGGTTATTAATTATGTGAAAGGAATTCTTGCGATCGCACATAATGGTAACCTGACCAATGCAATCGAGCTTCGCCATGAACTGGAGTACACAGGCGCAATTTTCCAGACAACGATTGATTCTGAAGTGATTGCATATCATATTGCCAGAGAACGTCTGAATGTAAAGAAGGCAGAAGACGCGGTGAAAAATGCGATGAAGAAGATCAAAGGTGCATATGCGCTGGTTGTTACCTCGCCGAGAAAATTGATCGGAGCAAGAGATCCGTTCGGACTGAAACCGCTCTGTATCGGAAAGAGAGATAATACATATTTCCTTGCTTCCGAAAGCTGTGCGATTGCTGCCGTTGGCGGAGAATTCGTAAGAGATGTAGAGCCTGGAGAAATTGTAAGCTTCACAAAACATGGAATGAAATCGGATAAATCCATGGCGATCGATCCGAAGAAGCAGGCAAGATGTATTTTTGAATATATATATTTCGCAAGAATGGACAGTGTGATTGATAATGTTAATGTCTATCATGCAAGAATTGTTGCGGGAAAGGCACTGGCAGAGTCGTATCCGGTAGATGCTGATCTGGTTGTTGGCGTGCCGGATTCCGGACTGGTTGCGGCAAAAGGATATTCGGAACAGTCTGGTATCCCGTATGGAATGGCATTCCATAAGAACAGTTACGTCGGAAGAACATTTATTAAGCCAAAACAAAGCCAGAGAGAAAGCAGTGTAAAGATTAAGCTGAATGTAATTGAAGAGGTTGTAAAAGGAAAACGTATTGTTATGGTGGATGATTCTATTGTACGTGGAACAACCTGTGCGAATATCATTAAGATGCTCAAGAAGGCCGGAGCAAAGGAAGTGCATGTAAGAATCAGTTCCCCACCGTTCTTACATCCATGTTATTTCGGAACAGATGTGCCTTCAAATGAACAGTTGATCGCACATTCTCATACAACGGAACAGATCCGTGAGATGATCGGGGCAGATTCGCTTGGATATATGGAAGTTGAAAAGCTGAAAGATATGGTTGGAGATCTGGCATTCTGTGATGCATGCTTCACGGGAAATTACCCGATGGAAGTACCGGGAAGAGATATTTCACTGGCGTTTGAATAAAAAACAGGTTAAAATAGTCAGGTAGAAGAATTGATGAAGGAGATTATGAGTATGAGTAACGACAGATATACAAGTCCACTTTCAGAAAGATATGCAAGTAAAGAGATGCAGTACATTTTTTCGCCGGATAAGAAGTTCCGCACATGGAGAAAACTCTGGATCGCTCTTGCGGAGACGGAAAAAGAACTGGGACTTGATATTACAGATGAACAGATTGAGGAATTAAAAGCACATGCAGATGACATCAATTATGATGTGGCAAAAGAAAGAGAAAAAGTAGTCCGCCATGATGTAATGTCTCATGTATACGCATATGGAAAACAGTGTCCGAAGGCAAAAGGAATCATCCATCTTGGAGCAACTTCCTGCTATGTAGGTGATAATACAGATATCATCCTGATGTCAGAAGCACTGGAAATCGTCAGAAAGAAACTGATCAATGTGATCGCCGAACTTGCAAAGTTCGCAGATGAACACAAGAATCTTCCGACACTGGCATTCACACATTTCCAGCCTGCACAGCCTACTACAGTAGGTAAGAGAGCAACGCTTTGGATGCAGGAATTTATGATGGATCTTGAAGATCTGGAATATGTGAAGGGAAGCTTAAAACTTCTTGGATCTAAGGGAACGACAGGAACACAGGCAAGTTTCCTGGAACTCTTTGACGGAGATCAGGAGACGATCGATAAGATTGATCCGATGATCGCCAAGAAGATGGGATTTGAGACCTGCTATCCGGTATCAGGACAGACTTATTCACGTAAGGTGGATACCAGGGTTGTGAATGTACTTGCAGGTATCGCAGCAAGTGCCCATAAGATGTCCAATGATATCCGTCTCCTTCAGCATCTGAAAGAGATTGAAGAACCGTTTGAGAAGACACAGATTGGATCTTCTGCAATGGCATATAAGAGAAACCCAATGAGAAGTGAAAGAATTGCTTCACTTTCCAGATATGTGATGGTGGATGCCATGAACCCGGCAATCACTTCTGCGACACAGTGGTTTGAAAGAACACTGGATGATTCAGCAAACAAACGTCTCAGCGTACCAGAAGGATTCCTTGCAATTGACGGTATTCTGGACTTGTGTCTGAATGTAGTAGACGGACTGGTTGTATATCCGAAAGTTATTGAAAAGAGACTTATGTCAGAACTTCCGTTCATGGCTACAGAGAACATCATGATGGACGCTGTAAAAGCCGGTGGAGACAGACAGGAACTTCATGAGAGAATCCGTGAATTATCTATGGAAGCAGGACGTAATGTAAAAGAAAAAGGACTGGATAATAACCTGCTTGAACTGATCGCAGCAGATCCGGCATTCAACCTTTCACTGGAAGAATTGCAGAAGACAATGGATCCTGCCAAATATGTAGGACGTGCACCGGTACAGGTGGAGGCATATCTGAATAATGTGGTAAATCCGATGCTGGAAGCAAATAAGGAAATCCTTGGCGTAACAGCGGAAATCAACGTATAAAAGGATATAAAGAAACTGCTAAAAAGAAAGTGGTATCTCGAGTGTGGCGAGATGCCACTTTCTTTCCTTAAGTACGTGCTTTATAATCATATATATAAACTATAAGTGAAATGTCAGGGAAGAAGGTGGATAGATGGGAATGAATATACAAAAGAGTGCCGGTGTAAAAGCAGATACATTTATATTAAAACGTAATAACATGGACAGATGGATCCGAATGGATGTGGCTATGTTGATTATATTGGCAATTTGTACCCGTCTTGTCGCAGGAATAATGAATGTGGAGAAGATGGATGCTTATACAGGATCCGGTGAAGGATTCTGCAAAGCAGTATCGGAAAGTCATGGCGTGGATATGGTAAAAGATTGTTTTGAATTAGGAACTCAGAAGGTTTTGGATGTAAAGAAAACTGCGAAAAGTGTATGTAAGTCTGTGACGATAAAGAAAACGATGCAGGATGTAATAAGACCGACGGAAACAGAAGAAATAATTCCGGAAGTAAAAGGTGTTCCGGAAGCAAAAGACGGGAAAGCTGCATGGGCAAATATGGACTCCGCGAAAACAGAGACCATAACGCAGGAAACAGTTACGGATAAGAGTGTTCCGGAATCTATAACAGGAAAAATAACAGAAGAACCTGCAGGAGAACCAATGACAGAAGACTTGTTGAACCTGGAAGGCTTTAAGGTGAATTCAGAAGGCGTGATAGAAGGATATGAGAATCTGGATCTGATTCTGTGTGATGGGATGATCATCTTTCCGGCAGATGAAAGATGCAGCGGAATAGGAGAACATGCACTGGATGGAATTTCGGATGCGGTAGAAGTCTATATTCCGGCGAATATTACTTTTGTTGCACCAGGAGTATTGGAGAAGATAGGCGGACTTATGTATATTGAAGTTGCACCGGATAATCCGGTGTATGAAAGCCGGGATGGGATGCTTTACAACAAGGGAGGAGAACTTATAAGCCGGCCGAATGGAAGATGATATAATTGGGGTAAAAAGGGTGTGCGAAAAGCACATCTTTTTTGCGAAAAAATGCTCTAGGATTTTAGAATGACAGGTGTTATAATAGGCAGGGTCAAGAATCAAAAAAGGAGCAGAACGAAAAATGAATATTCGACAGGTGACAGACGGGAAAGAAGATTATATAGAATTACTTCGAGCTGGTGACCCGGATGAATCCAGAATTCGAAAATTGCTGGAAAAAGGAGAACTGTTCTTACTGGAAGAACACGGAAAGCTCCGCACACTTTGTATAGTGATATTTTCAGAAGAAAAGAAATGTGAGATTAAGAATATCGTAACCATAAAAAAGGATCAGGGAAAAGGTTACGGCAGATATATGATACATTATATATGTGAACATTACTGTGCGCAGTATGACTGGGTATATATGAAGAAGGAACGTTGCCTGGACATCATGGAATTTTGCGAAAAATGCGGATTTTCCGATGAAGATGAGAAATATCTGAAAAAAGAACTGATGTCTGAGATTGATACAAAACGTGTGATCAATCTCGCGATGGAAGCAGGACGGATGCTTCTGAAAAACGGAGGAGAAATTTTTCGTGTGGAAGAGACGATGATGCGGATCTGTCATAGATTTGGAGTGAAATATGTAGATTTATTCACATTGAGTCACGGACTCTTTATTTGTGCAGGAACTGATAAAGAAAAATTATATACAAAAGTTAAACAAGTACCGCTTTCTTCTACACATCTGGGGATCGTAGCGGAAGTAAACGATCTTTCCAGAGAAATTGCAGCAGGGCATGTAGGGATAGAAGAGGCCTGGAAAAAATTAAAACAGATAAATAAAATGCCGACAAAAAGGATATCCTATCAGATTGCAGCCGCAGGTTTGAGTGCTGGGGGACTGGGATATCTGTTGGGAGGAACACCGATGGAGGCGTTTGTGGCGATTTTTGTCGGCTGTGTCGTGTTTGCGTGGTCATTGTTTGCAGGAAAACACGGAATTTCCAAAATCCTGGTTCACATTGTAGGAGGAATTATTATTGCTTCGATGGCGTTGGCAGCAATGCAGATACCGGCATTTGGAAATCTGCGGATGGAAGGAATTGTAACAGGCGGAATCATGCCATTGGTACCGGGACTTGCTTTTGTAAATGCAATCCGTGATCTGGCGGACAGTGATTATCTGGCGGGTACAGTGAAGATGATTGATGCGGTCATGGTATTTGTATATATTGCAATCGGAGTCGGGGCAGCTCTGACGGTTTATCATCATGTGTTGGGAGGCGTTTTGTGATGGTCATAAAAATTGTAGCAAATCTGGCGTGTTCGTTTATCGGGACGATAGCATATGCGGTCATGTTCCAGGTGCCCAGAAGATTTTATATAGGATGTGGAATTACGGGATCGGTGGGCTGGATGATATATAAGCTCGCTTCTGTATATTGTTCTGTTGCGGTAGCATCATT
>OLNY01000266.1_pt1 | contig 53050 bp, 53 predicted proteins | sample 1671981 | NCBI WGS metagenome assembly OLNY01 (sample SAMEA3136632, study PRJEB25190) | human gut metagenome | biome: human gut; feature: human-associated habitat; material: faeces | place: Austria | collected 2013
GGTCACTTTATGGCACTTTGCCTTATGAAAAGACTTCAGATGGCAGGCAACAAGCCTATCGTTCTTATAGGCGGCGGTACAGCTATGATAGGCGACCCGTCAGGCAAGACTGATATGAGAAAAATGATGACTAAGGAAACTATAAACCACAATGTTGAGTGTTTCAAAAAGCAGATGTCACATTTTATCGATTTTTCTGATGACAAGGCTATCATTGTAAATAACGGCGACTGGCTGCTTGACCTTAACTATGTTGACGTTCTTCGTGATGTTGGTGCTTGTTTCTCTGTAAACAAGATGCTCACATTCGAGTGCTACAAGCAGAGAATGGAGAGAGGACTGACTTTCCTTGAGTTCAACTACATGATAATGCAGTCTTACGACTTCTACAGACTTTTCCAGGATTACGGCTGCAATATGCAGTTCGGCGGTGACGACCAGTGGGCTAATATGCTGGGCGGTACTGAGCTTATCAGAAAGAAACTTGGCAAGGACGCTTACGCCATGACTATCACTCTCCTGCTCAACTCTGAGGGAAAGAAGATGGGCAAGACTGAAAAGGGTGCGGTATGGCTCGACCCTGAAAAGACTTCTCCATACGAGTTCTATCAGTACTGGAGAAACGTTGGCGACGCTGACGTTATCAAGTGCCTGAAGATGCTCACATTCGTTCCTATTGAGGAGATAGAGGAAATGGAGAAACACATGGAGGGTGCTGAATACAACAAGGCTAAGGAGCTTTTGGCTTACGAGCTTACAAAGCTTGTTCACGGCAAAGAAGAGGCTGACAAGGCTGACGCTGCGGCAAAGGCTATTTTTGCAGGCGGCGGAAACAGCGATGATATGCCTAGCACGACTATTGCTGCGGCTGACCTTACTGACGGCAAGATAGGTATTCTTACACTTCTCGTTAAGTGCGGTCTTTGTCCTTCAAACGGTGAGGCAAGACGTCTTGTTACTCAGAACGGTATTGCAGTGAATGGTGAGAAGTTCACTGACCCTAAGGGTCTTGTTGATCTTTCTGAGCCTGTTGTTATCAAGAAGGGCAAGAAGGTTTTCCACAAGGCTATTGCGGAATAATATAGTACAAAATAATTTCCACGGGTGGACAGAAGTTCACCCGTTTTTTGTATATATATAAGGCTTTTTGCAATATTCATAAACATTCACACAAAATACATATAAGGTTTAGCTATATTTAAAGTTATTCAGATATACTTTTAATCAAAGGAAAGTTTACAAAGAGCATATGAAAATATTACGAAAAGAGGCGTGGTAATGAACGGCAGTCAGGAAGTGTTCAGACGTATCGAGAAAAAATATATCGTTGACGAACCGACTTATGAAAAGCTTATGAAAAAGCTTGAGGGACATTTCGTCAGGGACAAATACTACAAGAGCACTATTTGCAACATTTATTATGACACACCAAGTCATCAGCTTGTGAGAAACTCTATTGAAAAGCCGGTATACAAAGAAAAGCTGAGGGTGAGGAGCTACGGCGTTCCTGACGAGGACAGCATGGTTTTTGTGGAGCTGAAAAAGAAATACAAGGGCGTGGTCTACAAGAGGCGTATCGAGATGACCCTTGCACAGACTCGTGATTTCTTTGCAGGCAAAGAGGTACCTCATGATAATCCGCAGATAGAGAACGAGCTGAAATATTTTCTCAAATTCTATGAGGGCATTGCTCCTGCAATGTATCTTAGCTATGACAGGCTTGCTTACTGCGGTGCGGAAGATCCGTCGCTTAGGCTGACTTTCGACTCACACATCATTTACCGTGAGGAGCAAAAAGAGCTTGACAAGGGCATTTGGGGCAAGGAACTGCTGGGTGCAGGCACTAGGGTAATGGAAATAAAGATACCGAACGCTATGCCTCTTTGGTTATCGGCTATACTTGATGAACTGGAGATATATCCTGCGTCATTCTCAAAATACGGAACTGCGTATCTTAATGAGCTTTCTGAAAAAATACATAAAGGTAAGGTGATAAGCTGTGCTTAATTCTTCTATTCTTGCAGCGACTACTGTTACCACTGCGGAAACAACGGTGGCAACGATAACCACAAACGAGTTTATATTCTGCACTGCAGCGTCTTTGGTGCTTGGTCTGATGATCGCATTTGCATTCAACTTCAAGCAAAAAAAGACAAAGAGCTTTATGATGACGCTTGCTTTGCTGCCTGTGATAGTGCAAGTAGTGATAATGCTGGTAAACGGAAACATCGGCACAGGCGTGGCTGTTATGGGTGCGTTCAGTTTGGTAAGGTTCCGTTCTGTACCGGGAAGTGCAATGGACATTTGTGCTATATTCCTTTCAATGGCTGTCGGTCTTGCGACGGGAACGAACCACCTTGCGTTGGCTCTTATGCTGGCGGTGAGTGTGAGCCTGCTGAACATTGTTTACACGCTTTTGCCTATTGGCAAGAAGTCGGGTCACAAGGATCTGAATATCACTATCCCTGAGAGCCTTGATTACACGGAGGTCTTTGACGATATTTTTGAAAAATATCTTTCAGACTGCGAGCTTATCTCGGTAAAGACCACCAACATGGGAAGTCTTTTCAAGCTGAAATACCGCATTGAGCTTAAAGGCGGTGCTAACGAAAAGCAGCTTATTGACGAGCTTAGATGCAGGAACGGCAATCTTGAGATAATGTGTGCAAGGTCTGCTGACATTGAGGAACAGGTGTTCTGATAAAATTACACAGATCATTATAAGCAAAACCGCACAAGGCTAAAGCGGTCTTGTGCGGTTTTTTTCAACCTTTTTTACCATACAAGGGGGTATTTTTCATGAAAATTTCGGACACCAAAAAGCTGGCAGCTATCACGGCGGCGTTTTTTATCACGGTAACTGCTTTTTCGGGCTGTTCGGAGAATGCAAGTTCTTCACAGGCAGCAAGCAGCGTTTCACAGGCTGCAAAGTCTGACATCGACGCAAGCATTGCGGCGGAGGACATTGACGTTGGTTATGACGAGGAAAGCTCGGTAGGGATAACTTTTTCTGACGGCAGTGCGACTATAGACGGCGAGGGTGCTGTGGCTGAGGGGGAAACTGTTACCATATCTCAGGCCGGCACATACATTTTATCAGGCACGGCTGCTAACGGCAGGATAATCGTTGCGGCGGACAAAAAGGCTGAGGTCAAGCTTATTTTCAACGGATTGGATATCACCTGTTCAGACAACGCTCCCCTGCTTGTGAGCAAGGCTAAAAAGGTTTACATTGTACTGGAGGACGGCACGGAGAATGTTCTGACGGACGGTGCTAGCTACTCACTTGGTGAAGATGACAGCAACACGGACGGAGCGATATTCTCAAAGGCTGACCTTACTATAAACGGCGGCGGAACGCTTACTGTTAATGCAAACTACAAGCATGGTATCGTATCAAAGGACGATCTTGTTATAACAGACGGAAACATCAATGTAACGTCGGCGTCAACTGCCATTGAGGGCAAGGACAGCGTGAAGATATCAGGCGGCACGTTCAACATTTCCGCAGGCACTAACGGAATAAAATCCACCAACACGGAGGAGAGCGACAAGGGCTTTATAAGCGTAACAGGCGGCAGCTTTACGATGGTTGCGAATAATGACGCTTTTGAGGCGGAAACGGTGCTTTCCATTGAGGGCGGCAGCTTTGACATCACCACAGGCGGCGGAAGTGCTAACGCATCAATAAAGTCTGACGGCACGCCTAACGGTGACTGGCAGAAGAACATGGGCAACGGCGGAATGGGCAGACCTGACGATAACGGAAACGGCATGGGCGGCGACCCGCCTGCTAAGCCTACGGCTGACGACACGGGGCTTACCATAAAAACTGCGGCTAACACGACTACTGACAGCACTTCGACATCTGCAAAGGCTTTAAAGGCAGGCAGCGAGGTGAACATAAGCGGCGGCGAGTTCAAGATAGACTCGGCTGACGATTCTGTACTCAGCAATGGAAACATTGTGGTAACAGGAGGAAACATTTCTGCGGCGTCAGGTGATGACGGTATGCACGCTGACGGAAACTTGACCATTTCTGAGGGCACTATCGACATAACAAAGAGCTATGAGGGCATCGAGGGTTCTATCGTTACGATAGACGGCGGTACGATATCAGTTGTATCAAGCGATGACGGAATAAACTGTGCAGGCGGCAGTGACACGGGTTCGACGGGCAGAATGGGTGCTGACCAATTCTCGGCACAGGACGGTGTTGAGATTTGCATAAACGGTGGAACTATTACAATAGACGCTGGCGGTGACGGAATCGACTCAAACGGCAACTTCACAATGTCAGGGGGAGTGGTTTACGTTTGCGGTCCGACAAATGGCGGAAACGGTGCACTTGACTACAACGGCACTGCAACGGTAACAGGCGGAACGCTTATTGCCTGCGGTGCGGTAGGAATGGAAGAGGGCTTTGGCGACAGCTCGACACAATACAGTGTTTTGCACAACCTTGGCTCGACTGTATCGGCAAACGAAAAGCTTACCATTACTGACAGCGACGGAAACGAGATATTGAGCTTTACTCCGACAAAGACATGGCAGAGCGTGGTATTCACAAGCGGCGATCTGAAGGACGGCGAGACCTACACTATCACGGCAGGTTCACAGTCGGAAACGGTGACTATTGACGGTATAGTTACTTCAAACTCCACAGGAATGAGCTTTGGCGGTGGTCATGGCGGCGGTCGTAGATTCTGATATGAATGGCAAAAGGACGAACTTTATTGTTCGTCCTTTTTTGCTCACCTTTGTTGTATCCATACGCAAAAAAAGACCGTCCCACAAAGGAACGGTCTTTAGCAAGCAATTTAGTTTTGGCTTTGCAGATTAAGCAAGCTCAGCAAAATACTTAATTGTTCTTACCATCTGTGATGTGTAAGAGTTCTCGTTGTCGTACCAAGAAACTACCTGAACCTCATAGAGATCGTCAGCGATCTTAGATACCATTGTCTGAGTTGCATCGAAGAGTGAACCAAATCTCATGCCGATAACGTCAGAAGAAACGATTGGATCCTCGTTGTAGCCAAATGACTCAGAAGATGCAGCCTTCATAGCAGCGTTGATGCCTTCAACTGTTACGTCAGCACCCTTTACAACTGCTGTAAGGATTGTTGTTGAACCTGTTGGAACTGGAACTCTCTGTGCAGAACCGATGAGCTTGCCGTTAAGCTCTGGGATTACAAGGCCGATAGCCTTTGCAGCACCTGTTGAGTTAGGAACGATGTTAGCAGCACCAGCTCTTGCTCTTCTCAGGTCACCCTTTCTGTGAGGACCGTCAAGGATCATCTGGTCGCCTGTGTATGCATGGATAGTGCTCATGATACCGCTCTGGATTGGAGCATACTTGTTAAGAGCATCAGCCATAGGAGCAAGACAGTTTGTTGTGCAAGATGCAGCAGAAATGATTGTATCGTCTGCTGTAAGTGTCTTCTCGTTTACTGAGTAAACGATAGTCTTGAGGTCGTTACCAGCAGGAGCTGAGATAACTACCTTCTTAGCACCAGCATCGAGGTGAGCCTGGCTCTTAGCCTTTGATGTATAGAAACCTGTGCACTCGAGAACTACGTCTACACCAAGCTTGCCCCAAGGACAATCCTTAGCGTCCTTTTCTGCATAAATCTGAAGAGTCTTGCCGTCAACAGTGATCGTGTTAGCCTCATCATCAGCTGATACTGTGTGAAGGTTCTCACCGATTCTGCCACAGTAACCGCCCTGAGCTGTATCATACTTGAGAAGATCAGCAAGCATTGAAGGCTTAGTCAGGTCGTTGATTGCAACTACCTCGTAGCCCTCTGCTCCAAACATCTGTCTGAATGCAAGACGTCCAATACGTCCAAAACCATTAATTGCGACTTTAACTGCCATAATTAATTTACCTCCTAAAAAATTTTCTGATATTATTATACTACATTTTTCTATACATTGCAAGTGTTTTTACAAAAAACTTAGAACTTTTTTTCTTGCCCCTGCCCCCTGAAAACCTGCACGGTCTGCAACCGAGCACCATTCGTCATAAATCTTTAAATTGTGATTAAATATTACCGATTTTTATTGACTACCTGAACAGTTTAGGTTATAATATTTAAAAGAACACTTTTTAAGACAGGAGGCGGGCCAGTGGATCTGACAGCATCTGTAAAAGAGATTTATGCTCAGTCGGAAGAAAATATCATTCTTACGGACAAAGATCTGAATGTAATATGGAAAAATCACAGCGGTCTGCCGGAGGTCATTGACCGCTCGTCTTTATGCGTTTACCCTGAGGGCACTTTTTCCCTGCCCATTGAAAAGACTGCCACATTTGAATACAAGGGCAGGTTTGCGGATTCTGCTGCAATGAGGTTCGAGCCGCTGCGGCATGACGGGGTGATAACGAACTATCTTATACACTACTACTCATGCACGGACATTGAACGGCTTTCTGACAGGTCGGGATATGTACGGTTCAAGTCAAACTTTCTTGGCAACATCAGGATAGAGCTTTCGCAGATGATAGCTATGCTTGACAGTCAGAAGGACGCTTTTTCGGCTAAAGCCGGTACTGAGTACGAACACTTTGACCATGAGGCTAGGCTCAGGATACTGAAGGCATTTTCTGCCACGGTGAACATGAACGAGCTTGCTAAATATTTCAGCGGATATTTCACCACGGAATATCAGAGCTTATCGGACATATGCGGTGAGGTATGTGATGAAGAGGGTGCACTGCTGGAAGAGGACGGCTGCATTTTCAGGTATGCCATTGACCCGTGCATTTATTTTGAGACGAACAAGGGGCTTGTGAAAAACGTTTTGGCAAACCTTTTGATAAACGCATATATGTACAATGACAAGGAGCAGCGGCAGGTGGAGCTGGTCTTGCGGACTGAGGATGACAGGATAGTGCTGTCGGTGAGCGACAATGGCTGCGGCATCGCTGATGAGGTATGGCAGGCGGCGATACGTCCATTTGGCACGTTCAAGCGATACAATGGCAGCGAGGCTTTAGGGCTTGCATTGGTGAAATGTTTCTGCGACCGATTCGGTGGTGAACTTAGCTGCCGCAGCAAGCCTGACAAGGGCACTTGCATTACCATGAGTTTTCCTTGTGACAGCCGTGGTTTGCCGAAAGAGTTTCATGTGAGCAGAATGCCGACTATACCTAATCCGTTTGGCAGCACATACTGCATAATGGCCAAGGGGCTTGACCCGCTGAAATAGGATAGATAAACACTTGGAACAGACAAACAAATTTTAATATAATGCGCAGCGTTGAAAAGCGGGACGTCGAGGGCGCCGTCCCCTACAGCATACATAGATAAAAAGGCAGTACCGAGATTTCGGTACTGCCTTGATTTTTTATGGATATTAGTCCTTGATGATAGACTTACCTGTCATTTCCTTTGGCTGCTCAAGACCCATGAGTTTGAGCATTGTTGGTGAAAGATCAGCAAGAACGCCGCCCTCTCTGATAAGAACGTTGCCTGCACCTGCGATAATAAGTGGTACAAGGTTTGTTGTATGGGCTGTGAACGGTGAGCCGTCCTCTTCCATCATCTTATCTGCGTTGCCGTGGTCTGCTGTGATAAGTGCTACGCCGCCCTTTGCAAGAACTGCGTCAACTGTTTTGCCTACGCACTCGTCAACTGCCTCGACTGCTGCTACGGCTGCGTCAAACACGCCTGTGTGACCTACCATGTCGCAGTTTGCATAGTTGAGGATAATTGCGTCATACTTATCTGACTCTATTCTCTTGAGGACTTCGTCGCAAACGAGATATGCACTCATTTCAGGCTGGAGGTCATATGTTGCTACCTTTGGTGAATTGATGAGTGCTCTGTCCTCGTTCTCGAAAGGAGTTTCTACGCCGCCGTTGAAGAAGAATGTAACGTGAGCATACTTCTCTGTTTCAGCGATTCTAAGCTGTGAAAGACCCTTCTTTGCGATATACTCGCCGAAAGTATTTTCAAGGCTTGCTGGCTTGAATGCAATGTCGACGTTTGGCATTGTTGCGTCATACTGTGTCATGCAGACATAGTAAAGTGGGAATCTGCCGTTTCTTCTCTCAAAGCCTGTGAAGTCGTCGTCAACGAGAGTTCTTGTGATCTCTCTTGCTCTGTCTGGACGGAAGTTGAAGAAGATAACGCTGTCGTTAGCGGATATCTTGCCGTTCTCGTCGATAACTGTAGGCACGATGAACTCGTCTGTAACGTCAGCTGCATAAGACGCCTTTACAGCATCAACTGCGTTATCAGCCTTATTGCCCTCGCCGTATACCATTGCGTCATAAGCCTTGCCCACACGCTCCCAACGGTTATCTCTGTCCATTGCATAGTAACGGCCCATTACTGTTGCTATCTTGCCCACGCCGATTTCTTTGAGCTTTTCCTCAAGTTCAGCAACGAAGTCAACTCCGCTTGTAGGAGGAACATCTCTGCCGTCCATAAAGCAATGAACGTACACCTTTGTAAGACCTGCTTTCTTAGCAAGCTCCAAAAGACCATAGAGGTGTGAATTATGTGAATGAACGCCGCCGTTTGAAAGAAGTCCGAACAGGTGGAGAGCACTGTCATTCTTCTTGCAGTTCTCAACGGCTGCTGTGAAAGCCTCGTTTGAGAAGAATTCGCCGTCCTTGATAGACTTTGTGATCCTTGTAAGTTCCTGATAAACTATTCTTCCTGCACCGATATTTGTATGGCCTACCTCTGAGTTACCCATTTGTCCATCAGGAAGTCCAACGTCCATGCCGCTTGCACCGATAAGAGTGTGCGGATAGTTGGCAAGAAGTCTGTCGATATTAGGAGTTTTGGCAGCTCTGATAGCGTTGCCGTAATCCTTGTGATTATAGCCGAAGCCGTCCATAATGATAAGTGCTATGGGTTTCTTTGACATAATTTTTAGTCCTTTCAAAAAAATCGCAGGGGCAGCCGCAGCCGTCCCTGCGGAACGTTTTTAGTTTTGCTGTGTTATATTATTAACCCTCAACAGCTGCCTGAACGATAGTGTTGAAGTCAGCAGCCTTCAGTGATGCACCGCCGATAAGACCGCCGTCTACGTTCTCCTTAGAAAGAAGTTCTGCACAGTTTTTAGCGTTCATTGAACCGCCGTACTGGATAGTTACTGCCTCAGCTGTTGCCTCGTCATAGATCTTAGCAAGTGTAGCTCTGATGAATGCACAAACTTCCTCTGCCTGATCTGCTGTAGCTGTCTTGCCTGTGCCGATAGCCCATACCGGCTCGTAAGCAATAACAGACTTCTTAACGTCCTCAGCTGATACGCCGAAGAAATCAAGCTTTACCTGTCTTGCGATAACTTCCTCTGTGATATTGCACTCACGCTCCCAAAGAAGCTCGCCAACGCAAACGATCGGCTTGAGACCAGCAGCAAGAGCAGCCTTTGTTCTCTTGTTTACAGTCTCGTCTGTTTCGCCGAAATACTGTCTTCTCTCAGAGTGACCGATAACAACGTACTCAACGCCCAGCTCAACGAGCATATCTGCTGAGATCTCGCCTGTGAAAGCGCCGCTCTTCTCAAAGTGAACGTTCTCAGCACCGATCTTTACGTTTGAACCTGCTGTTGCATTGATAGCAGGTTCAAGGTTTGTGAAAGGAACGCAAGCGATAACTTCTACCTTGCCCTCAGCGTTTGCAACGAGTGGCTTGATAGCCTCGAGAAGCTCCTTAGCCTCAGGTCTTGTCTTGTTCATCTTCCAGTTTCCTGCAATAATTGCTTTTCTTACAGCTTTTTTCATGATAAAAAACTCCTTTATTTTTTATAGGGAACAGAAAAAATTGTTCCTGCTAGTTTTCCAAGTCTATTATACAACATTCCCTCGTATTTGTCAACTAATTAACAAAGAACCTCCGCTGTTTTTACCTTATTTTTTCTTTGATCTTGGCGGTGGGAGCTGTTCATACATTGCTTCCACAAGTCCTTTGAGATGATCCTTATCATCGGTATTATCCACAAGGTACATTGGCTTTGCACCTTCATAGGGCATCTCTAACGTTATGTCTTTAAGATGATCTTCTGCAGCTTTCACGGACTTCACAAGAAGTCTGTTATCATAAATGCCACCGAATATTCTGTCCTTATAATATAATATATACTCACCAAACATTTTTCTTGCTCGGATATCTTCAAGCTCGCTGAGCTGTTCGAGTATGTATTCAAAATAACTCTCATCAGTTGGCATATTTTCTCCTTAAAGCTTGTCGATAAGCATAACAGCGCCGAAAATCCCCAGCAGCACGCCGATAGCTATCGCCGCATAACCGAACGGTGTCTTTTCCTCTTTCTGCTCTGCTTCCTTTTCTTCCTCGGTGACTTCCACCTTTGATTTTTCGTCGTCAAGATAAAACTCCTGCGGATTCTCAGGATTATACTTTATATCGATCATATCCCCTTTATTATAACCGTTGTCTGTAACTATCTGGGTATACTTTTCTCCGTTCACAGTATAACCTATTTTCCATTCAACAAAGACCTGATCTTCACCGCCGCTAAAAGACGGCATTGTTGTTTTTACCTTCTGCAAAGCCTTTGCCTGCATTGGCTCATAATGGTCTTCTTCGGGAATATTCTGTTCTTGATCCGGGAAAAACCGATAGCCTTTAAGCGCCTTGATACCGAAATATATCAGCCCTATTCCTGTAAGGAACAGAATTATCCCTCCGATTCCCTGCCAGCCAAGGTTAACGCCTGCCAAAACACTGACCTTGAAATTTTCAGCTAAAAGCATTAATTCGTTCATTCCGTCACCTCGTTTCTTTCAAAGGAATCGGGCGAGATAATGACAATATGTCCGCTTTCCGACCCGCTGTCCTCGAAGGTTTTCATATTAAAAGTATGTATGAAAGTCATTATAGAGATTACAGCAAACACCGCTGCAAAAGCTCCGAAAAAAATTCTCATGCTTATCCCGTAAACAAATTCGCCGCGGCATTCATTTTCAATTTCGGCGATACCGTCTGCATAATCCGAAAGGTAAAAATCGTCGGGATCATTCTCACCATAACATATATTTACATAGCCGTCGTTAAGAATGTTTTCGATAAATTTGCGGTAAACTATGCCGCTTTGATCTGTATATTCGATTTCAAGCTGGTTTACATAGGAAGTATACGCTCCCCTGCTTTCGGAAAAATCCTCATATTCGGATCTGCTTTCCCCTACTACCTTAGCAAACGTTTTAACATATTTACTGCAATCATCGGAACTTTCTGAATTTCCGTAACGCTTACAGCCGATCTTTACAAATCCAACTGCCGCCAGTGCCGACGCAACAGCCAATATACAGGCAAAAACAAATGCCGCAGTAATACTGCTTTGTGAATAGTATACTGTCAAAACCAAAGGTTCACGGTAAATCATTGATACCCCCATAATTAAAAAGGGGCAGGCAAATGACTGCCTGCCCCAGCTTTTAAGTCGAGCAAATATATAAATTACTTGTCGGCAATAACGTCGATACCCGGAAGAACCTTGCCCTCGAGGTATTCAAGTGAAGCTCCGCCGCCTGTTGAGATGTGTGACATCTTGTCAGCGAAACCGAGCTGGATAACTGCTGCTGCTGAGTCGCCGCCGCCGATGATAGTTGTAGCGTCTGTTTCAGCAAGTGCCTTTGCAACTGCGATAGTACCTGCTGCAAGTGTTGGGTTCTCGAATACGCCCATAGGACCGTTCCAAACAACTGTCTTTGCGGACTTAACAGCCTCGCCGAAGAGTTCCTGTGTCTTTGTGCCGATATCAAGGCCTTCCTTGTCAGCTGGGATCTTGTCGGAGTCAACAACTTCAACGTCGATAGGAGCGTCGATTGGATCAGGGAAACCTGCTGCAACTGTTGTGTCGATAGGGAGAAGGAGCTTCTTGCCGAGCTTCTCAGCCTTTGCCATCATTTCCTTGCAGTAGTCGATCTTTGTATCGTCAACCAGTGACAGACCAACTTCCTTGCCCTGAGCCTTCAGGAATGTATATGCCATACCGCCGCCGATGATAAGTGTATCGCACTTCTCGAGGAGGTTTGAGATAACATTGAGCTTATCTGCTACCTTTGCACCGCCGAGGATAGCAACAAATGGTCTTACAGGTGTTTCAACTGCATTACCGAGGTAGTTGATCTCTTTCTGCATGAGGTAGCCAACTGCTGTTTCCTTAACGAACTTTGTAACGCCTGCTGTAGATGCGTGTGCTCTGTGTGCAGAACCGAAAGCGTCCATTACGAATACTTCGTCGTCAACGAGGTCAGCAAGTTCCTTAGCAAAGCCTTCGCCGTTCTTTGTTTCCTCAGCACCTCTGAATCTTGTGTTCTCAAGAACTACGATATCGCCGTCAGCCATTTCAGCAACTGCCTTCTTAGCGTTGTCGCCTACTACTGTATCGTCGGCTGCAAATGTTACCTTTGTTTCAGGAAGAAGCTCTGCAAGTCTTGCAGCAGCCGGTGCAAGTGAGAACTTAGCCTCTGGGCCGTTCTTTGGCTTGCCAAGGTGTGAACACAGAACTACTTTACCGCCGTCTGCTACCAGCTTTTTGATAGTTGGGAGAGCAGCTGTGATTCTGTTATCGTTTGTAATAACGCCGTCCTTCAGAGGAACGTTGAAGTCAACTCTTACGAGGACTTTTTTGCCCTTTACATTAATGTCATCAACAGTAACTTTGTTTAAACCTGCCATTTTAAAGACACCTCTCAATTTAATTTTTTTAGTTCACGTTGTTAAAAATCTAACAACCTTACCTCTATTATATAACATACCGTCATAAAAATCAAGTATTTTTTAATAATTTTTACCCTGATTTTATTCTCTAGAGTGCATCGACCTTTATCTCGCCGTTATCGGCTGATATTGCCACGGCGGACACTGCACCCTCGCCCTTATCTATAAGCAGTTCGGCTATCTTATCCTCTACCTCGTTTCTTATAACACGGCGGATATCTCTTGCACCAAGTTTCTGTCCATAAGCCTTATGTGCGATAGTTTTCAGAGCCTCGTCCGTATATCTCAGGCTGATATGCTTTTCTGCCAGCGGCGACTTCATCTCATCTAGCATAAGACCTGCTATGCCTGCGAAGTTTTCCTCCGTGAGCGGGTTGAACACGACTATCTCGTCTATTCTTCCAAGGAACTCAGGACGCAGGAACTCTCTCAGGGCTTTCATTGCCTTATCCTTTGCGATATCGCTGTCGGTCTTATTAAAGCCGACGCCTGTATCCTTATCGGTCGAGCCTGCATTTGAGGTCATGACGATAACGATATTTTCAAAGGAAACACTTCTGCCCTGTGAATCGTTTATACGTCCCTCGTCAAGTATCTGGAGGAGTATGTTCATAACGTCAGGGTGAGCCTTTTCTATCTCGTCAAAGAGCACCACTGAATATGGTCTGCGGCGGACTTTTTCGGTAAGCTGACCTGCCTCGTCAAAGCCAACATATCCCGGAGGCGAACCGATAAGCTTTGAAACTGAATGTTTCTCCATATACTCGGTCATATCGACTCTGATAAGCGGTTCGGTGGCGTCGAAAAGCTCTTCTCCAAGCACCTTAACAAGCTCGGTCTTTCCTACACCTGTTGGACCGACGAAAATAAATGACGCTGGTCTGCGGCGTTTTGAAAGCTGCACTCTGGTACGCTTTATTGCCTTTGCGACCTTATCCACTGCCTCGTCCTGACCGATAACACGCTTTGAAAGAGCCTCTTTCAGGTGCTTTATCTTGTCATACTCTGTCTGAGCTATTTTATTTGCAGGGATACCGGTCCAAAGCTCTATTACCTTTGAGATATCGTCCTCTGTTACCTGAACGTTCTTGAGGGTCTCCTCAACTTCTTTGAGCCTGTTCTGTATTCTCAGTATCTCGCCCTTTTCCGTTGCGATTATCTCATAATCAGGGTCTGACTTCTGCTCATAATCCTCAACGAGCTTTTCATGCTTTTTGAGTTCTTCGTTGAGGGCGTCGAACTCCTCTATCTCAGGTGTTCTGATACTTGTGCAGGCACAAGCCTCGTCAAGGAGGTCTATGGCTTTATCAGGAAGGAATCTGTCATTGATATATCTCTCTGAAAGCACTGCACACTCTCTGAGCATATCGTCCGATATCTTTACTCTATGGAAATTTTCGTAATACTGCTTTATGCCCTTGAGGACTGTGATAGTATCCTCTACTGTCGGCTCAGTGACTGTTACCGGCTGGAAACGTCTTTCAAGTGCGGAATCCTTTTCGATATACTTTCTGTACTCCTTGAAAGTCGTTGCTCCTATTACCTGTATCTCGCCTCTTGAAAGTGACGGTTTCAGGATATTTGCGGCGTTCATTGTGCCCTCGTTGTCGCCTGTTCCAACGAGCGTATGAACCTCGTCGATAAAGAGGATAACGTTGCCCTGCTCTTTGACCTCTTCCACAAGACCTTTGCAGCGGCTCTCGAACTGTCCTCTGAACTGAGTGCCTGCAACAAGTGCGGTCAAATCAAGGAGGTAAAGTTCCTTGTTCTTGATATGGAACGGCACATCTCCGCCAACAATTCTCTGAGCGATACCCTCGGCAATGGCTGTTTTACCAACGCCCGGTTCACCTATAAGACATGGGTTATTTTTCTGACGTCTTGACAGGATATGGATAACTCTTGATATCTCCTTATCTCTGCCCACGACATTATCGAGCTTGCCCTCTCTTGCCTTTTGGGTAAGATTCGTGCAATAGTTATTGAGGTATTTAAGCTTTTTATTTTTATCCTTTGGCTTTTTGTCAGCACCCTCGTCCATTTTCGGTGCACCTGCTCCTGCAAGGCTGCTGAAGAGGTTTCCAGCGTCGCCGCCGAATAGGTTGCTTAAAAAGTTTGTTCCGCCCGGCTCAAAATCGTCGCCGTCAGACGCCTCCATAAGCTGGTTGGACATTGCCTCGAGGTCATCATCTGAAATGCCCATAGCTTTCATATAATCGTCCACCTGTGAAATGCCAAGCTCCTTAGCACACACGAGGCAAAGTCCCTCGTTCTGCTTATGCTGCGGATCTTTAGCGTTCATCTGCGAGATGAACACCACGGCAGGACGTTTTTTACATCTTGAACACATTAACATTTTATTTGCTCCTTTCCTTACTGACAGACCTTTGGGTCATCATTTATACAGAATGTCAAAGAAGTAACTGAACAGATAGGTATTTTCAAAAGTTGTGCTGTTGAACTGTGGCAGTCTGTCTGAGGTGACGTTTATGACTGTGCACACCATAAACGCTATGAGTATCACATACAGTCCGCCTTTGCAAAGACCCAGTGTCATGCCGCCGAAACGGTTCGCCGCCGACAGTCTTGTCATTCTTGTGAACACTCCCGACAGTCTCAGGATAAGCCTTATGACTATCTCCATGAGCACATATATCACCACAAAAACGCAAAGCTTTATAAATGTCAATGCGATAGGTCGGAAGATGTTCTTTTCAAGATATTCCGCACCTGTTCTGCCGCCCTCTGAGAGAGCCTTTACAGCATCGTCTATCTGCTCTGTGGTGAACTCCACCGCCTTTGAAAGGCTGCTGCCAAGCTTGTTCCCGTCCAGCTTTTCACTGAGTTTCTGGGGCATGACGCTGTGGATATACTCTGAAAGCTCTTCGCCTTTTTGCTGTGCGGTATCAAGGTCAGCACCCTTTGAGGCAAGCAGCTTTTCGGTATTCTCCGCAAGAGTGCCTGCCCCTGACAGGACGTTTTTTATCTCCTCATCTGAAAGGTCGATATCAACACCCTCGTTTTTCAGTTCGTTGCTCACAAGCTTTGAAATATCCGTCTGTTCTGCGGCGTTTTCAAGGCTTGTTATAAGCTGCGTCTTGAAATATTTGTTATATACATTTTCAGCCGACATATTGGCTATAAGAAAAGCCACAAGGACGGCTGCCACTGTTCCGAGCATTGTAATAACATACTTCACAAAGCCCTTACAGTATCCTGTCAGAGCGGTCACGATAAGGATCATGATGACTGCTCCGTCAAAAACATATGCCATATTTTCCTGCCTTTCGTCAGGTATTGAAAGATATCTTATTTATCTCACGCAGACCGAGGAAATAGACGCTGTCGTTGAGATAGACAAAATCAAGATACTCTGAGGACACCGCTGCGGTGGCAAGGAGATTTCCTGCACTGTCATACGCCTCGATATTATCCTCGCTAAGAAGTATTATCTTTTTGTTTTCGGCGGTCATTTTCTTAGGCGTGCCGCTTTGAGTATACACCACGCTGTCAGGCTTATCACCGTCTGAGTCGGAACGGAACACCGCAAGAGTGCCTGTTTTACGCTGTATGCCCTTGAACGCCACGCTTGCTGTGCTGTCGGTGAGTGCATAGTCTAAAAGCTCGTCAGGGTACTCATACTGCATGAGTATTTTTCCGCTGCTGTCAAGCTTATAGAAACAGGTATCGCCCACTACCCAGTAGTCGCCGTTGTCGTTTCGCTGAACAGCCACTGCCAGTGTTTCAAGCTGCTGGCTCTTCATTTTTTCCTCTGTGCTGTCAAAGGTAACATGATGTATCACGGAACGGAGTGCTCCGCCACTGCCTGAGAATGTGGATATACAGCAGCCGCTGCCGTCTTTATCAAAGGTTATGTCAAGTATCCTTCTTGAGCTTGACCACTGATATATCTCTGCTCCTGAAGAGTCATAGACTGTCAGAACTGCGGCATATTTTTCTGTCTGCGTGACAACTGCCACGGTGCTGTCAGGGGCTATCTCTGCAAGAAGTATCGACTGGCCGATATCCTTTGAGAGCAGCTCGCCTTTTTTATTGAGCACTCTGAAAGATTTGCCGCCGTTATCGTAGACAAGCACACGCTTGCCTGATGTTCTTACAACAGGGTTTGCAAAGTTATGAGAATTATCCGATATCTTATTGCCAGACTCATCATAGAAAGTGATATTTCTATCGTCAACTCTCACTATGCCGTCTGAAAGCTCTTTTATAACATTTACGGAACTTTCGTCAAAAGTCAGCGGGAAGTTGCCGCTTTCCTTTTTGCCATCGTTTACTATGGTCGCATGAGGTCTGTCCAAAATGCCCTCAAGCTTTGGCACCCACACGCCTCTTGAGGCATACACACCCACGCCGAACGCCAGCACGACGGCTATGGCTGCCAACTTCTTATAGAGCTTTTTGTTTTTCTCTTTCTTTCTTGCAGCCCTTATATCAGTGACGTTGGAGTTTTCTTTCTCCTCGGTCTTCTCTTTTCTGCTTTTGTGCTCGTGTTTTTTCTCCCCAGGTTTTTCGGCTTTGTTCTCGCCCCCTGAAACGGTGATCTTATTCTCCTCCGTTTTTTCAGGCTGCTCCTCAGGCTCGGCGTTCTCGGAATTTGTCAGCTCTATCCTACTGCGTGACTTCTCAGCCTCTTCTGCCTCCTGACGCAGCTGTTCTTCCTGCTCAAGTTGTGCTGCTTTCTGAGCCGCCTTTTTCTTCCGCTTTATCTCCCTGAGCGTAACGTTAGGCATAGGCTCTTCCGCACCGTGGAACTCGTCACGCTGCACAAAATCAGTTTGCTTGGTTATTCTTATAGTTTTTTCTTCTTTGGTCGGCGAATTTTTCTTTTTCCGCCTGCCTTTTGATCTATTATCATTCACCTTGTTCAGATCCTTTGTCTTTATCGTAATACACTTCGTTAAGATACAATCCCTGCGGCGGAACGGTCTTTCCGCCTCTTGTTCTGTCCTTTGACGCAAGTATATCAGGTATTTGTGTTTCTCCTATCTTGCCCTCGTTTATAAAAATAAGCGTTCCTACCATTATCCTTACCATATTGTACAAAAAGCCGTCCCCTGAAACTGTGAATATCACAAGCTCCCCTTCACGCCTTACATGGAAAGAGAATATCGTTCTCACTGTATTCTCCTTTGTGCAGTCTGTGGAGCACATGGACTTGAAGTCGTGCGTGCCCACAAAATCCTGTGCGGCTTTATCAAGCTTTTTCTCGTCTATGGGGAACCAGCTGCGGTAGGCTGTATCTTTATAAAAAGGATTTTTTATCTCGCTGTTATGGATAATATACTCATATTCCTTGCCGCTGCACATATATCTTGCATGAAAATCAAGGGGGACTTTTTCGCACTCCAGTACGGAGATATCGTCAGGGAGCTTTGAATTAAGTCCGAAAACTATGCCACGGCAGGTTATTGTGGACTCTATAAGAAAGCTTGCACAAAACCGCCTTGCGTGCACCCCTGCGTCTGTTCGTGAGCAGCCGTTCACTGTGACGGTCTGACCAGTCAGGGCGAGGATAGCCTCCTCAAGCACCTGCTGAACGGCAAGAGCGTTGTTCTGCCTTTGCCACCCATGATATGCTGTGCCGTTATAGGCAAGTATTATTTTGAAATTCGTCATGAGCATATCCCGTTTCTTTAGTCAAGTGTTATGGAATCTATATTGTCAAGTCTTATTATCTTTGTGGTATCTCTTTTCTTCTCGTGGACGATAAGCTTTACCCACTCGTCATCGACATCAAGGATTGTACATCTTGTACTGAAAAAACCATCGCCGTCAATGGTACATTCCATACCGATAAGATCTTTTATAATGCCTGACATTTTACTTCCCCCATTTGCATTTCTCTCAAGTTTCTTGACTTTTCTCTCCATAGTGTCAAGTCTGTCGTCCTGATCCATATCTTTAAAAACACTGCTCATAATACCCCTCCTAAACGACTATATTTATGACGATAACGCCTGCAAGGAACAGCACGCAAAATATCGAGCCGTAGAGGTCGACTATGCTCATATGGAGCTGTTTCATTCTTGTTCTGCCCTCTCCGCCGTGATAGCAGCGGCACTCCATAGCAAGAGCAAGCTCCTCGGCGTGTCTGAATGACGCCACGAAAAGCGGTATGAGCACAGGGATAAGGGCTTTGGCTTTCTGAATGAGCGAGCCTGTTTCCATATCCGCTCCTCTTGCTTTCTGTGCTGACATTATCTTGTCTGTTTCCTCGATAAGGGTCGGGATAAATCTCAGGGCAATAGTCATCATCATTGCAAGCTCGTGGACAGGCACTTTTATTTTTTTCAGCGGCGAAAGCAGCCTTTCGATAGCGTCTGTCAGGTCGATAGGCGAGGTGGTATAGGTGAGCAGCGACGTGCCGACAATAAGGCAGATTATCCTTATCATCATGAACACTGCCGTGTCAACGCCCTCGTCTGTTATCTTGAGAAATTTCCACTCAAAGTAGGCTTTACCCGTTCTGATAAAAAGCAGATTGAGTATCGCTGTAAAAATTATGATAGGCACGATAGGTTTCAAGCTTTTGAGCATTAGCCTGCCGGGTATTTTCGAGATGATGAAAGTGAGGATAGTGAAAACTATTCCCACAAGAAGTCCCCACACGCTGTTTGCGGCGAAAAGCATCACTATGAAAACCGCCGTCATTATTATCTTTATTCGTGCGTCCATTCGGTGAATGACAGAATTTCCGGGAAAATACTGTCCTATAGTAATATCCTTTATCAAGGTATATTCCTCCAATTTTCTATTTCAACTTACACAGTCCTGCTCTCTGCTCATATGGGTCAAAGGCAGTCCACTGCTTACTTATTCTTTTTCTGCTCCAGCATTTCAATCAGGACTTTTTTTGCATAGCCAACTGTATACACATCGTCCTTGATATCTATGCCCATGGCTTTGAGCCTGTTTATAACTCTTGTAATCTGCGGCACTGCAAGTCCCATTGACACAAGCTCTTCTGAACGTTGGAACACCTTCACGGTATCATCATAGCAAAACAGCTTTGACTCGTTCATGACAAGTATCTTTGAAACGTTCTTTGCGATATCCTCCATAGAGTGGGATACCAGCAGCACTGTATTTTTCATCTGCTCATGATACTCTCTTATAAGACCAAGTATCTGCTCTCTGCCCTTAGGGTCAAGACCTGAGGCAGGTTCATCAAGTATGAGCACTTTTGGGTTCATTGCCATAACGCCTGCTATTGCCACACGCCTTTTCTGTCCGCCTGAAAGTTCAAAAGGCGACTTATCAAGTATCTCAGGGCTTAGCCCTACCATTCTTGCTGCCTCTTTCACATACTTATCTATCTGCTCTTCTTTGACGCCCATATTCTTAGGACCAAAGGCGATATCCTTATAGCAAGTTTCCTCAAAAAGCTGATACTCAGGATACTGGAACACAAGTCCCACCTTGAATCTTATAGGGCGAAGTCTTGCTTTATCGTCCCACAATCTTTCGCCGTCTATATAGACGCTGCCGCTTGTAGGTTTCAGCAGGCCGTTGAAATGCTGGATAAGGGTAGACTTGCCTGAGCCTGTGTGTCCTATTATACCCACCATTTCTCCGTCATTTATCTCTATATTAACATTGTCTACGGCTGTTTTGCGAAAGGGTGTGCCCTCACCGTAAACATAAGTCAGGTTTTCCGTTTTTATTACTGCCATTGTTACTCTCCGTTATTTCAGCATTTCATACAGCTTTTGAACGCACTCGTCCTCGTGGATTATCTCTGTGGAGATATCATAGCCTGCCTTTTTAAGCTCCCAGCAAAGCTCTGTTACCTGCGGAACGTCAAGTCCCAGATTTTTCATTGTTTCCACATTTGAGAATATCTTTTTCGGGACATTATCCATTATTACTTCGCCGCCGTCAATGACTACCACACGCTGTGCCTGTGCAGCCTCTTCCATATAGTGGGTGATAAGCACGATAGTAACTCCCTGCTCGTTGAGCATTTTGACAGTTTTCATTACCTCGTCCCTGCCGTGAGGATCGAGCATGGCGGTAGGCTCGTCAAGAAGTATACAGTCAGGTTTCATTGCGATTATGCCTGCGATAGCAACACGCTGTTTTTGTCCGCCTGAAAGCTTATGAGGTGCATGAAGTCTATATTCATACATACCGACGGTTTTAAGAGCCTCGTCAACACGTCTGCGTATCTCGTTAGGCTCGACGCCCATATTTTCAAGGGCGAAAGCCACGTCCTCCTCAACGATAGTTGCGACTATCTGGTTATCAGGGTTTTGGAACACCATGCCCACCTTTTCTCTTATAGGCAGGAGGTTATTTTCGTCCAAAGTGTCCATGCCGTTCACATAGACCGCCCCTGACTCAGGGAGATTAATAGCGTTTATGCACTTTGCAAGTGTAGATTTGCCTGAGCCGTTATGACCCAGCACCGCCACGAACTCGCCTTTTTCTATGTTCAAATTTATGCCATTGAGCACCTCTGTTTTCACAGGCGGCTCTTCAAGCTCGTTCACATAGGAAAAATGCAAGTCCTTTATTTCAATAAAACTGCTCATTTTACTATCCTTACTAAATTCAGTTTATTCCTTATTTTCAGGCTGTTCGTTCTGTTCAGCCTTTCTTTCCTTATGCTTTTCGTAAACATTTTCAGCTTTGTCAAGTCCCTTATCAAGGAGCTTTTCTGCCTTATTCTTTACCTTTTTGCCCGTTTCGCTCTCGGCGATCTCATGGGCTTTTTCCTTGCCCTTTTCAAAGAGGTCTCCTGCCTTGCTTTTTATCTTCTGCCCTGTTTCGCTTTCGGCAGCCTCGTGGGCTTTCTCTTTACCCTTTTCAAACAGCTCTCCTGCTTTGCTCTTTATCTTCTGCCCCTTTTCACTTTCAGCAGCCTCGTGAGCTTTTTCTTTGCCCTTTTCAAGCATATTTCCTGCTTTGTGTTTAAGTTCATCAAAATCAAAAGACATAAACTTTCCTCCTGTCTGAAATTTTTGGTTTATACCTTATTATAATATATAGGCAGGCGAACGCTGTTCGTCCCTACATATTGCCCATAAGCTTTTCGATATCTTTTACTGTTGGCGGATAAAGTGCTATAGGGAACTTTTCCACCGCCGCACCTGCAACAGCACAGGCGGTTTTCACCAATGTATCGTCATCAAGACCTTTATAAAGCCCATATACAGCACCCGCCTTAAAGCTGTCGCCTGCACCAAGCGTTGACACTACGTCTACTTTAAATGCAGGGCACATCTTTGGCACAGCACCTTTTCTGCCATACATCGCACCCATTTCGCCAAGTGTGAATATCACAAGCCCGTCTGTATTATCTGTATAAAGCCTGAAAAGCTCATCATAACTCTTGTCAGGATAATATTCATCAAGGTGCTGATGAGATATGCAATTTACTGCACAATGCTTATTGATATAGCTGTCATAGGCACAATCTATTGTGACGTATTTCTTGCCATATTTTACGCAATACTCGGCTATCTTATCACCAAAATAAGGGTCAGCCGCAACGCAGGCTGAATTTTTCACTGACTCCTCCGAAGGCTGTTCATAAAAAGGCTCCGGACGTGAATAAAGCTTATCCCACTCGCCAAAACAGGTGCGTGTATTTTTATCTATGATAACATAGTCGGTCACGCCCTCGAAACCCTCTGTTACAAGCTCCGAAAGGTCAGCAGTCTTGTCTGCAAAATAATCCTTTATAAGCTTTTCATTGCCGCTTCCAAGGTGAGTACCGCCAAGCTTTACAGGCACATTCAGGCTGCAAAGAACAGCCGCCGCTGTTCCGGTCTCACCACCGACAAGGTGATACTTTTCCTTTATCTCTGCCGTGCCGTCTGCCTTTGGAAAATCACCGTCAAGAAGAAACGAACAGGTGGAGATCATTTGACCGTACATATAAACATAATTCTCAGTATATTTCATGTGAACACCAGTCCTTACTATAGCAAAGCTATTTCTGCCAAATTGCCGTTGAACCGCATGGAAGCACACCGCCTGTTGCCTCCACCGGCAATCCTATCTCATCAGCCGTGACGTTTCCGCCAAACCTCGTTCCGAGGACATCTCTCAGGATATAAGCCATAACTGAGGGTGAAAGTCCTGTGGTATAGCTGTTGAGCAGGAAGAAAAGCGGCTCGTCGCTCAAAACGCCCGAGCAGGTCTTTACAAGGTCATAGATACAATCTTCAAGCTTCCATATCTCTCCGCCAGGTCCTCTGCCGTAGGACGGAGGATCCATAACGATAGCGTCATAGGTCTTGCCACGGCGTATCTCACGCTGAACGAACTTTTCGCAATCGTCTACAAGCCAGCGAATAGGCTTATCGGAAAGCCCTGACACAGTGGCGTTCTCTCTTGCCCACTGCACCATGCCCTTTGATGCGTCAACGTGTGAAACGCTTGCACCTGCTTCGGCACAGGCAAGGGTCGCTCCGCCTGTGTATGCAAAGAGGTTTAACACCTTTATCTCTCTGTCTGCGTTTCTTATTTTATCAGCCATGAAGTCCCAGTTCACAGCCTGTTCAGGGAAAAGACCTGTGTGCTTGAAACCTGTGGGTCTGATAATGAATTTCAAATTTTTATAGCTGATGTTCCAACTTTCAGGCAGGCGTTTTTTATATTCCCATTCGCCGCCGCCCTTTGAGGAACGGTGATAAACACCGTCTGCCTTTGTCCACAGGTCAGAACGTTTCGGGGACTTCCAGATTATCTGAGGGTCAGGTCTTACAAGCACCTTTCCGCCCCAGCTTTCAAGCTTATCTCCGCTTGAGGTATCTATTATCTTATAGTCTTTCCAGTTTTCTGCAATTCTCATATTTTTTATCCTTATATAAAATTACTTTTTCCACGGTCTTTTCTTTTCCGTCCAGCCCTTTGCCTGCCAATATGAACTATCCGCAGGATTCCAGCCCTTTTTGTTTGCAAAGTGGAAAATAGTGAAATACATTCTGCCTTTAAGGCTGACCTTTGGCTCAAAGCTGTCGTTTTTAAGCTTTGCGGCAATGCTGTCGGTTTTTTTCTCTATCTTCGCAAGCATTTTGTCGGAAACTTCTTTCCAGCTCGTTGCGTGCACGCCGAAACCTATCTTATATATCTTCGGCACGCCCCAGAAAGAAAGGCTGTCTGCCATATCTTTGTTAGTGCTTTTCATGCCTGCACCTGCGGCTGTGGATATGACCACAGCACGTTTTGAGAACATTTTCTCCTCAGGTCTATGGACTATCCAACGCCAGCCGTAATGGTCGAGCCATGCTTTCATTGAGCCTGTGCAGTGGTAGACATACACCGGTGAAGTGAGTATAAGCACATCTGCCTCATCGACCGCTTTGGTGATAGGGTCAAGCTTTTCAAAGTGGGGACACTTTTCTTCGCCTTTCATAAAGCAGTTGGTACAGCCGCAGCAGAACTCGCCGAAATCTCTCGGCAGGAAAAACTCTGTAACCTCGCCGCCAAGTTTATCGGCTAACATTCTGCCTACATGATATGTAGAGCCTTTATGGTTCTGACCGTTTATCAAAGCTATTTTCAAAATATCACCTTACATTTTTTCGATAAGCTCGGCTATATTGTGTGCATATTCTGTGATTATGCCTGTTCTCTTGCCCTCTATCATAACACGAACGAGAGGCTCAGTGCCTGACTCACGGATAAGTATCCTGCCCTCGTCCCCAAGCTTTTCGGAATACATCTTGATAGCGTCTGTTATCTCAGGGACTTTATCCCACATACCCTTTTTGTCTGCTGTTATCTTAACGTTAACAAGCACCTGTGGGTAGCACTCCATGCAGGCAGCAAGCTCGCTTGCCTTTTCGCCTGTGCATTTGAGGACTGTTAGCAGCTTTGTACCTGTCAGTTCGCCGTCGCCTGTGTTTGCATAGTCAAGAAGGATTATATGACCTGACTGCTCTCCGCCGATATTATATCCGCCTTTGAGCATTTCTTCAAGAACGTATCTGTCGCCTACCTTTGTGGTGGCTGCAACGATACCGTTTGCTTTTGCATACTTAAAGAAACCGAGGTTAGTCATAACGGTAACAACGCAGGTATTATTTTTGAGAATACCCATGTTCTTCATATATTTTGAGAAGATAGCAAGTATCTTATCGCCGTCGATAAGCTCGCCCTTTTCGTCAACTGCAAGACATCTGTCGGCGTCGCCGTCAAAGGCAAGACCAATATCGCAGTGGTTATCCACAACTGCCTTTTGCAGACCCTCGATATGTGTTGAGCCGCAGTCCTTATTTATGTTTGTGCCGTCAGGATTATCGTTGAGCATTATGCACTTTGCACCAAGTCCCTCGAAAATTCTCTGTGCACAAACTGACGCTGAACCGTTTGCACAGTCAAGAGCCACACGGATACCATTGAAATCGGTCTGAACTGTTTTCATAACGTAGCGGATATAATCCCAAGCTGCGTCCTTCTCGTAGTAAACGTGACCAATATCGCAGCCGTCTTTTAGCTCTATCTTCTCAGGTGTGTCAAGGATAAGAGCCTCTATCTCGTTCTCTATCTCGTCAGAAAGCTTGAAACCGCTGCCTGAGAAAAGCTTTATGCCATTGAACTCAACTGAATTGTGTGACGCAGATATCATAACGCCTGCGTCTGCATTATACTTCTTTACAAGCATTGCAACGGCAGGTGTAGGAACAACGCCGAGAATGTGGGCGTCTGCACCAACTGAGCAGATACCAGCCACCAGTGCGGACTCCAAAATGTCGCCTGAGATACGGGTATCCTTGCCTATGATTATCTTTGCCTTGTGGTTCGTTTCCTTTGTGAGCACCATTGCGGCAGCTCTGCCTATCTGCATAGCAAGCTCGCAGGTAAGCTCGGTGATAGCTACTCCTCTTGCACCGTCAGTTCCAAATAGTCTTCCCATAACAATTAACTCCTTTTCGAGGTCATGCCTCTCTATATTATTTTTTATTTATGTAAACTCTGTATTAACGCAAAACAACAGCGGTATATTTATACAAATGGTTTTTGGGTGGTGGAGCGGGCGAACTCAGGTCGCCACTACAGAATGAAAAAATCATCGCCGCTAGGCGATACCTTAATTTCTCACTCCTCATTCCTCACTAAATCAAAGGTGCGTTTGTCCGTCCTTGAGAAATCCCAGATGATCGTAAGCAAGCTGAGTTGCCACACGTCCCCTTGGAGTCTTTGAAAGGAAACCAAGCTGCATAAGATACGGCTCGCAAACGTCCTCAATGGTGACAGACTCCTCGCCGATAGCCGCTGCAAGAGTTTCAAGTCCCACAGGGCCGCCGTCATAGCCTTTTATTATCATTGTCAGCAGACGTTTGTCAAGAGAATCAAGTCCCAGTTTGTCAACGTCCATTCTGTTAAGTGCTATCTTAGCAATGTCTGCGGTTATCCTGCCGTTGCCCATGACTTCGGCAAAATCCCTTACTCTTCTAAGAAAACGGTTTGCTATTCTCGGCGTTCCTCTTGAACGCTTTGCTATCTCCTCTGCACCGTCATCATCACAAGCCACGCCCAGCAGAACAGCGGAACGCTTTACGATATCGGAAAGCTGTTCGGTATTGTAAAGCTCCAAACGCTGGATAACGCCGAAACGATCTCTCAGCGGTGCGGAAAGTGAGCCTGCTCTGGTGGTCGCTCCGATAAGGGTAAACTTGTTCAGCTCTATCCTTATGGACCTTGCCGCAGGGCCTTTGCCCATGATTATATCAAGTGCATAATCCTCCAAAGCAGGATAAAGCACCTCTTCCACCTGTCTTGAAAGGCGGTGTATCTCGTCGATAAAAAGCACGTCGCCTTTTTCAAGGTTGGTGAGCAATGCCGCAAGGTCACCGGGCTTTTCTATAGCAGGACCTGAGGTTATCCTGATATTCACTCCCATTTCATGGGCAATTATGGCAGAAAGTGTGGTCTTGCCTAGTCCCGGTGGGCCGTAAAGCAGAACGTGGTCAAGGCTGTCGCCTCTGTTCTTTGCCGCTTGTATGTATATTTTCAGGTTCTCTTTGACCTTTTCCTGACCGATATACTCGTCAAGCGTTTTAGGTCTAAGGCTCACCTCAAAGTCGTCAGTGGTTTCCGCCTGAGTTTCTTTCGGGGTGACTATCCTGTCTATATCAAAATCTCCTTTTTCGATCATTTACGGAGTTCTCCTCTCAAAATTTCGCAAGTCCGATAAGAGCTTTCTTTATAAGCTCCTCAACGCTCAAATTCGGGTCAAGCTTTGATATCACTGACATTGCCTCGCCCTCGGTATAGCCGAGAACAACAAGTGCTGTGACCGCCTCCTCCACTGCTCCGCTTGGAACGGTAGTAAAGCTTTGAGCCGAACCGCATCTGACGGATATAGTGTTCTCTTTTGCCACCTTATCTTTAAGTTCAAGGACTATTCGCTGTGCGGTCTTTGCACCGATGCCCTTTATCTTTGTGAAAGCTTTTGAATCCCCTGTTGCCACCGCCAATGCGAACTGTGACGGAGTGCAGGCTGAAAGTATGGCAAGGCCTGCTTTTGGTCCAACGCCGCTAACGGATATGAGCATACGGAAACTTTTCAGTTCCTCCTGCGTTGCAAAGCCGAAAAGCTCCACGGCGTCCTCCTTTACGGCAAGATGTGTATAAAGCTTTACTTCGCTTTTTCCTGCTATCTGCTGCAAGGTAGAAAATGTTGTTTTGCAGGCATAGCCCACGCCTGCACATTCTATTACGGCAAGGTCGCTCTCGGTATGAACGAGCTTTCCGCTAAGTGAATATATCATATTATTTCTCCTCAAATTTCTTCATAACACGCCTTGTGTTCACCGAAAGTCCATGAGTGATAGCGATAGCAACTGCGTCAGCGGTATCGTCAGGTTTCGGCACAGCTTTGAGATGCAGCATTGTTTTTGTCATCTCCTGCACCTGCTTTTTCTCGGCACGTCCATAGCCGACTATAGAACACTTTACCTGCAAAGGCGTATACTCATAGATAGGGATATTGCGTATTATTGCAGGCAACAGGGTCACTCCCCTTGCCTGTGCAACGTCAATGGCGGTCTTTTCATTTGTATTGAAAAACAGCTTTTCTATTCCCATTTCGTCAGGCTTATAGGCGGTTATTATCTCGGTCATATCGTCATAAATGACTTTCAGACGTCTGTTGAAGTCCATATCCGCAGAGGTCGTTATCGCACCGAAGTCCACCACGGAAAATCTTCCGCCGCTGTAATCCAGCACGCCAAAACCCACAATGGCATAGCCAGGGTCGATACCGAGTATTCTCAAAATGCCGCCTCCGTTCAAAGACAATACTATCCTATAATTACAATTAATTATACCATATTTTTCGGTCAAATGCAAGCAAATTGCTGCGTTTTCATCTATTTCTCACAGAGCTGAGCTGTAGAAATGCCGCCCTGCAAAAAGTCTGTTTTTGGCTAAACTGCCAACAGCGGCAAAAAGCGGCTGCCAAGTGTGAAACCGGACGCCGCTATTTTTTCATGCTGTATTTTCTAAGTGACGACTTCCACAGCCTTTGGAGTATAAGTCCATTGAGAGTGCCTGTGAGAATGCCGCTTATTATGAGATATGGCAGCAGACTAAAAACAGCCCATGTGCCTGATATCACTGCCGCCGCACAGAGCTGACCGATATTGTGAAAAAAGCCGCCGAAAACTGAGGTCACCCAAAGCTGGTTTTCCCCCACCTTTGACACTGCTATGCACATTGCGGCATAGGCGAGAACTCCGCCTGTCAGAGAGAACGCAAAGCTTACCACAGTCCCGTAAAGTCCTGCCGCAAGGACTATCCTCAAAAGCAGCACCAAGCCTGCCTCTTTTCTTCCGACAAAAAGCATTGCCGCCATTGTGACGATATTGGCAAGACCCAGTTTCATGCCGCCTATGGGCATAACAGGAAATTGTGCCTCAATCATAAAAATGATAAGGGACAGGGCGGTAAAAATACCGATGAGGGTGATTTTTTGTACAGATATCTTCATAGCTTTCACCTTATGTCATGGCGTCGGCAGATGTTTCGCCAACGACCTTTATAACAAGCTTATGGGGTGCACAAATTACAGTCTGACCTGCAATGGATATCTTTCCTGCATGGACGCAGGTCTGGTTTGAACAGTCAGCGGAGGACACCCATATACTTCCGCCGCCAACGGACACGGTGTTAGTGCCGTTTTTCGTTTTTATCTCAAAGGAATATTCTTTCTCAGGGTCAAGGTCGGCTATGGTTTTCACGAGCTTGCCGTCCTCGTATATCTCGGCAGAGTTTTCGCCGCTCTTTCCACCTGTGAGAAAAATAAATATCAGGCACGCAGCGATAACAGCCGCAAAAACTGCCGCCCATATGAGATCCTTTCTTTTTACCACTGCCGCACTCCCCTTTTTACAGTATATCTGTTGTTATGAGTATACCACAGCCGTTCTTTTTCGTCAAGACAAACGGCAAGTGTCTGATTTTTTGTACTTAAATATTACAGCAAGGTTACAATATAGTACAAGATTTCGTACAGTTGTAACATTGCTGTAATTTTCGTTGAAAAAGTCGAAAAAATTGTCGAAAATTTATCAAAATATCCTTTTTCTCTATTGATTTTTTGAATGGGGTGTGTTAAAATATAAGAGTTGAGTATTCTATTATTAAGAGTATGTGAACATTTGTTCTTTATATAGACCGCCTCAGCCTGCAAATTATGGGCAGATTAAACGATTGCGTGTTTGTATGTTAAATGATTTTAACCAAATCGTTGAAATTTTCCCTGTGTGCTTTTATTTTCCTTGTGGCTGTGGTATAATATTCTGAGTGTCGGCAGAGAAATAAACCGACAATCTCGTTAAGGAGTGTGTAAACTTGGAGAAGTTTGTTATACATGGAGGCAAGCCGCTGCATGGTACTGTGCAGATAAGCGGTGCGAAAAACGCAGCCGTTGCACTGGTCGCAGCAACTATCCTGTGCGACGAGCCGTGCGTTCTTGAGAACGTCCCTGAGATAAGCGATATAACTAAGTGTATGAAGATCCTTCGTGAAATGGGTGCGGAGGTCAGACTTTTAGATAAAAATACTATATATTTTGACACTAAGGGTATCGAAAAGCCTGAAGTGCCTTATGAGCTTGCAAGAACTATGAGAGCGTCATGCTATTTTCTCGGAACACTGCTGGGAAGATTTCACGAGGCTTTTGTGCCGATGCCGGGCGGCTGTGATCTTGGTGACAGACCGATAGATCAGCACCTTAAAGCATTCAAGGCACTGGGTGCGTCTGACGAGATAGTGAACGGTGCTAACCACGTCACTGCGAACGAGCTTGTGGGCAATCAGATCTACTTTGACTTTGTTACTGTGGGTGCGACCATGAACGCTATTTTTGCGTCTGTAAAGGCAAAGGGTCTTACGATAATCGAAAATGCGGCGAAAGAGCCTCATATAGTTGACCTTGCGAATTTTCTTAACTCAATGGGTGCTGATATCAGAGGTGCAGGTACTGACGTTATCAAGATAAGAGGCGTTAATTACCTCAAAGGCGTTACCTATGCGACTATCCCTGACCAGATAGAGGCAGGAACTTACATGGTAGCTGCGGCTGCCACAAAGGGCGACGTTGTTATCGCAAACGTTATCCCTAAGCACCTTGAATCTATCACAGCAAAGCTCCGCAAGGTAGGCGTAAACGTTGAAGAAAGCGATGAGAGCGTTCATGTATGGGTGGACGGTCCTCTTATGAAAACTTCTATAAAGACAATGCCTCACCCGGGATTCCCTACTGATATGCAGCCGCAGTTCTCTACACTGCTGACGCTTGCTGAGGGAACGAGCATTGTGACTGACGATATTTTTGACAACAGATTCAGATATGTGGCAGAGCTTAGAAGAATGGGTGCTGACATTTCTGTTGACGGCAAGGTTGCTGTTATACAGGGCGTTGGCAAGCTAAAGGGTGCTCCTGTTGTAGCGACTGACCTGAGAGCAGGTGCGGCAATGGTCATTGCCGGTCTTGCGGCTGAGGGAACAACTGAGATAGACAATATTTTCTACATTGAGAGAGGATATGAAAAGATAGACGAAAAGCTCAGAGGGCTTGGTGCTGACATACAGCGTGTTTACAAGCCTGACGCTAACGAAATGGAGCTTAGCGGCTGATAAAGAAAAAAAGTGCGGCGGCATGGGATTTGCCGCCGTTTTTGTGTTTTGAAAGGGAAAAGATATGGAGCTTTTTATTTCAGACCTTGACGGTACGCTGCTTGACGGCAACGCAGAGGTAACAGACTTCACGAGAGATACCATAAATCAGCTCACTGAGAGGGGTATGCTTTTTACGGTGGCAACGGCAAGGTCTTTAGCCTCGGCGGGGAAAATACTTTCGGGACTTGAACTAAAAGTGCCTGTCATTCTCATGAACGGCGTGCTTATTTACGATATGCAGAAAAAGGAATACATAAAGATAAATGGGCTGAAAAGAGAGCTTTCCGAACTTGTTATAGATCTTGTGAGGAAGTTTATGCTCCAGCCTTTTATGTATTCCGTTTCGGACAACCAACTTTCCACACGATATGAGCGGCTCACCTCCCCTGCTATGGAGCATTTTTACAAGGAACGCAGGGATAAATACTACAAGTCGTTCACGCAGGTCAGTGACTTTTCGCAGCACTTGGACAATGTTATCTACTTCACATTCATTGCGAAAAAGGAAAAGCTTGCACCTCTTTATGAGGCTCTTAAAGATAACAGCGAGCTTAGTATTACATATTACTATGACGTTTACGACCATGAACTTTGGTATCTTGAGGTGTTCTCCTCTGCGGCGTCAAAAGAGCACGGGGTCAGGTTTCTTCGTGATAAATTTGGGTTCGACCGCATAACGGCTTTTGGCGACAACACAAACGACATACCAATGTTCAGAGCGGCGGACAAAAGCGTGGCGGTGAAAAACGCCTGCAAAGAGGTGCTTGAATGCTGCGACCAGGTAACGGGCACAAATGAGGAGAACGGCGTTGCAGAGTATCTGCTGAAAACTTTTGAAAGGAACTAGCTATGGCACGGATATATCCACTTTTTTCATCAAGCAAGGGCAACAGCTCTTTTATTGGCAACAGCGACGGCGGCATACTTGTTGACGCAGGTGTATCCTGCAAGCGGCTTTGCGACGCACTGAAAGCCAACGAGATAGACCCGTCTGTGATACAGGGCATTTTTATCACCCACACTCACTCAGACCATGTTTCAGGGCTGAAAGTTTTCACAAAGAAGTATCATATCCCAGTTTTTGCACAGCGGACAAATCTTGAGATACTTGCGGCTGACGGAAAGATAGACCCTTCCTGTGACGTCACAGAGGTGGACGGCGGAGAGATAGCCATAGGCGATTATTCGGTAAAAGCTTTTGCAACATTTCATGATACCCCTGCAAGCTGCGGATATCAGATAAACACCCCTGACGGAAAAAAGGTCTGCGTATGCACTGACCTTGGCACTGTCACGAACGAGGTGGATATGCACCTGAGCGGCTGTGACCTTGTTCTGCTGGAATCAAACTATGATGAATCCATGCTGAAAAATGGGTCGTATCCTTATGAACTGAAAAGGCGTATCGCATCAGACCACGGACATCTTTCAAACGCTGACTGCGGCGAGCAGCTAAAAAAGCTCATGCGTGCGGGGACGTACAAATTCATACTGGGACATCTCAGTCAGGAGAACAACACGCCTTTGCAGGCTGAAAGCTCGGCGGTGAATGCGTTGGCGGAATATCAGCGAAACAGCGACTACATTTTACATATAGCAAAGCCTGAGGGCAGCGGAATGGCGGTGGCATTTTGATAAGGATAAATCTTATTACGGTAGGAAAGCTAAAAGAGAAATACTGGCGTGACGCAGCGGCGGAATACTCAAAGCGTTTAGGGGCGTTCTGCAAGCTTGAGATAGTTGAGCTGAACGAGTCGAGGTTATCTGATAACCCCTCAGAAAAGGAGATAGCTTTGGCACTTGAAAACGAGGCAAAGGCAATGAAAAGCTACACTGACATCAAAGGGGCTTTCAACATTGCCATGTGCATTGAGGGCAAGCAGCTTTCAAGCGAAAAGTTATCCAAAAAGCTCAGCGACTGCGGGCTGAACGGATTCAGCACGGTAAATTTTATAATAGGCTCGTCTTTCGGCATAGCACCTGAGATAAAGGCAAAAGCTGATCTGCGGTTATCAATGTCGGAGATGACCTTTCCGCACCAGCTTGCGAGGATAATGCTTTTGGAGCAGGTATATAGGGCGTTTCAGATAAGTGCTAATACTAGGTATCATAAATAAATTTCAGATATGGCAAAACCGCCCTTTGTGCCTGTCATGTAGTGATGAACATCAAGATCGAACATCTTATTGTAAAGTTCAAACAGCTCACTTTCGGTCTTGCTGGTCAAAAAATCATTGGCATTGATCATTTCAAGGACAGGCTTAAAACGGCTGATAAAAATATCGTTCAGCTTGTATGCACAGCTTTTGCTGTCCATAGAATCATCTGTAATTGAAATATGAGGATTCCTTGACTTAGTATAATAATATAATAATTCAGTATGCGGCGGAGGTATAACATGAAAAAAGTATCAATGGTAATAAATGCAGACGACAGGCTCGGACATATCTCTCCCGAGATATACGGACATTTTTCCGAGCACCTCGGAAGATGTATCTACAATGGTATATATGTGGGTGAAAATTCACCTATTCCGAATACAGACGGAATAAGGAATGATATCATTGAGGCGTTCAGAAACATAAAAGCTCCCGTTTTCCGCTGGCCCGGTGGCTGCTTTGCAGAAGAATATCACTGGCAGGACGGTATCGGCGAAAAATCTCTGCGTCGAAAGATCGTGAACACGAACTGGGGCGGAGTTACGGAGGATAATTCTTTTGGCACGCACGAATTTATGCGTTTCTGTGAGCTTGTTGGCTGCAAGCCTTATATAAACGGCAATGTTGGCAGCGGCAGTGTTCGTGAATTATCCGAATGGATAGAATATATGACCTCAGATGCGGAATCACCTCTCACAGAGCAGAGAAAGAAGAACGGCAGAGCCGAGCCGTGGAAACTCAAATACCTCGGTGTCGGCAATGAAAACTGGGGCTGCGGAGGAAATATGCGTCCCGAATATTACGCCGACGTTTATAAAAGGTATCAGACGTTCTGCCGCAATTATTCGGGAAACAGACTTTACAGAATAGCCTGCGGTCCAAGCTCTGCCGACTATAACTGGACAGAAGTCATGATGAAAAATCTTGACAGCAATAATGTTGATGCTATCGACCTGCATTATTATACGATGCCAGTATGGCCCGAAATGGAGTCTGCCACCGATTTTGACGATGAGCTTTATTATAAAACTATCGCTGCAGCGAACTTTTCCGATGAGCTTATCACAAGACATTCGGAGATAATGAACCGCTATGATCCCGAAAAGAAAATAGGACTTGTAATAGGAGAGTGGGGCTGTTGGCATAAGGTAGAAGAGGGTACGAACCCGGGATTTTTATATCAGCAGAATACAATGCGTGATGCTATCGTTGCTGCAATAGAGCTGAATGTTTTTAACAGACACAGCGACCGTGTTGTAATGGCAAACCTTGCACAGGCGGTGAATGTTCTCCAATCGGTCATTCTTACAGAAGGCGATAAGATGATAAAAACGCCTACATATCACGTTTTCGACCTTTTTAAAACACACCAAAACAACGAGGCAGTTTACTGCTATACGCAGAACGAAAATATGTCGGAAGGTAAAAATGCTCCGATGATCTCGGTTTCCGCATCGGTGAACGAAAAGAGTATGACCGTTACCGCCGCAAACTGTTCGCTTACTGAAGAGGCTGCTGTTGAATGCAGCATTTTCGGATTTAAAGCATCATCAGTTTCTTGCAGGATACTTACAAACGATGCACACAGCTATAACGACTTCGACTGTCCCGACAGAGTGAGCATTACCGAGCATACGGCAGTCATCAAGGACAATGTGTTAAAGCTGAATATTCCGCCTTGTGCTGTTGTGGAATGTGTTGTTGACTAAATATTGGGGCATATTCACAGTGCATTTCGTCTTTATAATAAAAATATAAGCATAAAAGGGGTTTCTGTTGATAAAATGTGAATGTGTCCACATTTTGGGATTTTCTCCTTATGTGCTACAATTCAGCAAAGAGAAAACCGAAGGACTTGTCAACATGACAAAACCGCCGCAACCAAACTCGGTTGCGGCGGTAATTTTATCTGCTATGAATTATTTTTCTTGCTGTAATACTTAGTCTGCTTATCGTAGACCACCTTCGGCGTGTAACGTTTTATCGCCTTGTTGTTTACCTTGATATCAAGCTTTTCTACCCAGCCTGTCAATTTCTTCTGAAATTCATCGCTCTTCATTTCTTTTAGAAGATCTTCATGATTGTCCTTGGCATATTCTGTATCTCTGTCCTTAACATCGCCCTTGATAAGAATGTAATATGCGTTATCGTCCTCATAAGCTGTTGCAACGTCTGTGCTCATACCGCTTACTTCTTTGAGTATCTTGCCGTTTGTAGTGTCTTTCTGTGAATCGTCCATTGTGCCATAATTCATCATCTTTTCATTTGCATACGGGTCAGGTGCAGAAGAAGAACTGTCTGTGGAAGAATCTGTGTCTGACGCTGCTGTGCTTGAATCTGCTGTGCTGTCAGAAACTGAAGATGTGTCATCGCTTGCTGTGGAGCTTGTGTCGCTCTCTGCTACAGAAGAAGTGTCGTCAGAAGTCGTGCTGCTGTCTGCGGCTGATGAATCGCTGTCAGCGGCGGAGCTTGAATCTGAGGCTTTCTTTGATGCAACATAGTCGTTGTACTCGTCTATAATGCTGTCGAAATCGTCAAACGAAACGCCCTGAGCCTTTTCAAGGAACTCATCTCTTTTTGCCTTGGCTTCCTCATTTGCAGCGTCTGCTGAGTCTGTAGAAGAATCGGTGGCTGATGATGAAGAATCAGTTGATGCTTTAGTTTTTGCAAAGGAAATGGACTTATATCTCAGGTAGTTATCATCAAGATACTTGACCATATCATCATCGGAAACAGCCTCTTCGCCGCCCTCTGCATAGTAGTGATCAAAAAGCTCTTCCCTCATTTTCGAGCCTTTGAGTGCAAGCTTTACAGATTCCTTTGAGATACCCTCTGACTCGTAAAACTCACCCTGAGAATCCCATGTGCTGCTTATGCTGTCATTGATAGACTTGAGGTCCTCGTCTGAAAGGGTCAGACCCAGCTCGTTGAACTTGTCAACTACAGCAGCGTACTCTTTTGTGGCAGTAAGTGCATAATCTGAAAGATACTCGTCAAATGCCTTTCCGTCTACCTTCTGATCGAAATAGTCCTTTTTGATGCCATTCTGATAATACATCATCGTCATTTGATATGACATTTCTGTAAGCTCATTATAAATGTAGATTCCTGCGTTTATCTTGCTGTCACCTGCTGTCATCACATAGCTTGTATCCGAACAAGCAGTGAGGCTTGCGGAGCAAAGCAAAGCGGCAGTAAGAGCAGCCGTTATTTTTTTAGCTTTAGCCATTTTTATTATCCATTTCCTTTCCGAAAAAAATCATCATTCCAAAAGGCATAAAACCGCCTTAACTTTTACATTATACTACATTTGCGGTGATAAGTCAAGGGGCGTGAGGGGGATAGTTTGGGTGCTTATTTTTGATGCTGACAACTTATACGAGGATATTTTAGCTTATGTACGCAGGAACTCGCCAACTCAGGATACTATCAAGGCAGCACCGCACAAAACTCGTGCAGTGCTGCCCTAATAATATCCTGAGTTTTTGAATAAAACAGCGTTTATTCATCACATTCCAATAATGCCTCTCTATCCATTTCTTCCTCAACTTGCTCTTCTGTCTGCTTATATGATACAAGTAAATTATTCAGATATTCTTCACTTGTTGGCTGTCCCTCTACATAGATACAGCTATTTATTCCTTCTCTGGACAAATCTTCTTTAACGTGTAAAAGTGTCTTTATTCCGTTCGCACGTATAATATCACACTTATACACATAATCGTTGTTTGAAACAATTTGTTTGATTTGAGAAATGGATAGTTCTTGATATTTACGTATAATTTTAGCCACAGTAGCTGTGAATACTGAACTCTCCAGTTTTAGTCCTACAGTTCTCATAGTGATCTCCTTAAAATCAATTATTGTTCTAATGGGTTCTCCCTGCTAATCACAAATATAATCATCACAAATAGCATTGCTTAAATAATGATCGCTTGTATCTATTCCTAAATCGGGAAGTATAATTATAACAAGATCCGAATCATATTCATCATCAGTAACATTATCAATTATTTCTAAACCGAATCCTCCATTTAAATCAAAAATCAACTCATATGGCTCATATCTTGTTAATATCAAATTTGTATCTTGGGTTTCACAAATTTTTTTTAGAAATCCTTCTATTTTCTTTTGGATGTCTTTGGTGTTTTTCAAAAAATATTCATAATCACGCTCTTGTTTTGGCGTTATTTCTTTTGATTTCGAATTTGTGACAGGAAAAACTTTAATATCGAATGTTTTATCCCATAATGTTATCTAGGTTTCACCATGATACATTAAATTCCTATACTCCAATTCTCCAAAAACAGAATTGATAATTTTCTTTCTCTTATTTCTAAACAAATATCCTCACCTATCCTTTGGATATATCATGCACGTCTTGACATTACCAATCCAGATTTTATGATAGTTTGCCATATTTCTCTTTAATTTCTTCATACCAACTCATCAATTCCGACACAGGTGATATTCCACTCTTGGTATAGTTATCATAACGGTAGGATGCATCGAATTTATGAGTAGCAACATCAAACTCCAACTTATATTCATTAGGACCTTTACATTGATACATATCGCACAATTCAACCAGTTTGTCAATATCTTTTATTCCGATCGATAAAAACTCGTCAGAGGCCTCATCATCGGCAAAATTCCCAGCAGGTATAACATTCTGTCCTTTAACAAAAATAGCGTTGAACATTTTCTGCGATGTGTCTTGATAAATATAGATATATATTTTATCAACACTTCCGTTGGTGTATTCCATACATAGCGAAACAAATTCTGACTGTAAATCAGTGAATGCGTCTTCAAAACCTTTGATCATAATTTTCTCCTTTATTGTGTAAAGTGTCTTATAATTTTTAAATCATCAATTTTATAACTTACATCAAAAACAGATGGTCGTGATGAACCATTTTCGTATGTAAGCATAATGTCTTCATCAGTAGTTTAACAGAGTTCTGCCGTCTTGTCAAGAATATCACCATATTTTCGCCGTTACATACAATCAAGTTGCCGATTTCTTATAGGATAAGCACAAGCAGTGGCACACCCCTTACATTAAAAATTTGAGAACAAATCTCGTGTCATATTTCATGTCATATATTTATGTTTTTGGCGTGTGTTTTATGATTTACGCATATTTCAGCACATAAACAAAACCGCCTATCTACGTCATTTGACGTAAACAAGCGGTTTTACACTGGTCGAGGTGACGGGACTTGAATATATGAAAATATGAAACTTTGAATTTCATAATCATTGATCGTTGTATCATCTGTATACAACTTCTTCACACCATATGCCACCTTGATATATCTGATTTTCTTTCAAGCGACAAGTTGGTGTCGCACACGAAGTATAACCCTTATTTTAGCACAAAAACGCTTATCCAACCTCACTGCCTTTTTCAAAGATTTCTTGGTCTAAAAGCATTGTGTTTTTACGCTGAACTTCCTTGTATGAATGTGTGTAAATTTGTATCGAAGTATAAGAATCTGAATGTCCTAAAAGGCTTTGTAAATCTTTCGGCGGCGCACCATTTTTCGCAAGTAAACTTGCAAATGTGTGCCTTAAAACGTGAAGATTGCGGTACGGAATATTTGTACTCTGCATAAACTCCTTGTATCTCCTGCCAATGACTTTTGGCAGCATAGCAAGTCCGCTATCTTCTTGATACAGAACGTGTCCCGAATCAGTCCAATCAGGATTTTCAGATTTACGTTTTTCATAGTTCTCCCTTGCCTTTTTCAGAAGTTCTACTGTCTTTTTGCCTAGAGGTATTGAGCGAACTCCTGCAGCAGTTTTCGGTGCTTTCTCATATATCACACTGTCAACCTTTATGACACTCTCCGTTATCTTCATCTCAGGATAGAGATCGTCGATAGATATATTTTCATACTTTAACCCTGCCATTTCGCCACGTCTTAATCCACACAGACCTCCGAGAACGAGTATCAACAGCACCATTTCGTTGTCCTCTTTTTCGGCTTTCTCAATCAATTCTCTTAGTTCTGATTCAGTAAATACTTCAATAGGTTTTGACTTCTTAGGTGGCATACGAAGCTTTGCAAACGGATTGAAACCTCTGCGTATGTAGCCTAATTCATCAGCCAACTGGAATAATACAGACATAAGATTTATATAGCTGCGAACGCTCTTAGGTGCAAGTCCACAGTCAACAAGAAAATTCACATAACGCTGTGCGGCATCTATTGTAATCTTGTGAAGATATGTCTTGCCCCAGTAATCAAGAATGCCTTTGCCGTCCTTGTGATTATAAATAATGGACTTATAGCCTTTAAGAGTTGAGGGCGAAATAAATTTTGTATAGGTTTCAAGGTACACCTCTACAACATCTCCTACTGTCTTTGTGTTTTCAACGATCTGCAACTCTCCGAGTGCATACTCCTGCTCAACTTTTAGCTTAAATTGTTTTACTGTACTCAGCAAAGTACCAGCAGGAAAAGTCTTTGACTTTCTTTTTCTTGTGCTGTCCGTTGTGTTTACGTCCCACGTAAGCTTGTATTTTTTGCTTACTCCGTTTCCTATTGTTATCAAACTAGCCATAATATTTTCCTCCTATATATGAGTATGAGAACTACAACCCACAACATTGTTGCAGGCTGTAGTTCGATTTTGGTTGTTACTTTACTTCGTAGATTACCGATTCCCCATTGTCCGCCGCAGAAATAAAATCCTGCAACGCTTTTTCTGAGATACGGTGAGTCCTATTAACTCTTATGCTGGGCAAAAAGCCATTGTTTATTAGTTTGAGAACGGTATGGTACTCAACTTTTAAAATGGCTGCAACTTCTTTTACTGTATATACTTCCATAGTCAAAACTCCTTCGTGTCAAGTTCAAACTGCTCGTCAAACGGCAAGTCGCTGCCCTCAGCCTTTATCCTTTTTGGAATAGGCGTAGGTCTGCTGTCCGCCATTGAGAGAATTATTTCTCTTTTACTACCCTTGTGCTTTTCAAACAATATTCCCAAGCTATTGAGGGCATTTCTTTCTGAATTTAGTTTTCTTGATAGACTTGATTCTGAAAGCGGAAGATCAAAAGCAATACCTGCACTCTTTGCATATTGTTCAAGGTCATAAAGCAAATTTCTTGCCGTTCCTCTCCAACTGCCACTTCTGTTTCCAAGAAATCTTAGTAACAAGTCAAACAAAGTGTCCGATGAGTCACATTCTTGGACGATCTCTGCATTGCCATTAGAGTATTCAGTAATGAATGCCTGTGGATCAAGCCCCATAGCCTTAGTGAAAGCAGCTCCATATTGAACAAAGTCAGCCATTCTTGGTGCGTTTTCAATGTGCGAAAATTCATTAAGATAAAGCAATCCCGTTTTTATTGTGTTGAATATGCTTCCTAACAGCTTTGGCTTGATATTGTTAAATTCTTGCCATACAATAGCTTCTGTTTTTCTGTCACTTATAGTGTCAAGATATATAGGATTGCAATGCTCTGCAAGGTCAGGCTTTGACACGATATCACCAATACCAGTAATGATCATTTTTGCCTTTAGAGATATAGACACAAGATTATTATCACTATACAGCATTCTCTTGCTTGTATAACCTCCTGTGCAGGCAATGGCGAGAAGGTCGCTTGCTTTGCGGTTTATCTTGTCAGAATTATCGAATACAACAAGATAATTATTTGAAAGTGCTGCCGCAAAATCATCTTCTTTGGAGGGCACAGAAATTACGTCAACAACAGCAGGGTCAACTAAGGACTTGATCTTTCTTGCCGTAGTCGTCTTTGAGGTGCCGTGAGAACCACTTAGCAGCAGTATTTGCGTATTGATATCAGGGATATAAAAACAGAGTAACTGAGCAATAAATCTCAGTAAATACTCATCTTTTATATTAAACACTTGTCTTATCATATTGGGCAGCTCCCTTGCTTGCGATGAAAGATCGGGAAATATCTGAGGACGCATACCGCTGTCTTGATAAAACAAAGCGTTAGTGCCTGTGTATTTGCCGACTTTGCCGTCTTTTATGCTTATAATATTTTTCTCTGATACGGCATAAAGAATGCAGTTATTTCTGGCAAGTATACGTTTGCCAATTATATGCTTTTCAGCATAATCGTCATACAGAGCCTTGATATTATCATTGACAATATTTAGCTGCTTAGGTGCTATGAGAACATCAGAGCTTTGAGCAATGTTCAACTCAGCATTTTGAAAATCTGCACTATAAAGGGGATAAAGTCTATCCTTATACAACACAAACGGCGACTTGTCATCTATGTTCAGAATAAGCTTGCAGACATCAAGAATTGCATTATACACCGCTATACTCTCTTTTGTACCTTGTAAAACAGGCGGCTGATGTACAGGGTAAAGCTTGACCATATCATAGATAGTCTTATTGGCACAATGGTTATGGTGGCACTTAAAATTCACTTTTCTTTTTTCAGAAACCAACACAAAACAGCAGCCACCTGTATGCTCACTATTAAAGGGACACCTATCAAGGATATACATATCATTACTCTCGTATTCTTTGTATTTATATGTAAAACCGCTGCCGGTCAACCATTTCTCAGTATCACGGATCATTAAGGTCTTTGAGGCATTGGATGGTTTTGGTGTGTTTACGGTGTCAGAAATCGAAACAGTCTTGCTGTCCTTATTGCTTGCAGCGTTACTTTGAGCTTTTAATGGGCGATTCTTTTCAAGAAAATCTTGCAGTACCGATTTATTGTTGACCTGTAAATTGTCAGGAACGGACAGCACCTTGCTCTGACGATACGGTCTTTCCGCAGTGTTTTCTCCCTTGCAGGACATACAGCCATAAAGCTTTATTATTCTGCTTGGATTGTATGTTGTGGTATCAACCTTGACAAAATCGTTGCTGAACTTAGCAGAAAGGCAGGTAAGCATATTGTGTAGCAGGTCTTTGTTTTCTGGAGTATTTTCAAGATCAATTTTGTAGTCAAGGTTATAACCATTGCCTGAAAAACTGACTATTGGCTCGCAGAAATCGCTGTTGGCAAGAAAATCTTTTATCTTGCTCATCAAATCTTCTGCGTGTTGCATTTCCTCTGCGTTAGCTTGGGTGTTTGTCTTACGTTCAGGGTCAAGATCAACGTGTAGAAATTTTAATCTACTGATATCCGAATCCTTTGTGACAACTTTTTTCCTGTCAAGCAAATTTGTCGGTGATATCTGAGAGCTAACCTCATTTAAGGTCATATAGATCGAGGTATTCTTGAGATGTGGCTTTGTCAACGCTTGCAACAGCTTGGAGATACCATTCTCGTCTGTTGAGAAGTAGCCACTCTGCAATCCTTTTGAGCATTTGAGAACACGCACCTCAAAGAATGCGTTGTCTGCTTGAAAAGCTGATATGGTTTTCCTTAACTCCTGTTCTGGGATAACTGGGGCAAGAGTATTGTTGTTGAACTTTTTTACTGACATAGTAATTTCTCCTTTTTATAATAAAATATAAGTTGTTGATGATGTCGACTTCATCGTATGACCTTTTGTGATCATACCTATATTTTATCAGATTGAGAAAATAAAGTGTCCAAGATTCAGCATTTTTGATTGGACAAAAATAAGGCAGCCGATTCGACTGCCTTACAAGTATTAAAATTTCAATATTTTGTCTGCTTCACATTGCTTGAATAATTCCTTAGCTATTTCAGATTGTCGTACCTCACGTTTGAGCGTACTAACTTTTTCACGAAATTGTTGTTTTTGTTCCTCTCTATATCCTGCATATTCATTTTGATATATTTCTATATATTTTTTTATTTTCTTTTTTGCCTTTTCAGAGTATGTTAGGGAAGATTGTGTAATTTTATTCATTAAGATATACATATCTTCAATGTTTTTATGGTCGCAAAAGAACATAATATCCATATAGTCTTTTATCTCCTGTGTCAAATCTTCTTGTATAGTATAGAAATATCCTCCTGCTATGTTGCCTATTATGTCAATAAACTCATCATCATCAAAAACCACTTCTCTAAATTTTAGACGTTCTTCAGCAGCCTTTGAATCTACACCATAATCTTCAAGAAAAATGTCAATCAAATTCTTGACCTTTTCAACACTAGAATATTCATAGTGTTTATCAATATCATTTTTATTGCCGCTAGATTTATCATCTTTGAGGATTGTTCGTGCAGTATCTAATATATTTACATCATTCTTGCCATACTGCATTATTGTTGTAACGATACTGAGCAAATCTTTTTCCTCTTTTGAATAGTTGTGATTTTCAATGTAGTTAAGTTTAAGAATATAGTCCATATCATTTACTGTAAAAAATGGCTCACTGAAAAGCACATCGCCGTCATATACACATTCTTGTTTGTTGTTTTCTTTGAACTTATTGACTATATCAAAAACGTGCGTGTATAGACTGTACAAATTACTAAATGACGGATTCTTCGATGAACTGCATATCTTGGCTACTGTGGTTTTCTTATCAAACATTTCAACTAGCAGAGTGTATACAAGTCCTTGATATTTAAACGGAACCTTTTTATATCCAACAGCTGTTGTAAAAGCACTTACATCGTAAGCATTCTGAATAACTTTTCCTATCTTACTGTTGCACGATGATTTCGCACAATCGCAAGAACTACATACATTTTCAACGATCTTGTTAAGTCTTACTGAAGAAAAGACTTTGTAATTTCTGATATATGTCTGAAATTTTTGTGGTGATAATTCCTCTTTTTTGCTGCTTATGTTTTCTAAATACTTTATATATGCCCTCAGTTTGGTTTCAATGGTATTGTCAATATTCGACTCTAGTGCCATTGCCAGCTTTTTGAAATTGGTCATATCAATTTTCTGTTGTTTCTCGTGATGTCTTTTGGCTTCTCTTGCCTTTGGTGCATTTTCTTCTGCTCTTTTAAATAGTTCATCTATATATTCTTGCGTTATACCTTTTGTACTCATAATCAAAACCTCCATACGAATATACTACCATATATTCGCAATAAAATCAATAAAATGTTGCCATTGTCAGCATTGTCGGCATTTTCAGCAAAAAAATAATATGAGAGCGGTTTTTCACCCTCATATTATTCTTTCTCACTACTTGACCTTAGCTTTGATTTTTGTTGTGCCAGTAAACAATGCAACGGCAGCCACACTTCCTGCTGTGAACAGTTCTATTGCCGATGTGCTTGCTACTGTAGCTGTGATCAATCCCAATATCATATTCTAACCTCCGATTTTTGAAACTCCATACAAAATGCTTAGTGTAATACCAAATCCGAGAATATAGTATGTCATAAATCTCACCCCTTTCAGTTAAGCTTTATTATCTCTCTTGCCTTAGTATTTTTCTTTGACTTTACTTCTTGAACTGCTTTCTCAACAGCCTTTTCTTTAGGCAAATGGACTTCACTTAAATACCATTTTGAAAACTTGCACCTTATGCCTAGCCACAATGGGTGCGGACACTTTTCATTTGGCATAGCCTTCGTTGCGAGCTGATATATAGTACCATTAGGGCAATGCTTTTGATACATCTGTATGATGAGCTTTTTACTTTCATTGCAGGCTTTACAGCTTTGCATACTATTTCCATAAGCCAATATGAATTTCTTGTCCTTGAAATCTTTCTTAGCCATAATTTCATCTTCAATGTACTTCATATTGTCATCGTCAACTTCAAGCCCTTTTGCAGACAGCTTTGTTTTTACAACTTTTGAGAAAAGATTTATTATTGTAATCTCAGACAATCCCATATCCTGCATATGAGAGATAATATGCAAAAGGGTCGTATCATCACTATGAATATTTTCAGCGTTGCGTGTAGGGTACATCAAGACCATTACAGCCTTATCACCTTGAACGCCCTCCAATGTTTTAGTGACAGAATATGTATGCTCTCCGTCATCAGAGGACACAAGCTCAGTTTTTATTGTTGAAACAGTTGTCATCATAACAGTTCCTCCTTTGCGTATATTACGATAGCAAAATCGGGATTTGTGATGAAAAGCTTTTTGATATATCCTCCGACTTTGAGAGAATACTCACAAGGCTCGCTTTTGAAGTCGATATGTCAACGAGAAAAAAGTTTCTGAAAATCGCCGCAAATGACGACAATGCCGACAAATCCGCCGACTTTGAAATATTCTCTGTTCTCACCATAATTCATATCGAGAATATTCAGTATCTCCCGAATGTCAGTTTTCAGTTCGGCAGGGTAGCCCTCAAGCTTATACATTTCTTTTGCAGTTCCTAGTGTGATCATTTTGCACCTCCAATAAAAAAGACCTATTGCCACTATGACAATAGGTCAGTATTCCTCAGCCAAAAGCATTGTTGAATGACTTTCATCATCTATAACGTACACTTTCTCGCATATTGGGTCGACAGCGTTTAACTTGAACTTTTTCTTGTAGTTGGGCTGTTCCTGCGTATGCTCAACTATCTGTACGCTACGCCCGTCAACATTTTCTGCATACAGCTTGAACACCTACAAATAGTCTTTCCTCTTGACCTGCATAGTATCAATAGCAGACCACATAAATATTTGCAGCTCAATGGGTATTCTCTCGGTCACACCTTTTGTGGTGTATCGTGGGTTATTAAACATATGGGTTCCTCCTTGAAAATAAAATTGCCCTATGCAGAGTTGTATTACTGCTTAGGGTCATAGATATAATATATATTTAAATTTGCGGTTTAAACAACATAAGTTTCTATGAAATAAATTTAAATCTATAATTTCGTATCTTGTGCAAAACATAGAAAATTATAGAACCTTATTGCTAAATATTTATAATTATGATATACTATAAGGGGTATTTAGTTTGACTTGGAGGTATATATATGAATCCAGTTTTAAAATACAGGGGTGGTAAATCAAGAGAAATTCCACGCTTTTTGCAATATATTCCTGATGATTTTAATAGATATATTGAACCTTTTTTTGGCGGTGGAGCTGTTTTTTCCTATCTAGAACCAGACAATGCCATTGTCAACGATGTTAATGAAAAGCTTATGACTTTTTATACACAACTGAGAAATCAGTATCCTGTTATGAGAACTCAGCTTGATGCTATACAAACATTGTATGAACGTAATCAAATGGAATTCAAAAAGCTTAAAACGTTAACTCCTGATGAACGTGTTCCAAACGCCAACGAAGATCTATACTATCATATGAGGGATTTATTCAATCATCCTGATGGAACTTACCTTGACGGCGTAGTATATTTTTTCATCAACAAAACTGCTTATTCAGGAATGATAAGATATAATAATAATGGAGAGTATAATGTTCCTTTTGGAAGATATCCAAACTTGAATACACGTCTGATTACATCTGGACATAGTGAGTTACTGCAACGTGCGGAACTATATAATCAAGATTATAATACTATATTTGATATGGCACAAGATGATGATTTTATATTTCTTGACCCTCCATATGATTGCGTTTTTAATGACTATGGCAACATTGATCTTATGAATGGTTTTGATGAAACGGAACATCGAAGATTAGCAGCTGATTTCAGAAATTTACCTTGTCGTGCTTTAATGGTTATAGGAAAAACTCCATTGACAGAAGAATTATATGGTGAATATATTTTTGATGAATATTACAAGAACTATTCTGTGAATATAAAAAATAGGTTTAAAAATGATAAAATGCACATCATTGTAAAAAATTATTAGGATGGTTCTTTATGGCAGTTTTAAGAAATAATGTACTATTTTTCACCACATCTCCAAGATCACCACATAAAATGATACCTGAAATTCGTTTGCTTCACGATAAATTTGAAGGTGCAAAATGGGATCACTCCACCCAAGAAGCTTTTATTGATGAACTTGCCAAATCTAGTTTTTTTGAAGGAACGGGGTCTCCTTCTGATAAAGCATTTAGTGCAAGAGATAGGATTACACGATCACCTAAATCATTGGGTTTTGTTGATTTAAAGCCGACTATTTCATTAACAGCAGCAGGAAACGAATTTATTTACGGAAAAAGACCGCAAGAAATATTTTTAAGACAACTTTTAAAGTATCAACTGCCTTCACCATATCACAAAGAAAATAAAAAAATTGCAGGTGCTTTTTTATTCATCCATATCTTGAAATTCTTAGATTGATTCGTACGCTTGAATATTTAACTTTTGATGAATTAAAAATATTTGCATTACAGTTAACAGACTATCGTGATTTTGATAAAATAAAAGATAAAATCATATTATTTAGAAATAATAAAATAAAAAATAAGGGGGAATATAAAAAAATAGTTAATTCTTTATGGGTAAATGTAATAATGAAAATTTATTCAGATGACATCGCATCTGGCAAAACAAAAACAAGAGAGACAAAGGATGCAAGTCTTAAAAATTTTATTCTCACTAAAAAACGCAATATGCGTGATTATACGGATGCTTGTTTTAGAAATTTGAGATATACAGGGTTAGTATCTATCTCACATAAAAATCGGTCTATTTATGTATCTGAAGACAAAGTCAAGGAAGTTGATTTTATTCTTGCCAATGTTGATAGGAATCCTATTTTTATATCGGATTTAGTTGAGTATAAAAAACATTTATTTTCAACGAATAAACCATTTCTTTATACTGATAATAAGGACAACATTATCGATATTCTTATGAAGATAGGGACTTTTACTAAAAGAGAATTGATTGGCATGGAACTTGAAAAACTCAAAGATTTGCGTGATGAAGTTGTCAAAAAACATATGGCGTCGGTTATTCATGAACAAGTTCAGAAAATCAAGTCATATGCCCTTTATTCTGAAATTATAGATACATTTAATGAAATAATATCTGACGGGTATTATGATTCTCCACTAATGTTTGAGTATAATACATGGAGAGCAATGACAATGCTAGATGGAGGAGATATAAAGGGTAATTTCAAATTTGATGATTTAGGTCAACCTTTATCCACAGCACAAGGCAATATGCCAGATATAGAGTGTGATTATTCGGATTTTTCAATGTCTGTAGAAGTTACAATGCAAAAAGGACAGCGTCAATACGAAACAGAAGGAGAACCTGTAGCAAGACATTATGGACAACTTAAAAAGCGTTCTAGTAAAGATACATATTGCCTTTTTATAGCACCTACAATAAATCCTGCTGTAATTGCTCATTTTTTTACACTCAACAGAACTAATATTTCTTATTACGGCGGTAAATCTAAAATCATTCCGCTTGATTTGGACTTGTTTATGAAATTAGTTGAGAACTCATACAACTATGAATCGCATCCAAAATCTACTGATATCCGCAATTTACTTGATGATATAATTAACAAAGCGGTTTCAGCATCAGATGAGATAGAGTGGTATGATTACATTCAATCTATTGCAAGTAATTGGTTAGTAAGTATATGAATAACTACTTATCAGTTTAAAGATTGATGTTATCAAGTGCCCAAAAGTGCCACCCAACATTTCAACCAATTCCGACCACCACCGAACAATGCCCAAGACCACCAATCGAAAATATAATACTCAGAACAAATAAAAAGTGCCTTAATGCTAGTCATAAGGCACTTTTGCTATGTGGAGCATACAAAAAAAGAGAACTGCGACTACAATTCTCTCTTTACATTATTTGGTCGAGGTGACGGGACTTGAACCCACGGCCTCTGCGTCCCGAACGCAGCGCTCTACCAAACTGAGCCACACCTCGAAATATCACTGTAATATTATATCACACCCCCGCAACATTGTCAAGTAATTTCCTTATCTTATTCCATAAAAAAGTCCCCTGCGGACCTCCAATACCCACCCCACAACAATACTCTTTCCCACCCCATTTAGCTTATCAACGATTACAACCACATAATTTACACTTTTTACAAAATCTGATCGTTATCCTATGCAGCCAGCTTAACAAAAGTTGGAAACAAAGTGGTATAATGTTGATACAAAATAAATGGTGTCAAAAAAGGCATTACAAAGAATTATGATAACAGCATTGAAAGTATGTCTATCATATATGATGATCTAGGAGAATGGATAAGGGAATATTACGAAGACGCAGACTGTACTATTGAAAAAACGAGCGATGAAATTTCGGAATTTGACCCGTTACAGACAACGTTGAAAAGTGAACTTGATTACCTGCTTGCACTTCTCAGATTGGCGGATAGACTGTACATAAAATAATGCGAAATCAGCCGCAGACCACACTTGTGCGTGGTTTGCGGCTGATTTTTCTGTCAATATTTTCAGGCTAATCCTACTGAGTATCTCAAACAACACTATCGTCCAACAAAAAATCGATCAGTCCAATATTCAGAACACCATTGTCATCATACCAACGTTTTCTTATATATTTGCGAACTATGATTTTAGAAAACGAATTACCTGTTAGAGAAAAAAGTCGGCAGAAATGACCCCTGCCCTTGCGGCAGCGGGAAGAAATATAAAAAATGCTGTGGAAAATAAAATTGTGTTTTACGCAATATCACATTAAAAAGTTCTGCCCTTATGTACTGAAATTTTTAATATGCAACCGCCGCAGATCAAGAATTGTTGTGACCTGCCGCCGTAAACCTTGCCCACTCATATTCAGCCGTCAGCGGAACTGTGCCGTCAAATGCTTTCAGCCAGCTGTCAACACCAATGCCGTTCCACGCATTCATCATTATTTTACCTGGTGTGACAGGCAGATTTTCCGTTGCCTTGTATGCCTCTTTTCCGTCAACATACCACGTTATGCTGTCCTCTTTCCACTCAAATGCGTAAGTGTGAAAATCCTCCGAGGCGTCAAATCCAAGATCATACATATATTCGTGACCACCAACACCATTGGTGTAGTAATTGAACTGCACCTTTGTCGTGTCCTTGCCAAGGACTTCAACATCTATTTCGTCCCAAGGATTATCTTCCGATGGACCTGTATATGTAAAGAATGATGATACAACGCCGTCATTCTTTATGGCTTTCATTGAAACCTCATAAAGTCCATAGCCATAGTTCTCCTTTGAACGATACTCGCCGCCTCTGTACGCTTCGGAATCGCCCATACTATCAATGATAAGCTGCATTTTTCCGTCATTGAAAGTTACGTTATCTTCGCTCCACGAACAGTTGAATGGATCACCATTTGACCAGCCTGCTGAAATGGAAAAATCATTTGACGCACCCTTGCTGAAATCCGCCTCAACTGTGTATGGAGAATCGCTCTCCGTTTCCGCCTTGCTGCTGACATCTTGCGAAGAACTGCTGTCAGATGAAACACCGCAGCTGCCCATAGACATAACTATCATTGTAATAAGTGACATAGCCAAAACTTTTTTCATTTTCATTACCTCCGAATAAATATCAGAATTTTATCTTCTATAAGTATTATAAATCAACAAATGTGATATTTATATCAGAAAAGTAATGCAAATATCAGATTATTAACATCAACTTATATTTTCGATCTGCTTGTGCTATGCTTGTTCCAGTTTGCACGGAAAAACTGATCTCTATACTGTTTCGGCGTAAGTCCAGTCTGTTTCTTAAAGCAGGCAATAAAATGGCTGTGAGAGCTGAAAGCAAGATAGTTGGCTATATCAAGTGGACTATATTCAGAATATCTCAGCATATTTTCAGCCGCCTGTATCCTTTTAGACATAATAAAATCAGATATCTTTACGCCAACTTCCTCTCTGAAAAGCTTTGAAAGATACTGCGGCGTTATGTTCAGTTCATCTGCTATCTGATTCACAGTCACGCCCTTGTAAATATTATCGAAAATGCAGTCAAAGCACATAAGGATATGCTTTGAGTAAACGTTCTGTGACGCAGCCTTTTTCATTTGCTTGGTATAATAAACGATGACTTCCTTGTGCACAGCCATAACGCTTTCTTCATTGCGGCACTCATCACATTTATTAATGTATATATCGCTTATGGTATACGCAGTTTCCGGGTCAAGTCCACCCTCGATGCAAAACCTGCACAGCATAGCTATGGTTATGACAAGATGATACTTGATGTTTCTAAGTTCGTCTTTGCTGAGCCTGCCCTTTCCGTTTGTATCCAGCGGCGTATACAGCCGTTTGACCGTTTCAAGGTCGCCTGCCCGCACAGCAGAGTAAAATTCCAGTTCAGTTTCATATGGTGAATGATGATAGTCATTTTCCTTTTGCATAAACTGCCGCCTAGACAATTCTCTGTTTATTTCCATAGCTTTCGCCCCCCTGCCTTTTAGATTATTATACCATATTTATAGGCACAAGTAAAGCCACTTATTTATAGAAAAAGGACGGCAAATCAACCTGCCGCCCAATTTTCTTATAAATAGATTTTACTTAGCCTCATTCATTGAAGTCATAGCCTCGTCGATAAGATAATCTATAGCCTTTTCATTTTCCTGAACGACCTGTGACCAGCTCTTTGACTCCTGTGGATTCATTGTTCCTCTTATGGCAGTATCGCAGATAGAGTTAAGGTCGGCAGATACGCCCTGTTCAAAGTCAAATACAGGATTCTGTGCAGACAGGTCATAGATAGTTTCTCTCATTTCAAGCATCTCATCTGTCCAGCCGTAATCGTCCTTGTACTGATCAAGGGTTATCTGATGTGCAGCCTCGTCAAGCTCTGCATAACGGCAGCATTCAAGGAAAGCTGCCACGCCCTCAGGATTTTGAGCGTTTCTTACAATGCTAAAGCCGTGTACTCTTGAAGGGATATACTGTTTATCGCTATCAGCTGAGCAAGGAACAGGAACGAACATTACCTCTCCCTTTGATACATCGCCGTAGTTCACAGTTGTTGACGGAGCATTCTCAAGTGCCCAAAGTCCGATAGGATAGAAAAGCGTCAGACCTGTTGCCATTCCGCTGCCCTCAGCGTCGCCTCTGAGTTTCCAGTTATTCTCGTGCTTTGGATAAACAACATTGTTCTTTTGCAGCTCATACATCATATTCTGAGCCTTTGCTATCATAGGATCAGAAATATTATTTACAAGCTTGCCGTCTGTGATACCGATGAGCGGCACACCGGAAGACTGCTGCAAAGCCTTTTCATAATACCAGCCGTCGAGAGCGTATTTATCGCTTTCAGCGTCAGTAAAATCAAGGCACATTTCTGTGAAAGTATCCCAGTTCCACTTGCCCTCGTTGAAAAGCTCAGCAGGATCGTCATAGCCGTTGTCTTCCATTGTCTGCTTGTTGTATACAAAAACATACGCAGGGTCGGTTCTGATAACGCTCACATAGTGCTTGTCACCAAGCATAAACTGATCTGTCGCACCCTTTATATCTGTCCAAAGAGGCTTTGAAAGATCGATATAATCGTCAATAGGCTCTATCATTGATTTTATAGCACCCTTAGGGAAAACGTCCATATCATCAGCACCGATGAAATCAGGTGAATCATTTGACATTACAAGTGCCGCAAGATCGTCAAACTTCGTTTCCCAAGTGGTCTGCACCCAGTTTATCTTACCATTATACTTTGTCTTGAACAAAGCAAGGTCAGCACCTATCTCCTTGTCCTCTGCCTCAGTAGGGTTGATATCCCAATGTGAAAACCACTTTATTTCGTTACTCTTGAGATCTCTTACATCTGTCATATCATCAGCAAGTCTTTGAACTATCTGCTGCTGATCTTCCTTAAGCTTTTTGTCAGCGACCTTGCTTGATGAATCACTTGAACTTCCGCAAGATGCAAATGCTGAAAGCGAGCAAACTGCAAGTGCAAATGTTAAAACTCTTTTTGAATTATTCATAGCCATATCCTCCGAATATTACTTTCTTCTCTTTGCAACGATCACAGCTGTACCTGCAAGAGCGATAACAGCGAGTGTTCCGCCAACAGCCGCACCTGTTTCAGCTGTCTTAGATGTATCATCACTAGACTTTGAAGATGCAGCCGCTGTAGCAGTAGCCTTACTTGTATCTGCCTTAGATGAAGAAACGTCTTTCTTTGACGTATCAGCCTTTGAGCTTGAAGTATCAGACTTTGGTTCTGCCTTTGAAGTATCTGTTTTTGACTCTCCGCCCTCAGCAGCCGCAACGCCGAAATCAAGCGTCATTGAAAGC